>Ga0310125_10000669_pt1 | contig 16655 bp, 14 predicted proteins | sample CB11b_Tmax_Bot8__FD_203508 | JGI IMG/M metagenome (GOLD analysis project Ga0310125, IMG submission 203508) | Marine microbial communities from Western Arctic Ocean, Canada - CB11b_Tmax_Bot8 | ecosystem: Environmental > Aquatic > Marine > Oceanic | place: Canada: Western Arctic Ocean | collected... | reverse complement strand
GGCCGCCAGCAGACCGAAGCCCCAGTCAGGGACATGCATTTGCCGGGCAAAGCGCGTCATCACCGCCCCGCTGATCATCCACATCCACAGTGAGCCGAACACCCCAGTCAAGGTGATCAGGCGAAGTTGGTTGCGTAGGTGCGGGTGATGCATGGTCTTAGGCCGGTCGTGTATTGCTGCGCAAAAGAAGGTAGATGTTATCCGGTCCTTGCCTGCTGCCAAACGACTCTGTGATGCCTTGACGCCACCCCCCATGTTGCCGTCAGGCCACACTCGATCCCAGAATGACGATAGTGAGCCGACTTGAACGCAGCTAACATATTGATCAGCAGGTGGTTGGGAAAATACCCTTTCTACTAGGGCCTGTGGCACCAATCTTGCGATGTATCTCATGTTGCTCGGAGATGTCGTTGGGAAGAACCCAACGTGGAAAAGAGGGTCGGCGGGCGGAGTAGGAGGAAGGCGTTCGTGAACCGGAGGGAATTATGGGCAACTGTGGGTACTGCGCAACAAAACGATTCTTTTAAGCCCGATCACTTGGGCTAGGGAGGCCGTGTACGCGTAACCCGATTCAGGTGTGTAAATCAGTTGCCGTCCGGGTTTACCCTATCGGACGCACACGGCTTCTTGAAAGTGCAGTACTTGCGCCGCTGTCTGGATAAGCATGGGGCACACGTTGTCGCCGATCGGCAGGAGGAGAACTAGCAGCATCGCCCAATATTCACAGTACCGGCTCTGGTAGACAAAGGAGATCGAAAAAAGGCGTACGCACGCTGATCGAAGCGTGATTTAAGTTTGACCCCTGATCGAGTGCGACCCGGACCATCCTCTGGCCGGGTCGTGCTTTTTTTGTGCCGTTAGTGCGTGCATAGCTGATATGCCCGCCTTTGCAGCTGGCTACCTGCTGACCTTCGGCGGTGGACCGTGATAAGATTACGCTGATGGCCAAGTGTCCACCCCCACGGCCGCTGTTGGATTCGATTGTAGACACGATCGGTCTTACCCCGATGGTCGAATTGCATCGACTGGCCAAGGCCAAAGGCCGCATCGGCCGGTTGCTGATCAAACTGGAAAACTTTAACCCCGGCAGCTCGAAAAAAGATCGTATTGCGCTGGAGATGATTCGTTTGGCCAAGAAAAGTGGTGACCTGCGTGATGGGCAAACGGTAGTCGAGTTGACCAGCGGCAACGCTGGCACGGGCTTTGCCATCGTTTGCCAGGCTTTGGGCCATCCCTTTGTGGCGGTCATGTCGCGGGGCAACACGGCTGAACGAGCGAAGATGATGCGCGCCTTGGGCGCTGAGGTGGTGCTTATCGACCAGGCGCCGGGCTCGCCGGCCAACCAGGTTTCCGGCCAGGACCTGGCATTGGTTGAGCAGCATGCACAGGAACTGGTGCGGCATCGCCAGGCCTTTCGATGCGATCAGTTCAAGCTGGAATCAAACGTGCTGGCCCATCAACGCCATACGGGACCTGAAATCTGGCAGCAGAGCCACGGGCAGGTGGATGTGTTTCTCGACTTTGTCGGCACCGGCGGCACGTTCAGCGGTGTGATGCGTCATTTGAAGCAGAAAAATCCCCATGTACGCGGCTATGTCGTCGAACCCGCCGCCGTCGCGGTGCTGGCTGGGCGGCCGGTCAGTTCAGCCAGTCACAAGATCCAAGGCGGTGGATACAACATGGCTGATTTGCCGCATCTGGATCGCGGTTTGGTCACGGATTATGTGGCCGTCAGCGACGATGAGGCGATTGAAGCGGCGCGTCAACTAGCCTCGCTGGAAGGAATCTTTGCTGGCTACTCCACTGGCGCCCATGTGGCGGCCGCTTTACAGCTGTTGGCAGGACGTGAGCAAGGCGCCGTCATCGCCTTTCTCGCCTGTGACAGCGGCATGAAATATTTCAGCACGGACCTGTATGTATAGAAAACAGTGGCTTGCCTATTGCGGTGTGGCGAGCTGTTCTGCCAGGAACCGGCCTACCTTGTCGATCCCGATACGCTGTTGCTCCAGCGTGTCGCGATCACGCATCGTGACCGTCTGGTCTTTGAGCGTATCACCGTCGATGGTGAAGCAGTAGGGCGTTCCCGCCTCGTCCATCCGCGCGTAACGCTTACCAATTGATTGTTTGACGTCGAACTCCACGGCCAACCGGCGACGCAGTTCCAAGTAAAGCTTCTCGGCGAGCTCCGGCATCCCATCCTTGTTCACCAGCGGGAACACGGCCGCCTTGATCGGCGCCATGCGTGGGTGAAACTTCATGTACAGCTTACTCGGTCGCGAGTCGTCCGGCGTGTACGCCTCACAAAGCAGCACCAGCACCCCACGTGTCAAGCCGCTGGCCGGTTCGATGACGTGCGGTATGTAACGCTCGTTGCGTTCCTGGTCGAAATACTCCAGTTTCTGCTTCGAGTGTTCCTGGTGTTGCGTCAGGTCGAAACACCCGCGATGGGCGATTCCTTCCAGTTCGCCAAATCCGGAAGCACTAAATGGATACTTGTATTCGATATCCACAGTCATGGTCGAGTAATGGCTCAGTTCGTCCTGATCATGATCACGCAACTGCAGGTTGGACTTATCAACACCGAGCGAAATCCACCATTTCAACCGCTCGCTCTTCCAAAACTCATACCATTTTGGAGATTCTTCCGGCTGGCAGAACCATTCCATCTCCATCTGCTCGAACTCGCGTGACCGAAAGATGAAATTGCGAGGCGTTACCTCGTTACGAAACGCTTTGCCGATCTGGGCGATGCCGAACGGTATCTTGACGCGCATGGTATCCAGCACGTTCTTATAGTTTAGAAAAATACCTTGCGCCGTTTCGGGTCGCAGGTAGACCTTAGAGGAGTCGTCCTTGACTGCTCCCGCGTAACTTTCGAACATCAGGTTAAACTGTCGTGGTTCTGTCAGATCACACTTGTCATGTTGTCCTATCTTTTTACTGGGCTTGAGTGGGCATTCATATTCATCCATCTGGTCGGCGCGGAATCGGGCTTTGCAAGCTTTGCAGTCCACCATCGGGTCGTTGAAACCCGCGACGTGCCCCGAAGCCTCCCACGTCCGTGGATTCTGAATAATTGCCGAGTCCACGCCCACGATCTGTAGTGGGTAGCCGTCCGGTCCGATGGGTGGGCAATCAACTAGGTTTCGCCACCAGTCGTCACGGACGTTGTTTTTCAATTTCACGCCCAGCGGTCCATAGTCCCAGAAGCCGTTGATGCCTCCGTAAATCTCACTGGATGGGTACACGAACCCGCGCCGTTTGCACAGCGCGACGATATCGTCCATTGATTTACCCGTGGTGTCAGCCATGGCTCTGTAATTCCCTTGATTGGTCGCTAAACCGCGTCATGTTAACAGCTTCGCAAACCAGGGCGACTGGCGGGAATAACGTCTGGCCTGACACCGGTTAGAATCACGATATGGCGACGCTTCCCATTCTCGATCAGCATGATTTGTTCGCCCAGCGGCTTGTCGCCGATCATCAGAAGCTTCGTCGCGCATCGTTGCACACCGTGCAGCTGAACCTGGGCAAAATGTGCAATCTCGCCTGCCACCACTGTCATGTCGAGGCCGGGCCCAGCCGCCGCGAAATTATGACTTGGCCGACGATTGAACGGATTCTCGACTGGGTTGACCGCCACCGCAACAAAATTCATATTGACACCATCGACTTGACCGGTGGCGCGCCTGAATTGAATCCCCACTTCCGCAAGGTGGTGGAAAACTTCCGGAGCCGCGGTTTGCACGTGCTGGACCGGTGCAACCTCACTATTTTGCTCGAGCCCGGCTATCAGGACCTGGCTGATTTCCTGGCAGGCCACGGGGTAGAGATCGTCGCGTCACTGCCCTGTTACCTCGAAGAAAATGTCGATGTCCAGCGTGGGGACGGCGTGTTCGAAGGTTCGATCGCGGCATTGCAGAAACTCAACCACATCGGCTATGGTCAGCCCGACAGTCACCTGCGGCTCGATCTGGTGTTCAACCCCGTCGGCTATGGCTTGCCCCCGGCCCAACAGCCGCTCGAAGCCGATTACCAGCGAGAGCTTGCAGAGAGGTTTGGCATCGCCTTCAATCGGCTGTGGACCATTACCAACATGCCCATCAAGCGATTTGAGCATGCCCTGCGCCGTGACGGTCAGTATGACCATTACATGAGCACGCTGGTCGAAGCTCATAATCCAGACAATGTCGATTCGGTCATGTGCCGCAACCTGGTCAGCGTTGGTTGGGAGGGAAGCGTATACGATTGCGACTTCAATCAGATGTTACAGATGCCGATTTCTTCTGGAAATTCTATCTCCGGAAATTCAGAATCCAGAAATTTCGGTCCCGGCGATGATGAGCATGTCGTGGAACGCAACAGCCGCAAACTGTGGCAATACACACCTGAGGACCTGGTCGGGCGTAATGTCCGCACGGGCACGCACTGCTTCGGCTGCACTGCCGGCGCGGGGTCCAGTTGTATGGGGGCGCTGTCCTGACGGACTGGCGCCGTTACGGGCGTTTTACCGCTACGAACGCATGCCACGGCGTTGCGTCATTCCATGCATCGCTACGATCGACGTCAAATCCTGTGGTATCGAGCAGTTCCAGCCAGATTTTTTTGGAAAACAATCCGCAAATGTGCCGGTCTTCCACGATGCGCAGTTGCCCGTTCTGACGAATCAGCAGCGACATCGCCAGTTCAAACGTGTCAGCCTGCTGACCGGGGCGGTGAACGCACGACACGTAGGTAAGTTGCATATCTTCATCTGTATAATGGTCGTACTCGGTCTGGTAGTTGATAAATGTTTCATGCAGGTAGGTGGGCGCGACGATCAGCACGCCGTTGTCGTGCAGATGCGCGGCTGCGGTGGCCAGCGCCGCCTGTAAGTCGGCTGGACATCCCATGTAGTCAATCGCATCATGGGCCAGCACCGCGTCAAATGTATGGCCGAGTCTTATCTGGCGCATGTCGCCGATTTCATGTGTAATGCTCGGATTGAGTTTGCGTGATTGGTTCAGCATGGCAGGCGACAGATCGACGTTGGTCGCGTCGTAGCGATCGGCTAGATGGCAAAGCGTGTGCCCACCACCGCCGCCCAATTCGAGGATGCGAGGCTTGCGCCCGGTCGGAGACCGGCTGAGTTTGGCGGTAAGGATGTCACTGATTGCCTTGGCTTCGCGGGCATAATCCTGAGGGGGACTCAGCCGCGGCCAAAGGTAGGCCAATTCGTGATAAAGGCGAGGGATTTGCATCTGTCGCATCGTATCAGACGATACGCGGTTTCAGCGCAGCTTGCGCGAGATTGAGTGATACTGTTCGGCCCAGGCCGTTCGCTTCGGTTGTGGCAGCCCAGCAAGATGGTCTCGCTGATCGCCGCCCTTTCGGGGGACTTCTACCCACGGGATTGGTCGGGCATAATCGTCACTGTCCCCCCCCCACGGCAGGCAGACTTTGTGATGTGAATCCCGCTCAATCCGGGCGTGATTCTGCTCAAGCCCTGCCCAGGTATTCACCTGTTTCTGTGGAAATGCGTACGATCTCGCCGGGGTCAATAAATGGTGGAACACGCGTTTTTAATCCTGTTTCGCACGTCGCTTCCTTGAGTTGATTGGTGGCGGTAGCTCCCTTGATGCCCGGAGGCGTATCCGTGATCTTCAGTTCCACGGATGCAGGCACCTCGATACTCACCACCTTGGCTTCGTATACCAGCACAGTGATCTTGGCATTGGCGGTGAGGTAATCCATGGCATTGTCCAGCATGTTCGCATCGATGGTGATTTGGTCGAAGCTTTCGCTGTCCATGAACACGGCACCGGCGCTCTCGGAATACAGGTACTCCATCTCTCGTCGGTCAAGTACGGCTTGATCCACGTCTTCGCCACTACGCAAACGCTTCTCCACGTTGGACCCGGTCTTGATGTTCTTGATTTTCAGTTGGGTGTACGCAGGGCCCTTGCCTGGTTTGACGTGCTCCGTGGCCGTGATCAGCCACACCTGCCCGTCCATGTCCAGGGCCATGCCAGTACGAAGGTCTTGCGATTTCAATGCAAGTCACTCCTGAGGTAGATCACGTTTCGGTTGACGGTTTAATGATACTGCCCACGCTTCATTTTCGCCATAGGATGAAGATGCGCCGCTGAGTCAAGCAGGCCCGCAACCCACCCAGCGCACACCGTGTGCAAATGTACTTCCATATGCTGATTGCCGTTGCAATTTGTGCAGGCCTAAAGTCATTGATGGTATAATGCTCGCCTGCAGGTGCGGACAGGTAAATCTTTTCATGGCTAGTGCCCAGACAGCAATTGTGACCGGTGGCGCTGGCGGGGGCATCGGTCACGGCGTCAGCACCGTTCTGGCCCAGGCCGGTTGGAACGTGTTGATCGCCGACATGGACCATGACGCGGCCGTCAATTTACAGCAGGCGCTGGTCGGTCAGGGTTTAAGCGCCAAGGCCTTGAAGGTGGACCTGACCGAGGCTGATGCGCCCGATCGCGTGGTTGAGGCGGCCGCGTCGTGGACGGGCAGTCTCAATGGGCTGGTCAACAATGCCGGTGTGCCGCTGAATAAAACGGCCACCGACATCACAGACGATGAGTTCGACGCACTGATGGGCTTAAATCTTCGCGCTGTTTTTCGCCTCAGCCGCCAGGCTTTGCCGCAGTTGCAGAAGGCCGGCGGCAATATCGTCAACATCGCCTCGGTGCATGCTCGTGCCACACTGGCGACCTTTACCGCCTATGCCGCCTCGAAGGCGGCTGTAGAGGGGCTGACACGTGGCATGGCGGCCGATTTTGGCCCTCACGGTGTGCGCGTCAACTGCGTGTTGCCCGGGCTCGTCGACGGTCCCCAGTCACGCCGCATCCTGGCTGAACTTGTGGATGACGTTGAGGCGTTCATGGACAATTGGACAAAGACCAACCAGTTGCTGCCCTACGCAACTACCCCTGAGGACGTGGGCAAGCTGGTCGCCTTTCTGCTCAGCGAAGATGCCAGGTCGATTACCGGCCAGTCGGTGGTTATCGATGCCGGTACGTTAGCCCAACTGGGTGGCCGACATTGATAAGAGAATATGTCCATGACAAGCAAAACCCTTAACGATTCAACCCGTCTGGCATCCGACCACGCCTGTGTCGAAATTAGAAACGGCGACGGCGCCCTGTGTTTTCTGGCATCTGGCCGAACTGGGCCCAATCTTCTTTCGGCGCCCGTGGCCATCACTCTCACCGACGTGGCCACGGGCAACACCTTTCCGCTCGTCGGGCCGGCCGACATACTGCGCAAGGATGACACTTCGCACAACGCGTGCCTGGATCAGCCATACGCGTAAAGACCACCATCTCACTGGATGACGATCTGTCTTGGACTCTGGAATTGGTCAATACCAGTTTCAACCGCCGGGAGATTACCGCCACCTTTGATTTTCCGGGCCTGAGCCGAAACTGCGATGCGTTCGTGGCCTCGCCCACGCCACACCCGCATTGGCGCAAGTGGCCCCATCAGTACGGCTACCGCTGTGATGAGAACACCTTCCGCCACGCGGTGCTCGACCCGGATATTGCCATGGCCATTCCCGCGCTGACGCTTTACCGCAAGGCGGATGACGACGCGATGGGCCTGACAGTCATGAGTTCGCTGGACAGCCCGGTTCAACCGTTCGGTGTGCGACTGGATGTTAATCTTGCCGGTCCGCGCATTTACCGGCCGCACTTGCGCATCGAGCCGCGGGCTTCGACCGCCACCACCCTGCGCCTCGGGTGGCACGAAGCTGATTGGCGGCCGGGCCTGAATTACATCGTGGACAAATATCCGGACTACTTTGAACCGACCGACCCCGAGATCGCGCCGCTCAACGGCGGGTTCGTACTCAGCTCCCCGGCTCCCGACGGCGTGATACAGAAATGGAAAACGTGGGGCGCGCGTTGGGTCGAGGTGCACTTCATTCATCCGTTTCACGGCAAATACAACCATGACGAGTCGAGCTGGATTACCGTCAAGGATGACCGGTGGCATTACGACAAGCACCGGCCTGATGCGCCGCCTGACGGCTGTGGTCGCGACGAGGCGTTCGCCTACCTCGATACGTTGTATCCGCACAACATGAGCCATGGCAAGGTGCGCGATTTCATTGATCGTCTTCATAAGCACGGTCTCAAGGCGTTTTTGTACTTCATGCCCACCGAGGTGCTCGGCTTGGAAGTATTCGATAATTTCCCGCGTGACGCCGTTCTGGACGAACAGGGACGCACCATACGAAACTGGCACGAACTGATTATCACCAACCCTTCCCCCGACGGAGACTGGGGCCGCCATGCCCTGGGCATGCTTGAAGATCTGCTTGATCGCTACCCTGAGGCGGATGGTATTTTTTTCGACGAGGCCTACATCGATCTGCTCGACTATGCCCGTGACGACGGGTTTTCCATCCGCAACGGCCGGACCGCCTCACGCATGGGGCATGCGATTATCCGTTTTATTGAAGAGGCTCTGCCCATCTTGCGCTGCCGCGGCAAGAAATGGATCTGGAACGGGCCGTATAATATTGAACTGGCTCGCTATGCCGATGGCTTGTTGTGTGAAAACGGCGAGCCCGTCATTCAATTCTTTGCGCTGCGCAACAAAATGCTTGCTGGCGGCGGCATGCCCGGTGGCACAGGGCAACAATTACTCAGCGGGGGACAGTACGGACTGTTCGTTATGACCAACTACATGGATGAGAACCCCGATTTCGGAGATGAACAGCCACCCGACGACGCGGCCATGCCCGATTTGCACAAACCACTCTTTGATGAGGTGCGTCAACGCACCTGGGTGCTTAGCGCCGATCCACTTACCGTGCCCGGTGGCGTCGATGCCAATATCTTCCGGACAGTGGACGGCAACTTTGCCGTTGTGCTGTTTAGCATGTGGTCTGAATCGGAAACTGATTTCATGGCCGACCTGCCGGTGTCCGTCGCTGAAAGCGCGATGGATGATCCGGGCCAATTGAAAGCCGTGTACCTGCTCTCGGGTGATTACCCCGGTTGGTTTCGCCTCGACTGGACCCGCCGCGATGGCTATATCGACGTTATGGTTCCCAGGCACCGCCGCACATCGATGATCCTGCTGGTCACCACGGGAGTGTTCGCCAGTCTCGTCGGCGGCATGTTCACTCGGCCTGGCGAAAAGCCTCAGCGATATATGCGGCTGGAAAATTGGACCCCGTTACGCCAGCAAGTGCAACTACGCTTGGCCGATGCCAAGCGGGACATTGAACTGAAGCCAGGCGAGTCGGTAACCCAGCCGTTTGCCTCGCCCAGCGTTGGCCCCATGCTTGTGGAACTGACCGGCGACGGCTTCAACCGCAGGTTCGCCCAAAGTGTCAGTGCCCTGCCCGCCGTCGAACTGTCCCGTTTTGGTTCGCTGGACGGTGTCGTCGGCCAGTCCAGGCAATTGCAACTGACCGTTGCCAACAATACCGGCCAGCAGCTATCCATTTCACTATCGTCACAAGGACCGGAGTTAGGTATTGATGGATTGCCTGCATCGGTCAGTGTCGCGGCAAACCATCGTGAATCGATAGACATAACCGTTCAATTGGACACTCCTGGAGTACACGAACTGCGTTTGGCAGCCGAAACCGGCCTTGGCTTGGCCCAATCGCTCGTACCTGCCACGGTGGCGGCGACTGATTTTTTTGCCGGCCAAGCGCCAACCGCCGGTTGCATTGAGTTGGATTATTTTTCGCCGCAAGGCCAGGGCGACCCCCGCGGCGCGACTGGCCACATGGGCAAGGCGGTTCGCCGGTTTGTGTATCTCAACGGCACGCAAATCGGCGTCATCGGTTCCAAGGACCAGCCTCGCTGGTTCGATTTTTACCGTGTTTCCATTCCCAAGCCCATACTGATGACGTTAGGTCGCACGGCGACGCTGGAATTTCATGCCGCTGACGCGCAGGATTTTTTTATGATCTGAAACGTGCGCATCCTGCTCGATGCCTCGGATCCGCGGGAATTTATCAGCTTTGAAACGCGTACCGGCGGACCGCGTGTCGCCTCCGGACGCATTGAGCAGACGTTCAGCACCTGCGACAACGAGCTTGCCGAAGGCCGCGTAGGCGTTCCCATCAGCATGACGGTGCAGTTTGACGCTTTGGGTTAATTGCGCGTCATTGCTCGGTCATGGGTTGGTTTTCACTGATGGCTCGCATAAACGTATACGTTAACTCATTATGGTATCGGGCCTGTCTTTTTGGGGCGGACTGCGAAGTTGCTAGGCGCGTCGTTACGCGTCTGCGTTCAGTTCGCGGCGAAGGATTTTGCCGGTGGGGTTGCGCGGCAGTTGGTCGATTGGTCTTATCTCGCGGGGAACCTTGTAGCCGGCCAGGCTTTGGCGGCACCAGGCGCGCAGGCCTGCATCGTCGAAGGCGGCGCCTTCGTTTAATTCCACGAACGCGATGGGCACCTCGCCGCGTATTCCATCGGTCTTGCCGATCACAGCGGAGGCGGCAACGGATTCATGCTTGTTGAGCACTTCCTCGATTTCGCGCGGAAAGATGTTTTCCCCGCCGACGATGAGCATTTCCTTCTTGCGGCCGGTGATGTACAGAAATCCGTCTTCGTCCAGCTTGCCGATATCTCCACTGCGGAAAAAACATTTGGTTTGTGAGCCGCCGTTCTCTTTCAGTGAGGTAAGGTTCACGAATACCTCGGCGGTCTGCCTGGGCAGGTGGTAGTAGCCTTTCATGATGTTGGCCCCGGCAATGAGTATCTCTCCCTCGGTATTGGCCGGTAGCTGGCGATCCTGCTCATCAACGATCCGGATTTCCACGCCGGGGATGGCCGGGCCCACGGAATGAAGCCGATGCCGGTTCGCTGTGCACCAGTTGGTAATCGGCGCGGTTTCCGTGAGTCCATAACCTTCGAGGATGCGCAGTTGAAAGCGTTTCATGTAGGTGTCATAGATGGTGTTGGGCAGCGGTTCGCCGCCGGAGATGGCCAGGCGAATGGATGTGAAATCGTCCGGTTGGGCATCTTTGACACTCAGCATCGCCGTGTACATGGACGGGATGGCCATGAAAATACCGGGCTGGTGCTCGCGGATGAGACTGATGATTTTTCTGGGCATGAACCGCGCGTGATAGACGATCTTTGACCCCAAGCACAGCGGTAGCAATGTAAGTGCGGTGAACCCGAAACTGTGAAACTGAGGCAGGACGCCGAGAAAGGTATCTGCTGCATCTAATCCGGCATGCTCGGTGGCGGCTTCGACGTTACTGCGCAGGTTGCCGTGCGTCAGCATGACTCCCTTGGGCCGGCCCGACGTGCCCGAGGTGTAAAGAATAACGGCCAAGTCGTCTCCAGCCGATACCGCCGGCCAGCGTAGCGGTGGCCAGCCGGTAAAGTCCAAGTCCTCTAGGGGCAACACTTGCACATTGGGTGGGATCGGATCAGTGTCGGCGTTGCGGATAAAATCGAGCATTACGCCAGTAGTCAAGATCGTATCGATGCCGCTGTCCTGGATCACGTATGCCAACTCTTGCGGCTTGAGCAGGTAGTTGAGCGGCACTGCCACCCTGTTGGCGAGCCAGCAGCCAAGAAGTGCCACGGGAAAGGCGCCGCTGGTGGGCAGGAGAATACCCACCAGCCGATTGGAAGTGACGGCCTCTATCTGCTCGGCGACGAACATCGATCCGCCCAGCAGTTGGCCGTACGTGTATTGCCGCTGATCGTCGACTACCGCGATGCGATGGCGATTGCGCATCGCCTGCATAATAATCGGCCAAAGAAGACCCATTTTCGCAACACCATGATCCGTAGGTTAAACTGTCGATGATGATACCCCAAGCACCCCGCGCCTACGAAGCCGCGCTGCGGTGGCGCAGCGCGGCGGTGGTTCTGCTGACTGCCGTATTGATTGTCACCGGTGGTTGCGCAACCCATCCCAACGCGCTCGATGAAGTGTACAGGCAGTATGGCACGGGTCGTTTCCACTTGGCATACCGGTATGCCAAGCAGGTTATTTACAACACGAACAACACGAACGAACGTGAAGAAGCGACGCTTATGGCGGGGATGGCCGCCTACAAACTCAAAAACATGGCCGCGGCGAGGCGTTATCTGGAAAAGGCTGGCCACAGCGAGCAACCGGACATCCGCGGCGATGCACATGCCACGATCGGGCTGATGCACATTGAAGCGGGGCGTTACAATTCGGCACACCAATCTCTGGTCAAGGCCGGTAGGTTGTTGAACGGTAACGACCGCGCACGAGCATTTTTTTTTGCCGGCGTTACGCTCCAGAAACTCGGGCGCTGGTCAGAGGCTCGGCGTGACCTGACCAGGGCAGAGGCGGCGGCCACCGATCGCACATTGCGACGGCGCATTGCCCGCGAGAAAGAAAATACGGCCTGGGCCTTGCAGACCGGGGCGTTTTCCAGTCGGCAACGCGCGAAGCATGAGCAGGTGAAGATTACCCAGCGTGTCATTGGCTTGGAGTTGAGTCCGGCGGTTGTGATCCTCGCAGTTAACGACAAGGGCCAGACAATCTACCTTGTGCAGATCGGCCGGTTTAACACCTATGCCCTTGCAGTTGCGGCGCGTGGTCAGTTGGGATTACCAAAATCCGATCCTGTTGCCGTACCGAAATAGTGAGATCTGGAATTGTGGTGCTTACGCCGGTTCGGTTGCCGCTTGCTCGTCAATCGCATCCTGCTCGGGGTCGATCCAGGCGATTTGGTCGCCCACCGGCATTACGTCCGGGAAAAGTGTTTTGCGCGGCATCTTGTCTCGGTGCACGTAGGCCCACAGCACCACACCCACCGCCGAGAGGAAAATGATCAGGCCCAGGGTCATCAGCACGAATTGAGTCGTTAACTGCAACACGGGCGTGGGGTTTAGTAGATGCCCCAGGTGCGGAAAAGTGCGGTCGCCGATGATGACGGCTTGAGGTTGGGGCACCAGCAGCAGCCAGACCGCAACGCCGCCGAGCATGATCAACGCCGCCGGCAGCAGCACTTTGACGCACGTGTAAAGTACTTGGTCGATGCGAATGCGCGGTAGCGTCCAGCGCAGCCAAATCTGCACGAAGATCATCGCAAACGCCTTGAAGACAAACCAAAACAGGCAGTAGAGGTTGACGATCACCAATCCCGTAGCGCTGACACCTAGGGCTTTGGCCTTGGTGGTCCATGTCGTGGCCGCATCAACCGCGCCGGCGAAGTACGCCTCACCGCCACGCACCGGATCGTAGCCTACGATCGCGTACACCGGGTCAAATTGGCCCAGCGGGCTGTTCCAACCGCCTAAAAATAGCATGGCCACGATAGCGCCCAGGATGAACATGCCGGCGTACTCGGCGAAGAAGAAGAAGCTGAAACGCAGGCCGCTGTACTCGGTGTGAAAACCGGCCACCAGTTCCGATTCTGATTCGGGCAGATCGAACGGCGCCCGTTTGTTGGATGCCAAGACCGACACAAACATGATCAGGAACGTGCAGAACAGAAACGGGTTGTGAAACACGAACCAGTCCCACAGTCCACCGCCCTGCAGGTAATTGAGTTGTGTCATGTTCAGCGTGCCGGCCACCAGCAGGGCGCAGATGATTGACAGACCCAGCGGCACCTCGTAGCTGACCATCTGGCAGGCTTCGCGCATGGCGCCGTAAATGGCCCACTTGCTGTTGGAACCCCAGCCAGCCAGGATGGTGCCCATTACCTCGACGGCAAGGATTGCCAGCACGTACAGTACACCGATGTTCAACGCATCTTCGAATACCAGTTGCGGGCCGAACGGCAGGGCCAGGAATGCGGCGAATACGGGTGCAAACGCCAGGTAGGGCGCCAGGCGGAACAGGAACGGGTCGGCGTCGCGGGGTATTAGGTCCTCTTTGAGGATCAGTTTTATGCCATCGGCGATGGATTGAGCCCAGCCATGCCAACCGCCGACGTGCATCGGCCCGACGCGGCTTTGGATATGACCTGCCAATTTCCGCTCCCACCAGATGCTGAACATGGCGATTACGCTGATCGCCGGCAAGAACACCGAAGCTACGATCATCACCTTCAGTCCGACCAGCACCCAGATGCTGTGTTGCGTTGAAATATGTTCGGCTAGGGTTTCCAGCATGTGCAAATTCTATCATGTGGCGCTTGATTGCGCCATGGGCCGGGATTCTAACAGCTTGTCTACCCGGCGAAAAGAAGCCGATGTCAACCTGCAGGAATCGCTTCCTTTAGGCGGTGCAACGCCCATGGTAACTTTCAAGCGGCCGGTCCATCTGGAACATGGCAGTGAAGTATCCCTGTCCTGCTGCCCGTCGGGTTCCTTCGGTTCGATACCAGTGACGCTTGGAGCCGTGTAGGCAAAATCACAGGTCGACCCGGGGCATGAGTTGCGGATCATACGATCACGGGTTTCAATGCGCCTGCCAATGTACCAGCAGAATCATTGGTGCTATGTCATCTGCAGCGTTAACCTGTCGAGATGTCATTGGTCGAACCTATCGATACTCGACGACTTGAATGGACGAGCGACGCGTATCGGCCGTGCTATCACTTTCTTCCACCGACCAACTGGATGAACGATCCAAACGGCGCGGTTGTCTGGAAGGGCGTGTATCACCTGTTCTTTCAGCATAATCCGAACGCCGCCTTCCCAGACAACATTCACTGGGGGCATGCGGTAAGCGATGACCTTGTGCATTGGCAGGACTGGCCGGTTGCATTGACGCCCGAACCGGGCGGTCCGGACCGCGAGGGTTGCTGGAGCGGCTGTGCCATCGACGCCGACGGCGTGCCCACGTTGATGTACTTCGGCTTGCCGGGCGGCAACTGCATCGCCACCAGCGACGATGATCTGCTCACGTGGCGCAAGCACCCGTCCAACCCGGTTATCCGGCAAAAGCAATGGGGTGGCGAATACCGCGCCCATGATGCCTGTGCCTGGAAAGAAGGCAATTTTTATTATTCACTGTCCGGTTCCCACATCGGGATGCCGCGCAGTATGGGTAAATCGAAGGACGTGGCGCATTTGTTTAGGTCCGTCAATATGATCGACTGGCAGTATCTTGGCCACTTGTACGATCCGGGCGCCGAAAGCGATTGTGCCGTGCCGGACTTCTTTTCACTCGGCGACAGGCACATGTTGCTGTTTGCCAGCCATACGCGGGGCGTGCAGTACTATATAGGCACCTACGCTGGCCAAAGCTTTGTTCCCCAGATTCATGGGCGGATGAACTTTACAACTTTCGATAGCTCTTCGATGCTTACCAGCGGTGATATGGTTGCGCCGATTTGCTGGAAGGAGATCGGCGGACGCCGGGTGATGATCGCCTGGATTGCCGAGGGGCGCAGCGAGCCGGTGCAACGAACAGCGGGCTGGGCGGGCATCATGTCGCTACCGCGCGTTTTAAACTTGAAAGACGATGATACGCTTGGCATTGAACCGTGGCCGCAACTGGAATCGCTGCGTCGAGATCATCATCATTTCAGCGAGGTCAAGGTCAAATCTGGAGCATTTGTGCCGTTGCAGGGTGTGGGCGGGGCGTGTCTTGAGATTGTTGCGGTGATAGATCGAGGTGACAGCCACGAGGCAGGAGTCAATCTGTTGCGTTCGCCCGGCGGCGAGGAAGAAACACGCATCACGTATCACGCGTCGAGAGACAGCCTGACGCTGGATGTGGCAAGTGCGAGCCAGAGTCCGCAAGCGGTAGGTCAGGACGAGCAGACGGGACCGCTAAAATTGGCCGAGGATGAGCCGCTTGAGCTTCGTATTTTCGTGGATCGTTCGGTGGTGGAAGTGTTTGCCAACGGTTGTCAATGCCTGACCAAGCGAGTTTATCCTGTGCGGCCGGACAGCCGGGGCATCGGGTTGTGCGCTAGAGGTGGAGATGTGACGGCCCGGTCGGTCGATGTCTGGCGGATGTCGGCGATTTGGCCTGGCCAGCAGGACGATCAGCAGGCGGCAACTGCCAGCGATCACTTCACGCTGTCTTGCTCCGATTAGAGACTAGAGGCTAGGCCAGATGTTTTGCGCCCCACTGGGTAGCCGGATAAGCATTCGGGTTGTAGCTGCGTGCCATGATGCCGCTGATTTGGCGCAGCCGTTACATTCGACCGGAATTGACATACGTATGCATGTACGCTTGACTACACTTTAGCGCTGAAGGGAATGCCATGACCACGCCCGCTATTCGTACCACCGTAGTAGGATCATATCCCGTGCCTGAATGGCTCATGGCCATGCCTTCGCAGCAGGGGCTGATCGACGCGACGCGGGTGGTATTCAAGATTCAGGAGATGGCCGGTATTGACGTGGTTGCCGACGGCGAACTTTATCGCTGGGACGTCAATCATCCGGACACCAATGGCATGATCGAGTACTTCGTTCAGCCGATGGCGGGCATCCGTACGCAGATTACGCGGGAAGATATCGAAGCGTTCACCCGACTGGAAGGGATGGGATTTCGCGCCGAACCGGCAGGCGTGGTCGAGGGCCCGATCGATGAGGGGACGCTGAACATACCCGGCGATTACCTGCGGGCGAGGGCGTGCACCCACCACGCAATGAAGTTTACGCTTACCGGGCCGCACATGCTCAGCAAGACATTGATCGATCGCCATTACAAGGACAAGGCTCAGTTGGCGCAGGCGATCGGCAGGGCGCTGGCCAAACAGGTGGCCCAGGTCGACC
>Ga0310125_10000668_pt1 | contig 16664 bp, 14 predicted proteins | sample CB11b_Tmax_Bot8__FD_203508 | JGI IMG/M metagenome (GOLD analysis project Ga0310125, IMG submission 203508) | Marine microbial communities from Western Arctic Ocean, Canada - CB11b_Tmax_Bot8 | ecosystem: Environmental > Aquatic > Marine > Oceanic | place: Canada: Western Arctic Ocean | collected... | reverse complement strand
CCATGAAAACTATGGTTCAGTTCATTATCTAAGTTTTAAGAAAATAAAAATCAGGTCAAACGTATTATCCAAGGCTTGAGGATGGAAGATGATTAAAAGATACGCAAAGATGTTAATCCATGAAGAAAGAGGTATCACCGGCCTTGAAACTGCCATCGTTCTGATAGCATTCGTGGTAGTAGCGGCGGTATTCGCTTTCACAGTCCTTACCACTGGGTTGTTCACATCGGAGAAAGCTAAAGAGACCGCAATGGCGGGAGTGGCTGCTACATCGTCAACGATTACTGTCAAGGGGTCGATGACAGCTATGGGAGGAATTGCGGCAGGAGCAGGTGGAGTTGGTTGCTGTGATCGAGTAGACCATATACGGGTCAAATTAACTGGAGCAACCGACGTGAATGATGTGCCGTTCAACCCTTCTCAAGTTCTTGTTACCTATCAAGATGACGCTAACGTGGCCCTCATGACTTATGTACCGGGTAATGGCCCAGACGCCACCGCAAATACTTGCAGAACCCCCACCACCACCAACCGCTGGTATCTCGTGGTGAGAAACAGTGGTTCTGTCGCTAATATTTTGGAACCGGGCGAGGTAGCGGAGATGTATATCTGCACTGCTAACCTTACTCCTATGCTAACAACTAATTCGCAGTTCCGGATAGAAGTGATTCCTCAGGGAGGTGCGACAATCGCGATCCAACGAAGGACGCCGCTCGCTCTCGCTCCGGTGATGAACTTGGATTAACCGGGTCTTTGATGTCCTGATCCGGTGGTGCAGCCGGCTCGGATCGGTCACAACGACCGGGATAACAATAGTGCCAGAGTCGGTACTTCAATGATGGGGTATGAAGCCATATGGTCAGCAGCCAGAGTGAAACGAACGAAAAGTTAGAAAGACTCGAAGATGAGTTCAATCTGTTAAAGACCGAGGTCAGGCAGACCCTTATCGACTTGAAAGAGTTCATCATGAAAGGCCGTACCATCTTTCCGGATGTGCCGGACATCCTGAGCAATCCCCGACCGGCAGAAATCAGGCATGAAGAGCCGTCGGTAGCTGACCCTCTGCCGGAAGAGGACGCGATGGTAGCCGAAGCTGTGGAAGCTTCCATGGACCCGCCGGTGCCCGAAATTGCAACACTACCAAATCCATTGGCGGCTAGATCCAACCCTACTCAATTACCTGCCATTAACAATCCAACCGGGGGAGAAGCGGACCAGACACGGGCTCCCGACGCTGTCATGATGAGCAGCATCATATGGTGGTTGGGTACGGCCAAGCGGCGCGGCATTACCCTTCACCAGGTTGCCCCTTTTATCGATGCATACGAGATGTCTGGATACATGAGTCCCACCGTGGCGAAACTTATCTATAGGACCATGGCAGAGATGGACTCGACGACCGATCCCACCCTTACCTCTCCTCCGATGCCGCAAGATTTTTCGGAAGGTATGATGCAGCTGAATGAAATAATAACTTCCCCTGGCCATGTTATAAGCACAGGTGAAGGACATAGGGAACCGTTGAACGTTCCTTCGTCTACCCCAGATACCCCCTAAACAGTTAACAGAGTCCGAAAACGCAGACAGGATTAGTAGAGTGCGGTTTTTGTTGCTGCCTGAACTGTTCTGTGTCGGGTTGAGTTCGCATGGATAAGGTTCTCGTAACTGGACTACTCATAATCGCTGCGGTGACATCTGTAGCAGTTATCATCGGTTCTATCGGGCCCACTATAGGTCGAGGCGGGCAAGAGGCCAAGGAAAGTCAACTTGCCGCTGCAAAAAAAATAGCGACCAGTTTCACCATATTCGATGTCATACCTTCTATCGGACCATACCCTCCCCCTCCTGCTCAGGCTAACGCTTGCAGCGGCGCCGGACATTCTTGTTCTATAGATATTTGGATAAAAAATATCGGGCAGGCTGAGATTGAACCGGTCTCGGCATTGGACATCTCCTTACTTAGTAGCACGGGGGAATATTATAGGGACAACATCGCGCGGGATGCTAATTGTTCTTATGTCGCGGGCGATCCCACTTGGTACGCGTTGCCCTGCGGAAAAGAGATCTGGTTGCCGAATGAGACGTTACATCTCAGATTAAACGGCCCCCGGAACCTCGATAGGCTTTCTCTTGGTAGCCACTATACTGTCTATGTGATTACACGGAACGGGGTCCAGGAAAAGTTTATGTTCCAAGTCCCTCAGTAAGAAATATGAGCATGTGAGGAATGCATGGGGATCAGTTTAGCCGCCCTGCTTGTGATGTCGGTTTTCTTCACCGGAGTGCTCATGATGTATCGGACCACCTTGTTCGGTAACGTGGTCGTATCCAACGCGGTGGATGCGTCAGTCGAACAAGCTCTGAAAAAAAGTAAGACATACATCGTGATCGACGATGTCGCGGCTAATTCCATCGAGGTATGCAAGATACAGGTCGGTGTCCAAAACCGGGGGGCGATCGCGACACACGATTTCGATAGCATGGATGTCATAGTCCACTATCAAGGGGCTACTGCCCCGGTACGCCTGCAGTACTCTTCGGGTAATCAGAACAGTTTGACCGGGGACGATTGGACCATGACCATCGATGCCACCAAGTTTCCCTTTGAACCCAGTATATTCAATCCCGGTGAGGATGCTATGATACATGCTAGACTTAACCTCGCCTCGCCGGATAATATCTCAGCTATAGCCTTGGGCACGGCGAGTGGGTACGTACTGAGATACTCCACTGGGCCGGTCGGGGTAGGGCCTTGTTAGGCGCCTGTTTTGGACGCTTCGCCATGCGAGTGACCACCGACTGTTCTGCTCTCCGCACAGCTAGAGTCCTGAAAGTCCGTGAAGATCTAGCACGAAGGGACATACGAGGTATACGTGACAAGTAGTACATCCGGGGCTAGACCAAAAGTTGCCAATGTGTCCACCGGGAGTGTGGAGATCGACCGCAGGCTGGGCGGCGGGATACCATACAGGACCCTGATGCTGGTGGAAGGTCAACCAGCATCAGGTAAAAGTACCCTGTCGCAACAGTTACTCTGGGGCGCAATTAAGTCCCGTGAATGCGCGACCATCTACGCTACCGAACAGACAGTGCAGAGTTTCCTGAGGCAGATGGATAGCCTCGGAATGGATATTACAGATTATTTCCTTCTGGACCAGTTACGGATCTACCCGGTGGCGTTAGCAGACCTAGAGAACCGCTCTGATCGGGCTTTGGACGAACTTGCCACTCACATAGAGAAAGAGACTCAGTCCAGTGTGTTTGTCATCGACGCGCTCACTACCCTCGTTGCCCACGGAGACGGTGCTCAGATAAGAGATTTCTTCCTGAGATGTAAGTCCATCTGTGATGCGGGTAAGGTCATAATATGCACAGTCCATAGTGGTGCGTTCGATGAAGATGTGCTTACCAGGGTCAGGTCTATCTGTGACGCTTATCTTCAACTGGAAGTAAAAGCGGCTGGTTCCCAGCTCTTGAAGACGATTAAAGTCGCGAAGATTCGAGGCGCTGATTCAGCTACCGGGGGCATAATAGGCTTCGAAGTGGAACCGGGACTGGGCATAAGGATAATCCCTATATCGACGGCCCGGGCCTAACAAGCAGCACAGTAAGAAAGAGGCCGATTGACCTCAGCGTCCGGGAGCCAGATCTTGAAGTTCGCACTCCAAATCATAATGGAACCCGTATGGTTATATCGGCATATATCATGTTCGGACGGCTAGATAACACCCCAACCCGCGTCGTGACCTCGGCCAAGGCGTGGCATCAATGAGATTGAACTATGTCTTTGAGTAGCATCTTTAGGTTTAGAGAAAAACAAACGGCATCGGTCGGTTCCGCGACTGTAGAAGCCGAAACTTCTGTAAGGCTAGATTCGCCTTTATTCCAGGCTATGTCCACTGCGTTGCAGGATCAGGTCGTAAATCATCCGCATCTCTGGCGGTACCTGAACCAGCCTTCGGTGCAGGCGATGGGTGTCCCTGATTTCCTTCCTAGGTTGGGAAAGGCCCAGAAGAACTTGCGGCAACCCAACCTTATATATCCGACCGGTGCGAACGTTTTCGTTCATTTGTATCAAACGGAGGATGACTCTAGGAACAGTTATATCCCGATAGAACCGGGTGGGGCCCTCGACGGTTCGAGTCTGATCGAGGAGATCGACCGTAAACTCATCGACCATGTCGGAGAACTTCAGAAAGCCGCCGGCGTAGAAAACCAAGAAGACCGGGTGGAAATCCTGTTGGAGATTCTAGGGAAGATCTGCCAAACAGAGGGGAAAAGCCGTCGTGGTACCATCCAGGTCACTAAGGGTGAGTTACAACAGCTCGAATATTTGGTGGTCCGAGACAAGGAAGGGCTAGGTGCTATTCAACCCCTTATAAGTGATCCTTACATAGAAGATGTTAGTTGCAGTGGGGTTGGCCCGGTATTCCTGGAGCACAAGATATTTGGCGCTTTGAAAGCCGGGATAGTTTTTGATAACGTCCCCCAATTGGACCATTTCGTGATTCAGTTATCTGAGAGGATAGGTCGTCCGGTCACCGTTCGAAACCCTATAGTCGATTCTACCTTGCCCGATGGATCGCGCATAAACATAGTTTATGGTGACGATGTTTCCAAAAGAGGAAGCAATTTCACCATCCGTAAGTTTCAGGCAACTCCTATGAGTATACTGGACCTGGTGGCAGGAGGGACTCTCACCGAAGAGATGGCGGCCTATATCTCCCTCATGTTGGGGGCGGGTATGAATACGTTCGTTTCGGGTGAGACCGCCTCTGGCAAGACTACCATGCTGAACGCCATCAGCACCTTCATTCCTCCCATACATAAGATAGTAAGTATCGAGGATACCCCGGAACTGCAAGTGCCCCATCCAAACTGGACTAGGGAAGTGGTGAGGAGTAGCAGTGATACAGCCTCTTCGATAACGATGTTTGACCTGCTTAGGGCTGCACTCAGGCAACGCCCTAACGAGATTATCATCGGAGAGATAAGGGGCGAGGAAGGGGCGATAGCTTTCCAGGCAATGCAAACTGGTCACTCTTGTATGGCTACCTTCCACGCCTCGTCAGTAGAAAGGCTCATTCAACGGATTACCGGTCATCCAATCAATGTCCCGAAGACGTATATCGACAATCTTAATATTGTCATCATAATGAGCGCGGTGCGTCTTCCGGATGGCTCTACAGGTAGACGGATCTTGAGCATCAACGAAATCATAGAATACAATTCTGAGACCGATGCTTTTGGGTTCATAGAAGTTTTCAGATGGGACCCTGCTACCGATACGTTCGAATTCCCAGGGTATATGAATACTAATATCTTGGAGAATGTGGTTGCTTCTAGAAGGGGATTACCACCTCGAGAAAGTCGACGGATATATGATGTACTCAATGAAAGGGCCGACGTCCTACGAGGGTTAAGAGAAAAAGAGATAACGAATTTTTATGAACTCCATACAATCCTCACCCAAGCGTATAGAGAAGGTCTCTTCCGATAACGTCGTAGTGGGTTTTGACCTCCTATCCAATCTCACCTACATGTCGGTGTTGAGCATAGGGGGACTCCCAAGAGACCGGCTTCTTGACAATACCGGGAAACAGGTACTTAAGACTTCTATATTCTTCGAGTACATACATGTACTGGCTACTCGAGTCGGTATGGAGTATTCGGAGGCGTTCAGATTGGTGGCTGAACGGGCTCGGGCAACCAGTGTAAAAAGCCTGCTACTCCGATTCGCCGCCGCTCTCGGTTCCGGTGAGTCGGAAAGAGATTTCATAGAGCAAGAAACAAAGCTTGAAGGGCAGCGTTATGGGAATCAATACAACCGCAGTGTAGAAAACCTGAGAAAATGGACAGACGCGTATGCGGCTATCCTAGTTTCCGTATCGTTGATCATGGTCGTCTCTCTGGTATCAACCCTTTTGGGCTCTTTGGATGTCACGTTCGTCATGCTGATGGCGTTGATGCTGTTTAGTATCACGTCTATCGGTGTATTCGTGATCTACAAAGTGTCTCCTGTGGAGCAGGTCACGTTTGATTCGGCAGACGGTCTACCACCGTTTAGAAAGAGAAGCCGATTCTTGGCGATTAGTATCCCTCCGGTCGGGGTGGTCCTCACCATACTTATAATTCCCCATTTGAGTTTGATGACTGCAGCGGCCACAGGGTTTACCTTGATGGGACTGTCTTTGCTCCCGGCTGGTTATTACGCCTGGAAAGACGATGGGTCGGTGGCAAAGATCGACCTCGAGATCCCCACTTTCTTGAGGAGCGTTGGAGAGATAGCCGGGTCTGCAGGGGTCACGTTGACCGAGGCGATCCGCCGGATCGACGCCAGAGCATTGATCAATCTTCAGGATTACATTGATAGGCTTTACTCGCGCTTGTCCGCGTCACTGCCGACTCATCAATGCTGGGACAGGTTCACGGCGGAAACGGGCAGCGAATTAGTGAACAGATCTACCGCTATGTTGCGCGACGGAGCTGAATTGGGTGGCAGGACAGATCGTGTCGGTCAGATTTGCTCGGATTACGCAGTGCAAGTATCTGAGCTGAGAGAAACGCGCCGATTGACATCGGCAACATTCTCATATCTGTCAGTGCCCATGCACGCCACCGTGGTTTTCATCCTGGTGTTCGTGTTTCAGATAGTCAGCGTTTTTAGCTCGAAACTATCAGAAGTGTCTTCCAAAGTGAAAGAAGGGTCATTCTCCACAGATACTGTGAATACAAATGCGAACCCCCCGCCAGGGATAAACCTTCCTGCCGGTGGAGATATGACAGGGGGACTGGATATGTTCGCCACCCAGGACATAGGCACTCTGGGCGGAATCATAGTCTTCGTAATAGTCGTTTTGACTATCGCTAATGCTTTAGCACCCAAGTTCGCTGCTGGCGGCAGCCATCTGATGATAGCATTCTATCTGTCCATCATGTGCCTCGCTTCCGGGGTATTGATGTTCATTATCCCGCTTTTCACCGAGGCCCTTTTCGATATCTAAGAACTCCGGAGTTGGTAACATGGCTGATTCTATTTTTCTCGAGCCTGTGAAGCGATGGTTCCAAAATAGATTAACACGGCAACCCGCACAGTCTGGTGATGATGCCGCTGTTGGTGGGGAAGACGCTTCGGATCAACTTAGGAGCATTCTCGCTGCTCAACGTGGCGATGGGACGTCGCCTGTAGAAAAGCCAGCTCTATCACAAGTGATGACTACAGACTCTAGCGGGATAAACGTACTGGAATGTCCCCAGTGTCATGAATCTTATGAGGCTAATTCACAGTTTTGCTCCAAATGCGGGTGCGGCCTCTCTCCGATCGATCGGTCGCTTCCTCCGATACAAGCCTCTTCTGAAGGGATAATAACCCGGGTTCGGCTTGATGGGTCTCCCGAGGGACAGACCGGGCGTGTTGAAAACGTTACTAGCGATAGCGGTGAACAGCAGCTTAATTTCGGTGAAAGTCATGATTCCGACTCAGAGGAAGATGTTTCGGAAGCAGACAACTTGGTTTCCCCAGAGTCTGTGGACTCTATGACGAGCAACTTAAGGAGTCTCTTCACCCGTACGTCAGTGCTTAATCAGGAAACAAAAGACTTACTTGAGCGATATGGGACGGTTGACGTACACTTATTGATCGATGAATTAAATGATTTAGCAGTATCGATTGGGGCGAGGAGCAGAGGCACCCGCCGATAACCACTTAACTGTCCGGTGTCTCCAGTCACTCTTTAAGTGGAAGTCGTATTCATCTGATGGCGGATAAACGGCACCATACGAATGGTTGTTTAATGGCATCCTTTTAGGTTTACAGAGGCAGAGTTCTCAACTCTGCTGATCATCTACCGTATAAGGGACCTCGGTGTTGGCGTTCACGAATTGAGCGACCGCCTGTGAGCGTACATCCACATCGTTAGGGTTGCTTATGCCCAATGCGTCGATTAGTCGACCAGCCACTTCAGACACTTGACTCTCAGTTACTCCGAGGGTGGCGGCTGTCTCAGAGTTTTCGTATCCACCGGCCACAAATTCCCAGATTTCCCTCTCAGTTTCCGTGAACTGTAGCAGGAACGAATTGTCCCGGTTTAGGTGTATTCGGACCAGTTGTTGGACCAAAGTTGCATCCAGCACAGTAGCCCCATTTGCGACCGCCTCAACCACCCTGATGAGCTCCCCGATGTCGTCTAAGGAAGTTTTTAGCAGATATGCTTTACCTGTAGGACTTCCCTGAAAGAGCTGACGCACGAATTCCATGTCGTCGTAAGCGGAGATTACTACGATGCCTACGTCGGGCTTATCTTCCAAGATTTGATGGGCGGCGTCGATCCCATTAAGCTTGGGCATACGGACGTCAAGAACCGCGACATCTGGCTGCAATTCTTTCGCCTTTTGTACGGCTTCTTCTCCGTCCTCGGCAACTCCGACCACCTCAAAATGGCTCTGTGTCTCTAGTACCCTTCTATAAGCAGTTCGGATATATTGCGAGTCGTCTGCAAGTATAATACGCACTTTTCCTACTCCTAGACTTTTCCGAAGAGAATCCCCGGTGATTGGACTAGATTGCCGACATGGGTGGGAACTGACAATGTCTTAATCGCTGTCAGTCTTTAACGTGAATGACAGCTTTCTCGATTCTGAAAGGTCATCCGTCCGGCCCACGGTAGGTATTCTTCCGGACACTGTAGTACCTTCACGTTGTACGGAATGTATGGTGGCTGTCCCGCCGTGTCTTTCGATACGGTTTCTGATGTTAGCGAGCCCAAAATGGCCGTTACGCAGGTCGTTCTTGGGGTTTTTCACGTCGAACCCAACACCATCGTCTGTGACCTCGAAGCTGAGTTCGTACGCCTGCCAATCCAGTCTGATCCGTACTGTGGCTGCAAGCGCATGTTGGATTACATTCGTTACGGACTGCTGTAAAAGACGGAATAGATCTGCTTCGATCTCCTCCGGTAAGCGAGTTGCTCCAAAACCTGCCACCTCCAGCGAGATGGATATTGGCGTCGGGTTCGAGATGCGATGCAATGTCAGGTTATCCAGGTACGATGTAAAAGCCTTTACCAGTCCGAGGCTGATCAGTTCGGCTGGATAGACCCCCTTTACTATTTCTCTAAGACGGATGTTCGTTTGCTTTAGCCTGTCTCGGGCATCTTTTAACGCAACCTGCAACTCTTGGTTGAGGTCGCCGCCCAGTCCAAGTATGGCGAGTTCCATGGTGAGTGCCGTTAATTCAGCCATCGTCTCGTCATGTAATTCTAATGCAAGGGCTTTACGCTCTTCGTCGCGGGCGATTTCGGTTGCGTCGAAGAGGTCGAGACGCCGAAGACGCAGAGCTAGGATTGTGCTTAATTGCTGATATAACCTGACGGATGCATTGGGGTATATAGTTCCGAACTTACGAGCGGACTCACGAGATATTCTTATAACGGAACATGGTGATGCCGCTAGAACATTGGCGCTTCGTGCTTCCCCGTCGAGGAATGCCACTTCTCCTACAACGCCACCTGGTCCTAACGTGAGAGTCTTGGTCCTCTCTTGTGTGATTGGCACTATGATTTCAACTTGCCCTTGAACCAGGATGTAGAGGTCAGTGGAGTCGTCGCTGAGTTTTATGATGGGCTCGCCTGTTGAGAAATCTTGTATTTCGGCAACTTCCAACAGGCATCGAAGTTCTTCATTATCAAACGCATCGAAACGAAACGATTGCGGTGGTAGAGAGTCACTTTGATGTTGGGATTGTATGGTAGCTATGAGATCTTCAGTAGTAATAGTCATCCGGCCTTGTGAATGCTCCTCCTGATTCTTGGCCCTGAACGATTTCAATAGTCAGAGATGGGCTTCAATCTGGGGCCATTATAATATATCGTCCCCCACATTCACGTAATCCCAGGCAGCGTAATCATTGGTGGAGAAAGATGCTAGACCCTCATGTCAAAGCTACTCTTCGATATCGGAAATAATGAGCCGAGGAATATGACAATAACATATAGATTAATATACGGTAGTGGTTGGTATTTTAGGTGCCAATATCCGAGAGTACGGACTCTTCTAAGGGCCATTACTAGGATCCGGGCTTAAGTGGGGTTGGCATCCCAAATGCTTTGTGTGAGGGTTGGTAGCATCGGGCGGTTTTGTCTTAGCAACCAACTCCCATATTCTCCTACATTGCGTGGTTTGTTGTTCATCGTGGCGTGCTTTGGCGATCGGATTAGGGACGGTGGTTCGGTCAATTCAAGTTCATAATGCCTTGTATGACTGCCGGAGTAGTCCTGTCTAGCTTTATGACGCCGCCTCCCTGAAGAATGACTTCTATACGGAATTTTTGTTTCGTTCCCAACCGGGTGGCAGCCGGAAGGTTACTCAAGAAAATGTATAACTCTACGATCTCACCGGGTTTGATAATTTCATCTGGATCGGTACCGCTGCTCGGACTCCATTTAATGCACCAATTCTTGGGTCCACCGCCGCCTATAGGAGGCAATCCGCCCACTCCAATTCCCGTGCGACAAGTGCGAATATCCGCATCGGCATTGTCGGGATTGATCCAGTTCGGGTCACCGGGACCACTGGGGTCGAAGAAACTCATTAGCTCTACATTCGAGCTATCTTGATAGGTAAGCATAATGTTTGAGGCTTGGAACGTAGCCTCTTCGCCACCGGTGGTAGCGAAATTAACTCGTATGTGGTCCACAAATTGGCATGCGGCCGGGACACATGTGTTGTTCATACCAGTGACCGGCCCCCCAATCGCGGTCACGCTTCCTTTGACCGATAACGCTGATGATACGGACGCAACTCCAGCCAAGGTGGTCTCTTTTGCTTTCTCGGACGTGAACAGCCCAGTGGTAAGCACCGTGAATGCGAATACCGCTGCTACTACTACGAAGGCGATTAAGACGATTGCTGTTTCCAGGCCAGTGATTCCGCTCTGTTCCCTGATCAACTTTTGAAGTTGCGCCTTAATTTCCCAATCTGAGAGGATGCTCATCTCCAATTTACTCCAGGTGTCTTCCTTATACCGATGTACCCCATTTGGATACTAGTTGTATATGGATGACGATTCCCAAAATCTGGCTGATAAGTTCGTATGGGTCCGGGATCCGAAACTACATCTTTAATGGGACTTCGGCCGACCAGAACTGATGCGTGTAGTAGCTCTTACCGGGACGCCCTCGAAGTTAAGCTTACGATATCTCACGGCCGCCTGATGGCGCGTGCCTGACATAGAACGCTCATGGGGAAAATATAAGTACTTGCCTTAATAACACCATGCCATGCCGCATCAATTTGAGCCTATGTCCGCTCAAGATACTATCTTAGCCAATGCTACGCTGGTCAAGTGTCTTTGCAAAGACGTCCGCTAATTATACCAAGATGACCTCCCAATTCCAACAAATCACATGGTGTTCAAATCTCATCTTCGCCTTGTGTGATTTGAATCTTTCCAGGGATTCCATACAGCGAGCCACGGTTACGTTGGACTCCATATAGGTTAGCTGATAACACGAGGGCAGGGGTGTTGATGCACCAACCTGGATACCACCGTCTCCATCGGTGTGGTGTATTTCGGAAAGGTGTCCTGGTTCTTTTTGTTTGACCGTACCTGGAGGACTGTGAGCCCATGGGAACTCAACAAGCTTCTACTGCGGGGTGAAGGATCTTTAAGTCTCCGCAATTTTAAGATGCCGAATCCTAAGACATCTCCTCACTGAAGGGATCTAAAACCTGTACGGTGTCAAATCAAAGGCCTTCTACAGGTTGGAGTAGTGTTTTGGTTACCTTACTTGATGTTTCCGCTAATCCATACGGATGTCTTAAACACAATGAATCTACGCATCTCTATCTTACCGGATGTCGTTCTTACCAAATGTCGTTCGCAAGACGGTCGTAAAGGATTGGATCTGTAGGAGTAGGGGTGACGGTCGTTATGTGAGATATGATGGTACGTGTCCTGGATCAAAGAGCAGTTGAAATAAAGGATTATCGAATGCAGAATTCGCGGACTTACAATAACGCGGAACCTGGGAGCGTCATCGCCGCGATCCTAGATCTTGCCCCATTACGCGGTCAGGCGGTTTGGAACCTCCTGTTGCTATCTGAGGCGTTCATACTTAGTCTCTTGAGTGTCTTTTTGATGCGGGTTATAGGGGTAGCGGAAGCAGGTTTGATGGGGATTGTTTTGGCTTCCGCCGCAATGACCCCACGGTTGAACAGGGTACTCGAGATCAATCGGGAGCAGATCTGGAGCCAGGAAGGTAGTGGTCTTCGAGCGAATCGGGCCAGCCTCTTATCTGGTCTCAGCATATTCCTGGGGATGTTAGCGGCGTTTCTAGTTGTGGGTATTGTCAGCGATGAGGCCCAGTTACAGAAGGATTTCAGCTTTATCCTCCAGCAAACTCGTGTAGACCCGGACGCAATATTATCTCCAGATCGATTCTCCCACGGGATGGCCATATTCGCTCACAATTCTATGGTACTGATCTCGTTCGCAGTACTGGCATTCATCTACCGTGCATTGGGAACCATGATTGCTCTGGGCTGGAATGCGGGCGTTTGGGGCATCACCATTGTCTTGTTCATGGGAGGCGGCGCTGATTCCAATTGGAATCCCATGCTGTATGCGATAATGATATTGATTGCCATAATGCCGCATTTGGTCACCGAAGCAGCATCCTATGTCGTGGGGTCATTGTCTTCTGTCTTCCTATCTCGTGGGGTGACCCTCTATGGAATTGGGGATCCGAGGCTGAATAGAGTGTTGGTAGCGGTGCTGCTTCTAGCTTTATTCTCGGTAGTGTTGCTCGCTGCTGGCGCCTTGTTGGAACACTATGTCCCGGCCTTAGTGCTGAAAACCGTTTAGATATCTACTAAGAAAGAGTTGATTAACTGGGCAACACGGGAAATATAAATGGATCGCAGGGGCTTAAGCATGCCCGTCTGTAACTCATGCGGGAACGTTACGACGGCGGCGTGGAAGTTCTGTCGGTATTGCGGTTCGCCTGCTCAGGACATTTTATCTAGTGGTGAGATCGCTTCCGGGTTGATGCGTCAGTCCAACGACATCTTTGTCCCCAGCGAACAGATGCAAGAAACAGCTCTGATCTTCCGTATGCCTGTGGGAAGGGACGCTGACCTCAATGGTCGCGCGATTGCGATCGAAGACGGACAAAAGGCTGTGATCGCCCGGGCGGGAATGGAGCCAGAGGTGATTGGGCCTCAAACTTATTCCATGTCAGAGAATACCTCGTTAGACGATGAAGACTCTGAATTCTTACTGTTCAGACAGCTTCGGGCACTACTCGATATTGAGGTATCGGACATATTATCTCAAGATCCGTTGCCTGTCACAGTTCGATGCTCCTTGGATGTGGAGATCGAGGATCCAGCAACGTTCATTAACAAGGTTTTCGTAGATGGGAGCATCTACACGTCCACTTATCTGGCGGATTGGATCTACGGTGTTATCGAAAATATCTGCAGAGATTATGTGGCGTCTCTAGTTATACGAGGCTACCGGGTCGACAATTCCAAGGCTGAAACTCTGCGTAAACAGATAACACGGATTGGGAGTCCAGAGGTCGAACGATTTGGATTGAGGATCGCTGGTGTCCCAGAGGTCAGCATATCTTGCCCGATTGGAGGTGCGAATGAGAACCAACTCGAAGAACTCTTGGTGTCACGATCCGGAGATGTCGGGAGCCAGATAACAAGAGCCGGGTCGATAAACACCCTCTCGGATTCGGAGATGCAGACCTTAGCGGAAGAGACCGTGCTTTCCGCTAGGTCAAGAGGGCGGGCTGCTGTCTGGGAGCGACTTCTCCGTCGAGTGATGTGTACCTCTCGGATCTCCACACCAACCATTGATGAACTGGGCCAGATGTCTCGAGAATCAGACGTCGATAGCTTGATCGATCCCGCAGAATTACGCGATCTAGGCCAGATTGCCGAGATCGATGGAGGGGATCCCTGGAAGTCTAAAGCCTTTCTGATCAGGAGGCTCCGGATTCTTAGGGACCACGAAAGGGCTAATACAGGCCTGATTCGCGACTACTGCCTGAGCGAAGAGCGGCTGGTCCTCGAATTCCAACAGGCCACGCGGGATCTGGACATGCGATGGACTCAAGATCGCAACCGTCTGGATTTTGAGATCGAGCAAAGACGCGAATATCTTATATCTGAAGTTGGGGTTTCGTCACTTGGTCATTCCTTATCCACGGTTTCGGACCCTTTCAAAGGGAGACCGAATCTAAGGAGCATTACAAGTGACCAGGAAGCTTTGGATCGCACGGTAGAAAGTGGATTGCGGTGGTATGAGCAATACAGAAGCATCGGACGTGATGACGACCTGAAGAGAATTCAGACGGAGGTAGCAGTAGAGCGGGAGAGACAATCCCTAGCCTTGGAAAGAGAACGGGCCTTGCTTGATATGCGCCTAGAAGAGTCGGGACATGCTCATCGCCAAGACCTTGAGAAGATTGATAAGCTATCTCAGACTGACATAGAGACTTTAATCGCATTGTCTGGTCCGGAGCAGGGAGAACTCTTGCTTCAATTGTCCAGGACTAGGGCTTTGTCCAGGTTTAAACCTGATGAGATCCTCTCGTTACAAGCCGCTCGTAGTCCCGAGATAAATGAAGCTTTGAGGGAGATTCTGACGGCGATTACGTCCGTAGGGAAGCTGGACGACTACGAACTGATAACCTCGGGTAAGACAGGGCCATCCGGCCTTGAGGGCTCCGGTCCGCAACAAGAACGGGCCCTTAATCAACTGATCTCCGAGGCCCTAGACATGGTAAATCAAGGCGCGTCCAAGGTCAGTCGGCCGCCTGAATCTATGTCTACCAGACCGTCCGGGATACCAAGTTCAGTGTCGCCCGACGGTACGGTGACGTTGTTGTTCAGTGATATAAAAGGGTCTACTGATATCACAGAACGCCTGGGAGACCGATCGGCGCAGGAATTGTTTGGTGTGCATAATTCCATAGTCCGCCAACGATTAAATGAGTTCGACGGATATGAAGTGAAGTCTATGGGCGACGGGTTCATGTTGGCCTTCTCTAGCGCCCGTATGGGAATAATGTGTGCCGTCGCGATTCAAAGAGACTTACAACGATATAACAAAGAACAGGGAAGTGAGGCTATCCTGGTAAGGATGGGGTTGCACACGGGAGAGGTCATAAAAGAAGGGGAAGATTATTTCGGAAAAAACGTGATTCTAGCATCCCGGATATCGGCGGTAGCCCGGGAAGATCAAGTGCTTGTGTCCGCTCTTTTAAAAGGGTTGGTGGACAGCTTGCGAGATTTTGAGTTCGGGGAGCCCATGCGAGTCGACTTGAAGGGGCTAGCCGGTACGACTGTTGTGTATCCAGTTAACTACACTGCAGGTCTCGTATAGGGTTTGCTATATGTTTGAACTCTCTGGTCCTTTAGTGTAAGTATCAGGAGGGTGTTGGGTCGCTTCCCTTCGGGATTCAATCCGGGTCTTGAATCTGATGTTGTATATCAGCGTTATATTCTGATACCACATCCCGTAGGTACTTGGTGATGTTCCAGTCATCTATCGTATTAGAATGAAAAGGCTTGTACTGCTTGGATGGGCCGTCAATGATAGCTACACTTGGTGCTCCGACTGGGTAATCGTCCGGGCACAAGAAGACCATCTCGGTCCTAGTGCCTCCATCATTATCAACCGGGACCCGAATTTGATACCTCTTATCAGGCCCTTCACGAATCTCTATTTCCATCCCCATATCTTTAAGTCCGTTGATTTCCCCGGTCAGCCGGTCGTTTCCTCCCTTGGTCCGATACCATTGGGAACCCAGTATCCTGTCGTCTGTTATGGAATCGTGGGGGACCTGAGTCCACCGGACCTGTTCGGCCTGATTGTCATAGACTATGTATGGAATTATCTCCACTTTGTTGGGAAGAAGGAGACATATCGGTGTCAACAGTTGTTCTAGACCGATCTGCTCGTCGGCTATTTCCTCCATAGCGTTAAGAACATCCCCATGACTGGGGCGAGGGTGGGTTAGAGGGTGTTTATGCCAAAGCCCCAGGTAATTGACCCCAGAATACTCATGCAAGATATTTAGGACTTCTTGGACATAGTTTCTGTCTTTGGAGAAATGATGGGGCGAGCTATCCCAGATGATGCCTGGGCCAGTCGCGTGGGTCACGGTTACACATCCAGCCAATGTTAGACCCATCAAGATTCCACCGGTCTCTATATCCGGATGCCGCCGACATTCTTTCTCGATGATCTCGATAACGTTGTTAGAAACAGCGTAACTTAACATAGGAATCATTGAACTGGCACTAAGACCTTAAACCACTCCACATGCTGGACAATCTCCAACCCGAGGTACCCGAACGAAGAACCGACTCAACGGAGTGGCGAACAATTCGCCGTCCTCGGGCCTAGCAGAATTTACCCAGATAATCATTTCCGAATCTATATCCTGCATGGTGGCATCTTGCCCTCGTAAAAGCGTTAACAAGGCCAGCTTGGTATGTAAGGAAGCGATAAATCCGACATCTAACCCTAAACCCGGTTCGGCTTCCATACTGGCATCGTCTGTGTAGTCAAGCTCTGTGGGCGTGGTAAGCGATCCTGTAGTTTTTGAAAGGCCTTGTCTTACACACGCATAGCATCCGGTCAGTCC
>Ga0310125_10000665_pt1 | contig 16691 bp, 16 predicted proteins | sample CB11b_Tmax_Bot8__FD_203508 | JGI IMG/M metagenome (GOLD analysis project Ga0310125, IMG submission 203508) | Marine microbial communities from Western Arctic Ocean, Canada - CB11b_Tmax_Bot8 | ecosystem: Environmental > Aquatic > Marine > Oceanic | place: Canada: Western Arctic Ocean | collected... | reverse complement strand
ACCCGCCTGTGTTATCGACAGGAATGCGGGGGCATCCTGCGGTCGTCTCGTGAGGACGACCGAAAATGGATCCAGTGCAGGATCGTTGTCCCAGTTCTGCCCGACGATCGAACCACCGGCGCTTTCGGCGAGGGCGAAGGAGGTGCAGCCGCCATTCGCATCGGCGCGATCCGGCTGCAATTGGTTGCGGATCTGCAGCAGCATCAGCCGCTCGATATCGACGCCGGAGGCATTGGCCATGCCCGTCAACTCCTCCAGCAGGTGTGGCGCGTAGTGGCTGACCTCGTCAATACAGTGGCGGGCCACCTCCAGGGCCCGCTCCTGGGAGACGTCCGTAATCTTGCGTACGCGATCCAAGGCGATGGCGTCGAAGCCACGAATCTGCTCGCGAAGCGCTTCGCCGATCTGCTCGCCCATCTGCAGATACGAGCCGCTGACGGTGAGTTCGGGATATCGGGTGGCACGAGCCATCATGCGTCCTCTCCTGTGGTCCTGGTGCCGTCAATGGTGGCGACCCAGCTGAGTTTTTCCTCGACGAAGACGTCCCTGGTGGGTGGAAATGTATCGCCGTCGTCGGCGGAGCCGGTGGTGACGTCCATGTCATCCGGTCGATCCGCATGGTGGTGGTAGGTGAGGGGGGTACCGCAGGTGGTGCAGAATGTGCGGTCCGCATCGGTGTCGGTGTGATACGAACCCGTCGCTCGCCGGCAGGTGTCGCAATGACAGAGTACGGAGGCCCGTGGCACAGCGGACGCCTCCCAGCGGACGGTACCGTAGAGGCAGCCGCCGGAGATGGGTTCGCTCATGGCTGCTTCACCGCGAGAATCACCTTGCCGATCGTCGCATTCGAGGCGATGACGGCGTGCGCGGCAGCCGCCTCCTGCACGGGCAGTACGCGGTCGATGATGGGCTCGATACGTCCCGCCAGCAGGGCATCCCAGAATTGCGCGCGGAAACCGGCGATGATATCCCCTTTCTCCGCCACGGGTCGGCTGCGTAGCGTCGAGCCAATGAGGCGCAGCCGTTTGCGCAGCACCAGACTCAGATCGATCTGCGCCTCGTTGCCACCAAGCAAGGCGAGCAGCACGAGCCGCCCCTGGGGGGCGAGCAGTCTGAGATTGCGCGCCAGGTGGCTGGCGCCGGCGACATCCAGCACGACGTCGACGACACCGGGCGCGGAGGCGTCAGGGGCAAGGGCTGCACGGATGTCGTCGGCGAAGTCGACTTCTTTGTAATCGCAGACAAAGGTGGCGCCCAATTGGCGGCAGCGCTGCCGTTTCTTTTCACTGCCCGCCGTGGCGAGCACCCGACAACCTGCCTCGCGTGCCAACTGGATGGCCGCTGTGCCCACACCGCTGGCGCCAGCGTGGATCAACACCGTTTCGCCAGCGCCAAGTTGGGCCTCGTCAAACAGATTGACCCAGGCCGTGAGGAAGACCTCCGGTACGGCGGCGGCGCGTTCGAAGCTCCAACCCGCCGGGATCGGCAATAGCTGCCGCGCATCGACGGCGACGCGTTCGGCATATCCGCCACCGCCCAACAGGGCGCAGACGTGGTCGCCCACCTGCCAGGCCTGCACTGCACTGCCGACGGCAGCGATGATGCCCGACATCTCCAGACCGATGATATCGGACTCCCCTGGTGGCGGCGGATACTGGCCGGCGCGCTGCAGCAAGTCGGCGCGATTGACGGCCGACGCGTGAATGTCGACGAGGACCTGATTCTTCCCGGCGACGGGATCGGCCACATCCTGCCAGATGAGATCACGCTCCGGGGTTTGCGTATCTACGATGATCGCCTTCATTCGGTAAAAGGTGACGTACTCTCCGCCTCTCGCCAAACCGGATCCGAATGCTGGCCCAGTCGAGCCCACTTTATAGCAAGGCGCCACCCCCATCTGCGGATGGGGCAGAGGATGCTGATCTCGGTGGTCACCGATGACGGAAAGGGCCGAGATACGGCTGTCGGTGGAGCTGGCGCGGGCGATGTGCGAGCATCTGCTCCACCAGCTCGAGGTGGGCGCCGAGGAAGCGCAGTTGACGACGAACACGCTGCTGGAGGCAAGTCTGCGTGGTGTGGACAGCCATGGCATCGCCCTGCTGGCGGTGTTCGCCGAGCGCATTCGTTCGGGGCAGATCCACCCGGGGCGATGCCCTTTCGTGCGTCGCGATTCACCCTCGTCGGCGTGGCTGGATGGGCAACACGGGTTGGGGCCGCCACTGGCTACGGCGGCGATGGGACTGGCCGCCCACAAGGCTGCCCGTCACGGTCTCGGTGCCGTGTCTCTGCAGAATGGGAATTATGTCGGCGCCCTGGCGACGTACGTGGAAGCCCCGGCGCGGGATGGATTCATCGCCCTGGCCATGGCCAACGCGACACCACGGGTCGCACCTCATGGTGGTGCTGCGGGGCTGCACGGGACGAACCCCGTCGCCTGGGCGGCGCCCACCGTCGACGGGGATCCACTGGTTTTTGACGCCGCCACCGGTCACGCCGCCGCGCCTATCGTGCAGGCCGCTGACGAGGGCAGGCCGATCCCACAGGGCATGGCGCTGGACGGCGAAGGTCGGCCGACGACGGATGCCGGTGCCGCCGCCAACGGCACACTGTTGCCCGTGGGGGGTGCCTTGGGGTATGGGCTTGGACTTCTGGTCGATGTGCTCACAGGAGGGCTGGCAGCTGCACCCATGGGAAGAGAGGTACCACCCGTGACGGCCGTTAACGGTCCATACGGATGCAGCTTCTTCGCTCTCGTCATCGACCCGCAACAGTTCGGTGCCAGCGGCACGCTTGCCGCCCGGATCTCGGAGTTGTGTGCGTCGGCGCGACAGACAACTCCTGCAGTGGGCGTCGACGAGGTGCTGGCACCGGGAGATCGCGCCCTGCGGACCCGCGCCGAACGGCTACAGGGAGGCATCCCCTTCAGCTCCCGTGCCTGGCAAGGGCTGCTGCAGAGACTGATCGCCGCCGACCTCGACGTCTCGTCGGTCCCATAACGGCCCCACAGCCGGTTTTCACAGGCGCAATTCAGCTTGCCGGTGGGTGACGCAAGCCATACCTTAGCAACCACTTACGTTACCCTTGAATGCATCTTCCAGCGAGCGATCCCGTGGCCCAACGAGAGACACAGGTACAGGGTGTTCTCGTCGAGATTTTTGGCGAGCAATATCGCATTGGTGGTGACCCGAAACAGGTTCAACAAGTCGCCGCCTACGTGGACAAAAAGATGCAAGAAATCGCCGACAAGAATGCGCGTATGCCGAAGGCGCAAATCGCCATGCTGGCAGCGATGGAAGTCGCAGCGGACTTGTTCAAGGTGATGTCGGAACGCAAAGTGTTCACCGATCGTGCCCACGAAAGCGTCGAGCGCCTCACCCGCCTGGTCGAGGATCGGGCAACGCTTACCGATGTCGGCGAAGAAGACAGGACCGGTCAAGCCGATCGTTCGAGTGATCGTATCGCCGAGCGCCTGCAGGCGCGGCAGGGCGTACGCGTGCCACACTCTTCCCCCGTCGAATGAAGCAATGGTTTTCCGCGGCGTGGCGGCGGTCCTATGCGCCACGTGCAACGTTGCAGGCTGTGCCTCCACACCTGCTTACAATCAAACGGAATGTCCAACCTGGGAGGGTCTTGGCGCGATAGAGGTGAACCCCGCCGGCGCCATGGATCGACACCTGCGGGTGCAGGCAGACTTTCTCATCGGTCCCCCCGTCGAGGCCTGGCCGAAATCGAGCGCAAACGCATCGAGCTTCGGCACGAGGTGATCGGCCTCCTCAGTGGCCAGACCACCGAGGATCTCGGGGATCCATTACGGGCTGAGCAACTGCGGCAGCAGCTGTTGCTTATGGTCAACGAGAAGGTGCTGAAGAAGTCCAAGGTGAAAGAAGTCTTTATCACCGGTATGCATCTGCAGTAACCCCGACTCTACTCGCCCCGCAACAACCTCTCCGCTACAGCACACAGTTCCACCGCGTCCTGACGTTGTTCGCACTCGGCGATAATGCGCACCACCGGCTCCGTGTTGCTCGGCCGCAAGTGGATCCAGGGGCACTGAAATGTGCCTTCCATGTAGAGTTTCACGCCATCCTGAACCGGGTGTCGCAAGGCCTCGGGATAACGCTGCACAAGACCGTCGAGGGCGCGCTGCAAATCCTGCTCCGAACAGGTGACCTTGCGCTTCTCGATGCTGTATTGGGGCAAGGCAGCGGCCAGTTCTGTCAAGGGCCGACCATTGCGGGCGAGGGATTCGAGGATCAGGGCAATGCCGACGGCGGCATCCCGACCAGGATCCACATCGGTAAGAATCACCCCCCCGTTGCCCTCGCCACCGATGACGGCGCCCTCGGCGACCATGGCATCGACAACATGGACTTCACCGACAGGGGTCAGGATCACAGGGCACCCATTGGCTGTTGCCGCATCGGTGACGACCTGGGAGGTAGACAGCGTGGTGACCACCGGACCTTTTCGACGTTCGGTCACGACCTGCACGGCCAATGCCAACGTCAGGTCTTCGCCGAGAGGCTGCCCGGTTTCACCGACCAGGGCGACTCGGTCGGCATCGGGATCGGTGGCAAAACCAACCTGGCACCCAGCCTCTGTCACGGCGCGGCTCAGATCGACGAGGTTCTCTGCAATCGGCTCCGGCTCGTGAGCGAATTGACCGTCTGGCGTGTCGTGGATGAAATGGGCGCTGACAGCAAGGGCCTCAAACAGACGAGGAAGGAACAGAGCGCCTGTGCCATTGCAGGGATCGACGGCGACACGAAGGTGAGCGGCGCGGATCGCGTCGACATCGACGACATCGAGGATTCGACGCAGGAGACGACTCTCGACGTCGTCGCGCGCCACGCTCTCGACCCGGCCATCCCCCGTGCGTCGCTTCGACCGATGATAGGCACTCTCGACGCGGCGCCCGGCGGCAGCGTCGAGGAAAATACCGTCTGCACGTACCAATTTCATGCCATTCCAGTCCGCCGGATTGTGACTGGCCGTAAGAATGAGGGCTGCATGAGCCTGCAATTCCAACACCATCAGCTTTGCCGCCGGGGTAGCACAGACACCGAGATCGAAAACATGACAACCGGCCTCGGCCAGAGCTTTGATGGCGACAGCGGCAAAATTTTCGCCTGACGGTCGCGTGTCGCGAGCGAGGAGGATGCGAGCATTCATCGGCAATTCGGTGGCGAACGCATGGGCGAAACGACGGACCGTGTCATCGGTGAAAGACGCACCGACAATGCCACGAATTCCTGAGACGCTGATGATCAATGGGGGAGATGTCGTCATCGGCTACGCTCGACACAGAGTGTGTCTCCCCGCTGCAGACCAAGGCAGGCGGCGGCACTGCCGTCACGCACGCAGAATTCAAGCAGACCGCCGCTGCCGATAAGAGCTGCCGGGGATCCGGACTCGACATCAGCGTAGGTGCGGGCGATGCCCTCGACGGATACGTCGCCAGCGGTGACTCGTAGTTCGGCGGCTTCACCGAGGGCGGCGATATCCTCCTGTGAAATACAACTGATGGCATTGCCGAAGTGATCGACGTGGATGACGGCACCATCGATGCGGGACTCGGCGACTACCACCTGCGTCGTGGCCAGGCACAGGGCATCGGTGACGACGGGGCCGACTTGTTCCAGGGGAAAGCCTGCTGCCAGACGGGCCGCCGTGGGGGCGAACAGGTCACGACCGTGAAAGGTGTTACTTAGCGGCTCGCGACGCAGCTCTGGATGAGTGATCTGGAAGGCACGCGCAGCGGGACAGGCGAGGGCGAAAGAGAACAGGCCGTTGTCGGGTCCCACCCAACGGTAACCACCGGCATCGACGACGAGGGGGCGGCGCGTGCTGCCGACGGCGGGGTCGATCACGGCAAGATGTACGGTCTTTGGGGGAAACTCGAAGGCGGCGTTGCGCAGCACGTAGGCGCCGGCGAGAATATCCTGTGCTGGGATGTCATGCGTCAGGTCGACGAGTTGCAGCCCTGGTGTCGTCGTCAACAGCACACCCTTGAGGGCGCCGACATACGGATCCCGTGTGCCGAAGTCCGTTGTCAGAGTGACTGTACCGGGCATGGACCGAACGCTTCAGCCCGTGGCTGATTCATCGAGTTCGGAGTCGCCGATGGTCAGCGTTGCCACTGGGCTGGTATATTCGAGTGGTTTGACGACGGTCACCATACCAGGCCCCGACAGTTGGCTCACAAGGCTGTCGACGACGGTTGCCAGCGCCTTTGGCAGGGAACGATGAGGGACAGACCGGCGCCCTCACCTCGGACACCGTGGGTGACCACAGGATCGACGGGGTTGTCGCGGTCCAGGCTATGGCAGCCCAGGACCAGCAAGAGGGAATATCCAGATCGCATGTCGAGGCAAATGTAACTGCCCCGGGCCGCTTGTTCCACCGCAGATTCTTGACAGGGAGGACAATGGGCGTACCGTAGCCGGCCACGGATAACGCATGACACCCAACTCAAATGACGACTGGTCGATGATACGCGCCGTATTTCCATTCTGCATCACGCTGGCGGGGATCCTGCTGTCGGCGTGCCTGCCATTTGGTGCCGGTGCGCCCCGTCTCGACGGCCCACCTTCCTTGCGGGTGGACTTCGACAGTGCCACCGCCTCGGCGCACCTCACCTGGCAACGACCGCCAGCAACTGGCTTTCTGCGCTACGAGGTGGAGCGCATTCAGAATGACGAGTACAGGGTTGTCGCCCGTCTCGTCGACAGTTCGGACACGACGTGGACCGACGATGGACTGGTGGGTGATCGTGCCTATCGCTACCGGGTATCCTGTGTATTCGCCGCCGGCAACGAGGGCAAGGAGCAGCGTTTCCCCAGTACAGTCGTGGAGGGGGGCATCCATCGATTCGTCAGCCAGTGGCAGGTCTCCGCCGGTCTGCTCCCGACGCGCATGGTTTTCAGTGCTGACGGGGTACTTCATGTATTGGGCGTGGGCGCGGGTTGGGTGGAGCGCTATGATCGTGGCGGCAACGCCCTCGGACGGTGGCAATTCAACGACAAGGACAATGCCTGCCTCGAAACAGCCACCGTCGATGGGCCGTCGGCGGCCTTCGACGGCGATGGCAACCTGCACGTGGTCTACAACGTCTACCACGAGGGCGAACCACCACAGCCGCAGTGGACGAAATTCGACGCAGAAGGCCACCGCCAATGGACGCTGCCACTCAAGACCGTCTTCGTGCGCCACATCGCCATCGACGACAGAAGTGTCTTCATCGAGAGCATCAGCCACCTGCAGCAGTTCGACACGGAAGGGGAACTCACCGAACAGTATCCCGTGCCGCCGCTGATGGTGTCGAGTGTCGGATTCTGGAATGGCGCCTTTGCCGCCCTCGTCGAACCCCTCGGTTACGACACAGCTGGCTGGCAGGCACCGAGACTCGTCGTCTATGGCTCGGCGGCACGGGATGGTGTGGACCGAGTTTTCGGGCGTGATCCCCTTTCGTCGAATGATCGCGGTGCGGGGTTGTTGAAACGCCCGACGGACTTTGCTGCCGACCCGACGGGAGACCGCGTCTACGTCGTCAATGCCGGCCACGACCGCATCGAGGTCTTTCGCGAAGGGCGGTATTTGACTCGTTGGGGGGGCACGGCGGGTGCCGCCGCCTCTGCCTTTGGTTTCCGTGGCACGACCTCCGTATTGGCTGATGTCAGCGGTTCGAGGCCGCAGGACAAGGAGGTCGTTGCTGGCGGTATCGCCTGTGACCACGACGGATTCGTCTATGTGGCTGACACCTTCAACGGACGGATACAAAAATACGCACCGTGAAATCTGCCGCTGTCGCCGCCCTGTTGTTGCTGGCTCTGATGACAACCTCTGGCGCTGCCAAGGAACGCTACAACGTCTGGGCAAAGGAGAAGATTCGATACCACCACGATCGGGTGATGAAGGATCCTTACAACGCTCAGTTGCGCGTTCTGCTGGCCAATGCGTTTTACTCCGACGGCAGCTTCTACGAGGCGGCGCAGCAGTTGGAGAAGGCCCTCACCCTCGAGCCCAACTATCCTGAGGCGCACTGCAATCTCGGGATCGTCCGCGATGCGCAGTCGATGGTGAGCGACGCCGAACTCCACTATCGCCGGGCGTTGGCGATGGACTCGACCCTGGTGGATGCCATGGCGGGGTTGGGTACGCTGCTGTGCGCCAATGGACGCCGCGCAGAGGGTATCGAATTGCTTGAGAGCACACTCGTGCACGACAAGCGACGGGATGACGCCCGCTTCAATCTGGGTGTTGCGTATCACAAGGTGGGAGATTACCGAAAGGCCACCACACACCTCAAGCGACTCTTCGAGCGCCATCCCGGGTATCCCGGCGTCAGCCGTGGACTGTCGCAGGCCTATTTTGCGCGGGGGCTGACGCTGCTACAGGCTGAATTGCCTCAAGAGGCCCTGGCGTTCTTTCGCAAGTCGAGTACGCTGAGGCAGGATGCGGCCAATGTCTACTACGCCGAGGGTCTCGCCCATCTGCGACTCAAGGATCTCGCCGCCGCGGAGGCGGCATTTGTCGCCGCCGTGCAACTCGACGAGGACCACGTGCCGGCGCTGCACAACCTCGCCCATGTACTCGATCTAACGGGCTGTTTCGAGGATGCAGCGGGATATTATCTACGAGTCGCACGCTTGACGCCGCATCTGGGCACGATCGAGGCGGCACGCAATGCCACTTACGACGAGAAGATTCTGCTGGAATGAGCAAGGCTGTAGAAGGTGGCTCCAAGTGACTGCGCCACAACAGGGTGAGCGCAGCTAGTCGTTGACATCGATGTTGTGGACATGTAGGTTACCAGGCTCCAGAATGATGGATATTTGAACGAGTCTGCTGAGAGAGAGTGTATGGCCAAAGAAGAGGCGATTGAAGTCCAGGCGGTGGTCAAAGAGGCCCTGCCAAACGGCTTCTTCAAGGTGGAAATGGAGAACGGCCACGAGATCCTGGCGCACATTTCCGGCAAGATGCGGAAGTACTACATTCGTGTGCTTCCCGGTGACCAGGTCACTTGCGCGCTGTCTCCGTACGACCTTAGCCGGGGCCGCATCACATTCCGCAACAGGTAGGACCGATGTCGCCAGCAGGCGACTGAACCCCGCCCTTTCCGATCCCAAAAAAAATGGCAACGCCCAACGCCTGGCCTTTCGCTGAAGCTGAGCAGATCCGTAAGCTGCGCTCACCTTCAGGCGACGGGCCCGTGCTGTTCCAGACGGGATATGGCCCCAGCGGCCTGCCCCATATCGGTACCTTCGCCGAGATTGCACGCACGACATTCGTGCAGCGCGCTTTCGAAACGGCCACCGGCCTGACGACCCGGCTGCAGGCCTATTCCGACGACATGGACGGCCTTCGCAAAGTGCCGTTGAATGTGCCCAATGGTGATCTCATCACACCACATCTGGGCAAGCCGCTGCATGCGATTCCGGACCCCTTTGGTTGTTGTGACAGTTTTTCGGCTCACAACAATGCGAAGTTGCGTGAGTTTCTCGACGCCTATGGTTTCGACTACGAGTTCAAGTCCTCGACGCAGGCTTACAGATCGGGTGAACTCGACGCAGGACTGTCGCTGCTGCTGCACAAGGTTGATGAGATCCTCGCCGTCATCCTGCCGACGCTGCGCGAAGAGAATCGTGAGGGCTGGTCGCCATTCTTTCCGATCTGTACGAACTGCGGCTCCATCAACGCCACCCGCGTTACGGCCTACCACCCGGACCGGGACAGTGTGTCGTACGGCTGTGACCGCGAGGAGAAGGGTTATCAGGGCTGTGGTTTCTCCGGCGAGGCGTCCATTCTGGGTGGGCACGCCAAGGTGGGCTGGAAGGTCGACTGGGCCTTGCGTTGGTTCGTCTACGACGTGGACTACGAGATGTCGGGCAAGGATCTGATCGATTCCGTCAAGCTGTCGAGTCGCATCGTGCGGGTCCTGGGCAAGCAGCCACCGGCAGTGTTGACGTACGAGCTCTTTCTCGACGAAGATGGCAGGAAGATTTCGAAGAGTGTCGGCAAGGGGCTCAGTGTCGATCACTGGGTCGATTTTGCCCCCATCGAGTCTCTGCTGTTCTACCTCTATCAGAACCCGAAGCGCGCCAAGCGTCTTTATTGGGACGTCGTGCCGAAGGCGGTCGATGACTATCTCGAGGCGCTCCGTCGATGGCCCGATGTGGCCGAAGAGGAGCGGCCGTCCCAGCCTCTTTGGCACGTGTTCGGTGGCGGCAAGAATGTGCCACAGTATGGTGCCGGTGTGGATTTCAGTGTCGTCATGAATCTGATCGCCGCTCTCGGTGCCGACGACGAAGGGCTGCTCAAGGAATATCTGCGACGGTATGATCCGACTGTGGAGCAGTATCCGGAGGTGCTGACCTCACTGGTGCAAAAGGGGTTGACGTACTACCGAGAACAGGTGCTTCCAGGCAAACAATTCCGCACCCCGAGTGAAGATGAGCGGGCGCTATTGGGACGGGTCTGTGAGATGCTGGCAGCGAGCGAGGAGGCGGACGAGTCGCAGCTACAGTCGATCCCATTCGATGTTGCGCGAGAGACCGGGACCGAGCCAAGGGACTTGTTCAGGAGTTTCTACGAGGTCGTTCTCGGCCAGGAGCGAGGTCCCCGTTTTGGCAGCTTCGTCATGCTTGTCGGTAAGGACCGCGTGTTGGAGATGCTGCGGGCCAAAGTCGCCGCTTAATCAGCCGGGCAGTCTGATCTCCGGCTCATCGGGGTCGGGCCGGTAGAGCAGTACCGTGCGTCCCAGCACCTGCACGAGATGTGAACTCGTTGCCGATGCGAGTTGCTGTGCCCCTTCTTTTCGATCGACTTCCCACGACCGTTCGAGCCGCGCCTTGATGAGTTCCGTGGTCTTGTAGCCGTCATCGACGGAGCGTACGACGGCTGCAGTCACGCCGGCTTTGCCCACCGAAACCGTCGGTTTCAGGGCATATCCCAAGGCTCGCAGATGACGTCGTTGTTTGCCGGTCAGATCGTCGGTCAATGGACTCCTACTCAACTGTATACGATACGTGAACGGCCCCGTCGCGCCCACCTGGCATACGACTGCGCATCTGGCTCTTCAGCAGAGATTTCAGCAAGTGCCTGGTACCGGGGATCAGGGCGCAGAAGCCGAGGATGTCGGTGAGAAAACCAGGGGTCAACAGCAGTAGCCCTCCGGCGAGGATGACGACGCCATCAAAGATCTCCTCTCCCGGAAAAATCGCCGAGCGTAAGGCCTCCTGCAGTCGCTGCAACGCGCGTAGGCCCTGTGCGCGGGCCAACCAGGCACCCGCCGCACCCGTGCCGAGGACGATGGCCATCGTCGGCACGACGCCGATGCGACCACCCACCTCGACGAGGAGAGCGAGCTCGATGACGGGAATCAGCGTGAATAGCAGCAGGAGTCGGATAAACATCGTATCGGCGAATATACCCGTGCGCTGCGCCTAGGTCGAGATGTAGCCCGCCGCCGGTTTTTTCGAGGCATGGCGATTGCGGTGACCTTGCCATGTCGCCCCGTCCGCCTACCCGCCGTCGACCCGCCTTCTGGATCGCTCTCCTCTTCGCCGCGGGCATCATCGCCGACGACATGCTGGCGCTGGCGCCAGAGTATTGGGGGGCTGTCGCCGGTGGGGTCTGGCTGTTGGCGCTCTGGCTCCTGCGTCAAGGGCCGTCGCCCCTGACGACGGGATCTCTGCTTCTGCTCATGTTCAGCGCCGGTGGTCTGCGTCACCACCAGGCCACACGACTGTCACCACCACACCACGTACGGTATCTGTCAGCCTGGGGCGAGCGTGGTCTGCTCACGGGACGGGTGGATGGAGAGCCGGTGCCCCGCAGCGAGGGCGATCAGCGCCGTCTGCGCCTGCTACTCGACGCCGAGTCCTGGCAACCGGAAGGGGGAGAACATCGACCCTTATGCGGGCCGGTGCAGGTCACCGTGAGGGACCATCAGTTCGCCGCACACGGGGGGGATCGAGTGCGGCTGCGCTGCCGCCTGGGACAGGCACAACCGGCACGCAATCCGGGGGCCTTCGACTATCGGCGTTTCCTGGCACTGCAGGGAATTCACGCCACGGCTAGTAGCGCTCCAGATGATGTGATCGCCATCGAATCCCTCCCCGGGACGTGGTGGCGGCAGGCGCTGATTGATCGAGTGCGTCGACTAGCGCAGCGGTCTCTGGGTGCGCATCTGAGTGGAGCACCCGCCGGATTGCTGCGAGGCATGCTTCTCGGCGAGAAGCATGCGATTCCTGCAGAGGTGGGCGCACGCTTTCGCAGCACCGGGCTCGCCCACGCCCTGGTGATCAGCGGTTTGCACGTGGGACTGGTGGCGCTGTTTTTCTTCATCGGCTTTCGTCTGCTACGTCTGCCACCGGGGCCGGCCTACCTGGCGACGACGATGGCACTCGTATTATATGCCTTCGTCACCGATCTGCAGGCGCCGGTGGTGCGCTCCTCGTTGATGGCGGGCGTCGTCATGATCGGACGTGCCATCGGTCGTCGTGGCGAGGTCTACAACTGTCTCGGCCTGGCGGCACTGGTGATCCTGGTCATCTGGCCGACGAGTCTACTGACCCTGTCCTTCCAACTGTCCTTTGGCGCGACGCTGGCCATCGTCGGTCTGCACGGACCCCTACGACGCTGTCTGCCCCGATCCTGGGCTGACGAGACGCATTTCGTCGGCAAGTGGATCGTCTCGCCAGCCTGTGTCTCGCTCGCCGCGCAAATCGGTACGGGGCCCTTGATTGCGTGGCACTTCCAACAATTCGCGCCGGTGTCGTTGCCGGCGAATCTCGTCGTCGTGCCTTTGCTGGGGTTATGTGTCGGTCTCGGGTTGCTCGCCATCCTCTCCGGGTCGATCTGGCTGCCGGCAGCGTTGCCTTTCGACGGCGCCAACTATCTGGTGCTGACGGCGCTGATCGAGGTCGTCGACATATTCGCCGCTGTGCCACCCTGGCACACGCCGCGGCCGGACAGACTGTTTCTCGGCTGTGCGGCCCTTGTGGTGGTGCTGGTGACACAGGTAGCTGGAAGTCGCCGGGCCCGCGCCGGATTGGTGCTGGTGCCGCTGCTGTGGGCGAATCTGGCCCTGTGGCCACGTTTGTTGACAGGCGCCCGATTGGAGGTCGTCTTCCTCGACGTGGCGCAGGGAGACAGCGCCTTTCTGCGCTTCCCCCACGGACGTACGATGATCATCGACGCCGGCATCCGGGGTAGACGCATGGACTTCGGCGAGCGTGTCGTCGTGCCATTTCTGCGTCAGCGGGGCATAGGACGTATCGATGTCGTCGTCGCCTCCCATCCACATTCAGATCACATTGGTGGCCTCGTGTATCTGTTGGAACAACTGGAGGTCGGTCACTACCTCGACAGTGGTCAGCGCTACGACACCTGGACGGCGAATCGCATTCACGAACTGATCGCCCGCAAAGGGATCGACTATCACCGCGTTGCCGCCGGCGATAGCCTCGTCGGACTGGGTGGTGTGGGTGGGCTCATCCTGCACCCCACGACGACCTTCGTCACCGAGGACGGCAACTCTCCTTATGGGCTCAACAATGGTTCCGTCGTCCTGCGTCTGGAGTACGGCGGTCGGCGTCTGCTCTTCACGGGAGACATCGAAGCCGAGACGGAGCAGGCGATGCAGGCCTGGGGTCAGCGTCTGCGGGCGGAGGTGCTGAAGGCGGCTCACCACGGTTCGCGCACGTCGTCGGGGAGACGTTTTCTGGATGCCGTCGATCCCAACCTGGCTATCCTGTCGGTGGGGGCTTTCAACAGATTCGGGCATCCCGCGCCGGAGATACTGGCGCGGTTGACGGAGCGGGGCACGAAGATCTACCGAACGGATGGCTGTGGCGCGATTCTACTGACGATCCGTGCAGATGGTCGGCAACGCCTGGCGCCGATGTTGCACGAAGATTGCGTCGGTTCTACCAGGTAGGCACACCGATGCCACGACCCGCACTCTGGCGCCTGGCAAGTTTGACGATCTCCGGATTCGGATCCGTCAGGGCGGTGTTGAAGAGATCGGAGCATTGTCCGGGATCGATACGATGCAAGTGGCGGACCAGACGCATGCGCACGTGGGCCTCCGGGTCGGTGAGTCCCTCCCACACCCAGCGGCGAGCACCAGACTCGTCATGTATGTCCAGCACTTCCAATGCGGCTGCCCGCAATCGACGGTCGCCGTCTGCCGCCAGATCTTCGACCAGAAAGGGATTCACCTGGTCGCAGCCTGTTGCCATCATCTCCAGCGCCAGCGGCTGGCGACTTGTGCGACTTCACTGCCAGAGATGTGGCCGTCCGGATCCTGCGCGATGCGTCTCTGTATCCACTGGGCAAGACGCTGGACACCACGTGAGTGAAAGATGTGGCCACTCTCAGCGTTGCGCGCCAATGCACCGATGTCGATTTCGCACCTGAGCACGAGGGGGCGCTCGCCTCCATGTGACTTGCGCCGGGCACGCCGTTCTGCCACGGCCCGATTGCGGGCGAACCAGACCCGTCTCGACGGCGCCCGCGGTTCGAATCCGTGCAGTCGGATCCGTCGGGCGTGCTTGCTTGCCTGTGATACCGTGATAGAAGACGGCCATGCGACAATGGTTGGACCACAAGTGCTACTGTGTCAAATGGACATCAACGTCTCTGCAGCACATAGATCCGTGGGAAGATGCCGCCTGTCTCGACGACACGGACGTGGTTGCGGCGGAACTGACCGCGAGGGCGATTGGCTCTGTCGATGACACCCCGTTTCCATGCGAGCAGGACCAACAGGCCGCCCGGTTTCAGCAGATGCGCGGCGACATCGAGGAAACGGCTGTAAAAGGTCAGGAAGTTCATGCCGCGACCGATGCGCACGCCGAAGGGCGGGTTGGTGACGATGGCATCGAAGGAGTCTGCCGCATGGTGTTCGGGCAGATCGCGCATGTCACGATGTCGCACGTCGATACGTTCGTTCAAGGCCCCGGAACGAACATTCCGTCGGGCGCCCACGACGGCGCGCTCCGAGTAGTCGCTCGCCTCGATGTCGAGATCGGGGTAGACCTGGGCGGCTTCGATGGGGATCGTCGCCGAACCACAGAATGGATCGATCATGCGACCCGAAGACAGGCCGGCGAAGCGCAGCATGGCATACGCCACATTCGACTTGATGGCGCCACGCGGGTTGTACTGACGTTGCTTGCGACGGCTCAGCGATGTGGCGGTGAGTTGCACGCCTACAAGACAACGGTCGTCGATGACATCAACCCGGACTTCACAATCAGGAGTGTGCAGGTCGACGCCCAGGGCGTAGCGTTCGACCAGCGCGGCGCCGGCGCGACGCTGGACATCCATGCTGCCAAAGGCGTGTGTACCAGAGCGCCGGGTTGTGACACGAAAACTGTTGACATGCTCAGCCTCAAGGGCGGAGACACCGCGAGTCATCAATTGCGTAGCGATGGTGTCGAGGCCATCCTGTTCGACGGAGACCAGTTCGAAGCCGAAGAGGGGACGGGCGACATGGTGCACGGAGCGCAGGCTGCAGGCGGCGTGCTCGACGTCCCCATCAACCCGTGGCAACAGGGCGATGACATTGCCACTGAAACCCACAGGCTTGCGTTCTATTGCAACAGCCGAACTGTCGATACCGATGGCGGCGAGGCGTTCACTCAATTCGTCGGCAACGACATCCTCCAGGCCCGGATTCGTCGTCAACCATAAAGCGCCCCGTGGGCTCGAACCGGTGGACAGTTCATCGAGCAGACCGGTACGGTCCTGCCAGCTCACCGGGTCTCGAAGTAGCCGTCGACCCGCTCATAGATGAGATCGGCCATCTCTTCGTAGAAGTTGTCGAGTTCGTTCGTCGTCGCCGAGCCATTTACCACGGTGCAGTGGGCGATCGTACTCTGCCAGGTGTTGATCTCGGTCGCCGTGGCGATGAGGCTGACGCTGACGTCCATACAAGGCAGAAGATCGGCGTTGGTGCCGCCGAAGCGCATACTCAGAACCCTGATACGTAAGTTGAACTCGGGGTCGATCAGCGGCGTGACGTTGCGATCCCGTACCGCGTACTTCACGCCACGGGAGGCCGGCAGCCGGCGCACAACGCGGGGGACGACGAAGCGCTGGATGTCGCGCATCGCCTCCCGTACGTAAGCCTCCTCATCGGTATCAAAAAAGACATACAGCGGGTTGAGGCTGGATTCGTATGGCTCCGTCCAGCCACTGACCATCAGTCCCCTCTGCTCGGGGATCCACTCCGTCGTCGTGTCGATGACGCCGTGGGCGACGAGGTGTCGTGTAAAGAGGGTTGCCTCAGCTTCCGGCACGCGGGCCTCGTGAGCCGCCCAGCGGATGCCGGTGCCCACCAGATAGTCGCTGTCGTCACGCAGAACTCGTTCCGAGATGTCGCTCAGCTCACGCAGTAGTCGCTCTACCTGGCGTTTGGACATGCTCTGGGCCCGCAGATCGAGAGCGGCCTTCCAAGCGGTGGTATCGGTGTCGGCGAGATTGTCGAAATCTTTTAGGCGTAGGAGCAGATGCTCGCGCACCTGTGCCGGCGTGCGTGCCGCGCGCTCCCCGATATCAGCAAAGAGGTGAGTCGCATGCACGGGATCAGCGCCATTGAGGCGTTCGTCGAGCAGGACGAGGGTTTCCTGCAGCACCGTGTCCTGCACGACGCCGGCGGCGAGGGTGGGTAGCGCCGACAG
>Ga0310125_10000661_pt1 | contig 16748 bp, 10 predicted proteins | sample CB11b_Tmax_Bot8__FD_203508 | JGI IMG/M metagenome (GOLD analysis project Ga0310125, IMG submission 203508) | Marine microbial communities from Western Arctic Ocean, Canada - CB11b_Tmax_Bot8 | ecosystem: Environmental > Aquatic > Marine > Oceanic | place: Canada: Western Arctic Ocean | collected... | reverse complement strand
GAAAGCAGAATGCTTCCCGCAATGATGAATCGCCTTCGCCAATAGGTCTGCATCACCGCCATTCTATCTTTGAACCCGCTCTAAATGGTTATCGAATGATGCTGATCGCGTCCGGCCGGATCTCGCCGAGGATCGACATGTCGATGTAGTCGAGGTAATTGGGAACGCGGTCCGTCGGGATCATCATGTTCTGAATGGCCCATCGCGTTTTGTCTTCCATGGCCAGGATAAGCGCCTGCGAAAGTTCAACCTTGAACTCGATCTCGCGAACGACGTGTTGTGTGTATTTCTCGGAAAGTCCAAACTTCTCGGTAATGAAGAGCCTGGTCTTCTCGGGGTTGGCCCGGACGTAGTCTTCCGCATCAACAAGTGATCGGATCAGTCGCAGGGCCGCCTCCCGATGTTCGCGAAGCCAGGGTTCGGTCGTGATCAACACGAACGTCTCGACCGGCTTCCACTGGCCGTGTTCGCGGTCCCACGTAACTTCGCTGTGCTTCAATGCTTCCCTGATGCGGCAGACGTTCGGGTCCCAGGTCTGGCCGCCATCGATCTTGCCGTTCCGCAGTTGCTCGACGATCTCGGACGGCTTGAGGTAGACGATCTCAACCTCGTTCAGCGAAATGTCGTTCATCGTCAGAAATCTTCCCAGGAAGAACTCGGACGTCGCTTTCTCCAGAACTCCGATTCTCTTGCCTTTCAGATCGTTCGCCGTCGTGATGCCCCTGTCCCCGCGCGCCACCAGGTCGTCTAATCTGAAGTCCGACACGGTGCCGAAGATCCGCAACTCCGGGTGTTCGTACACGTTCGTGATGAAGACAAACTCGCCGGCGGTCGTGACGTCCGCCGGCCCGACTACAAGGCTGTCCGTCGCCAGCTTGCCCGCTTCGAATTCTCTGATCGTGACGTCCAGACCGTGTTGCTCGAAGAGCTGCAATCTCTGAGCAAGATAGACCATCGCGCTGACGTTACCCTTGTAGGTGGCCAGTGTCAGCGTCAGCGGTGGACCCGTCGGATGCTCCGAATCCCCGTCGGCGCAGCATGGGATCAACAGGACAGCCGTAAGTAGAGCTGTTTTGATTCCATGAGGCTGGGGATTGCTCATAGGTTTTCGGTGTTGGAGGTCAGTAGAGCCTGACGTGCAGCGCTCGGTTGGCCCGGGTCAGTTCATCGACCGCGTCATCGGATATCGGCCTGTCGTAGAGGTTCAGGTATCGCAGTTTCGCGAGGCCTCGAAGGTGAACCGTCCCCTGGTCCGTCACACGCGTATTGAAGAGATCCAGATGCTCCAGGTCAGCCAGCGACGCGATGACCGGCATCACGTCGTCGGTTACGGTAGTCTGCGACAGCACGAGGTCGATCAGTCCGGTCATCCCTTTGATGGTGTCCAGGGCCTGGTCGCTGATCTTGGTGCCTCCCAGCGCCAGTTTTCTCAGCTTGGTCATTTTCCTGAGGTGATTGATCCCCACGTCGGTAATCATCTTGCCGGCGTTCCTCGACATGCCTCCCAACTGCAACTCGGTGAGGTTTACGAGGTTCTCGAGGTGTTTCAGGCCCATGTCGGTCACATCGGTGTAGCGTAGGTCGAGGGCCTCGAGCCCAGTCAGATCTTCTAGATGCGCGAGCCCTTCGTCGGTCACGTTCGTGCCGCAGAGATTCAGGCGTTTCACCTGCGTCAGGTTGGCGGCTGCCAGACCGGCGTTGTCGGTGATCCAGGGGTCGGACGGATCGACGGGCCGACCGTGCCGCAGCAGCTTTCGAAGCCTGACGTAGTAGCCCCGCTCTGTCTGAACGTTGGGCCCGCCGTAGCTCTCGGACATGTGTGTCAGGCGCACCGCCCGCCCGACTTCGATGAATCGCCTTGCCGCCGTGCGGACTTCTTCGGTCAATCGGTATTCGGGATCGTTGTTCAGATCTTCGAACGCGTGGTTGAGCATCGTCTTCCAGACGGGCAGCCGCAGCGTGGCGACGCGAAGTTTCAGATCGGGCGAGTCCACCTTGGCCTCCGCGGCCGACAGGATCGCACCGGATGTCGCGATGTACCGTTCCTGGTCCGCGTGCGGCATGTACGTCCAGTCCACGCCGTCGGGCCGGTCGCCCTGGGGGTAGTCGTCGTGGACCGAATCGATGTGGCGCAGGACATCGTCGGCGGCGGGTCCGTAGTAGAGCCGGCAGAACTCCTCGATTTCGACCTGGCTGTCGATCGAAGGCCGCCACATGGCCCGGGCCAGCAGGTAGTATCGAAGCGTCTGGAAGTCGGAACCCGGAGTTTGTGAATTCTGCGCGAACATCCCACTCACGCGGTACTTCTCCGTCATAATTCGGAGGTTTCGTGCGATGTGGTGCAGCCCCGGATTCGGTGAGAACGTCTTCGCGATGAAATAATCGCCGAACTCGTTGTGCTTCGTCCAGACATAAATCTGCCCGTCGCCTACGGTCCTGAGAAACTTATCGAAATAACCAGTCATGTACCGGACCGGCTTGCGCGACATGTCGTCGAGCGCGTAGCGCCAGTCGATGCCCGTGACGCACTCCACAATCACGTTCGCCACGGGCTTCGTCTTCTGCGGCATGCCCGACTGGTAGAACATGGTCTTGACCGATGTGTGCGGGAACTCGCGGGCAACCACCTCGGCGATGGCGTTCAGGAACCTGACATGCGGTCCGCCGGCGCCTTGCGTGACGCCCTCCTCCAGGTTCACTGCCAGGCATTTGTCGCACTTGCAGTGGTAGGGGCTGTCGTTCGCCGAAACCGAGATGATGTATTTGTTGTAGGGATTCTGCTGCCGCGCCCCCTCCAGCCAGGAGCGGACGACGCCGAGGCTGATGGGCAGGACGTCGGGGTTGGTCAGGCACAGTTGCGTGATCACGCCCTTGTACGTGTCGCGGCGCTTTCCGTCGATGTAAGCGAAGTACTCGGGATGCTCGGAAAAATATTTTTCCTGCGGCACGAACGAGGCGAACGTATGTGTGGGTCGTCCCACCATCTTGACGCCGCCGAGCATCTTTTCGTTCAGGATCTGGAAAGAGATGCCGTTCATCCGGTTGCGCACCGTGGCGTCGCCCATCACCCAGCCCTCCCAGATCGTGCGGCGTTCCATCGGTGGCCCGTAGACGCGCGACATCATCGCGACCTCGAGCGTGGGCTTCCGGGGCACGTGGTTCACATGGTGGGCCAGGAAACGGACCCCCAGCTCGACATCGAGAAAGTCGTACACGCCGTACACCGTCCCGCGCGGGATGTTGCCCATGATCAGCAGCCGCTCCCCGTCGCGCACGATGGTGAAGCCCTCGAAGTTGTCTGTTCGCAACGACGGCGGAAGCTCGCCGAGGGAACGGCGGTTCGTGTGTCCGACGACGATCTCGTGTTCGGATGGCGGGGTGTCGTCGCGCCGGACTTCGAATGCGGCGCCGGTCATCTTCTTGAGGAAGTAGGCAAGCTCCTTGGCCGCGTACGCTTCGGCCTCGTGGGCATCGGCGGCGATGACGATCGCGTAGCGCGTCCGGCCATCCTGCGACAGGACGAGCGGTCCGGCCCCTTCGTCGGCCGATACCGTGCTGCCAGCGCAAAGCGTCAGGATCAGTCCAACGGCATGGCTGTGGAAATACTTCATCGCCTGTTTCGCCTTTCGTACATCGCGGAACGCCGTTGCCGCCTGTCGGTGGCGGGCAGCGCATCAGGAATCAGTACGTGATTGTAACGTCACGCGTTCCTGGCCGACATGTGCGTCCACGAGGTCTTGTTGAAAGGCGGGGATCGACCGACTGTCGCCTCAGGCGGCCTGTTCGGGCGTGTCGGGATCGACGGTGGTTTCGTCAGCTTCTGCGTCGGACGGCGTCGCATCAGTCCAACTGACCGCAAGGATCTGAGCGTCCTGTTCCCGCCCCGTCTTGACGTAGCAGGCCGCCAGCTGTGCTGCGGCGGCGGCGTCGTTGGAACAGTCCGACAGCGCCAACTCCAGTTGCGCGGCCGCGTCCCGGTGGCGGCCGGTCGTGACCATGGCCAGGCCAAGGTGGTATCGCACTGCGGCTGAAACGCCGACGCGCTGAATGATCTGGATCATGCAACCTTGGCCGGACGCAATGGCTCCGAGAGTGGACGGTATCCCCACCCGCAGCGACGGATCTGTTCAGCCTGTCCGTGGGTCATGGCCATGGAGAAGGTCCGTATCGTCCGATTTCGCGGTCGCGCCGCGTTCCACCATTTTTCGGGATGTTCCGTCGTCGCCATGAGCTCAACGATCGGGGCCGCACCACAGGGACACGCCAGGACCTGTACGTTGAGATGATTGCGAAATCCGTTGCAGTAAGGGATGCGCACGATCGCATCGTAGTCACGCGTTTCAATCGCTGTAAGAGCCTCTGCCGCACGCCCCATGGGGATCTGCCAAAGCGTCTGCAACTCCATGTAGGTCCGGCATCGCTCGCAATACGGCAGCGTCCGGACCCGTGTTGCGGCCACGACGTAGGCGATCGCGACACCGGTCATGGCGCCCAGGCCTGCGACGCTGTACGCGATCCAGTCGTGAATAAGTGTCGTCCCTGCGGCCCCGATCTCGATCCGGTCCGCAGACCCGATGACGGGCCGGCGGACCATGGACAGCAGAGGTTCGGCGGTCACGAACGATTCCGTTCGCGTCAGAAGCATTCCAAGAAGCGGCAGTACCGCGATGGTGACTATCGTCCAGTGCGCGGCGCAGAAGCCCGCCCACTGTGGTTGGCGGCACATCACCGGCCGCACGCCGCTCGCCACCAGGACGCCAACCGTCAGTCCGATTGCGATGGGGATGACGATCGTCAGCAGTAGGACGGCCGGTTCGACGAATATCGTTCCGGGTCCGCGCCCGCGCCACGCGTCAAGCGTGACCGCGGCAATGACGAACGGCGCGGCGACCGCCAGTGCGGCCAGATGAGCCAGGGCGCCGGTGAGGAACAGCGTCACGGCTCGCCCGGGCGCGCCGGAGGGTCTATAGGCCGAGCGTGCCCGCGGGCCGGGCGCAGCGCATCGATCTTCACTGATGTCGGCTTCGGCGCGCGGCATGCGGGACGCGCCGCGGTCGAACACATGAGCAAGGTTCACAGGCTTTCTCCCTCCCCGGGCACCGTCGAGTGACTCCACAGCACGCTCCAATGGCCCTGTCGGCAATGGGGCGGGCAATGTTGACCGTGTTGGCGGAGATATCGGACAAGTATGTCGTGACGTGGCAGTGCACGGTCCAGGCGTATTTCGAATCAGCAAGGCTTGCGTCCGCAAAATCGGGGGGATCGTGTCGCCGACGAGAATCGCCCTGACCCCGGCGCCCTCACCCCGGACCTCTCGCGGGGGGAGAGGATCGTGTGGCGATTGGGGACGACATTGGCGATCACGCGTCGATATGATCCGTTTCGGATTCCAGGCCGGACGAAGTCGGGTGATTCCAGATGGATCTGAATCAGAGCACGCCGCTGACAAGCATCCCCGAGTTCCAGTGGCCCGCGGTGCCCACCACCGGTGCCACCGTTATTATTTCCCTGCAGTTCCAGTTGCAGCAGACGCAGTGGTGGTCACCCGATCGGCTGGCGGAACGCCAGTTTCAACAGATGGGCCTCCTACTGCGCCACGCGGCTCAGCACGTGCCGTATTACGAGCGGCAGTTCGCCGACGTCGGTTCCGACCCGCGGAACGACGACGTTCGCGAGGCCTGTCCGTCGTTGCCCGTGCTGACCCGCGCGCAGGTTCAGGAAGCGGGCCGAGCGCTGATGAGCCGGTCCGTCCCCGCGAGTCACGGGAAAGTCACGATGAGGCAGACCTCCGGTTCGACCGGCCGGCCCGTGACAGCGTACCGAACCGGATTCAATGTCCTGTTCTGGGGCTCGCTGACGCTGCGCGATCACTTCTGGCACCGCCGCGACCTGGAGGGCAGGCACGCATCCATTCGCGCCGAAGGACACGGTCATGTCGGCGGCGTGGTCAGCCAACAGTGGGGACGATCAACGGGCTATGGTGTACAAGACCGGGCCCGGCGCCCTGCTCGATGTCTTCGAGGACATCGAGCAACAGCGCAAGTGGGTGATCGAGCAGGATCCCCATTACCTTCAAACCTATCCGTCGAACCTGCGAGCCCTGGCCACCTGCTTCGCGGATCGCGGCGGTCGCCTCACGAACCTGCGCCAGGTGCGAACGATCGGCGAGTCGGTCCCCGAAGGCCTGCGCGGTCAGTGCCGAGAAGTCTGGGACGTGCCGCTCATCGACATGTACAGCGCCGAGGAAGTCGGGTACATGGCGCTGCAGTGCCCGGACCATGACCATTACCACGTGCAGTCGGAGTCCGTGGTCCTGAAAATCCTCGACGACGATGGAAAGCCCTGCCCACCAGGACGGGTCGGACGCGTCGTGGTCAGCGTCCTGCACAACTTCGCAATGCCGCTGATCCGCTACGAGATCATGGATCACGCGGAGGCCGGCGAACCCTGTCCCTGCGGTCGAGGTCTGCCGGTGATCCGGCGCGTCCTCGGCAAGCAGCGCCACATGATCCTGCTTCCGGACGGCACGAAGCATTGGCCATGCTTCCCGCCACATCTGTGGACGCAGGTGGCGCCCATCCGCCAGTATCAGCTTGTCCACCGGGACCCGACTTCCATCGAAGCGCGCATCGTCATCGATCGAAAGTTGACCGATGCAGAAACGGCAAAACTCATTGCGAACCTCAACAAGAGTCTGGGCCATCCCTTCACGATCGACTTCAAATACATGGATCGAATCGAGCGCAGCAAGAGCGGAAAGTATGAGGAGTTCGTGGGACTTGATCAGGGCGAATCGCGGGCGTGAACTCGCGGCAAGCGAACCGCGTAACCTGCAGTGTCACGTCAATCTTCGCGGCAGGCGATCGAGACACATGAGCGGTTCCCAGACGCTGCGCCGTGCCAGGCGCACCTCGTGGATCGGCAGATCCGCCAGGGCGCTGATCACCTCGTACTGCGTCGGGTTCTTCTCGAAGCTCGAACGGTGAAACTTGATTGCGCCGCTTCCGTCGGCGGCTTCGGTACAGTTGCCAGAGGTGGGATAGATCGCCGCGTAGGAGACATCGGCGCCGCTGTTCTCCAGATTGGGGAAGTACTTGTAATTCATCCAGTTGCCGTCGCGCCGGGCCTGCTCGAGTTCGCCGCGCCGCGTGTCGTTCAGCGGCTTCAGATCGGTGACCGACATCTCCATGATCGGGTGCCCGAAATGCGACACCTCGGCCTGCCAGGAACCGTTCTTCTCGGTAGGGTCGGGGATGTCCGCGAAGACCTTGGGCACGCCGCTGTGGTCGCGGCCGCCGATAATCGGCTCGGTCATGTTTTCCCACATGATGATGCAGAACGATCCGCGCACGTTGTGATCGACCTTACCGTCGAAGATCGCGGCCACGTCCACACCCACCAGGTTGTACCCCCGGCCAGCCAGCCAGGCGACGTTCTCGTTGACCACGTGCGACACGCTGACCAGCGCCTCGTCGGCCACCCGGAAGGGCTGCGGCAGGAAATTCGCCGCGGCCTGGCTGTCGGTGATGAACGAGACGGTCAGCGCCGAGGACTTGCCGTACAACATTCCGCCCGAGTCCCACGGCCTGGGGTCGCGGAACTTGGTGCACGTCGGCATCGTGTAGGGCACACTGTCTTCAAGTACATACATGGGTCGTCCTCCTGATTCCGATGGTTCGCGGACGGGTTCAGAATAAGCGAATTTCGGTCGCTTATGAAATGGGCCCGCTGCGGGATCGAGCGAATCAGCCCGTCTCCGTAAGAGTTTTGCGGCCAAACGCCGGTGATTAGACTGTTCGTCGTGTGCAGTATGGATCTGTAGATGAGTGCCGCACGGTCGCCACGGAGCCTCGTGGTTGTTCTGATTTCGTTGCTGCTCGCCGGCGGCTGCCACGCCGGCCGGCCGCAGGTGCCCGAGGGTTGGACGGCCGTGCCCGCCGCGGCGGCGGGCCGCCACGAGCGGCTCCAGGTCATCATCTGTTACGGTCGGTTCTTCTCCAATCACAGCACCGTGCGTCTGATCGGTCCGGGAAGCGAGTCGCTGTTCTGGGATCCCGGCGGTACGTACAAGGCCGATGATTCTCGCTACGGTCGCCGCGGCGACCTGCTGCTTGCGCAAACACCCGACCTCGACGAATGGTGGACCTACCGATCCGAGGGGTGCCGGGAGCCCTTCATGAAAGTGTTCGAGTGGGATCTGGACCCACCGGAGGCGGGCCGCCTGCACGAAGCCCTGCGCACCGGATCCAAATTCAGCGAGGATCCCGATGACTTCCACACCGCAACCGCCGGCGGTTTCTGCTGCATCGCCGTCAGCGAATACCTTCGCCGCTTCGGCACGCCGCGCATCGACGTGTCTTCTCGGTATTTCTGGCCGCACAAATTGGCGCAGCATCTCTGGTCGCAATCGCCGGATCGCGTGCGAGTGTATGAGAGGGGAGAGGCGGTGAAGGTGTATGAGCCTTGAAGATCGGTTCTCAAGTTTCGTCCGGTGTTCGCGGACGGCCAACCAACCAATACGGCCGATGAATCAATGTCTTGATTCGAAATGTACCCATTCGGTCAAGACGAATCGGCACCCCGCCTACCGGTTGAACATCAACAATTGTCCTTGGACCCATACGTATCTCCGAATCTGGTTTTAGCGATTGTCCTTCAGCAGCGGCTTTCCAAGGCATGTCTGGCGCATCGCGGATCTGCGCAATGCCGCCGCGAAAGGAGGCGATGACGACGCTCTTCGGCATCTGTGGTTCAATCGGAACGACCGAATCCGACCGTAACGCGTACCGATACAGTCGATACTGTTCGCGACCGCGATGGCGGGTCGGCATGTGATGGCAGAGGACATTGAGCACTGGTTAGTTCGACTCTGGTGCTACCGTGACTGAATTGATCTGCGTCCAGCGGACGCTTTCCCAGCCCTTAAGGCGATAGTCGTCGTCGGTTACTATCAAGATGCGAGGTTGCTCGTACAGGCGCGGCGTCCATTTAGGAAATCTGGGGGACGCGGAGGCCGACCGGGGCGATATGCAGACAATCTGCAACGAGCGATCGTCAGACCCCGTCACGGTCTTGTGCCACGTGACGTGTCCGTCGATCAACCTTCCTTAAAATTCACGACCGGCCTCCGAAAATCTTGCGATGGAAATGGATCGCAGTAGCGAAGCAGCGTAGCGATCACCGCCGACGGCCTGCTTGACGAGTCGATCACGGAACTTGAATACTGTGACCGGGGCCGCATGATCGGTGATCCGGTATGTCGGCGGACGATTGTTGCGCGCGGCTCGCTCGATGTCATTGCTTTCCCTGTGCGACAATGTTTTTCAGCTTGTGCCCACGAATGCCGCCAGCACGATCGATGTCCACATGGCAGGTGATGTAAGCAGTGTGCGTGACATGAATATCTTCACGTGACGGGGACTTGTTTCTCCCATGATCCAGCGCCACTCAGGCGTCGTCGCGCCAAACCGAAGCAACCGGATTCCGTCGCTCGACACGGGAGAAGGCATTCCGCCGCTCGCTCTTCGCTCGCGACGGCGCTCGCCATCCGGGCTCACGCGCCCGCCATCTTCCGCAGCACCGTGTGCAATATCCCTCCGTTGCGGTAGTAGTCGACCTCGACGGGCGTGTCGATGCGGCAGGTCGTCGTAAATTCGATCTTCGTTCCGTCGTTCCGTGTCGCCGTCACGGCAACGTCCTGGCCAGGCTTCAGGTCGTCATCAATCTTCACGTCGAACGTCTCCGTGCCGTCGAGGCCCAGCGACGCGGCGCTGTCGGCTTCCGAGTAACACAGCGGCAGCACGCCCATGCCGACCAGGTTGCTGCGGTGGATGCGCTCGAAGCTCTGCGCGATGACGGCCCGGACGCCGAGAAGAAACGTGCCCTTGGCGGCCCAGTCGCGGCTCGACCCCATGCCGTAATCCCGTCCGGCCAGAACGATCAGCGGAATGCCGGCCGCGCGGTAGCTGTTGGACGCGTCGTAGATGCTGGTCACCGCGCCAGTCGTGAAGTCAGTGGTCCAGCCGCCTTCGGTGTCGGGGGCAAGCTGGTTGCGCACGCGGATGTTGGCGAACGTACCGCGGGTCATCACGCGGTCATTGCCGCGCCGTGAGCCGTAGGAATTGAACATGCCGACCGGCACGCCCTGGTCGATCAGGTAACGCCCCGCGGGCGAGTCCTCCTTGATGGCGCCGGCCGGACTGATGTGGTCGGTGGTCACCGAGTCGCCGACCTTCACCAGGCACCGCGCGGCGACGATCGGCGGCAACGGTTCCGGTTGGGGTGCAAGGTCCGTGAAGAACGGCGGTTCCTGAATATACGTCGATTCCGAATCCCACTCGTACAGCGCGCCGCGCGAGGTGGCGATCGACTGCCACGACTGCGAACCCTCGAACACGTTGGCGTACTGTTCGACAAACTGTTCGCGGCTGACGCAGTCGGCGATGACCCGGGCGACCTCCGCCTGCGTCGGCCAGAGATCCTTCAGCATCACCTCATTGCCATCGCGGTCCACGCCGATCGGATCGTGATCCAGGTCGATATTTACCGTTCCTGCGAGGGCGTAGGCGACGACCAGCGGCGGGGAAGCCAGGTAGTTGGCCCTGATGTCGGGGTTGATCCGACCCTCGAAATTGCGATTGCCCGACAGAACAGCGCACGCAACGATGTCGCCCTCGTTCACCGCGTCGTGGATCGGTTCGGGCAGCGGGCCCGAGTTGCCGATGCAGGTCGTGCAACCGTAGCCGACCAGGTGGAATCCCAACGCTTCGAGGTCTTCCATCAGGCCGGCTCGCTGAAGGTAGGCGGTGACAACCGTCGATCCCGGCGCGAGGGAGGTCTTCACCCACGGTTTGCGCGTAAGGCCAGCGGCCCGGGCCTTGCTCGCCACCAGGCCGGCGCCGACCATCACCTCGGGGTTGGAGGTATTCGTGCAACTCGTGATCGCCGCGATGCACACGGCGCCGTGCCGCAGCGTGAACTGCTCGCCGTCATAGCGGACGTCAACACCGTCGTCGGAATCGGCCACGGCCGTGGCGGTTGCCGTGGCGGCACCATCGCGGCGCCCCACCGCGACGGTCTTCTTGAACGTGCTGGTCAGATCCGTTTGCCACTTCGTCTTCATGTCGCCGAGGGCGATCCGGTCCTGAGGCCGCGACGGACCGGCGAGCGACGGCTCGATCGTGGCCAGGTCGAGCTCCACGACGTCGCTGTACACGACATCCCGGCTGTCGTCGCGCCAGAGTCCCTGGAGTTTGCAATACTGCTCGACCGCGTCGACCAACGCTTCGTCGCGCCCGGTCAGACGCATGTAGCGCAGTGTCTGTTCATCGACCGGGAAAAAGCCGATGGTGGCGCCGTACTCCGGCGCCATGTTGGCGATCGTGGCCCGGTTGGCGACGGGCATACCCTCCAGGCCGGGGCCGAAAAACTCCACGAACTTGCCGACGACGCCGAGTTCCCGAAGTTGCTGTGTGACGCGCAGCACCAGGTCGGTGGCCGTCGCTCCCGCGGCGAGGGTCCCGCTGAGCTTCATGCCGATCACTTCGGGCATCAGCATGTACACGGGTTGGCCGAGCATGACTGCTTCAGCCTCGATGCCGCCGACGCCCCAGCCGACGACACCCAGGCCGTTGATCATCGTGGTGTGTGAATCGGTCCCGACCAGCGAATCGGGATAGAGCGAGGGAACGCTCGAACCCTCAGTCGCTTCGTCGCTTTCCCACACCACCTTGGCCAGGTATTCCAGGTTGACCTGGTGCACGATTCCCGTGGCGGGTGGAACGACTCGGAAGTTGTCGAAGGCCTGCTGGGCCCATTTGAGCAACTGGTATCGCTCGCGGTTGCGCTCGAATTCCATGCGGCTGTTGATCGCCAGGGCCTCGCCGGAGTTGAACGCGTCAACCTGAACGGAGTGGTCGATGACCAGATCGCACGGCACGAGCGGGTTCACCGCGGACGGGTCGGCGCCCATGCGGCGCATCGCAGCTCGCATGGCGGCGAGATCGACCACCGAAGGCACGCCGGTGAAGTCCTGGAGGACAACCCTTCCGGGCATGAAGGGGATCTCGCTGCGACCGACGTGTCGGGCGTCGTACGCGGCCAGTGCCGCCACGGCCTGCTCCGTCACGACGAAGCCGTCCAGACGGCGCAGCAGCGACTCAAGAAGAACCTTGATGCTGCAGGGGAGCCGATCGATGCGCCCCAGATGTGCCAGGGCATCAAGGCGATAGATCGCGCGCTGGCCGAGCGGCGTATCGATGACGGCGCGCGCGGATTTCATTTTCTTGTCAGCGGTCATTTTTGCTTCACTGCGGTGGACATGATGCATCGTATCAATGCAGAAATGGGGAGGCAATGAAGGGGAAGTCGCAGGCCTGCGGCCAGTCGCAAGTCGCAAGTAGTGAGAGTCTCAAGTCCCGTGCAAACGTGGCTGCATGTCCCGACCTGCGACCTTCACCACTTGAGAATTTCGAATCAAAAAAAATCAACGTCACTGCCGACTACAATTCAGCGTTGGACCAATCACCCTCGAACAGCCATGCATCCCCCGCAACCCATCGTGATCCTCGGCCCCACGGCGGGCGGCAAGAGCGACCTGGCCGTGGAACTCGCCCAGCATCTGCGTGGCGAGGTGATCAGTGCCGACTCGATGCAGGTCTATCGCCACATGAACGCCGGGACCGCCAAGCCGCCAGCCCAGGTGAGGCAACGCGTGCCGCATCACCTGATCGACGTGGTAGAGCCGACCGACCGGTTCACGGTCGCAGACTGGCTCAAGAGTGCCGAGGCGCTGATCGACCGGATGCAGCGGCGATCCACCGTGCCGATCATCGTCGGGGGCACCAATCTCTATATTCGCGCTTTGCTGGAAGGCATGTTTGACGGTCCAGGCGTCGACCAATCCTTTCGAGAACAGACCGCCGACATCTCAGCGGCCGATCTGCATCGGCGGCTCCAGACGATCGACCCCGAGGCGGCGAAGCGGATCCATCCGAATGACCGTAAGCGGATCGTACGCGCTCTGGAAGTGGAACACGTGACCGGTCAATCCATCAGCCAGTGGCAGACACAGTGGGACAGTGATATGAGACAGAGCGACGCAGCGCCGTCGCGAGTGAACAGCGAGCGGCGGAATCCCCCCGCGGTGGAGTCGGATCACGACACCACCTCCTGCTACCGCCACAACCCCGTCCTGCTTGGGCTGAAATGGTCCGTCGAGGCCATCAACCGTCGCATCAATCAACGCGTGAGGGCCATGTTCGACCCGGACCGCGCCGATTCAGCGCTCGTGCAGGCCCTCAACATCACCGAGAGCCTCCCCGCGGAGGTCCTTCGCTTGTACGGAGCGGGCCTTCTTGGGGATCAGGCGATACAAGCTATTGGCTATAAACAGCTTGTGGAACATTTTCGCGGGCATTGCGACCTTCCCGAGGCCTTCGAGCAGACCAAAATCGTCACCCGTCGATTCGCCCGTCAGCAGCGGACGTGGATGCGGCGTTTCGTGGGAATCACCTGGATCGATGCCGACGCGGACAGAACCGGGCAGGTTCTGGATAAGGCATTGTCGCACGTAAGTGGCTAATCTACATATTCTTAGTGATTGCCACTTGACATTTGGCGTTCGGCCTGCTCAAGTTACCCGCCGAAATCTGGCCGATGTACCAGTCATGGTGCCGGTCCGATCGCAGTAGGTAACAGCCATGGCGACGAGCAGTTCGAAATCAGGTCGATCGCGCAAGACCGCTGCGAGCGGTCCCAGTCGCGGATCCAAGGGCGGTAAGTCCGGCGGTAAAGGCAGTATGAGCCCGCGGTTGGCTGGCAAGCACCTGGTGATCGTCGAAAGCCCCACCAAGGCCAAGACGGTGAATCGGTACGTGGGCGATGCCTATGTCGTCATGCCGAGCGTCGGCCACGTGCGCGATCTGACGACGCGGTCACCGAAGGGCACCAAGATGCCGGTGCCCGGCGTCGACGTGGAGAACGACTTCGCGCCGACCTACGAGGTGATGGCGAGCCAGAAGAAGACGGTGACGGAGCTGCGCAAGGCCGCGAAGGAAGCCGTCGACGTCTGGTTCGCCACCGACATGGATCGCGAGGGCGAGGCGATCGCGTGGCACCTCGCCGAGGCTCTGGGCGTGCCCCTGAAGAACGCCAAACGCGTCGTCTTCAACGCCATCACCAAGAGCGAAATCGAAAAGGCCTTTTCCGATCCGCATCTGATCAACGAAAACCGGGTCAACGCCCAGCAGGCGAGGCGAATTCTCGATCGCATCGTGGGGTTCCAGGTGTCGCCACTACTTTGGAAGAAGGTGACCAGCGGTCTCAGCGCCGGTCGCGTCCAGTCCGTCGCGGTGCGCCTGGTTGTGGAACGCGAGCGCGAAATCGACGCCTTTGTTCCCGATGAGTTCTGGAAGATTACGGCCCATTTGAGTGCCGACCCGCAGAGGGCGCCGCAACTGGCGCAGGCATGGCGATCCTGGATGGATGAACTCGGCGACGGTAAGGAACGAACCGTTGCCGACCGGCAGGCCTGGCTCAACACGAACGCATGCTTTGCAGCCGAACTGGTGGAAGTTGACGGCGAACCATTCCAGGTGGTGCAGGGCGCCAAAGCACTCGCCGTGGCCCAACGACTCGGATTCGCCATCGACCGTCGCGTGGAGTCGGAGGATCCCAAGGCCAAGGGATCGGCTCGTTTACGCTGCGTCTTTCACGGCCACGTGGCGGATCCGCAACCCTACACCGTCAAGTCGATTCAGACCAAACGCACCAAGAGCCGCCCCTCGGCACCGTTTATCACCAGCACGCTTCAGCAGGTCGCGGCCAACCGGATGCGCTTCCCGCTGCGTCGCACGATGCGCGTTGCCCAACAGCTCTACGAAGGCGTCGACATCCACGGCCGCGGGGGTCAGGTCGGCCTGATCACGTACATGCGAACGGACTCGACACACCTGAGCCCGGAAGCCGTGAACATGGCCCGTTTGTACATCGGCACCGAATGGGGCGAGGACTACCTTCCCGATAAGCCAAACACCTTTCCGTCGCCGAACCGCTCGGCGCAGGAGGCGCACGAAGCCATTCGCCCGACCGACGCGTCGATCACACCGCGGCGCGTACGCAAAGAACTGACCGACGAGCAGTACAAGCTGTACCAGATCATCTGGGAGCGCTTTCTCGCCAGCCAAATGAAGCCGGCCGAATGGGACCTGACCACCGTGCTGGTCGATGTCGTGGGCGACGGTCAGCCCGGCAGCGCGGTGTTCAAGGCAACGGGGCGCACGCTCGTGTTCGACGGTTTCTACAAGGCCACCGGTGTGCCGAGCTCGACCGGCAACGGCGAGGCAGCGATTCTGCCGCCGCTGTCCGAATCGCAGGTGGTGGCGCCAATTCAGATCGATCCGAGTCAGCACTTCACGAGCCCGCCGCCGCGCTATACGGAGGCGTCACTCCAGAAAAAGCTGGAAGAGGAGGGCATCGGTCGGCCGAGCACCTATGCGCCGATCATCGCGACGATCCAGGATCGAAAATACGTTCAGCCGATCGCGCCGCGCGACCGACGACTGGCGGCGACCGATCTGGGAACGGTGGTGACCGACATGCTCGTCGAGTCGTTTCCGAAGGTGATGGACGTGGCCTACACCCGCGACATGGAGGAAGAGCTCGACAAAATCGAAAAGGGGGATCACGACTGGCAGACGATGCTGCGCGAATTCTACGGACCGTTCAAGGAGAATCTCGAGCGGGCGTACGATCAGTTGACACACGCTAAGGCGGTGACGCAGCCGGCTCCCCACAAGTGTGCCAAGTGCGATGCCGCGACCATGTACCGTTTTGGTCGCAACGGCAAGTTTCTCTCGTGCACCCGGTACCCGGATTGCGACTACGCGGCGCCCATCGACAGCGAAGGCAATCCCGTCGAACCGGAGCAATGCGACATCCTCTGCCCGCAGTGCAACGGCAACATGACGCATCGCGTCGGCCGGTTCGGCCCGTTCCTCGGTTGCGAGGACTATCCCAAGTGCAAGGGAATCGTGAAGCTGGACCCCAAGAAGGGCGTCATTGTGCTTCCCAAGCCGCCGCCGTTGCTTACGGATTTGAAGTGTCCCAAATGCGACAGCCCCCTGAACCTGCGCCGCTCCAAGCGAGGTCCCTGGCTGAGTTGCTCCACGTTTCCAAAGTGCCGCGGCCGGCTCGGTTGGGGAACGATCGAACCGGCGCAGAAGAAGAAACTGGAAGACGCGCTGGCCGGACACGAAACCGACAATCCGGTGCCTCAGATTCGAACCGTCGAAGGCGTCATCATCGGTGACGACTACGTGCCGCGGATCGGAAATGCCGAACCGACCGCGAACTCCGCGGATGCTGTGGAAACCGACGCGGCGTGATGGTCGCCACAGTCGCTGGTCAGCGAATCAACGCGGCGTGTGAATCCTCGAACCATCGCCGAACCACGGATGCCGGATCCGGATCTGCAAACGATCCTGTCGCTGTCGGGGCAACTGGCCCCGCAGGTCGTCCGTGACCACCTCGGAAGACTCGAAGGCGACTATCTGGATCGGTTCGACGCGCCGACGATTGCCGAGCACCTGAAGCATCTATGCCGGCTCGCGGCCGACCATCCGATTCAGGTCATCATCCGCGACTCGAGCGACGGTGTCGTCGAGTGCACCGTTCTGGCCTTCGACCACCCCTTCGAGTTCTCCCTGATTGCGGGCGTTCTGGCCGGCACCGGTTACACGATTCGCCGC
>Ga0310125_10000660_pt1 | contig 16749 bp, 36 predicted proteins | sample CB11b_Tmax_Bot8__FD_203508 | JGI IMG/M metagenome (GOLD analysis project Ga0310125, IMG submission 203508) | Marine microbial communities from Western Arctic Ocean, Canada - CB11b_Tmax_Bot8 | ecosystem: Environmental > Aquatic > Marine > Oceanic | place: Canada: Western Arctic Ocean | collected... | reverse complement strand
TTGTACGTTGCTGGCGAAGTTTGCCATATGGTGAATGACGGCGACCAGCTCGGCGAAAAGCCGATCATTAAGCTGATAGTGAACACGGCCGCGAATTGTTCGATCAAGGGCGAACGTTTAATAAACCGAGGCGCGGCAATCACGGCGCTTGTCGATGAAATCGAGAGCGCGGGGAACAGCTGCGAAATCATAGCAACTTGGCCAGCAAAAGCGCGGCGCGGCGGTGCATTCTACGCGCCGATGGTGCGCATCAAGGCGGCTGGCGAAATTGTCCCGATTGATGATTTGGCCTTCGCGCTTGGGCATCCCTCAATGGTGCGGCGCGTGTTTTTCGGGTTGCTCGAGGCTGACCCAAAAACCGACGGCAAAGGGTTTGAGGACGGCTACGGCATCCCCGTGGATATTCCGGCCGACGCCCTGCCCGCCGATGCGATTTACCTTCGCGGCGTTGTCCACGACGGCAGGCAATACGATAGCGCGGAAGATGCAATGGCAATCGTCCGCGAGATTTACAACAAACAGGCCGACGAAAAAGGGCTGACGGTAATCGAAGGGGGTGCGCGATGAACAACCGACCGCGCACCAAGCGCAACAAACAAACACGGCGACGGCGGACATCCCGCCACGCCGTCAACCGACGGGCCGAGCCAACCCGAGAGCAGGAAAAACTGGCCGATAGGATGGTGGCCGATTGGGTAAGGCTGGCGATTTAGCCAGCCTCCCGCCTTCAGCTGGCTGGTTCGCAGCTGGCCAGCTGATGGCGCGAGTGCGCAACAACAACAACAAATAAAAATGAAAACCAAGCACGTTAGAATCGAGAGATATTGGGACAGGAAAACATTGGGCCAGCTGCGCAATGAGCTGGCGAGGCTGGAAAAGTCCATCGAACACCGCAACCCGCCGAGCATATTGCACGGCCGAGTGGATGAGCTGCGCGAGATGATCGCCGTCGCCGAAAAGGCGGAGCAGAAAAGCTGGGTGCAGATTCACGATCTGAACTGCGACCCGCCGAGGGTGTACGTTGCCAAGTGCCGCGACGATGCGCACGACGGCACGGATGCCAGCGTCTACGATGAGGTGATGAGGCACGATGACACGATCACGATGGGAAGGGTGATCGGATGCCCCTTTAGAAATGCCAGCTGAAAACAAAAAGGTGCGGGCGTTGGTCGGTTGGAACACCGGCCAGCGCGTCCACAAACAGAGCAAGGGCGCGGGCGAGGCGGCGCGTGACCGTGGAAAAATTAAAGCCGAGCTAAAAAAGCAGGAGCAAAACTTGAATAGGTAAGTGATGAAACTATTGAAAAACATCCAAGGGCTGTTGGCCGAGATGGCTGACAAAAACGATAGCGCAGCTGCTCTCAACGCTTGGGCGGAGCTGACCGACTGGATCGAAAAGATCGAGAGGGTGAAGTCGCCGGTCACGCTGGCCAACTGGATTTTCCAGCTGGCCGATGAGTTGATGGACGGGGGTGGCCGATGAAACATTTCATCATCACCAAGGCCAACGGCGGGAAGTACGGCACGAAGGCGGCGTCTCGCGAGCAGCTTGAAGACAGGCTGGCCCGTCACTCCCTATTATTCCCCGACTCTGCGCCGGTCGTGTCCATTCGCGAGGGTAATATGTTCGGCGAGTGGATGAGGGAAGGGGCGATTGAGAAAAAACTTTACGAGCAGGCTAAAAAAACGGCGACCGATCTTGAATAGATAGCAACGGCAGCAATGCCAACAACAACAACGAAAGGAAAAACGATGAGTCACTACTACGCAACGATCCCGCAGAGCGGACGCAAGACCACGCCGACGGCGCGTGGCCACAAGACAACTGGACTGGCAACGATAGCTGCCAGCTACAAAGGGGCAATCCGTGTCGAGCTTGAACACGTTGACGGCAAAGACATTTACACAGTCACGCGTGTCCCTTGGCACGGCGTAGGCGTTCACAAGGTGATAGCGGAGGGCGAACTGTGAAGCTCATCACCTTGTTGGTCGATACAGCTGGCGCAGTTGTCATCCTTTTAATGGGGCTGATGCTCTACTGCTTCGGCGAAGAACTGATGAACATTATTTTCAACTGATATGAAACAAGAAAAACGCAAGTGTATGTTTTGCGAGTACGAGGACGAGGGCAACACCGGCGAGCAGCTGTCAGCTGTGGATTGGTTGTGCAACCGTTGCGCTTGGTTCTGGAACAAGGCATACAAAAACCACAAGAGCAACTGATAATGACCAACCTAAAAAAACTACTAATGGAGCTTGGCAACGAGCTGGTGATCAACTACGGCGCAGACCCGCACACGGATTCACGTTGCGCGGCGATCCAAAAACTGATGGACGAGTTGAACGTTTGGGGCGGCGTCGGCGTGGAGGACAACGACGAGGCGATGCGGGGCCAGCTGGAGCTGGTGGACGCATCCACCAAGTTGGGTTTCCTGTGGCCGGTTGTGGAAAAGCCCAGACCGACCTAAAAAACAACAACAAAAAACTGAAAGGATAACTGATTATGAACACCGACAAAATGAGACGGGCGGCATACGAAACCGCAATCGACAACGAGGACGAGCTGTTCGCAGCTAAAGACAAAGCGCCGCTCGCAATGGCGGCTGCGCTGGTGGCGAGAAACTTCCCCGAGCTGCTCGCAACGGTCACGCAAAGCACCGTCAACACGGCGCTCGAGGCGGCGCAGGAAGCTGACGATGGCGAGGGGTTCCACCGGCTGTTCACCACGAAGCTCGAGGGGAGCGGCAAGATGGACGAAATGTTAAGAGCGTTGGCGTTCGTGACGCGCTACGTTGACGGAATCGCAACGGCGGCAGCGAGGCGAGCGATGGGCAGCGAGGAGGAAGACAACTTTGGGGCCAAGTTCGGCCGCAACTAACAGCAAAACGAAAGGAAATAAATATGAACACTATGCACACACGCATGTTCGCAGGGGTCACGGTGGACGTGGCCAAGTTGACCGACCTTTACGAGGCGATTGCCCTCGTGGATGGTGCGGTCGTAGTCTACACCGCCACCGACAAGTACGGCAGGCGGTCACGGCCAGCTGCAAGGGCGCAGCTGGGTAACAACGCTCCGTCGCCGGTTGCGGTGGTGGAGAAAAGGATCGCCGACCCAAAGCCAGCCGCCCCTCGGGTAGCTGTTGTTTCTCGGTCGGCCGCGAGGAAGCACGCAACAGCGAAAGCTGACCCTCGTGCGGTGTTCGCCAAGTCGAACCTCAACCCGAGCAAGGCGGTCATCGACGTACCGGCAACCCTTCGCAAGATGGGGTTGACCATCGAGCAGCTGGATGCTATGCGCACCAAGCGCGGCACGCTCGAGTACACCGTCAAGCGCAGCTTGGGGTTGAACCGCCGCTACAAGCGGAATCGGACAGCGGAGGTGGCTTTATGAAGAAACAGCCAAACGATAACAAACAATCAGATGCCCCCGCAAAGGGGTATCTGATTGACCCTTACACGGCCGAGGTGCAACCGATCACCGTGCCGATTGATGACCACAAAGAAATCCAGCGCCAGCTGGGGTGCGACGTGTTCACAACCGGCGGCTACTTCGATAACGGCGACGTGATCTTTGTCGATGACGAGGGGATGTTGAAGGGGCCAACTCATTTCTTCCGCATCAAAGGCATCAACGACCAGCCCCTAGCTGGGCGCGGCGTGGTGTTGGGTAGTGACGGCGAAGGCGGGTCGGCCGACGTTAAGACCAGCGAGAGCGAGATGATGTCTCGGGTTCGCTGGGTCTACGCTATGGACGAACGTGGCGAGGTGCTGTTTGACGTTAGCGCGGAGGCGCGTGGGCAGGCAGCTCAAACGGAGGTCGTTGTCATATGACCAGCTCGATCAACCGCAAGCGCACGGCCGAGGTGGCTCTCAACGTGGTGCGGGCGCATAAGTTCAGCCGAGTGTCGAAGGATTTCCTCGACCAGATGGAGGCCGAGCACATTGCAAACGTGCGGCGACGGGTGCGCGAGCTGCCGTCAAAGGGAAAGACAATAAAATGAAACAGAAACCAAAGCGCAGAAAGCGCAAGCATACGGCAGCAACAGCGAAGCGAGTTGAGCATTTGCCCCATTCGCTGGGCAACCCTCACTCAACCTCGAAGAGCAACTGGAAACATTGCGTTCTCAAAGGCCCAGCCTAATAGAAATATGAAACAGCTGTTTATAATTGAGTGGGCGGTGATGGTTGCGCTGGTCGCAGCCATCCCGCTGATCGTTGTCGGCAAGGTGATAGGTGACAGGCACGGGCTTGTCACCGCCAGCTGGTACGGCGAGAAGTATCGGGGCAAGCCGACCGCAAGCGGCGAGCTGTTTGACCCCGACAAACTAACAGCTGCGCACCGCAAGCTGCCCTTCGGGACGCGGGTTCGGTGCAAGCTGGGGCCGAGGTTTGTGATTGTCACAATCACCGACCGTGGGCCGTTCGTGAAGGGGCGCGAGATAGATTTGTCTCGGGCAGCGTTCAGACAGCTGGCGCACACCGATGCGGGGCTGATTAAGATTAAGATGGAGGTGTTGCGATGAGCGACATTGGCGAGCTGGCGCTGGAACGCCACAAGTTTTCAGACGGCCGCAGCTGCATACATTGTGGGTCAGCTGACATTGACGCCGGTGGATTGCAGGTGGATCAAGGTGAAGGAGCTTTGTCCGTGATTCGGCGAGTTCGATGTAACAACCCCAAGTGCGACGAAAGCTACACAGAGATGTACGAATTGGAGGCAATAATATAATGAACTACATTAGACCGTTGGCCGAGAGGTATCGCGTGACACGCTTCGCGCACATCGAGCGCAGACAGGATGCGTTCAATCAAGAGTGCAACGTCATCAATGACGTGACAGGCAAGAGCCACAGCACTCACACCACAATGGAGGGAGCCAAGCATAGCCTTAACCGGCTTGAGTTGGAGCTGCGCAAATGATTAAGGAGCGAAGGAAAATGTGGGAAAGTTTAGGAATGAACTGGAGAGAAAACAGCTGCCTGCCCAAAGCAAAAGAGAGGGCTGCTTACTCTTTTCTCATCCGCCTCACAAAAACGAGGTAGCTATCAGCTGCTCGTAAAGCGTCCAGCTAGATTAGGCTGGTAATGGAAGATTGCCGAGGGGGCTGAACGATAAGAAGACGTAAGGCGGTTGCAACCGGCAAATCGAGTAACCCCCCATCCTCGTTGAGAGTCGAGGCGGCATACAAAATAGGAGCTAGGGTGATATGTCACACAAAGGTCAGCTGGGAAACCAGCTGGCTTTTTTTGTTGTGGAAAACTCCGCGTTATGTCCTTATCTTTTTTCGTTGTTGAATCCTTTCGGCGGCGTTGTTGTGGCTCGTCAGCTGAAAAGCTGGCGGGCTTTCTTTTCAATTACAACTGGTAACTACAACGTGGCAATCGGTAACGATGCGTCAGATATTACATCTGGTCACCATAACACAGCAGTTGGTATGATGCGTTAGATATTACAGCTGGTCACCACAACACAGCAGTTGGTAACGATACGTTGGCTACGGGAGGTCAGACGAAAAAGGAAAGCTGGGGTGGCACTCCCAGCATTTCTTGCTGATGATAGTGTACCTCTGCATAAAAGCCTGCTGCGTGTATGCCGGTGAGTATGCCGGTGAATGCCTATTATTACTTTCATAGTCACCGTAGTAGAACACCTTCATCTGGTTCTTGTACACCCCGCAGAGGGCTTCGTTGGCCCGCCGTGTGACACCGTTGATGGCCGACAGGTTGAGCGAAACCAGCACACCAATGATGGTGATAACCAGAAGCATTTCGACTAGGGTGTAACCTCGCTCTCGCACGCACCTTGGAGGCTACCACCTTCCGGCTGTCTAGTCGTGGCGCGTGGCTCCAGCAAGTCCCACCTCTCGTGGAACGGCCAGTATTTGCCGTTCGCTTTCGTCTTCACCGTCTTGACTCTTGATACCACATTAACCGGCATCACGAGGTACAGCGCAGGCTCGCAGATAAACACGAGCACGATGAAGTCGAAGTCAGCTGGCGAGTATGCCGTCTTCCCTCCGCTACCTTTTGATGTACCCCAGACATATGCGCCCGTGTCACAAAACCGGCTGCTCGCCTTCACTTGCACCCTATGAGCCAGCTGCCCTTTCACCGCAACAAGGTCAAAGTGTGAAGCGTTACCGCCAACCATAGGAACGCAAACAGTCCAGCCTCGTTTGGTAAGCTGATGCGCGACCATCAACTCGCCGAGCGCCCCCGTTACAATCGCGCTGCAATCAGAGGCAGCTGTCACCGTAGTCGCCGTAGTCGCCGTAGAGCGGGCCACGATATTCGCCTCCCGTTGTCTCGGCCACCGAGATGGCCAGCAGTTCAGCTTCACTTCGGGTGAGAAGGCCGTACCCCGAGGCAAGCTCGTTCGGCAGCGAGGGGTTCAGGTGAAGCACCCGCCACCGGCTCTCGTCTTCTTGTAAAATATATGTGGCGAGCGCCTCATAGCTTTCGGCAGACGCCTTCGGTTGTAATGATATGTGTGCCATCTAATTTAATATAGGCCATCTCCTTTTCAACCCCGCCCCTGCCAAGACCGGCAGATGCGGTTGTCGTGTCGCTGCGTTTTTTACAAATTATTTCACCTTTGTCGTTAGTTATTTTCGTCTGCATAACCGTTCCAGAGGCCATCAGATAGGTGACGAGGTAGCTCGGGGCGCACAACATTTGGCTAATAACTTGCAAGGCTTTGACCTTTGACTCGTCCACCATCAGCTCGCCTTTGTGCTGGTCGAGCAGCTCCAGCAGGCCGAGGTTCCGGCACTTGATCTCAATGATAGCTGACAGCTGGCCGCCCCGATTGGAATATAGCAACCCGTCCGCACGGGCGTAGCTGGCAGCTGTGTCCACCCACCCGGAGCCGGGGGAGCTGCGAAGTATCAGCTTGACCACCTCTTGGGCAGCTGCGTCCATTTGTTTTCGCCTATCTTGTGTTGTCATAAGGCTGGCGGTTCTCCCCCCTCCTAAAAGCGAGGAGATGGTTGATACTATTAGAACCCGATTCAGCTGCCACCGCCACCGCCGAGCGGATGGCGTTTGGGTTCACTCTCCAGTTGTGAGGCATTATGTCCGGCATCGCCTCGCTGTTAAACAGAAACCACACGCAGCTGAACACGTCGGAAGGTTCCATCCATTTCGGAAGTGATCGGGATCGGTTGTAGAGCATTGTTCTCTTTAAGGCCGACTCGTCCACGCGCCTCCGTTTTGTGATTAGCCCAGCTCTGCGGGCATCAACGTAATCCATAGCCGCCTGCACTATTATCGCGCTGACCAGATCGTTCAGCGCCCTCTCGTCTGCTATGTCGCAACTGGACTCTTTCACAAACAAAGAACCAGCCGGTGTTCAACTATGGGCAGGGCCACCAAACCAATGAAAAACCCCGCCCTGTGCGGCGACATCCACCGCCTCTATGCCCTAGCTGGTTAAAAACTTTTAACCCTCATTTTAACCCTTTGATCCGCGCCTTCAGCTCTACATTCAGCTCGGGGTTGGACAGTCTCGTCGCAAACTCTGCCGTCTCCAGCGCGTTCTTTTTTGAGCGGTGATCGGCCAGCAGTTTCCTCGCGTGATCCTTCCACCATTTCCTATCTCTCGCTTCTTTGATCCGTAGCTTGTGCTCCTTGCTGTGCTCTTTGTTACCCGGCGGCCAGCTCCCAATAAAGTCATCCCAGTTCGGAGCGTTCTTCATTTTCCAGAACGGCACGACCTTCCCTCCAAACAAAGCGAGAGCCAGCTTCGTCACCTCGCTCAAGCTGCCAGCTGTTTCTTCCTCTCGTTCAGCCATTGTTCGTGCTGTGCCTTGTATGCGCTCTCGAAGCGCAGCTTGTTTCGTACAAACACCAGATCAACTTCCGACTGTCGGCCCGCTCTATTCTTCCCGATGGCCAGCTTCACTAACATATTCGGCCCACTCTGCATATCTGGATCGTCCACATACAAGAACAAAACCACGTCACTATCCTGCTCGATTGAGCCGGATTCGCGTAAATCCGCGAGCCGTGGCCGGTCGATCACTTGTCGCCCCAGCTGGGCCAACCCGAGCACGGGGATGTTCAGCTCCATCGCCAGCTGCTTCAGACCTCGGGTGATGTTGCCGACTTGAACGTGCCGCTGGGACTTGATGTCGTGAGGGGGTGGTTGCACCAGCTGCATATAGTCTACGATGATGACCTTGATGCCGTGGTTGCGGACGAGCCTGCGGGAGTGGCTAGCGATTTGGGCAACCGTGAGGTTGCCGTTGTCGTTGATGAACAGCGGCGCGTTGCGCAGGGCTGGCGCGTGTCCTGCCGCCTTCACCATTATCTTTTCGCGGGTCGCTTTGTCGGTGACGTTGCGGTTCACCACGTCGCCGATGAGGTTCGTGTCGGACAGCGAGCAGAGCATCCGAAGGTTCAGCTCATCGTCGGACATCTCGAACGAGAAGAACGCAACCGGCGTCCCGTTCATCACCAGATGCTCGGCTATGTTGCACGCCATCGCGCTCTTGCCTACGGCTGGCCGAGATGCCAGCGTTATCAGCTGGCCTCCCCTCATCCCGCCGATCACCTTGTCCAGATCGCGGATGCCTGTCGGCACTCCGATCTGCCCCCCGAGGTGGGCCTCCTCCAGAATGCCCACCACCCGCTGGAACGACTCGCCGCGTGTGTCCTTCTGCGCCGTGATGCTGCTATTAAGCCCAAAGATGGTGGCCTCGGCCTCGCTCACCAACTGCTCCGGCGACTCGGCTCTTGCCGCCTGCTCGGACAACCGTTGTCCCACCTCCATCACTCGTCGGGCCTTCCGCTTCTCGTCCACGATGCCCGCGAAGTACGTCCAATTCGATGGCGAGGGGCAGGCCATTTCGGTGTCCAGCACGTCGGTCACGCTGTAGTCGCGGGCAGCCTTGGCTCGGTGCAGCACGGCGTCCGAGCTGACCGACTCCCTCTCGGCGTCCAGCTCGTTCATCGTTCGCCAGATACCGGCGCACTTGAGATTGAAAAAATGTTCAGCACCGACACCGGCTGCACGAACGTCATCGAACTTGCCAGCTAGGCAAGCCCCGATCAGCCCGCGCTCGGCGTCGTCGTCGTTTGGTATGGTTTGGTTTAGGTTCATAGTAGTTAGAAAAAAAATGTGTAGTGGTAAAAACATTAGTAGGTCTTGTCCACGTCGTACAGCGCGTCCTCGAGCGTCCTCTTTCGTCGGGCCGCTTGGGTCGGCTTGGGTCGGCGTCTGGCCCAGCCGTCGAACATCTTGCGCCAGCTGGTCATTGGTTCGCCGTTGACCAGCCACCTGTCGGCGTCGTACTTCTGAAAAAAATCAGCCGCCAAATCCTCGCGGCCTTTTCCTGCGGCGTACCCCTGCACCTCCTCCTGCGTCGGAGGAGCGGAAGCAGCTTTTAGGGTTGAAGATTTTTTGTTAGAACCCACCGACCCACCGCTACCTTTACATAACCCACTAGGGTGTGGGGTGGACTGGAGTGGACTATAGTCCACCAGAGTGGACTCCATAGTCCACTCGGGTAGACTCGCTGCCGCCCCGCTTTTCTTCAGGTTGGCGAGCGTCTTGAATAGGTTTGAGCGGCTCATCCCGAGGGCTGTCGCCATCTCTTTCTTCGACGCGAGCGGGTTCGCAATTGTGAAGGCGAGCACCAGCTTGGCGCTTGCCGCGATTGCGTGCGAGCTGGCTATCTCGTCTGGCAGATAGAGCGTCATTGAACCACCTCCTGCCGCTCCAGCTGTAGGTTCTTCGGCTCGGGTTGGGCCACCAGATCGCTCTGGCGCAGGATGTCTAGGAAATCTTCCGCCCGCAGGGTTACAAGAAAACCGTAGTTGTTTTTCGTGTGCGCCACGACCGCCGTCTGACCGGCGGCAGCGTCGGCTAACGATTGCGCCATAGCGGGCCATATGGACAGCTTCTCGACGTTTTTAACCTCCCAATGAATGGAGGGGAGCTGCGGACACTTAACGTCCGCAGACCCCTCTGGACACGCCCCGCTGAACTGTTGCGTGCGGTAAGCCGAATCGAAACCGGCGTCATGCAGCAAGTCGCGGAGCTGGCGCTCGCCGCGCTTACCCTTTTCCCTTTGCGCTTTTCCCATTGTGAATGAGGTTAGCGTTGGCCGCTGGGTTGAACTTGTTGGAGAGCTGCCAGATTTGACAACTGGCTTTGAACATCTTCCAAGCGTTGGACATTTCCTCGCGTGACCACACCTTCACGATGGGATAACACGGTGACTTTGAACACAGTACGATGTTCACCACTTGCTGAATGCGGGGCGGTTTGTTGTCCCAGCTTGCGTTCTTGTAGGCGGCGAGTTGCCAGCCCCAGCTGTCGTAGATGCTGGGCGATAGGTTACCCTTCTTGTCGGGCTTCACGTCTTGGGTCTTGTAGTCGAGCAGCGTTAGCTTGCCGTCAACAATAGCCAGACCATCCACCTGTCCAGCGTAGCCGAGCTTTTTGTTTACACACACGAACTCGGTGTTCACAAACGACACCTTGTGATCGCGAGTCCATTCAATGTAATACTTCACGAACGGCTTCACCTCGTCGAACTTTGAGTCTAGGAATCCAGACCTGTTTAATTCGTCGATGGCTTCGTGGAACAAGGAGCCGAACGCCCTAGCGTCCACCATCTTTTTCTGCGAAAGTTTTCGCACCTTCGCGGCGTAGGATTTCTCATCCTCACCCTCCGCCAACGGGCTTGCCACGCAAGCGTCGAGGATTTGTTTTTCTTTCCACCTCGACAGGCCATCGTTATGCACGACCTTCGTGATTGTCGTGACACTCGGGTACAAGCCTAGGTCGCGGGCATCTCCTTTATGCGTGTTGCGTTCCCCACTACCATCCTTTTTTTGAACGGTGTGAAGAGGGCGACCATCGGGATAATACCAATGGCCCCCCCCGTCGTGGTTCAGCTCGCGGTGTTGCGGTTGAGCTGAAAGAAACATCAGAACGGTGCTCCTTCGTTGTAGTTCTGGTAGTCCACCGCCGCGAACGGCGTCGCCCCCTCGGCGATAGGCGTGCAGCTGGTTAGGTTGCTGTACGTCTTGCCATTCTTTTCGCTCGTGTTGTGGGTGAACACCAGCGTTGCCGGACGCCCAACGACCGCCTTCTCGAACGCCTCCTGCGTCGGGTAGTCTTTGATCTCGACTTCCCAATCCTTCAGCCGCTTGTGCAAGCTGCCGTTCTCGTTGGCGATTGACTGCGGCGCGTTGTGCCAATCCCAATACGCGCAGTTCACCGTCGAGCCATCCTCCTTCTTGGTTGTCTTGTCAGTCTGGAACACCAGAATGATTCGATTCTTCACGTCGCCTTCCTTCGTCACCTTCGTGAACGGCTCGCCGGTCTTCTTGTTTCGTGTGACCACCTCGACACACACTCCATTAGCTACACCTTTGGGGTGTGGCTCGAACTCGGTCTTTGCAGACTCTATTGCAGATAAGAACATATTATTATATTTCCTCTTTTGTTGTTGTTTCTGTGTTTTCTGTCCCGCCACTCGGCGGAAGAAATTGGTTTAGCAGCGCAGCTACGGCGTCAGCCAGCTGGCTCTCGTCGCCGTTGTTGTCGATGGTGTGGTCGTAGCTGGAATAGCCGTCCATAACCGTCTCGCTTGAGTGGGTGTCGTTGCCGTCGCTGGCCCTGTCCACCCGCACCACCACACCGCCCAGCTCGTGGACGAACGCGGCTTCGTTCTCGTAGCGAAGGTCGGTGATGAACAGCACGTCGGCTTGCTGATCGGCATCGCGCAGCGCGTGGCGCATCGCGTTCACCCAATAGTCCTGCCCATAAAACTGCCGCCTAAAATCCGCGCCCCACGCTTGCAGCAGGAGGCGCAGCTTGTCCTTGTTGGCCTCGATGAAGTCCACGTTCATTTGGGTGACGTGGGCCACCTCGGCTTTCAGCGGGCCGGCGAACGCTGCCCGCCTCACTCGCAGCTTGGGCAGCTGCTTGCGGGCGATCTCATAGATGGTGTCCTTGCCGGACTGCTTCTTGCCAGCCAATCCAATGACTATCATTGGGACGCCTTTCGCAATATCTCCGTGGCGGTTGCACCCATCTTATACCCGTTCTTCGCGCACCACCGCTTAAACCGAGTGTGGACTTTTTTATCCACGACTATGACGTTAGTTGTTGTTGCTTGTTTCATTGCTGACTGTTTTATGCACCCAAAACTTGGGAGAGGTTGGCGTGCGGCTCGCACCGTGTCAACACTTTTCTAAAAAAAGATTTTATTTATTTTACCGAAGGTGGGCGCGGCTCGCGCAGCCAGCTTTGGTGCGGGGGGGGGGGGTTGGTGAGGACTAGTCGCCTCTCTCGATGACCGCCTCAAGCCGGTTGATCGTCTTCAGCGAGTCGCGAACAAACGCCTCCGCCTCGACCGAGGCGTTGACCGCATCGGCGAACCCAACCGCGTGGCTCTGGACGAGCCGCTCGGCGTTGTTGAGGTTAACGCTTGCGCAGCCGGTCGCGATCGCGGGCAGCAGCGATAGCGTCATCCACGCCGCGATCTTTCTTCTTGAGCCGGACATTGGCGCTCACGTTACGGGAGGCGCTGAACAGCTGGACAATCAGCTCGCGCAGCCCGCCTAAACCACGAATCAATCCGAGCAACCAGCTCACGAGCCAGCTTCGGACTCGTCCACGCCGGTGTCGGACTTGACACCTTTGCGCAGGAACACAGCCAGCAGGCTGGTGATCACGATGTTCAGCATCATACCAAGCTCCAGATCGCCGGAGAGGTATGCCCCCACAGCTGCGAGTACCCCGCCAGCTGCCGTCATATAGGTCTTTTTACCAGTTAACATAATAAAACTCACTTCCTTCGCCGCCGGTTCCTCGCCAGCTGCTCCCTTATCTTTAGCACAATATAGAACAAGCTGGCCAACGATATTGTGATTTGAAGTACCAGCCCCACCTCTACCACCCAACTGCCAAGCCCCGTGGTGGAGGCAGCGCCCACCTTCATATCGTCCAATGTGATAAGCCCAAGCACAAGTTCAATCCCCTCGCTGCATCAACCTCGGAAGCCAGCTGCCAGCTGGCGCGTTGGTCAGAGTCACCGTCTGCGGCGGTAACGGTGGTGGTTCATACCACTCGGCCTCAAGCCCTGTGATTCCGAAGTCAACTTCCTTTAGGTTTTTGCATCCCACCGACAGCCATATGATGGCTGCGCAGATTGCCACAATAATCAACATCCGTTTCATTCGTCCATAATCTCCACCTTTGCTGCCCCAATCTCGCTGCCTTTTGGCAGATAGCTCTCACCGCCGTTCTGCGGTAAACGCCGTTCGACGGTCAGCTGGGTCAGCTGGCAGTTAGGAACAATCATCGTCGATTTGCGGTCGCTCATTTGGAAAGTTGTCGCGGTAATGCCCATCCGAATCACCCTCGCCCGCCGCCCGCTGATGTAGAGGATTTCATCATTCTTAAACGCACTCCCCCAGAACACCAACAAACCCGCGATGAACTTGGCAAGCACGTCCTTGCACATCAGAGCGGCAAAGGCCGCAAATAACATCCATCCGTAGTGACCTACCGCCCGCTCGGCTAGTTGCTCGACAACCGCTGGGTCTATGTTGTTTGTCATTCACTTAACCAAACCGCATAGTGGCGGTTGTAGGCCGTTAGCTCTTTTCCTCTTCAGGCTCCGCCCTCTCCTCGAGGCTCGCCGTTAGCTGGCCCATAAAGAAGTTCTTCGCTCCTTGAACTTGGGCCAAACTAAAACCCATCTGGCCAATCTTGCGATCAAGATCAACAACTTGGTCTAATAGCGCCATTTGTTCTTGAGACAAATCCGATACATTGTGCTCCTCTCCGTTGATTGTAACAACGGACTTATCCTGCTGTGTTGCTTCTGCTGCCATAAATTATCCTTCAAGTGTCTTCACCCTTGCTGAAAGTTCTTGCACCGCCTTAATCAATGGCATCACCAAGTTGCCATATTTAACAGCAAACATTCCTCCAGAGGTTTCCGCCACTAACGGAAATTCCACACCCGCTTCAGTCATTGCGGTTTGTACGTCTTGCGCTATCAGGCCGAGATGCGGCATATCAATATCTGCTGGTCGATCATCAGCGGGAACCGTGACCGTCTCGTAGACGGCAGCTTTCGCCTCGACAGCGGCACTTACCAAGCGACGTTCGGTGACTTCTTCGCGGGCCGGTTCAGCCGGTCTGGTGACGTGCTTTTCTGTCCATTCAGCTTTCGCCTCAACAACCACGACCTCTTCCTTGACCTCATCCTGCGCCCCACGAACCAACCGACGTTCTGTACGTTCCTCAATGGCTTCTCTGGTGACAACCGTCTCGCACACTTCATCGCACGCTTCTTGCACAACGTACTCTTCCATCACCGGACACTTGTGGATGACCGGCTCGGTGACTTCTGCGACAGCTTCAACCGCCGGTTCAGTCTCGTTGCCGTCTTCATCGACAACAGCGTCTTTGGCTTCAACCGCCGCCGACACAACTGTCACACACGGCGTACCATCTGGATTCACTACTTCGTGATCCGTGTACAACGGTGTGCGTTCGGTGCGGGTGACCGTCTCGGCAGTCTCGGTGCGAACGTAGTTACCGGCTTCGTTCTTCACGAAATCCACGGTGGTAACGTCTTCGCTGACTTCCGCTTCGCTGTGCTTGTGCCGCTCGCCTTTGATCTCCTCGCGTGCTTCTTGCGTGACCCGTTCTTCTGTCTCTTCAGCTTCCGCTGGATGAACAGTCTCTTCCCACTCTTCATCACACGCTTCTTGCGTTACTTGCAGTTCCTTGACTTCCGCAACTGCGGCATGAACTTCGTCGCGGGTTTCTTCTTCAGTCGCTTCCCGCGCATCTTGGACAACGTAGTCTTCCCACACCTCGTCGGCAGCTTCGACTGCACGGGTGACGGTTTGTTCGCAGGTTGTTTCCGACCATCTACTTTCGCGGATTTCAACAGGATAATCTGCTGGGTTGATCTTCTTATAGCTAACCGTAGCCAGCTTCTCAATAAAGTCCAAACCAACCGATGAAGCCTCAACGTCCTTCTTGATTCGACTATCAGATGGAGAAGCTGCCGCTGTGTCGTAACAAAACAAACCATTTGTCGAGTCAACTGACGAGTTCCCCAACATGATTGTGTTGTCGCCTTGACCAATTGCGCCGTAACCAATGACGATCTCGTTAAGCACACCAGTTGTAGCTGATGCGCGTGTGCTAGAACCAACGTAAATTGATTGAGTCGCTTCTTCTAGTTCGTCAGCGGGATCTGTTCCAGCGGGGTCAAACTTACCGGCTTGATAACCAATCGCTACGTTATCGTCACCCGCGTCTGCGTTTAACCCGTGTAACGCTTCGTAACCAATCGCGACATTGTTCGCTTCATCACCGTTTGCGTCGAATAACGCCCAACTGCCGATGGCTACGTTCTTGTCACCCGTTGTAATTTGTGCGGCTGCGAAAGTACCAACTGCCGTATTGTCAGCACCAGTAGCCGACATCAACGCTTGATAACCAACAGCCGTCATATCGTCGTTACCAACAATCGCACTCCCCGCTTGGTGGCCGATCATTACGTTCGCTGTGCCGGTGGTGATTGCCGCACCGGAGTCGTAACCCATCGCTAAATTGATGTTGTCGGCGTGGTATGAAGCGTGTCCAAGCGTGTTAGCGCCAATAGCAATAGAGTGTTGGGTTGTAGCAGTGCAACCGCCTAAAGCATTATAACCAACCGCAATGTTGTAGTTAGCATTACCAACCAACGCATCAGCAGCGTGCCATCCAATGGCGATGTTGTAATCGCCGGTGGTCATTGCCAGACCGGCATCCTTGCCGATGAGTACATTGCCGGGGCCGTCTGTGAGTCCGTAACCAGCAGACGCACCCAGCAATACATTGTCAGCACCAGACATTGCAGCGGTCGGCGTTCCGTCAACCGTTGAGGCACCGGCGGCATAACCTATTACGGTGTTATTGTTGGCAGTTCCTAATACATACGCGTTATGGCCGATGACGGTATTTTTAAGACCGCCAACAATACTGCTACCGGCACTATAACCAAGTAACGTATTGCTGTAACCAGCAACAATCGCATCACCCGCAAGTCCACCAATGGCGGTGTTCTTGACGTCGGCGTTTTGTAAGATGAGTGCGCTAGAACCAATCGCCACGCAGTAATCACAACCAGCAGTATCCCCACCAAGCGCATCCGTGCCGATAGCTATGTTATGTGTACGCGAATAGCCAGCATCTGCAACATCAGCATCCATCGCATTTTTACCGATGACTATGTTGTCAGTATCTAACTTTGAGTTCGTACCGGCATCTCTGCCGATCAATATGTTGGATGCGCCCGTAGTGAGGTCATTGCCAGCCAATGTGCCGATACAAATATTGTTTGCACCCTGCACAACACCAGTACCACCAGCATTATAACCAATAAACACGCTGGTTGACATATCCGTAGCGTTTAACGCAGCATTTGTGCCAACCACCGTATTGAAATCACCTTCAATCGCCCCAACGCTACCGGCTTTGTAACCCACATACACACTGTCTGTGCCGCCGTTGAGATTGGTTGCGGCTTGATAGCCAATGGCTACGTTGTTTGATAAGTCGGTGTTCTGCGCCGCCAACGCGTTGTGACCAATCGCTACGCAACCGTCTGCACCACTAGTTTCTGCATATAACGCATCAGTTCCGATGGCGATGTTGGAGAGTTCGCCTGTGTTGGCTGAAAACAATGCACGATAACCAATGGCAATGTTGTTGGTGTTGT
>Ga0310125_10000659_pt1 | contig 16756 bp, 11 predicted proteins | sample CB11b_Tmax_Bot8__FD_203508 | JGI IMG/M metagenome (GOLD analysis project Ga0310125, IMG submission 203508) | Marine microbial communities from Western Arctic Ocean, Canada - CB11b_Tmax_Bot8 | ecosystem: Environmental > Aquatic > Marine > Oceanic | place: Canada: Western Arctic Ocean | collected... | reverse complement strand
CCATCTGGTTATTTTTGGCGTTGCTTTACAACCAACATCGGTTGGAACGTCTCGAGGCACTGGAATCCGAGCAACTGGCGACCAATAGTGCCGATGCTTCCGCCATCTTCACTGAACACGGTGAAGAGTTGGATTATGCCCGCCGTCGATTGGACAAATTTTACAGATGGGGACTGCCGGTTGCCAGTATGGTGGTGGCTGGATATTTGACGGTTATCGGGGCCTTCTGGCTTATTCGCAATAGCAGCATAGAGGCCGCCGATTCGTTGGGTTCCAGCGCCGACCCCAAAATCTTGCTTGCGCTGGGCATTGCAATCACATTTGTAACATTTATTATTGCTCGATACTTGGCAGGTATGACCCGTGTCAAGCAGTGGCAATTGCTTCGCGGCGGTGCCACGTTCCTGATGGGTAATGCCTTGGTGGTTGCCCTGGTGGCAGTTGCTGCACTATTGACGTGGCTGGAGGTTTCGGCGGCATTCTCGGTCCTGGCCGTTGTGGTTCCAGGGGTTCCGGTGATCATTGGGATCGAGATCCTCCTGGCGCTGTTGATGGGTGTTTACCGCCCCAGGCGACCCGGCGAGATCCCACGCGCCCCGTTTGATAGCCGAATATTTGGTTTGCTGAGCAGCCCTGAATCGATTGGTACGGCCATTGGCGAGGCGATTAATTATCAATTTGGTTTTGAGATCTCACGGTCATGGTTTTGTCGATTGATGGCCAAGGCGGTGACCCCTTTAACAGTGTTTGCCCTTGTGGTGTTGATACTGATCAGTTCGATCGTGGTCATTGAACCACACCAGCAGGCAATTGAGGTTCGCTGCGGTGATCTGGTCGGTGATCCACTGGGGCCGGGGTTACACTGGAAGATGCCGTGGCCGGTCTCAAAGGTCTGGAAGTATCCAGTTCGTCGCATCCAGCAGATTTCCGTGGGTTCTGTTGGAATGGTAGATAGGTCCAAGCCAATTCTTTGGACATCTGATCATGCGATTGATAGTGAAGAGTATCTGATTACCGGTGCGACCAAATATGGCGGTCAGGAGATAACCAGTACGGCAATTGGGCAGATTGGCGCCACACTTCCGGGGATGGCATTGATTGTCGCCGATGTCATTGTTCAGTTTAGAGTTAAGAATCTCAAGCAATTCGTCACCAACGTGACCAACCCGGATAATCTGATTACTGCAGCACAGCAGCGTGAGCAGTGGAAGAAGTTGGTGGATGCATGGCAAGTGGCGGGAGCGGCGGATCGTCACCCGTTAATGGGCAAGGTTGCGATCGACCCATGTCCGGTATTGACGGCCTTGGCTAATCGGCGCGTCAATCTCTATTTTGCACAAAAGGATATCGACACGGTTTTGACGGTGGGTCGATTTGAGGCAGGCCAAAAGTTGCGCGATTCGATCCAGCAGGATGTTGATTTGCACGAACTGGGTCTTGAGATTGTTTTTGTGGGGGTGGCAGGGATCCATCCGCCACAAAAGGAGAAGGTCGCCAACGCCTTTCATGAGCAGATCGGGGCATTGCAGGAACGGCAGACCCTATACGAGGAGGCTGAGCGAGAACGGATCGAAAAATTGGCCATAGTGGCAGGGTCGTACGAGCAGGCATTGGCCATCTTTCAGAAGATCAAGCATTTTGAGCGGCTGGAAGAGCAGATTCATAAAAATGAATCCCACGGTGGTGACGAGTCACTCACCCGCCAATACGAATCCCAGCGTCGGGAGATCAACTCGATGTTGACCCACCTACGGGGTGAGGCTGCTGAGGTCCTGTACGAAGCCTATGCTTATCGCTGGAAAAAGGTGGTGGCTGAACGGTCCCGGGTCCAGCGTTTTCAAGCTCAACTGTATGCATTTAATCAGGCCAAGCAATACTATCCCATGCGTTTATATTTTGATGTACTGGCCAGTGGTCTCAAGGATAAGAAGAAAATCGTTGTTTCCGCTGATCAGGCACGGAAACTGGAAATCAGGGTTGACTTGAAGAATGTGGAGTCAGCGTTAGGTGGGATTCTCGAACCCCAGTAGTAGCACTTTACCATGGACATAGTGCTAAACTTAGTTTGATATTTATTTGGAGTTGCAGCGTCGTAATGAAAAATTCAATGACCATGTTGATTGGTTTGCTGGTTGTTCTGGTGTTGTTGTCGTATATGTTTCTCTTCCAGGTGCGATATGACCAGGTGGCGGTACAGACGACATTTGGCAGCGCTACCGAGGACAGTATTAAAATGTCTCAGAAATGGCCTCACCTGCGGTGGCCTTGGCCCATTCAGGGTGTGACCCGCTATCCGAATCGCCTTCAGATTCTCCAGGATCAACTTGAAGAACAGCAGACATTGGATGGTTTCGCGGTGATCATCAAGACATATCTGATCTGGCGAATTGAAGATCCACTGGCGTTTTTCAGCAATATTGAAACGTTGGAAAAAGCACAGGATCAACTGCGTAGTCGCCTGCGAGATGCTCGGGCAATCATCAGCCAATATCGATTTGACCATCTTGTCAATACCGATCCGAAGCAAGTGAAGCTGGCCGAGGTTGAGAAACGCGTTTTGGGGCAACTTAAAGGTCAGTTATCAGGTCTAGGTTATGGGATCAGGGTAGAACAATTCGGTATTCGGCGAATTTTGTTGCCCGAAGGTGTGACCGTCGAGGTGTTTAGGCAGATGCGTACGACTCGAGAGCGAATGGCCCAGAACACGCGGTCATTGGGTGAAGCTCATGCAAAATCGATCAAATCAGAAGCCAGTACTATTCGGGAGCAGATCATCCAGTTCGCCCAGGGCTATGCCGCGCAGATCAAGGCGCGTGGTGATAGTGAAGCCGCCCGCTTTATGGCTCAGTTGGATCAGAACGCTGAACTGGCGATCTTCCTCCAAAAGTTAGAAATGCTCAAGACAACCTTGTCACAGCAAACCCAGTTTATTCTGCCGGCGGAAGAATTTCTGTCTCCTCCGGATATCAATGGTCTGGGTGCGGTTAAAGAAGATAGCAACTGACGGCATTAATAAATTATCATGGCCAAACCATTCAATCCATTTGAGCATCATCATGACCACTCCGATGATATTGCGCTCAACGAAAAATCAGATCCAGGGCAGGAATCACTTGCCGATGCGTTGCGTGTCAGTTTTCTGATCTTGAAGGTCGTGATGCTGGCCTTTTTGGTCTTTTATATTTTTAGTGGCCTCAAGATCGTCAAAGAACAGGAGGCATTGGTTCAGCTTCGGTTTGGTGATATTGTGGGTCGCTCATCGGATCAGCAAGTGATGCGGCCGCGTGATAAACCCTATTGGACGTGGCCGCCACCGATAGAAGATGTCAAGACAATTGCCACGACGGTTCGTAGTGCAAACCTGGACCAGGCCTTTTGGTACCGGAAACTGGAGCGGGACGCCGCCCGCAAGACCGAGGAGTTGGCGCGACTGGGGTATCTCAATCCTGAGGAAGACAGTTATCTTCTGACTGCAGATGCGAATGTACTGCATATGCGTTGGACGATCAGCTATCGTGCGGGCGGAGAACCTCAAAAGCAGAATTTCGCATCAAATATCGTTGACTATCTCAGGAATGTTGGCGATGAAACGTTGGCCGAGCATTTGGTTCATATGGTCACCGAACGCGAGATTGTAAAATTTGCTGCCCAGAAGACGGCGGATCAATTGTTTCATGGGCTATCGACCGCTGATACTGCCAGAATGGAAGCGGGGATTCAAAGGAGCCTGGATGAGCTTGATAGCGGGCTGGCCGTGATGTCAGTGTCAGCCACCCGTCCGGATCCTCCCGGTAACCTAAGAGGGGCCTTTTCAGCAGTCAGCTCAGCTGAAAATGAACGAATCAGCATAGAACAATTGGCACGTAAGGCAGCCAACACGCTTCTTAATGATGTTGCCGGTAGTGCTCACGGCTTGTTATGGCGCCTGATTCAGAGTTATCAAGTCGCCTACGAGGCAGGTGATCAGCAGAAAGCTGATCACCTGAGCCGGCAACTGGACCATGCATTTGAGAAGCTGAACATGGGTGAGGAATTTGGCAATGTGAAAATTCGCGGTGAAGTGGCTCGTATTATTAACAATGCACGCAGCTACCGCACACGGATTCGTAAAGAGACCTCGGCGGAGGTGGCAAGATTTCAAAGCCTGCTTGAAGTTTACAACCGAAGCCCTGGTATTTTGGTTTCACAGTTGTGGGAGCAGGCGATGGAACAGATTACCAAGAGTGCGGGTGTGGAGACTTTATATACACCCAACATGGCCAATCTGGTGATTGGGGTGAACCGTGATCCGGAATTTCGCCGGAAACGGGAAATTGAAGATACAAAGGGTCAAGTCAATTGATTTGGCTTTTGAGGACGACACATAGTGTCGTACTATTTGATGGTAGAACCCTTCAACCAAGACAGTCAGCAGGATCAGGCGCCGGTTTCAACGGATGCGACCATCCGCTGTTTCCAATTGACGAAAATATTCCGGGACTTTTGGTTTCGTAATCGGGTCCGAGCTGTCGATGGAATCGATCTTGAGGTCCGTCGCGGCGAGGTATTTGGGCTTCTTGGTCCCAATGGTTCGGGGAAGTCTACAACCATCAAGCTTATTCTTGGTCTCCTGCACGCGTCTTCTGGCAGGGCCTTGGTATTCAATCGTCGCCCCGAAGACGTTGCAGTTAAAAGTGATATCGGATATTTGCCCGAGGAGTCATACCTCTATCGCTTTCTCAATGCACGGGAGACCCTGGAATATTATGGCAAGCTGTTTCACCAGGGCCGTACACAACGCAGGCAACGGATCGATATGTTGCTGGAAATGGTGGGGTTGGATGCGGTGCAGCGACGTCCTGTCGGGGAATACTCCAAAGGAATGCAGCGACGCATCGGGCTGGCGCAGGCGCTAATCAATGATCCTAAGTTACTGATCCTTGATGAGCCGACCAGTGGGTTGGATCCCATCGGCACCCGGCAGATTAAAGATTTGATCCTTGAACTTAAACGTCGCGGTAAGACAATCCTGCTTTGTTCACATCTGCTAGCGGATGTTGAAGATGTTTGTGACCGTGTGGCTATTATGTTTGGTGGCAAGGTTCAGAGGGAGGGTACCGTGGATCAACTACTGGTCCAGCAGAGTCGAACCACAATTCATACTGAGCAACTTGACTCGGCGACGATTGATCAGATTGATGTTCTATTGTCACGGCAGGGCAAGCACATTGATCGTGTCGAGCAGCCGCGTCAGAAACTGGAATCATTGTTCTTGCAGATTGTTCACGAGGCGCAGGAGCGTGGCGTCCAAACAGCAGGTGTTCGCGCTGGTGGTCAAATCGCCGGTTTTTTGGCAGAGGATGACCGTCTGGCACACATGCCCGAGTCGGTAGAAGCAGCTGAGATTATTGATCGACTGACGTCCGCATCTGATGAGTCTACCCCGGAGAACCAGGTCCCGGTAGTTGAGAACCAGCAGGGTGACACCAATGAAGTCCTCAAGAAGTTGGAATCGGGTTCCGACCAGGTGGACCAAGTTGCGTCAACACCTAGACAAGCCACGAGGCAGTCGAAAACTGCAGAGGAGAACGACGCGCCGGTTGATCATGCCCTGCTTGATAAGCTGGCAGGTTGTGAGGAACCTGATGGACGGAAAAATTAGTGGGGTAGGGAAAACGGGCCGCTTTAATCTTTCGATATCGTATGAGGCACAAGTCAATAACGAATCGTGCTAGCCAAATATATCTTTAAATGGTTGATCTCGTGGTTGTTGCTACTCACAGTGAGTTTGGGTGGCAGTTGGCTGCTTGCGCTTCAGGGGTTGGGGGAGATCGGCGAAATCGTGATGGTTGTTGGATTGGTGGCGGCCTATTTGATGTTCATCGCCGGCACCTTTGCCCAATGCCAGTCCCGTTGGGTTCTTTGGGGTGTTGTATATCTTGGGATCGGGGTGACTGCTGGGGTGATTGGGTATTCATTTGATATTTCAAACGCTTCGGCAGCGGTGTTGGCCTCGCTTGCGACGGGGATCTTTCTGCGTGCAATTTGTGTCTTCCGGGCCTACGAAAAACTACCTCAATGGCGATGGTCTGCGGTCGGCCTGACTACGACGGTTGATATTGTCGGCTTATGTTGGAGATGCTTGGCTATTGGCTATATCAGCACTGGCTATGCCCTGGGGGGGATATGGGCCATGGCGCTGGCATTTCTGGTCGGTCTACGCTTGATTCGTTTCATGCTGGCGCCGGGGCGTCCCCTGCTCGGCATTGCCCGCACCCTTGTGGACGAGGCGGTGCGGATGCGAATCGCCTTGGTTTTCATTGTGGTCATCATGCTCCTGGTTCCCGTGATGCCCTACCTTAATGACCCCAGAGAATTACTGAAATATCGAATTGGTGCATTTCTCAGTTGGTCAATGTGGGTCACCGCGATTGCACTTAGCTTGATGACGATATTCCTTGCTTGCGGCACGATTTGCAGCGAGATACGTGATCGACAGATTTATTTGACACTCAGCAAACCTGTCAGTCGGTGGCAGTATCTGATGGGGAAATGGGTGGGAATTATGTTGCTCAATATGCTGCTGTTAGCCGTCGCCGGTGGGGGGGTATATACGTTTTCCCGCATGATGCAACAGATGCGGGAAAACGACCCGGCAGATCGCAGGGCTATTCTTGATGAAGTCCTTGTGGCTCGCGTGTCGATTCTTCCGAGCATGCCCGACGGCATGACGTTGAAGGATATGATTGCAAGGCGTTTTAGAAATATCCGTGACCAACGTCCAGATCGTACGCCGCTGAAGTGGACAGAAAACCAGATTATCGAGGCGAAAACTCGTGAACTGAACGCTTGGCACACAGTTGGGCGCAATGGGCGACAGACCTATGTCTTTCGCGGTCTTTCACAGGCGAAGGAAACGGCGAACACGGTGCAACTGCGATTAAAGACAGCGGCCAATATCCGACCAGATAGCCAGAAGGTCCAGTTTAACATGCGGGTTAACGGTAAACCTTATCCCGTCAATGAACTGGTCATTGATGTTGTACACACCCTCCCCATTGATACCTATCTGATTGATGATCGCGGACAGTTGGAGATTGTGATCAGTAATGACTTTGAGGGTTCGGGTGGTCCATTGGGCCAGGAAACAGATATTAGCTTCACGCCCGACGAGGGATTTCAGTTGCTCTATCGTTACGGTGGATTTGGTCCGAATCTTGCACGTTCAATGGTTGTGCTCTGGTTCCAACTCGGGTTTCTGGCGATCGTAGGGCTTGTGGCGGGTACCTGCCTGGGATTCCCGGTGGCCAGTCTTCTTACGCTGGTCATTTATATCGCTGCTGTCACCAGTGGTTATCTGGATGAATCGATCTCGGCCTATGCTCCAGTGTACGCCGAGGATAAGATGCTTTGGGATCAACTGATGGGTTATCCAAAGTCTTTATGGATGAATATCAAAGACATGAAGTTGTGGGAGGCGGCTAAAGTCCTGATCCGTTTGGCAGGTGAATTAATCATGGCACTGGTCCCTTCGTTTAGCTACTACAACCCCATTCCGCTGGTTGCAGATGGTCGGGTGGTTGAGCCGAGTCTTGTCGGCAAGGCTGCATTGATGATCGGTGTGGTGTGGACCGGGGTGATTGGTTTTCTTGGTCAGTTTATATTTCGCCAGCGCGAGTTGGCCGGTGTTACTGTATAAGCCATTTTGGGATGCGGATCGGTCAGTCCATGGCTTTTTATGGTGGCTTGGTCTTTCATATGAGTCGACACCGTCTGATTCAAGTGTTTTGCCTGGTGGCTGCAACCCTTTGCCTTGCTGGGGCGGTAAGGCTCACCGAGCCGATCAATCGCCAGCGAGATGAACTCCAGTTGACGTATAACCCCGATACGGGACATGCGATCCCGGCGGATATCGCCTTGGTGCAAGCGGCGCTAGGGTCGTTCCGTGGTTTGGCTGTTGATTTTTTGTGGCAACGTGCCAAACAGATGAAGCAGAATGGCCAGTATCGGGAAGCCAATCAACTCAGTCGGTGGATATGTAATCTCCAGCCCCGGTTTGAGGGGGTGTGGGTGTTTCATGCCTGGAACATGGCCTACAACATCTCTGTGGCAACGCACACGCCCGAAGAGCGATGGGACTGGGTGAACAAAGGGGTAAGGCTTTTACGTGGTGAGGCAATTGATGCCAACCCCAACTCCGTTGTCATCCAAAAGGAACTTGCCTGGATTTTCTTCCATAAATTTGGTGGCATGTCAGATGACATGCACTGGTATTACCGACGGAAATTGGCCTCGGAATGGCAAGCGGTGCTGGGATCCACGGAGGGACGAACGGCTGAACAGATCATTCAGCGGATGCGGGATCTGGTAGACGCGCCGGATTCCCCGGAAGCACTTTTTAAGCATGAAGATGCGGCTCGTGTTGCCGAGAAGATTACGTCACTCGGCTATGAACTGGACGGCTCCCTGTTACGCGAACTTGGCAGGATCTGGATGTTTGCCGGGTCAATTGATGCTGAATTCTATGGTTTCAACGTCGAACAGGTTGCGCATATGATGGACCTGCGTATCTACCAGGTCATGCGGAACAAAGAGAATCATGCGGGACTGGCCAAGGTGGCAGCTTTTCTGCGTAAACGTGTACTTCTTGACCAATACAACATGGACCCGGTCGAGATGTTGAGACTGATGGAGGAGTTTGGCCCAATGGATTGGCGGCATCCGGCGGCCCATAGTGCATATTGGGCTCAGCAGGGTATTCAGGCGGCTGGGCGATTACGCGATGATAGTCGAGTCGACCAGATCAATACCGACCGCCTCGTCATTCTCTCCATGCAGCAACTATTTGATACCGGTCGTATTTCCTACGATCCGATCAGTGGAAGATTGTCACTGTTGCCGGACACCCGGTTTTTCGATGCCTACGAGAAGGCTCTGGGGTTTGCTTCAGACCGGGCAATTGGTACTGACCGGGGTGATCGCACACTTGCAAACTATCAAGGTGGCCATGAGAACTTTCTCCTCAAGGCCACGATGTATCAATATCTCTACGGGGATGAGCAAGAGGCCCGGGCGATATACGAACAGGCCCGGGGACTCTACGGAAATGATGACGATTACGATGATCGTAAGTATCAAGTTACGCTTACCGAGCACGTGCGACGAGAATTGGGCGAACTGGGTGATTTGTTTGCAACCCGCAGTCAGTTCATTGACATGTTGTTGCGCCGGGCATTTTTAGAAGGTCTTATCAAGAGCCAGCCGAATGTATTCAATAAATTTCTGCAACTGGCCAATGAAGCCCACAGAAGTTATCAGGCGGAACAGGTTGAAACTCCACAAGCCGGTCAAGCGCGTCAGAGGATGGAGGATTTCCCGGAGATGGTGGTAACGGTCTACATGACCATCATGCAGGATCCTGCACTACCATTGTTAACAAAAGGGCGTATTTGGCGGGCGACTGATCCGCGGTTGCTCTACCGGGTTTATGAGCCGCTACAAGAGGCGTTATATCGCCAGATTCGCCAGGAGACGGAAGCTGGTCGCAGTTCATTCGACCCCCAGCGGCTGTTTCCGCGACCACCGGGTATGGAACAACAGAAAACTAATCAAAGCCCATCTGTTTCACCCGAGTTTCGAGAAAGGCCGGGCACCATCCAGCGGCAGTAAAGCATCACCATTTTACCTGAGTTGGGTTTGACTGCAGCGTGTGGATTGCTGCTGGTGGAAGAGGGCGAACCGGTTCGATGCCCATCATGCCGGGATTGCGATCATGATGGGATTGTTTTGATGTGGGTGCGGAGGGCGTGTTCCTGGCCGGGTTGCAGTGTTACGGCATCAGCCTTGGCTGCACATGTTTCAATGCATAACATGCCGGGCCACTGGTCGTCGGCAAAATCGGGTATATCACGGGCCTTGTCGAGCCAGGGGTTCCATACGACGGTTGTATTTGAACCGGACTTTTCAATTGCGATCTTTTGGTGACTGCCTGGATCCTCGAGAATGCAGGTGGCCTGCGTGTTGATATACACGCGATCAGTTTCACCAGTAAACGTCAGTGGCGTGCCGAGTTGCTGAATAGGTTGATCGACATTGACCTTGTCGAGATAAAAAGTATTTTCAAGTCCGTGAACTTTGACATTTCTAACATCCGAAACCGAAAAGTAGGTGTGTAGGGCTTGTTCATAGGTGAATGGTGCCGAGTCAATATTTCGTGTCAGTAGCTCCATGGTCAGGGTGGGGCCAATTGTCACCCGGTGGCGCAACTCAAACTTGTGGGGCCACTGCTCGTGCCTCTTGTGGTCGGCAAAGAAAGCCAGGATGATTTCAACCTGATCAGTGCCCGTCTGTGTGACCGATTCGATCTGCCATGGATCCAGGCGGGCAAAGCCATGGTTGGGGGCTTGGGGGTCATCTGCTCGTTGGCCAAACCATGGAAAGCAGACCGGCACGCCCCCGCGAATTGGTTTTCCGGGCTCGAACCAACTTTTACTATTTGCAGACAGCACGGGTATTTGTCCTTCTGGTTGGTAATGCCATACATGTGCACCCTGCAGATAAATATGGGCTTCTGCGGCACCGGTGGTGACGACCATCCGCGTTAAGCCACCCTCGCCGGCTTCAAAGTGAACGATCTGGGGAATGGCGAATTTTGATTGGAGTTGGTCAAGCGTTGGCATAGAGGGATTATAGGATCACTGTCCATGCCAGCCAGCGCGGTCCTGCCCGGTCGTGGGTAAAATAACTACCGAGCAGTATATGCGGATGGATCGATCAATCGCAACCGGGTATTAATCCATGTTCTTTCCAATACGAACAGATCGTCAACTTCACCACACGCCATGGATCAACTACGGGTTGATCGGCTTGAATGTGGTCTTGTTTTTTATGTCACGGGATGTTCATGCATCGGAACAAGTGGTTCGTTATGAACTCGACCCCCTTGCTCCACAGTTATTGCAGTTTATTACCTATCAATTTCTGCACGCCGACCTGTCACACCTTATCGGCAACATGTTGTTTCTCTTTGTATTTGGTAATAGTGTTGAGGACCGACTGGGTAAGCTTGGTTTCTTGAGCTTTTACCTGGCGGGTGGGGTTTTGGCCGGGCTGGGGCACTGTCTGGTTGAAACGGTTCCCGTAATTGGTGCCAGTGGGTCAGTGGCGGCGGTAACGGGGGCTTTTTTGGCCCTGTTTCCCATGAGTAATGTGACAATTGGGTACTGGTTCGTGTTTATTGGTGCATTTGAGGTATCAAGCATCGTCTTGATTCTTTTCCAGATCGGCCACAATGTGGTCATGCATCTATTGGGTGCTCCTGGTGTGGCTTATATGGCTCACCTGGCGGGCTATGCCTATGGTGTGGCAGTTGGCTTGGGGTTGCTCTGGATACGTCTGCTGCCGCGTGAGCCTTATGACCTGTTGGCATTGATTGGACAGCGTCGACGGCAGGGGCGGTTTCGTACGATGTCACGGAAGGGCAATTCGCCCTGGTTGAAAACCCAAGAAGGTCATGGTGTTGGCGACAAGGAAACGAACTCTACCTGGACAGATCAGCAGCGGAAGCTAATGGAACGGCGTGGACGCATCAGTGATGCGCTGGCGGAGCATAATCTTGGCTATGCAGCCGATCTTTATGGTGATCTTCTGAAACTTGACTCGGACCAGGTCATGAATCAGCAACAGCAACTGGATATCTCAAACCAGCTTATGAGTGAGGGGCGATATGACGTGGCGGCACATGCCTACGAGTTGTTCCTCAAGACCTTCAAGGGTTACACGCAACGCGAACAAGTCGAATTAATCCTCGGTTTGATCTATGCCAAGTATCTTGATCGTCGTGAACGGGCATCTGAACTTCTCGAGTCGGCACTGTCTCGCCTGCAAGATGGCAAACAGAGAGAACTGGCCCAGGGCATGCTGAAGGAGATGGGTTAGCCGCCATATCCTCGCCGCGGTGTTTGTCTTCGGCCTGGCATGGAGGTGTGGGTTCACAGCCTTGCTTTTGGGGTTGCATGAGCCTGCTTATGATGATTTCTCGCAGTCATCCCGTGGTGCGCCAATAATAGGATTCAGCATCTGGTCGTGGTCGTCGAGCAGTTGTTGGGCGGCGGAGGATGACACATTACGCTTGGTCATCACCAATGCAATTTTGACCCTCCCGTCGGATTTTTCTAACAGATTCCGTGATTCGTGGCGTGTCAGGTCGCATTGGGCACAAAGAATTCTAATAGCTCGGTCTTGCAACTTGTGATTGGTGGCACGCAGATCGACCATGAGGTTGCCCCACACTTTGCCCAACTGGATCATGGTGGTTGTGGTGATCATGTTTAGGGCCATTTTGGTTGCCGTGCCACTTTTCATTCGCGTCGACCCGGTAAGTACTTCGGGGCCCACTGCCAATTCAATCACATGGTCGATTTGTGCCGGTGGTTCTTTGGATGTGCCGGTCAGTTGGATACAGCTAAGCAGTGCGGTGGTGGCCCCACGGTTTTTGGCGAGCATCAGTCCGCCCAGTACATAGGGTGTGGTACCACCGGCAGTAATTCCCACGACCGTGTCATTCGGGCCGACCGAGAGTCGACCAAGTTCAACCCCTGCGCCTTGCAGATCATCTTCAGCGGTTTCACTGCTGTTTCGTAATGCTTCATCACCGCCTGCAATCAGGCCGACAACTTGATCCGGGTCACTCCGGAACGTGGGAGGACATTCGCTGGCATCAAGAACGCCCAGGCGTCCGGAAGTCCCCGCGCCCAGGTAGATCAGGCGGCCGCCGGTTTGCATGTTGCGCACAATGTCTTCGGTCAGTTGTGCGATTGCGGTGATGGCCGCATCCAAGGCCGGCGCAACTCTGAGGTCTTCATCGTTGATTAACTGTAGGCAACTTCTAATTGACAAGGTGTCCAGGTGTGTAGATGCCGCCAGACGACTTTCTGTCGCCAGTTGCCCTCGGTCCTGCAGGTTATTTGTCGGTTTGCACATATGTCGTTACGGGAAAATCCAGGTGCCGGCAATCAGTGGGTTGGTTGACCTGGTGACCTGGGATTGAGAGATAGGGATGCGATCCTGGGACAATGCCCCCAGTGTTGCGAAGGCCAAGGCCTCTCTTGCATGGCATGGGATCCCAAGGTCGTCGATAAGTAGGACGTGGTCAGATCGATTGCAATGTGTTTTAATTCGTTCGAGTAAACAAGGATTTCGTGCACCTCCCCCGGCAAGCACGATTTCCAGATCCGTGTGCGGCATTTTGAGCTGAGATCGTTGTGCTTCGATAGCGGCTGACACCCTTAGGGCTACATAATCAACCGCTGTGGCAACCAGATCATGGGGCGACATGTTTTCTGGGGCCTTCCGAAGCAGAAAATCAATATTCTGGCGGGCGAAATTCTCCCGTCCCAGGCTTTGTCCATGGCAGCGTTGATCAACAAATCGGTTCATATATTCTTTTGATTCCAAGATGTCCTTGATAAAGTTTCCATTATCCGCAGGTTGTCCCTGTTTGCCTATCTGGCCATCCTGATCGTATCGAAGATGGGGGAACTTGATCTGTACGACTCCATCAATCAGCAGGTTACAGGCAGTGATATCTCGCCCGGTGATCTGGTTGGGTTGACATCCTGCTGGAAGAAAGGTGATGTTGCATATCCCTCCCAGGTTGACGATTAGTCGATGGCGTTTGGCATGACAAAGCAGAATCCAATCCGCCAATGGTGTGATGGGTGCTCCTTCACCGCAAGCAATCAGATCTGCTTGCCGGAGATCGTAGCACACCGGCACCTTGAATCGCCGTGCAATCGGCCAAGGATCGAGAAGTTGCCAGCTTAGGTGTTCATGGGGGGCATGCCATACGGTCTGACCGTGTGCGACCACGAAATCAAGTGGGCAATGGTCAGGTAGATACTTGTCACACAGATGCCCCACGGCGTCGGCATGCAGTTCGCCAAGACGTCGCGATGCTCTCATGTATTCGATGGGTGGGGCGGGCTGAGCTGCCGTGAATGCTTTGAGGATCGTGCGAAGATCGCCGAGGGGCTGACTTGCCGTACCCATGGGGCGTACCTCTAGGTCCAAACCCTTGCCGCGGATATGCGCCAAGGTGACGTCGAGTCCGTCGAGACTTGTGCCGGTCATGCAACCGGCTACCCATCTTGTACGCTGATCCGTCATGAAGTCGATAAGCATACGACATGGCAAGAAAAAATCTTGCAGAAGTCTATTTTAATCGTCGGATGGCTGCGCTGGTGGGGATTGGGTTTGCTGCTGGGTTGCCGTCTGTCTATCGGTTGCTTGGTTCAACGATTCAGGCCTGGTTGGGTGTGTATGATATTGACATCAGAACAATTGGTTTATTTAGCCTCATCACCCTCCCGGTCGCCTTGAATTTCTTGTGGGCACCACTGCTGGATAGGTTTACGCCCCCTGTGTTTGCATCACTGGGACGACGACGTGGTTGGCTGATGATTCTGCAGCTGTTATTGGCTGCAGGCATTGTGGCAATGGCACTTGCCGGGCCCACATCGAGCGAATCTTCGGCCTGGCCTTTGGCGATAGCAGGTTTTGTGGTCGCTTTTCTACTTGCCAGTCATGATGTTGTCGCAGATGCCTACCGTACGGATGTGCTGCCAGATCAGGAGTTAGGTGTAGGGGCCGCCGTTTACGTCACAGGATATCGCCTCGGCATGCTCGTCGCGGGCGGTGGAGCGCTCTATCTGGCCCAGGACATGAGTTGGCGGTACGTGTACATGCTCTTGGGGCTGATGATGTTGCCTGGTATCTGTGCGACTTTAATTGGCTCTGAGCCACCGGGATCAGGGCCAAGACCAGCCACATTGGCCGAGGCTGTCGTGCAACCCTTGGTAGAATTTTTTGGCCGAATGGGTTGGGCGGGTATTGCGATTCTTGCCTTCGTGATACTGTTCAAACTGCCAGATGCCATGGCCAATGCGATGACGATCCCCCTATTGCAGACGCAGTTGGGATTTGATCTGCGTCAGATTGCCCTGGCCCGTGAATGGTTTGGGCTGGGATGGTTGGTTGTCGGCGCTCTTGTCGGCGGTGGTGTCACAGCCCAGATGGGAGTCAAGTGGTCGCTGTTATTGTTCGGGATATTACAGGCACTGAGTAACGGCGGGTTTCTTATTCTTGCCATTTGTGGGCGGCGAATGGATGTGCTCCTGGCCGTGGTTGCAGTTGAAAATTTCTGTGCTGGTTTGGTGACCGCTGGTTTTATGGCCTATTTGATGAGCCTGTGCAATCGTAAATATTCTGCAACTCAGTATGCAATGTTTACAAGCCTAATGTATGGCGCGGGGGCTGTTGTTGGTGCCCCGATGGGGTATGCCGTCGATTCGATGGGGTATAAACCGTTTTTTGCAATATCAATTGTAATCGGCCTGCCCGCGATGCTGTTGCTCATCTGGCTGCCACGGCCAAATCGTGATTGGTTACCTACGATTAATGCCCGTGAATCGGACTAGGTGGATCGGGCACATGTCGGCCGGATGTGAAATACGGTGTGGTGGATGGCGAATTAACATATTGGACTGCATTTACCAGTATGCGTTGAACATTGGCATCGTGATAGATGGGGTAGGTTTCGTGTCCGGGCCGAAAGTAGAAAATCCTGCCTTTGCCTCGTATCCAACAGCATCCGGATCGGAAGACCTCACCACCCTCGAACCAACTTATGAAGATCAGTTCGTCGGGTGGCGGCACATCGAATAACTCACCGTATGCTTCGGTCTGCGGTAGTTCGAAATAGTGGCCAAGTCCATCAGTGATCGGATGTCCCGGATGGATGCACCAGATGCGTTCCATTTCGGCTGCTTCGCGCCACCTAAGATGACAACCGGTTCCCATGAGTTTGGTGAAGATTTTTGATAGGTGTCCGGAGTGGAGCACGACGAGCCCAAGTCCTTCCAGTACTCGATTGTGGAGTTTTTCAACAATGTCGTCGCTCACTTCATGGTGGGCAATGTGTCCCCACCAGATCAGCACGTCAGTTTGTTCCATCGCTTCGTCAGACAGCCCGTGTTCGGGTTCGTCGAGTGTTGCAGTTCGCACGGTAACGGTGGGTCCGAGGCGATGGCCAAGTGTATTGGCAATGGCGATGTGAATGCCTTCGGGATAGATTGCCTTCACCAAGTCATTGGATTGTTCGTGCCGAAATTCGTTCCACACCGTGATATGAATGGGGGTTTTGATCATACGGTAAGAATCCTATGGGTACATGGCCGGCGGGTCCGGTAAACGATGGACTCACATGAAAGCGGCCAGGTCGTTTGTGAAGGTGGTTTTATATTCATAATGAATGACGCAAAAACTCTGGCATCGGACCTCCACGAATGCTAGAATATAGTACCGTTCTTTGGTGTCATCTTTGTGAAGGAGGGTGAATCGTATGCCATTGGGATACAACCGCGTAATAGGTGCCGAGGGCAAAGTCCCTGCTGTCCGTCCGCACCGCGTTGGGATAGCTCATTGGCCGGTTCGTATGGCCGATCCGCGTACCCGGACGTTTGATGTGTTGCTGGGGCATGTTGCATCCAGTGGCTATGAGGGCGTGGAATTCGGGCTCAAGGACCTGGTCGATTATTTCCCCGGCCATGCCCAGCATGTGGTGGCAGGCAAGATCCACCAAGCGGTTGAAGCTGCCGGCCTGCAGTTCTTCGGTTCGACACTTCACTATCAAGACGCCGAAGCTCGCGGGCGTCAGTGGAGAGCCCAGCTTACCGATCAATTCAAACTCGTCCAGGATATGGGTGGCGACTACGTCTCC
>Ga0310125_10000658_pt1 | contig 16762 bp, 13 predicted proteins | sample CB11b_Tmax_Bot8__FD_203508 | JGI IMG/M metagenome (GOLD analysis project Ga0310125, IMG submission 203508) | Marine microbial communities from Western Arctic Ocean, Canada - CB11b_Tmax_Bot8 | ecosystem: Environmental > Aquatic > Marine > Oceanic | place: Canada: Western Arctic Ocean | collected... | reverse complement strand
AACAGACAGAGTGCAAGTTTATGCGTACTGAATCGGTTAGCAAGGTCTTGCCTGTCCAAATTTCTAAAAGGGATCGTTCTTGCGAAAGGCGCTTTGCGTCGGTCGCGGTCGTTTGCTTGACTGTATTGCCCAGACCACCGACTTTCCCAGTGGGGACTGCCTGCTTGGGGCTAAAATCAGCTATTTACGCCAGTGGTTATCATAACCCTCGTAACGGGAATTCTGGACTCAAGACAAGCGGGCCTCGATCGTGGCACAATCCGGTAATGAAAAAGTTCGTTTGCTAACACCTGGGCCCACCGCCGTGCCCGAACCGGTTTTGGCTGAAATAGCCAAGCCCGTCATTCACCACCGTACGAGCCAGTTTCGCGATATTTTTGCCGACCTGTCACAACGCCTCCAACGCCTGTTCGGCACCGAAGGGCCGGTATTGACCCTAGCCGGCTCAGGCACCACGGCTTTTGAGGCTGCGCAGGTCTCGTTGATAGCGCCGGGGCCGGCCCCTAGGGCGCTGACCGTTGCATCGGGCAAGTTCGGCGAAAGGTGGCAGGACATTTACCAAGCATGTCGTGTCGAGCAAATCCGACTCAATGTGACCTGGGGCTCCTGCCCCACAGCCGAACAGGTTGCGCAAGCTTTGCAGGAGAACCCGGATATCAGTGTCGTTACCCTCGTCCACAGTGAAACTTCTACGGCCACTGCCTGTGACCTGCAGTCCATTGCCCAGGCAGTGCGTGAGCACGGTTGTGATGCCCTGTTGATTGTCGACGGCATTACCTCCGTGGCCGCCCTGCCGCTTCACATGGACGAATGGGGGATAGACGTGCTCGTAACCGGCTCGCAAAAGGCGTTGATGCTGCCGCCGGGGCTTGGTTTCGTCGGGCTGGGGCCGCGGGCAGTGCATCGGCTCCAGCAGGTCAAACCAGATGGCTGCTACAGCCTCGATTTGCGCCGTTGGCTGGAAAGCTGGCAAGATCGCGATGTGCCCTTTACTCCGCCGGTCAACCTGATCCGCGGCCAGCGTCTGGCCTTGGAGATGATCGAATCCCATGGAATCGCCGATGTCTGGGCTCGCACCGCTGAACTGGCCGACATGACCCGCGGTCGCCTGCAATCGATGGGGTTGCAACTGATCAGCGATTCACCCAGCGACTCGCTGACCGGCGCCTTTTATCCGTCTGGCGTAAACGACGGCGCTTTTCGAGCAGCATTGCGGGAAAAGCACGCTATCCAGATTGCCGGTGGCCAGGACGGGCGTGGTGGTCAGTGGAAAGGAAAAATCTTTCGCATCAGTCACATGGGCCACGTCGATGCCGATGACACCCGCGCCGCGCTAGATGCCATCGAAACGCAATTAACCGCGGCCGGTCATGCCATCGGCTAGGTCCTGCTGGCCGCCAGCCCGTGTTCGGCCATAACCTGTTCCAGCCGGACCCGGTTTGCCTCGGCCATGGCGCACAACGGCAGGCGCAACTCGCCCGTATCTCGACCCACCATGGCCATCGCCGTTTTGATGGGAATGGGGTTGGTTTCGATAAACATCACGTCGCACAGGGCAAACAGATCCAAGTGCATCGATCTGGCCGTGTCGAACTGACCAGCCAAGGCCGCGTTGGTCATGGCCTTGATCCGATCAGGTATAAGGTTCGACAGCACGCTGATGACGCCCTTGGCGCCGATACTTATCAGTGGCAACGTCAGAGAGTCGTCACCGGAAATAATGGTTAGCTTTTGCGGATCGCACTCCGCGACGATCTGCGAGGCCAGGTTCAGATCTCCGGTGGCCTCCTTCACCGCGACGATATTTTCATGTTCCGCCAAGCGTGCGACCGTCTTGGGCTCTATCGTCACACCGCTACGGCCGGGGATGTTGTACAGCACGATGGGCAGATCGATCCGGTCGGCTATCGTCGCAAAGTGGCGGTACAGCCCTTCCTGTGTCGGCTTGTTGTAATAGGGGCTGACTATCAGTGCCGCGTCAGCGCCGCTTTTCTTGGCATGCGCGGTCAAATCCATCGCCTCCTCGGTCGAGTTTGAGCCCGTGCCAGCCACCACCGTGACTTCGCCGTTGGCGACCTCCACCACCTTTTCAATAACCTGGCGATGCTCGCCGTGGCTGAGCGTCGGCGACTCGCCCGTCGTGCCCACCGGCACTAGGGCGTCGACCCCGCTCTCGATCTGGAAGTGTGTGTTTTCTGTCAGCCGGTCAAAATCCACTCGACCGGACCGAAACGGCGTGACCATCGCCGTCATAGTGCCTTGCAACATGGCAATCTTCTCCCGAAGGTTAAGGCCAATGTAAACCGGTTGTGATTGGCTGGCAACATTGCGATGTCCGCCATAGCACCGCGTCGCAGGGGGTTTACACGCTACGCAGGGCCAGGATCAGTTCCACCTTGCCCACGTGCTCGTTCAATTTGCGGGCAATGTCGTCCGACTCGAATCCCTTGTCTGCTAACTGGTATACGTCTCGGGCCAGCGGATCGTCCGGAAGGTTCTCTTGCCTGGTCGGCGGGGTGGATGCGTCAGTAGATGAGTTGAACTGATCGGGCCCCTGTCCAGCCGGATTTTCGAGCTGGTGGATTTTCTGATTGGCTTCGTCAATTAGCCGTTCCAGTTGCAGCGACTTAGCGTCCAGTTGCGCACCCAGTCGCTTGGTCATCTGCTCGATCTCGACCATCAACTCCTCTAAGTCGCCACGCATTCCGCGAATCTGCCGTACTCGTTCGATCTGTTCGTGCGGTCCCGGCTCCAGGGCCCGCTGCTTGTGCCGCTTGCGTAGACGCATCATCAGGCTGAGTGTCACCAGCAGCAGGCCAGCCAGCAACATGTAGCCGCTGAGGTTGGATATGCCATCGGCTGCCAGAATTGGAAGATGAAATGACACCGGTTCTAGGAGCATGGCCTGTCCATTCCTGGGCCTCGGCTGCCGTCCGTAGGAACGCTGCCTGATCGTACGCCGGGCCATCGGCGATATCATCATGCTATGCCAGCCTGTTCCATCATGCCCTCTCGTCACGGCTTCGTCAAAGCCATCGCTCCGGTCCTGAGGCATCACTGCGATGTCAAGGCCGGGGCGTCGATCATGGTTGCGGTCAGCGGCGGCGCTGATTCGGTTGCCTTGCTGCGAACCCTAGCCGCCATTGCACCTCGCCGCCGCTGGCAGCTGCAACTGACGATTGCCCACGTGCAGCATCATCTGCGCGGTAGCGCTGCCGAGCAGGATGCCGACTTTACCCGCCTGCTCGCCGGCCAGCTTGGCCTACCGTTTGCTCGTTGCGACCTTGATCTTACAGCCGAACAGGCGAACCTCGAAGACCGCGCCCGCAAGGCCCGCTACGCCGCACTAGACGAACTGGCCCAACAACACGGCGCTTCGTTCGTTGCCACTGCCCATCATGGCGACGACCAACTTGAAACCCTGCTCATGCGCTTGCTACGTGGCAGTTCCGTACGTGGCATGGCTGCCATGGCCTGGAATCGTCGCCTGGCGCCCGGAACAGACGTTCGCCTGATCCGTCCCATGCTCTATTGCGACCGTGTCGGCGTCGTCAGCTTTCTGCGTGATTTAGACCAGCCTTGGCGAGAAGATCACACCAACTACGACGTAACCCGTTTACGTGCTCTGCTGCGTCGCGATGTTTTGCCGCAGCTACACCAAATTCGGCCAGACGTGGCTCGCAAAGCAGTCCAGTTTGCTCAACATATGCGTAGCATGCATCGCCTGTTGAATGATGCCGTTGAACAAGCCCGGGCCGACCACATACGCTACGACGTTGACGGCTCAGTCTCCATTGATCGCCCGTCACTGCGCCGTATCGGCGACCCTGTTTTGTACCAGTTGCTTAGGCGCCTGCTGATCGAAATGAATCTCGGTGCCGATACCCTTACGCGTCGCGCCCTCATGCCGATCATCAACGCGGCATGCGACCGCAAGGGCGGGCATCGCCGATTTGATCTAAGCGAAAATATTCAGGTTATGGTCACGCGCCAGACGTTGCGTATCGGCCGCAACCTGCCTTCGTTGTAATTGCAGGCACTAACGCTGCCACTGGACCCGCGGTGCGTCGTCCCACATCATCTCGATGTCATAATGAGCGCGCGTATGGGGCTCAAACAGGTGAACCACCGCATCGATAAAGTCGAGCACCAGCCAGGTGGTGGCCTCGTCCACTTCTCGGCCGAACCGCTCCATGCCGGTTAGCTTGGCCAGTTCCTCCACGTCTTGTGAGACCGATCGAATCTGTCGGTCCGACGTGCCCGAGCCGATCACGATGTAGTCGGTGATATCCGAAAGTCGGCGCAAGTCATAGATGACCAAGTCCTGGCAGTGGAGGTCAGCCAGCAACCTTGCCGCATCTATCACGAACTGCTGCGTTTGCTGGGCTTCACCGGCATGACGGCTTTGCTGTCGCTGGTCGGACGTGTCGATGCCCAACGCTGCACTTTCACTGTGGCCTCGTGAGTCGGTCATAGAAGTTTCAAAAATGAGGGGTCGACGCCCTCGCCTATGCCGATGGCTTCGCCGATGATGGGTGCAAACTTGACGACCAGGCCGGCAAAGACGACCGACACGACACTGATCAGTTTGATCAGGATATTGAGGCTTGGCCCCGAGGTGTCCTTGAACGGATCGCCGACGGTATCGCCGACCACGCTCGCCTTGTGCGCATCTGAGCCCTTGCCACCGTATTCACCGGTTTCGATCAACTTCTTGGCGTTGTCCCACGCTCCGCCGGCGTTGGCCATGAAAATGGCTACGGCAAAGCCCGTGACCAACGCCCCGGCAAGCATGCCCATCACACCTGCTACCCCCAGGATCAAGCCCACCGCGATGGGCGCGATGATCGCCATCAGCGATGGCAGGATCATTTCCTTTTGTGCGCCGGCGGTGCTGATGGCCACGCAGTTGGCGTAGTCCGGATAGCGATGTCCGTCACTGTCAACCTCGAAGGGCCACTTCATCGGGTCAGCCACGTCCGCATCGCTCATCCCCTGCGCCTTGAATGCAGACTTCATGATCTCAAACTGACGACGGCATTCCTGCATCATCGCGAACGCGGCACGCCCGACGGCCTGCATCGTAAATGCGCAGAATACGAATACCAGCATAACGCCGATGAACAGTCCGCACAGCACGCGCGGATTTATCAGCGTAACGTTGTAATAGCCTATGATATCCTCCATCGTCGCTTCCTTCGCGCCCAGCGCATTCTGCACGGTGATGATGTACGCCGCGAGCAGCGCCAACGCAGTCAATGCCGCTGAGCCGATGGCAAAACCCTTGCCCGTTGCTGCCGTCGTGTTGCCCAGCGAGTCGAGCATGTCAGTGCGCTCGCGGACGAACGGTTCTTGTTGCGTCATTTCGGCATTGCCACCGGCGTTGTCGGCGATCGGGCCGTATGCGTCGGTCGCCAACGTGATGGCCAGGGTCGACAGCATCCCCACCGCCGCGATGCCGACGCCGAACACGCCCATCACAATCTCACTCTTGCCGCCGGCAAACATGAAGGCCAAGAGAATGGCTGCAACCACACTCATCAGTGGAATCCATGTTGAGCGCATCCCCGCGGCCACGCCTGAGATGATCACCGTCGCCGGTCCCGTCTGGGCCTGTTCGCTGATGTCTTGCGTCGGCTTGCGTTCGTAGCTGGTGTAGTACTCCGTACCCCAGGCGATCACCAGCCCGGCAATCAGCCCGGTCACGATCGCGCCCCAGATGCCCCACGCCGAAACAACTTGAACCCCGTCCACTTTAATGTCGCCCAGCACCATGTTCAGCAAGATCGCCGCGGCGATGATGATCAACAGCGAACTGAGCCATACTCCGCTGTGCAACGCTTTGAGCAGTTGCGCCATCGAAGCGCCTTCCTTGGTGCGCACCGTGAAAATGGCGATCACCGACGCGATAATACCCAGCCCCGCCAGCGCTGGCGGGATGATCACTAGTTTAATTGAGTCGCCTTCCAAGCCTAGACGAAACGCCGCTGCGGCTGCCAGTGCCATGGCCGCCAGAATCGAGCCGTAATATGACTCGTACAGGTCTGCGCCCATGCCCGCTACGTCGCCGACGTTGTCGCCGACGTTGTCGGCGATCGTAGCCGGATTACGTGCGTCATCTTCCGGTATACCCGCTTCAACCTTGCCCACAAGGTCAGCTCCGACGTCCGCCGCTTTCGTGTAGATGCCGCCGCCCACGCGGGCAAACAACGCTTGCAGCGATGCGCCCATGGCGAAGCTGAGTGTAATCGTTGTCAGCGTCACCAGTTCTTCGACGCCAACTACCTGCGTCAGCAAGAAAAACCACACGCTGATGTCCAGTAGAGCAAACCCGGTCACGCACAGCCCCATCACCGCCCCGGCCCGAAACGCCACACGCAGCCCGTCGTTAAGTGACTTCTTGGCCGCATGGGTCGTCCGCGCCGACGCGTTGGTTGCCGTCTTCATCCCGAAAAAGCCGCAGATGCCCGACAGCAGGCCAGCTATGGGTACGCCCACCGCAGTTTGCCACGGCTGAAGCTTCAAGCCAAAACCGATTACCAGCAGCACCAGCACCAGGATGACGAACACGCATGCCACGACCTTGTATTGCCGGCGAAGGTAGGCATATGCCCCGTCCCGTACCGCCTGGGCAATGCGGACCATTGATTCATCGCCCTCGCTGTGGCTCATAACATTTTTGTAAAATACAACGGCCATCAACAGGGCTATGATCGCACCTACGGGTGCCAGCCAATACGCTCCAGGCAGCGAGCCGCTCTGGATTGCTGGCAACGCCTCGGCAGATGCCGCGCCGCCGGGCTCTGGCTGTCCCCAGGCTGCTGAAGCGGCCAACGTTACGGCCGCTATCATCAACGTGAGCCACAAACCGGCAAAGTGTTTCATCATACATCTCCTGTACTGTTACTAATTTACGAATCTTATTAGGCGATGAATCTGCCCGCCGTCGGCCCCAGCCAATGGGTCGCCGTCTTGTCGTGCGGCATTACTGCGAAATCGACCAAAGCAAATAAATTGGATCAGAATCTAGTCTGCACCGGAAAGCTCATTGCTCGAGCGGACTCATTTTAATGTCATAGTATCATCGTGGACAAAAAGGTTTATCAGGCTTCGGCGCCAACTGGCAAAATGAATGCTGGTGCATCTTTTTAAGGTTTGAGTAAACCGCCATGATCCATGCCGGTATGAGTCACATGCCCCCCGCTTAGCGATGCCTGAGGTTGGCGACAATGCGACTTTTCTGACGAAGCCTGAGTTTCTTCTCGGCTGCGTGGCAATGCAACCCCCTCTCGCCTGCCCAACGCCTGTCCGGGCTATCTCAGTAGCTGTTGTTCTGAGGTCGGCCGCGATCCGGCCTCACCGGCCGAGGCATTCCCAACTGCTCTACCCGCTTGATGCTCTTGCGAAGGGCACGCTGGCGGCGCTCACTGGGCTTTTCGTAATACATCCGCCGCTTGATATCCTTGGTCAGCCCTTCCTTCTCACACATTTTCTTGAACCGGCGCATAAGCTGATCAGATCCTTCACCACTACGCGCCTTGATGCGAATCGGCATATCTGCTCCTTGGTTTGTTGCGGTCAATATCGAACTAACCATTGTGACAAATCGGCCCATCTAGGGCAAATCGCCTAATTAGCTGATCGGGCAGGGCCGGTAGCCACCAAACAAGGTATCGCCAATCATTTTAAATAAACAGGTTAAGTGGAATTACTGTGGCCAGTACCGTTCCGTGACGATTTTATTTTGTGTGAAAAAATTCACGATCTCTTTGCTCTGTGTCTTGATGTCTGAGTAACTGCTCGACTTGGTGCCCCCAAACGGCAGGTATGCCACCGGAGCTGGGATGCCCACGTTTATGCCGATCATGCCAGCGTTGGCTTCCATCTTGAACTTGCGGGCCCAGTAGCCGTTTTGCGTGTAGATCGACGCGCCGTTGCCAAAGAGGTGGTTGTTGATCGCGGTGATAGCGTCGTCGAGGCTCTCGAAGTGCATCACGATTACCACGGGGCCGAATATCTCAGTCTTCTCCACTGTCATGCCCGGCTTGACGTCCGCCAGCACGGTGGGCCCGACATAGTGGCCAGCCTCGCTGCCCTTGACGGTGAGGCCCCGTCCGTCCAGCACCAGTCGTGCCCCTTCTTCCACGCCGGTAGCAATCAACGATTCTATTCGTTGCTTTGCGGCCGCCGAGATTACCGGGCCCACCACATCCTGCTCGGCCAACTTTTCGTCCAGCGGATTGCCCACCACCACCTCTTTAGACGCTTGCGTGAACCGGTCGAGCACCTCGTTGTAAACATCGTTGCCCACGCACGCAATTGCCGACGCTGCCATGCACCGTTGTCCGGCGCAGCCCAGGCACGACGTCAGCATATTGCGCACCACCTGGTCCATCTTCGCATCAGGCATTACCACCAGGTAGTTTTTGGCAGATCCCAGTGCTTGGAAACGCTTGCCCTGCCGGGCGCATTTTTCAGCTACGGTTTGCGCTACCTTCGATGAGCCGACGAATGAAATCCCCGCCACGTCCGGATGGCCCACCAGCGCTTCGCTGGCCGTCTTATCCCCATTAACCAGATTCACTACCCCTGGCGGAAAGCCACATTCTCTCAGTAATTCAAACTGCGCCTGCATCGTGATCGGCACCTGCTCCGAACACTTGACAATAAAGGTATTACCCGCCGCCACGGCGTAGGGCAGAAACCAAAATGGCACCATGGAAGGAAAATTAAACGGTCCGATCATGGCGAATACGCCGATCGGCTCGCGGATCACCTCGCCGTCGATGTCGGCTGCGCAGTTCTTGACGGTGTCGCCTTGGATAAGCGTCGGCATCCCGCATGCCACCTGGCAGTTTTCGATAGACCGTTTCATTTCCGCCCGCGCGTCCGGAAGTGATTTGCCCATCTCCGACACTAGGACCCGGGCGATTCTCTCGCTGTTGTCACGCATTTTTTCAACGAGCTTAAAAAGCGCTTCGCATCGCGATGACACAGGTGTTTTGCTCCAGCCGGGAAACGCGGCCTTGGCAGCTGCCACGGCTCGCCCAACTTCATCCGCGGTTGAAAGTGGGACCCTCGCTAGCACTTGGCCCGTGCTGGGATTATCCACATCCAATAGGTCACTGGCCTCGGCTTGCACCCACTTGCCCCCGATGTAATTACGCAAAACCTGTCTATCCGTACCCTGCGCAGATAGGGTCTGTGTGCTGGCCATGTTCAACGACCTCCTCATTGTTACGTGTGGTGTGCGGTTGGGCTTACCAATACGCCATTGCGTCTTTAAACATGCTCGTTAGTTCCGCTTCGCCTGCCGGTCTGGGCGACAGTTTTGTAACCCGATGCTGAGGCAACGTGCCCGCCACAAGATCGGGCACGTCCGCGATGGTGTAACCGACAGCTGACAATCCGTTGGGGATATCCAGTTGTTGCATGAATTCGATGATGCGATCAGACAATATCGCACCGGCATCGTCCAGGTCAGCGTGACGGACATCCGCACCCAACGCCGCTGCCGCTTCAAGGTGCCGCTGTGGACAGGCCGGTGCCGTAAAGCGAAACACTGCCGGCGCGTTGAGTATCACCGACGTGCCATGCGGCACCATCGCATGGTCGACGGCATACCCCGGCGGCCGGTAGCTACGTGCCATGCCCGAGACCGGATACGACATGCCGTGCGGCAGGTGTACCCCGGCGTTGCCGAAACCCATCCCGGCAAATGCCGCAGCCAGCAACATCATGCCCCGTGCCTCGTCGTCGCCGGAATCTTCCACCGCCCGTGGTAGGTATTCACTGACCATTTGCAGCGCTTTGAGCGACCAGAGGTCACTGATCAGGTTAGAACCCTGATACGCCGGGCGTAGCAGCGGTCGCTCAGGTTTGGGCCGATGGTTAAATGGCAGGGCGGTATATGACTCCACCGCGTGGCTCAACACGTCCAGTCCCGTGGATGCCGCTACCTGCGATGGCAGTGTTTTCGTGTTATCCGGGTCCACCAGTCCTAGCGTCGGCTTTAACCTGCGGTGGGCAATACCTGTCTTGGCCCGCATTTTGACAAGGTCGAAAATCGCCACGCCCGTCGTTTCGCTACCTGTTCCCGCCGTTGTCGGTACGGCGATCAAGGGTTTAAGCGGCCCAGGCACCGGTTTGCCACCGCCGATGGGCGGGTTGACGTATTCGAGAAAGTCGGCCGGATAGGTCGCATACAGGTTGGCCGCCTTGGCGGTGTCCATGGTTGATCCGCCGCCCACCGCCACGAACGCGTCGAACCGGCCCGCATCGGCAAACGCGATCGCGTCCTGAAACGATTCGTCGGTCGGCTCCACGCGCACACGGTTGTACAGTTCGTAACCGATCTTTTCATCATCGAGTGCGCCCAGCACCGTTGTCACCGATGCGGCGGTTGCCAGGTTGGCGTCGGTAAGCACCATCGCCCACTTCACGCCCAAGTCGCTTAGGTCCATCCCCACCTCGCGTGTGACACCAGGCCCGTAACGGAGATTCGATGCCGCCATCTCGAACGCGGTGTCGCAAGCCATGAAATCACGCCTCCTTGCCAGCCCACCTAGAACGCACGCCGCATTGTAAATGACTGGTCAAAGCCGTGCGTCACCACCGGCCTCAACCGTAATATTCCTGCAAAGCCTTAACCGTCCAGTCGCCAGTCCGCAACGCCGCAATCGCTCGCGTGGCCGCCGCCGCCGCCGTCGTCGTCGTCACGATCGGCACGTCAAATCGTACCGCCATGGCTCGTAGTCGGCCCTCATCTGTATTGAGTCCCTTGCGCGTCGGCGTATTTATGATCAATGCCAGTTGGCCATTTTGGATAAGGTCCACGCAGTTAGGCCTGCCTTCACTGATCTTTTTGATAGGCTGAGTCTTGATGCCCTGAGCTGCCAGGCTGTCATGCGTGCCTTGTGTGGTAAATAATTCAAAACCCATCTGCACCAGTTCGCGGGCCACGTTTATCACCTGATTCTGCTCGCTTCGACGAATCGAAAAGAACACCTTGCCTTGGGTCGGCAAAAAAGTGCCGGCCGCCATCTGCGACTTGGCGAACGCAACGGCAAATTCCGGGTCAATCCCCATTACCTCGCCGGTCGACCGCATCTCCGGGCCAAGGATCACGTCCACCCCCGGGAACTTGTTGAATGGAAACACCGATTCCTTCACCGACACGTATGCCGTCGCAACCGGGGTTTGCACGCCAAGTTCCCTGAGGCTTTTGCCCGCCATCACCTTGGCTGCGATACGGGCCCACGACTGGCCCGTCGCCTTGCTGACAAAAGGTACCGTTCGCGATGCCCTTGGATTTACTTCCAACACGAAAATTTCATATTCACCGCCCTCGTGGTCCGGCCGTTTGATCGCGTACTGAATGTTCATCAAGCCACGCACTTGCAATGCTTTTGCTAGGTTGTGCGATTGTGTCTTGAGCGACTCGACCACCACCTCAGGCAGCGAATAAGGCGGTATGGCGCACGCGCTGTCTCCGCTGTGTATGCCGGCCTCCTCGATATGTTCCATGACGCCGCAAACAAACGCTTGCCCTGCATGGTTGCCATCTTTATCCAGCGGATCGAAATCCGCCACCACGTCCACGTCTACCTCGATCGCCTCATCGAGGAACTTATCGATCAAAACCGGTGCGTGTGCCAACTCCGACACCTCTACTGCCGATCGCATGTAGAAAACAAGCTGCTCCTCTTGGAAGCATGTTTCCATTCCCCGTCCGCCCAGCACGTAACTGGGACGGACCAGCACTGGATAGCCTATCCCGTTGGCTATTTCGACCGCCTGCTCCAGCGAATAGGCGATCCCGTTGATCGGTTGGCGGATATCCAGTTTCTGTAACAGTGCCGAGAACTGCTCGCGATCCTCTGCGAGGTCGATTGAATCAACGCTGGTACCAATGATCGGCGCCCCGGCCTGCTCCAGCGCCCGCGCCAGGTTCAAGGGTGTCTGGCCGCCGAACTGAACGATGATGCCATGCAGATTGCCCCGACACGTTTTTCCGGGTACGAACGGCTGGCCATTGAGCTTCTCGCAGATGTTCAGCGTGTCTTCAAGCGTCAACGGCTCAAAAAACAGTAGATCAGACGTGTCGTAATCAGTCGAAACCGTTTCCGGGTTCGAGTTGACCATCACCGATTCATAGCCCACCTCGTTGGTGGCGAACGCCGCCTGCACACAGCAATAGTCGAATTCAATGCCCTGCCCCACGCGGTTGGGGCCTCCGCCCAAGATCACGATTTTTTTCTTGTCGCTGACGCGAATCTCGTCGTGGTATTCAAGGCTTTCACCTTGCTCGCCCAGCCGCTTCGTCGGCGTCTCGTACGTCGAGTAATAATAAGGCGTTGTTGCTTCAAACTCTGCAGCGCAGGTGTCCACGAGTTTGTAAACCGTGGCGATCTGCATTGACTGGCGATGGCGGCGGACCTGCAGAATCGTCTGTGTCGTGATCTTGCCCAGATAAATATTGGCAAGCTGGGCGTCGGAATAGCCCAGTTGCTTGGCTTCGAACAGTAACGCCTGTGGCACGTCCTCCAGTTGCTCATAGCCAATTAACTTCAGCTCAAAGTCCGTCAGTTGCTTGATCTGATCCAAAAACCAGGGATCAATTGCGCTGGCCTGATTGACCTGCTCAATCGACCAGCCGCTTTTGAAGGCGTAGCGGATGTAGTAAAGCCTGCCTTGCGAGGGGATATGCAGCTTGCGGTACAGTTTCTCGTTGGAAATCGGCCATTCAGTGTCGGGCAACTGACGTGCCCCGCTGTTGCCTACGCTGTCCCGGGCGGAATCCAGCACTGAACCGTGGCCGGCGACCAGTTCCTGTTCGATGGACGCGATCTGTTGACGGGCCGAACCATCCAGCTCCGCTAGGCTTTGCGAGTCGTGGAGCAATATGGCAATGGCCTTGAGCGACGATACGTCGCCGGCGATCTTCTGCACAGCCTCTAAAGCGTTGGGATGTTCCCTTTCCAGCCATTGCCCGGCGGCTCGCATCGACATCAGCCACTTGTCCTGGCTGTCGAGCCCCAGCCCGAAGCGTTTTACCTCCATCGAACGTACGCCCTTTTGGAGGCTCTCCTTGAAGGTGCGGCCGATGCTCATGGCCTCGCCAACGCTTTTCATCTGCGTCGTCAACGTTTCGTCCGCTTCGGGAAATTTCTCGAACGTCCAGCGCGGAATCTTGGTCACCACGTAATCGATCGTGGGTTCGAAACACGCCACCGTCTTGCCCGTGATATCGTTGGGCAATTCCCATAGCGTGTAACCGACCGCCAACTTGGCCGCTATCTTGGCAATGGGAAAACCCGTGGCCTTTGACGCCAGTGCCGACGACCGCGACACTCGCGGGTTCATTTCGATCACCATCATCACGCCCGTGGCCGGATCGATCGCAAACTGAATGTTTGAGCCGCCTGTTTCCACGCCGATAGCACGGATGATCGCCATGGCCGCGTCGCGCATCCGCTGGTATTCCTTGTCCGTCAATGTCTGGGCCGGCGCCACCGTGATCGAATCGCCGGTGTGCACGCCCATGGGGTCAAAGTTTTCGATTGAGCAGATGATCACCACGTTGTCATCGTGATCGCGCATCACCTCCAGCTCGTATTCCTTCCAGCCCAGAAGCGACTGATCCACCAGCACCTGGCCGGTCATCGATGCATCCAGCCCCCTGCGCACGATGTCCTCATATTCCTGGCGGTTGTAGGCGATGCCGCTGCCCGTCCCGCCGAGGGTAAATGCCGCGCGGATGATCGCCGGCAGTCCCACGTGATCCAGCACGTCAGCCGCCTCGCTCATATCCGTGACGATGCCATTGCGGGCGGTTTTAAGCCCGATCGACATCATCGTTTCATTGAACTTTTCCCGATCCTCGGCCTTGTGGATCACGTCCCGCGTGGCGCCAATCATTTCCACGGCGTATTTTTTGAGTACGCCCTGGTCGTACAACTGACAAGCGCAGTTCAGGGCCGTCTGCCCGCCCAGCGTCGGCAGCAAGGCATCGATGTGGTACGGGCCATTGTGTTCCTTTGCGATGATCTTGGCCACCGTTTCCGGCGTGATCGGCTCGATGTAAGTCCGGTCGGCCATCTGCGGATCGGTCATGATCGTGGCCGGGTTGGAATTGACCAATACCACTTGGTACTGCTCTTCCTTTAGCGCCTTGCACGCCTGCGTTCCCGAATAATCGAACTCACAGCCTTGGCCGATGACGATCGGTCCGGAACCGATGATCAAAATGGTTCGCAAATCAGTGCGTTTGGGCATGGTCGTCAATGAATGCGGCGCAGCGCGCAAATTTGCGAGATGTTAACCTGCCAATACCTGCTCAACAAGCCACAGCCGATCTGGTTGCGACAATATCACCCCCGGGTCTGTTCCACCGATGGCGCCATCTGCCGTATCCCCGCCTGATTGTTGCGGAGAAACGGCTCGTGAGGTAACTGCTTGGGAGTGGGCCCGAGCGGACAGGCTACGGCTATCTTCAGCCCCTTTGCGGCTACCCAGAGCCGCTTACTGCTTGTCCAAATCCTCCCACAAGGTCGAAAAGGCGAGTGATAAGTAGCCATGTTCGTTTCACGTCGCGTACAATATCTTGGCAGCCAAACAAGGAGTAGATCGTGGCCTTGTACAACTTTCACCGCGTACTGATTGCCGTAGCCATCCTCTTCGATCTGGTTTTCTCCCTCTACTGTTTTCGCAAGTGGCAGGAAACCGGGGCCACGTCCCAGCTGATCATGCTCATCGGCTCATCCGTGGTCACCATCGCCATGGTGGCGTACCTGATTTATTTCAACAAGAACTTGGTCGTGCTGCGTCGTCTTGGCAACCGGTCCTTCAGATCGCGGAATCTGTAGCGTCGTTTGCTGATCTGGCAGCTGTGCCACTCTTGCGACCGGCCGGGGTATGGGGATATACTGGTGCCGGGTCGGTGGAGGCCGTCGGTCCATTTGCTGGTTTTGTGACGCCCATGCCCCGCGTTCATTCCGATCATGAGCGTTACCCTGTGGAGCGTAGTGCGATGAGAATTTATGTGGGCAACCTCGATTATGGCACTGGAGAGGATGCGCTGCGGGATTTGTTTGCTGAGCACGGCGAGGTCGAAGAGGTGGCCATTATCACCGACCGTGACACCGGTCGACCACGCGGTTTTGCCTTTGTTACCATGGCTGACGACGAAGCCGGCAAGGCCGCCATCGAAGTGGTTAACGGTCAGGAAGTGGAGGGGCGAATATTGGTGACAAACGAAGCTCGCCCACGCAGTGGCGACCGCGGTGGGTCTGGCGGCTACAGAGGTGGGAGTTGACCGTGCAGCCTGCGGCATACGGCAACAATCTCAATTGGCCTTTTAAGCCCCATCAGGTAGTGATTTTCTGGCGTAGGCTTGTGTCCATGTATTGCATTTGACTATCCTCTACTCTCCCCGGCAGGCTATGACATGCCCTAGTCCGGCGATCGGCTAAAATAGATTTAAGCTGGCGGCGACCTCGATATCCTCACGCCGGCATGGCCTCGTTGCGCCACGGAAAGTGCCATGGCATTGGATCAACTGAAAATCGTAGCCCAGCCCAAGCTCAGCAACGCCACCATGGTGCTTGGCTTTAGCGGTTGGATGGACGGAGGCGATGTATCCACCGGCACTATTGAATACTTGGTCGACTCGTTTAATGCCCAGATCTTGGCCCAGATCGAGCCCGAGCAGTTTTATATCTACAGTTTCCCCGGCTCCATGGAAGTTTCCTCGCTGTTTCGTCCGCACTTGAAAATTGAGGAGGGACTGGTCACCGAGTTTAAGCCTCCGGCCAACACGTTCTATTACGAACAGGCGAACAACCTTGTGCTCTTTGAGGGCAAAGAGCCTAACTTTAACTGGTCGCAGTTTGCCGATTGCATGTTCGCCGTGGCCACCGCTGCTGATGTGTCGGCGATTTATTTTATCGGCAGCGTCGGCGGCATGGCACCCCATACCCGCGAGCCCCGGCTGTTCAGTTCCGTTTCTCACGCCCGCATCAAGTATACGCTCGAAGCGCACGGCCTGAACTTCACCAATTACGAAGGGCCTGGAAGTTTCATTTCCTACCTGATGACTCTCGCCGACCAACGCGGCTTCGAGATGGCCACCATCGTTGCAGAAATCCCCCCTTATGTTCAGGGGCGAAACTTCAAGTGCATTGAAGCCGTGGCCAGGAAGCTAGCGGCCATTACCGCCACCCCGATCAACTTGGGTGACTTGCGCGTTCTCGGCGACGAACTGGAGATCCGCATCAGTGAGCTTGTCGAGAAGCGGCCTGAGCTTGCTGAGCAGATTCACAAGCTCGAGGAAGACTACGACAACGACATTTTTGACACCCAGATGGGCGATCTCAAAATCTGGCTCGAGGAACAGGGCCTTCGCCTCGAATAACGATGCGCCATTCCACAACTTGGCAATATCACCAATTTGATTTGGTCGCGGATCACGAAATAAACTGAAACAGATTCGCCAAGCCCCCCATGTTTCCGTGATAATGAATGCGATGACCGGTCGATTGGTAAACAAAGTAGCAATCATTACCGGCGGAGGTTCAGGCATCGGCCGGGCTAGCGCCGAGTTGTTCGCAAGCCAAGGCGCTGCGGTTGTTTTGGCTGAGATCAGCGAAGCGACCGGCAACGAAGTTCAGCGGCAGATCCACGACCGCGGAGGCCAAGCCACCTTCATCCGCACCGATGTAACTGACGCCAAAAGCGTCCAGGACATGGTTGGGCAGGCTGA
>Ga0310125_10000654_pt1 | contig 16813 bp, 18 predicted proteins | sample CB11b_Tmax_Bot8__FD_203508 | JGI IMG/M metagenome (GOLD analysis project Ga0310125, IMG submission 203508) | Marine microbial communities from Western Arctic Ocean, Canada - CB11b_Tmax_Bot8 | ecosystem: Environmental > Aquatic > Marine > Oceanic | place: Canada: Western Arctic Ocean | collected... | reverse complement strand
AATATATACAACAATTAAGGAGAAATAGAAAATGGTTGATCTAGTTTCGCCTGGTGTTGCTGTACGAGAGATTGATCTAACTACTACAGTTAGAAATGAGCCCACTAGTATTGGTGGTGTCGCTATTCTTGCTCAGAAAGGACCGATTGACGAAGTAGTAACAATCGAAAGTGAAGAGCAACTTGCCAATATTTTTGGTAAGCCGAATGCGACGAACCATCAGTATTGGTTTAGTGCTGCATCTTTCTTGATGTATAGTAACACATTAAAGGTAGCTAGGATTGAAACTACAGGCGCATTGAATGCTTGTCAAAGTGGTACAGCAATCCTAATTAAAAATAATAATCACTATGAATTTGGTGATGGTACAACTGGTCCGTTTACTGACGGGTCGGCTGCCGTAGGCATAGTATCGGCTCGGTCTGCGGGCGCATGGGGCAATGATCTTAAAGTAGAATATTGCAACACTGCAGCTGGTTATTCCGAAGCTGCAAAAACAACAACATCAGGTACTATCGCTATAAATATTGCGGTTGTTCCTTTAACATCAGCAACAGACTTTAATGTAGGTGATATTATTTACTTGCAAGAAGCTGATGGACAAAAGTATCGTATTACTGTCCTTGCTGGTTTAAATGCAACAGTTGTAAGATATCCGACAACAACTGCGGTTGGTATGGCTTCTGCCATTGCTACGGCTGTGAATGTAGATAGAGAGTGGCGTTATGCTGATCAGTTTGATAAAGCTCCAGGAACATCACAGTTTGCTACAGATCGTGGCGGTGTTGATGATGAACTTCATATCATTGTTATTGATGAAGACTCTGGTATTACCGGTGTTGAAGGTGAGATTCTTGAGAAGTATGATTCTGTATCTAAGGCTTCTGATGCTCTTACTGATAATGGTAATGATAACTACTATGCAGATGTTTTATTTGCACAGTCAAGTTATGTTTATTGGATGGATCATCCGCTTGGTGCAACTAACTGGGGTTCAGCTGCAAAGGGTGTTACATTTACAGCGCCGGCTGGTCTAGCGGTTGAAAGTGCTTCTTTGGGAGCAGCTACCGCTCAGGAAGGCGTAGGTGGTGCAACTGCGGCAACTGAAGGACAGAGACAAACTGCTTATACAGATGCTTTTGGTGATCCTGATACTGAAGATGTTAATATGGTAATCGCTGGTCCCGCTTCTATAGATGACGCTGGTGCCACAACTCATGGTGTGTTTATGACAGACCTAGTTGAGAAAAGAAAAGATTGTGTTGCTACTATTTCACCTGATCGTAGTGATGTTGTGTATGTTGTTAATAGTTATACACAAACCACTAATGTCAAAGGTTACTTTGATGCGTTGGGTAGTAGCTCATACACAGTTTATGATTCTGGTTATACAAAGATGTATGATCGCTACAATGATGTTTATCGGTATGTTCCGCTTAATGGTCATGTTGCTGGTTGTATGGCTCGTACAGATGCAACTAATGATCCTTGGTGGTCACCGGCTGGTACGGTCCGCGGACAGATTCGTGGTTCGGTAGGGCTTGCTTTTAATCCTTCACAGACAGAACGTGATACTTTGTATCGTGCTCGCATCAACCCAGTTGTTGCGTTCCCGGGCGAAGGTACTATGTTGTTTGGTGATAAGACAGGGCTTGCTCGTAACAGCGCTTTCAGTCGAATTAATGTTCGACGACTATTCCTCACTGTAGAGGAGGCCATAAAGTTGGCTGCTCGTTCGGTACTCTTTGAGTTCAACGATCAGTTTACAAGAGACAACTTTAAGGCGATGGTAGATCCTTACTTGCGTGATGTACAGGCGAGACGAGGTATTGTTGACTTCCTAACTGTGTGTGATGAATCAAACAACACAGCCCAGGTTATTGATAATAACGAGTTCCGTGCTGATTTCTACATCAAACCAGCAAGATCTATCAATTTCATCACACTGACCTTCATTGCAACACGATCTGGTGTTGATTTCAGTGAAGTAGTCGGCAGAACCGGTTAAGGGGGGAATGACAAATGCCTAATATTAATACATTCGTACAGAACCTCAAAGGTGGTGGTGCTCGTGCTAACCAATTCCAAGTTCAACTTACAGCTACACCACCCGGTGTATCTTTGGGTGAGGAATTTACATTTCTGTGTCGTTCAGCTCAAATTCCTGCACAGACTATTGGTGAGGTAGCAATACCTTATCGTGGTCGGCAAGTATTTGTTGCTGGTGATCGTACATTCGATGCATGGACAACTACAGTGTTTAGTGATGCCGCTTGGGAGATTCGTGGTGCGTTAGAACAATGGTCAAATACGATGCAAAATATGGGTGAATACTCATATGGTGCTCTTGACCCGTCAGCCTATTATGGTCAGGCGAAAGTTACGCAGATGAATCGAAACGATACGGTTATTAACACATACACTCTTTATCAAATGTGGCCACAGACGATTGATCCTATTGATCTTGCTTATGATACCAATGACGCAGTAATGGAATTTGGTGTTACATGGCGATATAATTATATGCATTCGGATGCTGGTGGTGGTTCGGTTGGTGGTGTACGCCTCACAGTTGATATCGGAGGGACGTAAGAGGTTAAAGTCCTAAAATAGTTCTGCTTAAGTTTGTATAAATAGTTGTATGGCAGAATTATTTGGATATGAGTTTAAGAAGAAAGAGGCGGCAAAGGCGAAATCCTTTGTCGCCCCTTCTGACGAAGAGGGCACACTGGATATTGCTGGTGGTGCCGGGTTCTTTAGTCAATATGTAAACCTTGATAAGGTTGCAAAAAATGACTGGGATCTGATTCGTAAATATCGCACAACATCGGAAGCTCCGGAGTGCGATCAAGCAATAGAAGATATTATCAACGAGGCCATCACGGCCGATGAAACAGACATTTCTGTAAAGCTAGACCTTGATCTAGTACCAATGTCTGAATCTATCAAGAAAAAAATGATTGTAGAATTCACTGAGATTCTACGTCTTTTAGATTGGAAATATAAAGGACATGATATATTTCGTCGTTGGTATGTTGACGGACGTATTTTCTATCACAAACTAGTTGATCAAAAACAAGCTAGGAAGGGTATTGCTGAAGTTCGCTATATTGATCCCAAATTTATTAAGAAAGTTCGCATTATAGAAAAGGGAAAAGAAGCTAATAAAGAAAATAATAATGAGATAGATTTAGTACAAAAGACACAAGAATTTTACATCTTTAATGATGCTGGTGTTTATCCAGGCATGACAAGCTTCACTGGTCCTAGTCTTAAAAACTCACAAGGATTAAAAATTTCACCAGACGCTATTGCTTATATAACATCAGGAATTTATAACCCAACAACTAAACAGGTTTATGGTTTCCTTCAAAAGGCTATCAAACCTACCAACCAACTCCGTATGATGGAAGATGCGTTGGTTATCTATCGTATCAGTAGAGCACCAGAACGAAGAATCTTTTATATTGATGTGGGTAATCTACCCAAACCTAAAGCAGAAGCTTATCTCAAAGATGTGATGAGTCGCTATCGTAATAAGGTTGTGTATGATGGTTCTACAGGTGAAGTCAAAGATGACCGAAATCAAATGTCAATGTTGGAAGATTTCTGGTTGCCACGTAGAGAAGGTGGTAGAGGTACAGAGATTACAACATTGCCTGGTGGTCAAAATCTAGGTGAGATGCAAGATGTAACTTACTTCCAAGAAAAACTTTACAAGTCGCTGAACATTCCAGCTTCACGTTTGATGACAGACTCTGGTTTTAATATGGGGCGATCATCCGAAATTACACGGGATGAGATTAAGTTTACAAAATTTATTCAACGTCTGCGAAAAAGATTTTCTGGTCTTTTTGCTGATCTTTTAAAAACTCAATTAATATTGAAGGGTATTCTTACTATAGAAGACTGGGAAGACGTTAGAGAGTCTATTATATACGATTTTAATGACGATAATCACTTCTTTGAAATGAAAGAAAGTGAGTTATTGAAAGATAGAGTAGAACAATTAGCTGGTGTCTCTGATTATATTGGTACATATTTTTCAATAGAATGGATACGAAAGAACGTATTGCAACAGACCAAATTGGAAATGGAAGCTATTGATCGACAGATTGATGATGAAAGAAAAGATGGTAAGATTGATCCTATTGCCGGTAGAGATATGGGTGGTCCTGAAGGTGGATTTGGTGATCCTTCTAGAGGTGTCGAACAAGAACCTGCATATGCTGACAATCAAGACGATCAGGACGATCAAGAACCAGAAGATGCTGATGATGAAGATGAGTTGGAAAACAAAAACTTATAAATATAAGAAAATGAGGAATTAATATTATGACTAATAGTACAACAGCAGTAAGAGATGTAGTAGATGCTGTTACATCGGGTGATTTAAATGCCGCTAATGCGGCATTCAATACAGTCTTACAGCAGAAAAGAGAAGATGCTTGGATTAATACCAAACATGAATTTGCACGAACTGCTTTTGATGCTTCACCACCTGAGGCTACCGCAGGCATTGATACCGGAATCACAGGAGACCCGGCAGAAGTTCCTTCAGAGGAAGAATAAATGAAACTTATATCCGAACACGTTGACCATATTGACTACATAGTTGAAGCTGAAGAAGGTGGTAAGAAGAACTATCGTATCAAAGGTGTGTTCATGCAGTCAGAAATAAAGAACCGCAATGGACGAATGTATCCGCACCACGTTTTAGAAAAAGAAGTAAGACGATATAACAAAGAATATGTTAATCAAAAACGTGCATTTGGTGAACTGGGACATCCAGATGGCCCTACCGTAAATTTAGAACGTGTATCACATATGATTACAAAGTTGCATCCCGATGGTAAGAATTTTATTGGTGAAGCAAAGATCATGGATACTCCCTATGGTAAAATTGTAAAGAATCTTATAGACGAAGGTGCTAAGCTTGGAGTTTCGTCCCGAGGTATGGGTTCATTAGAACCTAGAGGAAAAATGCAGGTTGTCAAGGATGATTTTTATCTTGCAACTGCGGCCGATATTGTTGCAGATCCTTCTGCACCTAATGCTTTCGTAGAGGGTATTATGGAAGGTAAAGAGTGGATATGGGATAATGGCATAATTAAAGAGATGGATATAGAAGAATATAAGAACCAGTTAGATAAAAACTATAAATTTGCGCAGGCGAGAGAAGAAAAGAACGCTGAGATATTTGCAGATTTTATGTCTAAAATCTAAATATTATAAATAACTTATATACTTTATAAATAACAAGGGAGTTATCCAAAGATGACAGATATCAACGCAGAACTAGAGGCCATTGCTGATGAAGTATTTACAGACGATGCGCAGCTAGATGAAGTGGCCGCAGATGCCCCGATGAAAGGTGCCTCAGCCCCTATGCCTTCCGAAAGGCTACCGGGTGAAGTGCAAGACATGGGTCCTGCTGTTGTTTCTCCTGACGCTAAAACTGATCCTGGTGTTGCTGCAGAGAAGAAAGCTAAAAAGGCCAAGAAACCTGGCCGCGATGGTAAAGGCCTTCCCTCCGCTGCCTCTCCGAAAGCTCAAGGTGACGGTAATGGACCTATGAAGTCGAATGAAGAAGTTGAAGAAGATGAGACTTTAGAGGCTATTGCCGAAGTGCCTGAGACTACGGAAGAATCAACTACGGTGGAAGATGAGACAATAGAAGAGCGAGTTTCTGCTATGGATCTCTCGGATGATGTGAATGCCCTGACTGAAGGTGGTGAACTTTCAGAGGAGTTTAAGAAGAAGGCTGCTACAATTTTTGAAGCAGCTGTTCGTGCGAAGCTTCGTTCAGAGTTAGAACATTTAGACGAGACATACACAGCAAAGTTCGATTCTGAAATTGAAGAAGCAAAGAATGATATGGCTGAGAAAGTCGATGACTATCTCAACTATGTTATAGAAGAATGGATGATGAAAAATGAAGTTCCCGTTGCTCATAGAATGAAAGCGGAAATTGCAGAAGGATTCATCACAGGTCTTAAAACTTTATTTGAAGATCACAATATTGCTGTTCCTGATGAGCAGTTTGACATGCTTGATGCCGCAGCCGAAAAGGTTGACGAGCTTGAGAGTAAGTTGAACGAAGCATTAGAGACTAATATTGGACTTTCTAAAAATAATGATGAACTGAAAAGACATGAAATTCTTTTAGACGTGGCTTCGGATCTCGCAGATACCGAAGTAGAGAAGTTTGCAGGTCTTGCAGAAAATATTAACTATGAGAACGAGGCTGATTTTCGTGAGAAAGTCGAAACGATCAAAGAGTCATATTTTCCAAAAGCTCAAACAAGTAACAATGATGACACAGCAGCACCTGTAAATGAGGGTGGCACACCGACTCTAGAAGAAGGTGACGTTCCCCAAACGATGGCTGCTTATATGTCTGCTATTTCACGGAATCATATCCGCGAAATGCAAGGCTAAATAAGTTTACACAACAAAAATAGGGAGAAAATAAAAATGTTTCAAACGGAACACCTACAGGAAAAGTGGGCGCCAGTATTGGCTCATCCAGACCTCCCCGAGATTAAAGATAGCTATCGTCGGGCAGTCACCACAGTAATCCTGGAAAACCAAGAGCGTGCAATGAGGGAAGATAGTGCATTTCTTTCAGAGACTGCTCCTACAAACCACACAGGCACAAATGTTCAAAATTGGGATCCAATCCTAATTTCACTAGTGCGTCGTGCGATGCCTTCACTAATTGCTTATGATATCTGCGGCGTACAGCCAATGACCGGTCCTACTGGACTTATCTTTGCGATGAAAGCTCGTTACACTTCACAAACAGGCGTAGAAGCTTTATTTAATGAAGCCAAAACCGAATTTGCTGGTGCTGGAACGATGGTGGGTTCTAACGTACTCAAGAACTTGAGTGCTGCTAACTTCCAGACAGGTACTGGCATGGCAACATCGGCTGCTGAAGCACTTGGCGATTCCGCTGGTAATGCTTTTGCTGAGATGGCATTTAGTATTGAGAAAGCAACCGTGACTGCAAAGTCCCGTGCGCTGAAAGCTGAATACACGATGGAACTTGCTCAAGACTTGAAAGCCATTCATGGTCTAGACGCAGAAACAGAACTTGCGAACATCCTAAGTTCTGAAATTCTTGCTGAAATCAACCGTGAAGTGGTCCGTACTATTTACAAGAATGCCGTGATGGGTGCTGCTACAAACACCACCACTGCTGGTATTTTTGATCTTAATACTGACTCCAATGGTCGCTGGTCTGTTGAGAAGTTCAAAGGTCTTATGTTTGCCATCGAACGTGATGCGAACATGATCGCTCGTGATACTCGCCGTGGTAAAGGTAATATTCTCCTTTGCTCTGCTGACGTTGCGTCCGCTCTGACAATGGCTGGTCTGTTGGATTATGGTTCAAACCTGTCTGACAACCTCAATGTTGACTCCACAGGCAACACATTCGCTGGTGTATTGAATGGTCGCTTTAAAGTCTATGTTGATCCTTACATGAATATGGCCGTTCCTTATCCGACTGCTGGTACACCAGCTGGTGCAAACGCCAGTCAGTACTACTTGGTTGGTTATAAAGGCACATCGCCTTATGATGCAGGTCTTTTCTATTGCCCATACGTTCCGTTGCAGATGGTTCGTGCGGTAGGCGAGAATTCCTTCCAGCCGAAGATTGGTTTCAAGACACGATATGGACTGCAAGTTAATCCGTTCGCTCAACTGAGTGGTGCTACTGATGGTTCTGGTGCTGTGAACAACAATGTTTACTATCGCCGTGTTCAGATTGATAATCTGATGTAATAAAAACGACACACTTATTATAATAATAAAGTGTTATTTCAAAGACCTTCCTTCGGGGAGGTCTTTTTTTTTATGTGCTTAGATTATTATAAATAGTTACATTAAAGAGAAGTAATTGTAACAATGATGGGGTCCCGCTTCCGCCCCGAGGAGAAAACAAATGGCAATAGTCAACACAATTTTGAGAGATACGGACTGGCAGGCAATCATCGTATCTAATATTACAGCACATACAACTGCTAATTCAGAACTAGTTTCTGCCGACGAATTAAGATACTGGACTGCTGGTAATTCGGCATTAAGTATTTCTAGAATCAAATGGTCTGGTAGTAATCCTGCTGGTGGTGTTTCGGTATTATTTGATGCCACAACCAATGTAACGATGTGTCATATATTTGGTAACAATGGTTCCTATGGCGGAACTGATGGGGGCCCCGGTTTTAAAATGCAAGAATACGGTCAGTTTACAACCAACCTATCTGCCGCTATTACCAATTCAGTAACTACAATTGGCTTAGATGATACACGGGGTTTTGCCTCTGCTGGTATGGTTGTTATAGGTACGGAAAATATTACTTATACTGCTAAGTCTACTGCGTTTGGTGCTGGTAATCTAACCGGTTGCACAAGGGCCGCAAACGGTTCAACTGCAGCTGCTCATTTGATAGAAGCAGAAGTAAAATCTATGCGACCTATTGGTTATACCGGTGATGTTTTAATAACTCCTGCTGCAGCTTTTACAGGAACAATCATCACAGAAGTTCATAAAGTGGTGAATGAATCTGGTGCTGGTTGGGGTAACTAATTAAGTGGCTGAATTACCTAATTCAAGTTTACGAGTAGGTGAGGTTGGCGGTTCCGATAGTTATGAGACTACCGGAATCGTTGACGCCACAGCTCGACAACCAGAAGTATTTGACTATTCACAATCAAATCAATTTAAAATTTATCTACCTATTTTTCCTACGGTAGAGTGGTTTGTGGTGCAAGCTAATATCCCTGGTGTTACTTTAGGACAGGCAAGTCAATACACACCATTCGTAGATATTGCGGTGGTGGGTGATAAGTTACAGTATGACAATTTCAATATGACTTTTATAGTTGATGAGAAGTTAGAAAACTACCAAGAAATGTTAAACTGGACATATAACATAGGATTTCCTTTTGCTAGAACTCAGTTCAATGCTCTAGCTCGACCAGATCATATGGATAGGGGTGGTCATCAGACAGCCAGAAAGATTCAAAAAAGTATGACAGAGGGTAGTTCTAATGTTTTTAAAGATGTGAATGATAGAAATTTATATACTGATATTATGTTGACTATATTATCCAGTAAGAATAATCCTGTCGCTAATGTTCATATCTATGAAGCGTTTCCTGTATCACTGGGCTCTATTGATTATAATACACAAGAGTCAGATACGGGATATGCTACTTGTAGTGTGGAATTTGCCTTTACTTGGTTTGAAGTGAAGCCCAGTAATGCATAAATAAAACTGAAGCAGTCATGTTATTATGGGGGATGGTTTTTTATCTTCGCACTATAGAGTGGAAGTATATATATGTAAATAGGTATAATGACCTCTGACTGCTTCACCTTACATTATGGTGATTTATGAATATTGATGAGTTGTTTATTGAAGTAGAGCGTGATATAAAAATTGATGATACGGAATTGGACCTTGAGTCTATTCGTACACCACAGATACATAACAAATATCTAAAGATGTTTACTAAGCATTCTTTGCAGCATAAAAAACTGCAAGATGATTATAAGGTTTTGTATCGAGTGAAGTGGGAGTATTATACAGGCAAAGCTCCTCCTGAGGTGTATGCAGAAAACCCCTTTGAATTGAAGGTGCTCAGAACTGATGTAGGTATCTATATGGAGGCCGATAAAGACCTTCAACAATTAGGCCAGCGTATGGCTTATACAAAACAGATAGTAGAATATCTGGAAAGAATATTAAGGGAGATTAACAACCGAAACTGGACGATTCGTAATACAATTGAATGGAAGAAATTTCTTCATGGTGATTAATAGTGTCCGTTATAGTTGAAAAGTTTAATGAAGCGTACATCAGAATCAAGTGCGAATCATCCATCTCCAGAGAACTCTCCGAGTTCTTCACCTTTGAAGTTCCAGGTGCCAAGTTCATGCCGTCTGTACGAAATAGAATGTGGGACGGCCGAATCCGATTATTCTCTCCTGGTACTGGTAAAATCTATTATGGACTATTACCTTATGTCCAAAAGTTTCTCAAGGAACAAGGCTACGAAATCGAATACGAAGGAGATTTTGGAGTCAAAAAGTTGGATAAAAATGTTACCGAAAGATTTGTCCGGTCGATTGAGAAAGGAAAGTTCAGAGCGAGAGATTACCAAATAGATGCTGTACACAGTGTTTTGGAGTCTGGCCGTGGTCTTATTCTTTCCCCTACAGGTAGCGGCAAGTCATTTATTATATATGCTCTAGTAAGATACTACATTCAAAAATTCACAGATAAAAAAATTCTTATTGTTGTTCCTACAACTAGTTTGGTTGAGCAAATGTATTCAGACTTTGCAGACTATGGTTGGTTTCCTGATGAACATTGTCACCGATTGTATGCTGGTAAAGATAAAAATACTAGTAGAGAAGTTACCATCTCCACATGGCAATCAATTTATAAATTAGACAAAAGATACTTTGGCCAATTTGGTGCTGTGTTTGTTGATGAAGTTCATTTAGCAAAAGCAAAATCATTAACAGGTATTATGACAAAGTTACACGATTGTAAATATCGAATAGGTCTTACAGGTACACTAGACGGCACAGAGATTCATCGTTTAGTGTTGGAAGGCTTGTTTACAGTACACGAACAAGTCACCACTACATCAAAACTTATAGAACGAAAAGAATTATCCAATCTTCATATTCGTTGTCTTGTATTAGAACACACTAAACAAAATAGAATGTTGATGAGGGGTAAAACATATCAACAAGAAATGGAATACATATCTACACATCTTAAAAGAAATCAATTTATAAAAAATTTAACTTGTTCCCTAGATGGTAACTCTTTGGTATTAGCTCAATATATAGAAAAACAATTAGTTCCTTTGTGTAGTATGATTGTCGATAACTGTGGTGATGAACGAAACATATATTTAATCTATGGAGCTACACCTACAGATGATAGAGAAAAGGTAAGAGAACTTGTGGAGAAAAATGATAACTGTGTGATTGTTGCATCGTATGGTACATTCTCTACAGGGGTAAACATTAAGAGATTACATAACATTATATTTGCTAGTCCATACAAGTCACAAATAAAGGTTTTACAATCTATTGGACGTGGATTACGATTAGCTGGTGATAAGGAACAATTGAATATATTTGACTTATCTGACGATTTGAGTTATAATAATAAGAGTAACTATACATTAAATCATTTCTCTGAGAGAATAAACATCTATAATGAGCAAGGATTTGATTACGACATAGTACCAGTTAAGTTAAAAGATAAATAGTCATGATGGAATTCGCTGATAAAGATACCAACGACTCACCCTATAAAGTCATTAAGATGATTGATGGGTCTGATGTTCTATGTAAAATACTTCAAGAGTACTCTGATGCTCTCGTTGTAGAATGTCCTATGTCTGTTACTAGACAACACACCTATGATCGTCCAGATCACATTGTCGAACATACAGGCTTACAGAGATGGGTAAACTTTACTAACGATGTTAAGTTTGTTATTAATAAAGAAAAGATATTAGGTTGGGGGAATCTAGCACCGGAAGTAATCGTTTATTATCGGATGATTTCTAATAAAGCTAAAGAAGAATCTGGTATTGAAGTTGATAAAGATGATGGTGATGATGATATTATGGATAGAATTCGTACTAACATAGATAGGTTGTCAGCTATTATGGAACAGAATACTCCAACCGAAGAAGAACTAATGGAACATGAGGAAGATTCAAGAATGACTCATGTACCGACTAAAAAGATATTACATTAATGTGCTATTCTCTTTCTCTCGGAGACACTGCTGTTTATTATATCACATAATCCCCAGTCTGTCAAGCTATTTTAAAGGATGTAAAAAATTAAGACCTTAATTATTGATGTAGATGGTACTTTGGTGAAACATATGAATGGTGGTCATAAGGCCGTAATGGAAAAGGACCATGAGTTGTTGCCTGGTGTATTAGAAAGAATGAGACTATGGGAAGCTCAAGGCCATAAGATAGTTTTGATGACAGGCAGACGAGAGTCCATAAGAGAACGCACTGAATCAGAACTCCGCAGATTGGGTGTGCCGTTTGATGTTTTACTAATGGGCCATGCAGATAGTGGTAGAATTCTTATCAATGATATTAGTCCTTATCAGGGGGTAAAATGTCATGCAATTCCAGTAGTCAGAGATGGTGATTGGAATAAAGTAAATTGGACTACCGTAGGGCTTGACAATACCTAGAAAATGTGTTAGCTTAATAGATGTCTAAACAAAAAAGGCATTTATTATGTTAAAAAAGTATATATATCTTGCAGGCCCGATTGCTGGACTGAACGAACAAGAAGCAACTGAATGGCGAAGCGGAGTTCAGGAAGTATTACCATATGGTATTATGGGTATTTCTCCTTTACGATGCGAGCCTGTTAAAGAGGGTATGACATACACAGATGAAGGTGCGACAGATCCTATGTGGTCTGATGCTCGTGCTATCAATGCAAAGAACTGGCTTGATACAGAGTCATGTGATTTGGTATTGGCATATCTACCCAAAGTGATGAACGATAGACGGCCATCAATTGGAACTATTATTGAGATTGGTTGGGCGATTGGTTTGAGAAAACCTTTGATTGTCGTGTCCGATGATGATCAATATATGGAACATCCTCTTATCAAACACAACGCTTCTTGGAGACTAGATAATCTTTCCGATGCTGTAGAAGTCATTACAGGTCTATTCGGAGATTATGTAAAATGAGGAACATCTTATGGCTAAGAAAAAAACAATTCACTATGTAAATAATAAAGAATTCTTACAAGCGATTGTAGAGAGAAAGACACTAATAAAAGAAGCTGAATCTGTTGGTGAAGGACCTCCTCAAATTACTAATTATTTGGGTGAGTGTATTCTAAAGATAGCAAATCATTTATCATACCGACCAAACTTTATTAACTATACCTATCGGGAAGAAATGATTTCTGATGGTATAGAAAATTGTTTGCAGTATATAGATAGATTTGATCCAGCGAAATCTTCTAATCCTTTTGCTTATTTTACACAAATCATTTACTATGCATTTGTCCGTAGAATAACAAAAGAAAAGAAACAACAGATGATAAAAGAAAAATTACTGAAAGAGTCTAATATAGAATCTCGTATTGCAGTTCAGGCTCATGACAATGAATCAGATTACCAACAGCAGTTTGATGATATGATTGACAAGTATACATTTCACCAAGATTGATAAATAATGAAAGTTGCGATTATAACGGACACACACTACGGCGGTAAAAATGACCTACATTCCTTTTCAGACTTCCAAGCCAAATTCTACCAAGGAACTTTTTTCCCAATACTTGATCGGGAAGGAATTACAACGATTATTCATTTGGGGGATGTGTTTGATCGGCGCAAGTACACTAATTTTTTATCTCTTAAACTAGCTAAAGAAATGTTCTTTGAACCCGCACGGGATTTCAAAGTTCATATGTTAGTTGGTAATCACGACTGCTATTATAAGAATACTAATGAGGTCAATTCTGTTTCATTGACTTGTGCAGAGTATAGTAATATTACAACCTATGAAGATGTTCCTCAAGTAGTAGAAATAGGCGGTAGTAATATTCTATTCATACCTTGGATAGCATCAGCTCATTATGCAGAATCTATAAATGTTATCAACACAGCAAAGGCAGATATTGTCATGGGTCATCTTGAGGTTAATGGTAATGAGATAATGCCTGGTCTTGTTTGCGACCACGGATTAGATCGTGATATCTTTAACCGATACGAGCGTGTATTCTCTGGTCATTACCACCAACAACAAGACGATGGTCATATTCGTTATCTGGGTGCTCCATATGAGATAACATGGAACGATTATAATACAGCTAAAGGTTTTCATATATACGACACAGACACAAGAGAGTTTGAATTTTACCAGAATCCTAATCGTCTATTCAGAAAAATATTTTATGATGACGGCCATAATTGTGATGAAATGCTCAATATGGATTTATCGGAATATGAAAATACCTATGTAAAAATATTTGTAGTTCAGAAAACAGACTTCTATACATTTGACAGATTCATTGAAAGATGTTATAATGAAGGTAAGTTTCTTGAATTAAAAATTGTTGAGGACTTTAGTGACCTCACACCGGATGCAATTGCGGATGGTGAATTGGAAGATATAGAAGATACATTTACATTACTAGAAAAGTATGTAGATGAAATTGATAGTAAAGCTATAGATAAAAATAAATTGAATATATTGTTAAAGTCGTTGTATATAGAAGCACAGGAAATTGAATGATTGTATTTCGTAAGATATCATATAGAAATTTTTTATCAACAGGTAACACACCATCAGAAATTTCTTTTGATACACACAACACCACTTTGATTATTGGTGATAATGGTTCAGGCAAATCTACTGTGCTTGATGCATTAACCTTTGGTTTGTTTGGTAAGCCTTTTCGTAATATCAAAAAGGATCAGTTGGTAAATTCAGTTAATGAAAGAGATTGTAAGGTTGAGGTTCATTTTGATATAGGTAAAAGGCACTATCATATCATTAGATGTATTAGACCCAATCGTTTTGAGATTTATGTTAATGGTAAAATGTTAAATCAAGATGCTAGTATTCGTGACTATCAAAAACATTTAGAGACAAGTATTCTTAAATTAAACTATCGTTCATTTACTCAGGTGGTCATACTAGGTTCATCATCCTTTATACCTTTTATGCAATTAACACCAGCACATAGGCGTGAGGTGGTAGAAGAAATTTTAGACATTAAGATATTTTCTATGATGAATGCTATACTTAAATATAAGATGAAGGAAATGAAAGAGAAAGAGATTGACATAGCTCATCAGTTCAATCTCACAGAAACCAAAATTACTATGGCCGAGGAACATATAAATCAGTCAAAAGAAAAAAGTAAGATGTCTAAGACGGCCTTAGAAAAAAAGATAGAAAAGAATAAGAAAGATATAGAGGAATTAAATACTCAAGCATTAAGTTTGATGTCTGAAGTTGTTGATTGGAGAGATAGTGTCTTACCAAAGGAACAATCTTTTAAACAAGAACAATCAGATTTTATAGGAGTTCGGGTGAAGTTAGATGATAATTCTAAACGAATGGAAAAGGAAATAGATTTTTTTAAAGAGAATGATGATTGTCCTACTTGCGAACAGCCTATAGATGATGAGTTTAAGGAAAAGGCAATAGAGAAAAGAACTGATAAGATGATGACGAATACTTGTGCGTTGGTTAGGATGGACGAACAGATATCAGAAATGAATGCTCGAGAGGGGTTATATAGTAAGATATCAAATGATGTGAGAGATAAAGAAGTTGAGTCGGCTAAGAAAACAACATCGGCAAGTTCTATTTTATCGTTTAACGAACAACTGACAGATCAGATAAATGATTTGTTAAGTGTAGATGCAGATTTGGTTGAGGAGAAAACCAAATTAAAACTATATAGAGATGAACTGGAGACTATTCAAAAGCAAAAGAATAAATTAACAGAAGATAATAACTATCTGACACTCGCTAAACAATTACTTAATGACTCCGGTATCAAAACAAAAGTTGTTAAACGATATCTTCCGGTGATGAATAAATTGATTAATAGTTATTTGTCTGCATTAGAATTTCAAGTTAAGTTTGAGCTTGATGAGCAGTTTAATGAAACTATTAAGTCACGATATCGTGATGTGTTTGGTTATGCTAACTTTAGTGAAGGTGAGAAGATGAGAATTGACTTGGCCTTGTTGTTTACATGGAGACAGATTGCCAAGATGAAGAACAGCACTAATACCAATCTATTAATACTTGATGAGATATTTGATAGTAGTTTAGATTATAATGGTACTGATGAGTTTTTAAAAATATTAAGTACTTTAAGTAATGAGAATGTTTTTATAATCTCACACAAGTCAGATTTGTCTGTAGATAAGTTTGATAATTTAATTAGGTTTGAGAAGGTACAAAATTTTTCAAGGATGACAACATAATGAAACTAGTGGCAGAAAATGATCGTATATTAACTGAGGTGTGTATTCCTTTTGACTTTAATGAGCCTGTTATGGACCCGTATGAGTTGTCTGATGGATTACAAAATGTCAGACGAAAAGATGGTGGTATAGGTTTAGCAGCACCTCAAGTAGGAATAGCTACTCAGGCACTTGTGATAGGTATGGGTAACTTTGTATCTCCAGAAGCACAGGAGTTTGAACAGATATTTTTTAACCCAGTTATAACATCTTTTGGTGAAGAGACAGAATTGATGATTGAAGGTTGTTTAAGTTTTCCAGGCCTGTTCGTTAAGATTAGGCGATCTAAAGATATTGTTTTGGAATGGTATACCGAAGAAGGTACATCAACTTCAGATAAATTTAGTGGTATGACTGCTAGAATTTTACAACATGAGATAGACCATCTTAGTGGGATTATATTTCAGTCTAGAGCTCATAAACTCCATTTAGATAAGGCTAAGAAAGATAGAAAATTATCAGAAAGAAGGAGAAAGAGAATTGAAGAAGAATAATACTATACATTTGATTGCCATTATGGTTTCTAAGATGTTGCCTGTAAAAAAACCAGCTTTTCACAAAATGGATGATTCAGATTTTATTACCATATTGAGTTGGTTAGAAGATTGGGAACCAGAGAAAGTATATAAGACGGCTTATAGAGAATCACATTTAGACGCCTACCATACTTGGGATGAGTGGTCTACGGATATGAAACCACTTCCTAAACCTGTTCGTATTGAAATGGAGC
>Ga0310125_10000653_pt1 | contig 16813 bp, 6 predicted proteins | sample CB11b_Tmax_Bot8__FD_203508 | JGI IMG/M metagenome (GOLD analysis project Ga0310125, IMG submission 203508) | Marine microbial communities from Western Arctic Ocean, Canada - CB11b_Tmax_Bot8 | ecosystem: Environmental > Aquatic > Marine > Oceanic | place: Canada: Western Arctic Ocean | collected... | reverse complement strand
CCTTCTTTTTTAGCCAACCCGGCCTGTTTTGTACCAGGGCAAAAAAGAGGGCGTGGCAAACTACTGTGAAAACAATACTTATGAAACGAAGGGCCGTTTTAGACCGCTGGTGCAGTTTGGACCAGAAGACGATAGAAAAAACCTGATGGAACCGATCGCAATCTCCGGCTGGTGGTCATGGGTACCCAATTCGGTCTTAACCAAAGGCGGTTATGGAGCATTTTACGGGTTGGTCAATGCGACCCCGGTCTGGAATAAATTGGTTTTCTGACTACTCGACAGGCGGCGCCAACTAAGTAAATGATGTCGTAGCAGACGAATGAAATGGGCGTTTGTTCGCCGCCAGGAAGTCGCACTTCCGGTGAGCAATTGAATGTCAGCCGCCACCTGATAAATCGTAGGATCCACAGATGGTTGCACTATAACGCGAACCTTCTGACTGACACCAAGATCATACGGGCGCAGCCATACGGTAGACACCACGGTAAAGGCAGGCTCATGTTTATTCCAAGTCGTCTCAACGCGTGGATCCTTCGCGGAAAATTCGCCGGAAGAATCTTCGCCATGCTCATCAAGCCATAACTGAACAAAGGGCACTGCAGCAAGAATATCACGGCCAATAAACGTAAAGGGCAAATCAAATACAAGTTGCCCCTCCGAGCTAGGCTCGGGCAACTGCCAGGTGATATTCTCTGAAGGTGCGGCTGCGCGAGCTGCGTGATAGGCAGGCACGAAGCTTGACACGATGACCACCGCGATCAGCGTCAGGCTCACGTAAATAGCACTGCGACTTGAAAAGTTCATCGTCAGGCCCAGAAAATTATCACCTAGATGAGATATCCATTGCAAAGACAACGCCAATATGTACCCACCAACCACGCCGATGATGGCATAAACAATACTCTCAGCCAGGAAAAGAAAGAATACATGTCGAGGCGATAACCCTACGGCAGAATAGATCGCAATTTCTTGTTTTCTTTCATAAACACTTCCCAACATGGTGTTGAATACAATGAAAGCACCCACGATCAGTGGGATAACAATGTCTACATAACCGTGCAGCCCTACCGATCGCAGACGCGCACCAAAAAATGCTATTCCATCGAGCGTGTAGCGTACAAAGGTCGGCGTACGATCCAGGACCTGATCAATAACTTGGCGCATCGCCCCATAGGTTTGATCCTTGAACACCACCGCCGCCGAGGTGAACACCCCGTCGATATTTGTACTTGGTGAACCTGCCACCGGCACCGGGCCAAGGGGCAGAAGGATGGTTTCAGCACCGCGCAGATGAGGCAACCCCTCTGTACTGCCGACGCCTGCACCCTGTGAAAATTGCTGCGCTTGCTGCTGCCTGCGCTTCAGTGCCTGGCTGGAACCGCCCTGGCGAAAATCCAGGGGCGTAATACGTTCACGATCAGCATCACGAATCGCATCAAGTTTCTCGCTATCGAACACACCGTAAACAGCCAGGCGATTACCCCTGTAATGAACGAACACGTTCTGCTGCACGATCATGAGCGGATCAAGCCCCAGTTCGCGAACCGTGATATCCGAGAGATAGCAGAAACCCGATTCTCCATCCCTAAACCACCGCCCCCCCACCCCTGGCTCTAGGGGAACAAGAACCTGGTGCAGCAAGGTCACCTCAGACTCACCACTTCGGATGTACAGTTCGCCCTGCACCTTCGCATGGCGCGGAGGGCCGTTTTCTGGTTGATAACGCACGGGCATGTCCTGTGCGGGTGACGCATACCTTGGCACAAACTCACCTACATCTGCATACTGAACTCCAAGCGCCTCGATATTGCCCTCTTCACGCAGAATCAGACCGTTATATGTCGCAGAGCCGATCGCAATCTGCTTTTCTTTAAGCTGTGGGCGGGGAGCAGTAAAACTAACCAGGCAAAAGCTCAATAACACGAGTGTCAGCAACGTACACGCTGTACGCACAGGTCGTTTTCGCATGTTGTTGATACCCAGGTTGAATGCCGCGCCAGAGGTGCTGAGTTGAGAATCCTCCAGGCCCTCGGTTACGGCGCCGCTACTGGCCCGTCGCAAGGAGCGCATCTTCTCAATGAACTTACCCAGGACAAATCCAAGAATCAGAAGGCAAAGAATGAAGATAATAAAACCAACCAAGATCACCAGAGAGGACGTGACCAGGTCATATGCCGGATGCGTAAGCCGAATGATGCCGAAGACCACCAGGAACAGGCCGAGAATACCGGCAATACGGGCACGGATATCAGAAAAGCCAAATACAAGACGTTCGGCAAAAAATGAGAATGGCACAATGAGTGACATGTACATAAGAATGCCGATAACCGCATCAAACACGGCCATCTTGACGGCTGGATATGCACGTTGCGAAATGGCGGCCGAGACATTCACATGACGATATGCCTCTGAAACACGCTGTTTATGCTTTGCGGAAATTGCACGCTCTAATGCCTTTTCTGCACGATGTGCCAGGTCAAGGGTAACCGGATCCGCCACGCCAGTTCGTTTCTGGCTTGCAAGACGCTGGTGATTCGACAGCGCCAGGCTTGTCGCCATATCCATCTCCTGGAAAACAGCGCGTCGATCGCGACCGGCAAGATATCCCCGTGACCAGAAACTGGCGTGGTTACGGTTTGCCCATGAATCCTCTGAGGAATTGAGCATGAAACCCGCAGTACTGCGACCCGGGTTACCCACCCATTTATATTGCCTTGAACCCCAAAGTGGCATGTCCTTCAACACCAGGTAAAACCGATCTCCCGGGGAAACAAATGCGGTCGAACCCTGTTCCCACGCCTCGGTGATCGAGAACTGTGCCGGTGCCGTGCGAAACCGGGCATCAAGCAGTTCAAATGTCATTGGACGCCCGTCGGGACCAAGTGCGCGGTAGACATCAAAGGGTGTCAACCGCGCCAGCACAACCATCACCTTGTGTTCCGGTTCACGGTAGAAGTTGTGATCATCCTGGAAAGTGGTGATAAACCTGGCGCCTTCCGGTCCCCGATCCTTTGCGCCGGTGATCTGGCCGGTATGCTCATCGATCGAATAGGCTTCGACGAACCCATGTTGTCTTAATCGAACTGCGGGGATTCTAAAGCGACCGTCACGTGATTTGTTAATGGTGGTGGTTGCCCTTCCCTGACCGCCGCCGAAGACAACCAGTGCGCCGGGAACTCGCTGATTGGGTAGCAGGCTGTTGGCCGCACCTGTCATGACCACTTCGCCATGCACGCTGGACAACCACTCAATGACACCGCTGGCATCTTGACCTGCCTGTTCCATCTGTTCGCCACCAGCAGCAAGTTGTGCGACCAGGCCGCTGATCAGTTGTGTCTTGTCGGTCACTGAGGAAATGTCGACTGACTGGTCGAAAGGAGTCTGATAGTTGTCCTGATAGGCAATGCCATTAAAAAAGAAAATCGCATGGCGCGAAGTATAAAGAATGCCACCGCCGATACCGCCTGCAAGATCTGACTCAAGCTCCCTGGCAGGATGCCTGCGAAGTGCCAGCAAGACTGTTCTATTACCGGCTGACTTCTCGGCTTGATCTAAGAAGAAAGTACTGGCCCGAAGCTTGTCATCATCTACAGGTAGATCACGGTAGCCCAACCATGCAGTTGTGATCGCCTGCAGTGTCGGCTTCAGATTATTTCCTAAAATCGTATCCGTGGCCAAGCCCAATGGCCCGGTGGAACTATCATGCAACGGGAAAAAATAATAGGTATTCTTCCATTTACCAAGCAGACGTCCGACGGCGATGCTGTCGCGGATATACCGACACGAATCATCTGCATGATTAGATGCTTTTTGCAGCGCCCCGTTCATCAGTTCACGAGCCTGGGCGTCATCCAGCACGTCATGGAAGATCCTTTTAACCGCCACCAAGTCAGCTGACGCCGCCACCGCTGTTCGTTTTGCCATGCGCATGGCCCGGTGGTGATCCTCGAAAACACTGCCCTCTGAGGGCTGGTCAGCCTGCGACCATCGAACCCGAGCGAGTTCTGCATTCAGCTTGGCCCTGACAACGTGTTCATTGAGCAGGTTGGCAATGGTCTGGGAAAATGAAGAACGGGCCGGTTGGCCATATTGCCGCCAAAGTGCCGCTTCACCAGTAGCATCGAGTTTCCAATAGTCTTGCGAATCATAAGCTTGAATTGCAGCTTCCAGACCCTGCTTGCGATCTATGGCCTCAGCAAGCCGCCGATGCGCACGTATCAGGTTGGGCTCGTTCCGGGTCCGACTCCCGACCGCATCAAGGACGCGTCGGATTCCTTCCGAGCCGGAATACCGACCCGAAATTGCACCGAATATGACGGTCCGTGACAGACCTTCTTGCTGTGCCTGCAATGCTCTCGCGATGCCAAGCATACTGGTCACCGTGCAGGCGTCCTGAAAACCCGGCGCCCGAGCGGGAACCGTGGACCATGCATCCGTATGGGACAATACGATCAATGCTTCTTCGCTTTGATCCGATGGATGCAATACTCCAAAGACATTTCGCGCTTCACGAATCTGCCAATCAACCCGCGCCGTTAACCGCACCCGCTTGTCAACAACCTGATCGGGTGGTCCGGTCAGCAGGAACCGGGGTAGATTGGCTGGAAATTTCAGATGCTTATCGTTGTATACCGCCGGATCATCCGATTCGGCGAACAGGATGGCCGTTGCACCCAGTTTGGCAGCGTCCAGCCACCTTACATCCTGGCCCATCGTCACCAAGGCAATGTTGCCCTCGATTTGCTTGCCATCCAGTTCCGCCAGGGACCCACCGCCCACATCAACCACCTGGCCAACGATGCCTTCGGCGGGTGTGGTACAAGTGCGTACGAAGTTTGGCCAAAAGGGCGTGATGGAAACACCCGGCAACTCCTGGTTATGAAGATCCGTGATCCGGCACCATCGTGTGACCGGTATGGTGACCGGATAAGATTGGATGACCGTCTCAAGACCGAGCCGATGAAATTCATTTTCGACAAATTTCGAAACTTCCCGCTCACTGGAAGTCCCGGCAAGGCGAGACGGCGCCTCGGTCACTTTCGCATGGATGGTGGCCAATTCCCCGGTCTTGATCGATTCAAACAATGCATGGAAATCGATCCGACCGCTTAACTCTCTCTGGCTGGCAGTCACCATGACGACTGATATGTCGGCCTGGGTCCCTACGAGCAAACCCACGGACACCACGACGGAGAGAATGAGGACGATCAGCAGGCACGCAAAACGAATCATCTATTCCTACCGGGTTCTACGGCCGGGACCGGGGCCGTGGGGTTCAGCTTATGGAACTTCGCCTTCTTACCTGATCATCCTAATCGATTTACTGCAACAGCATGTAGTCCCGCAGACATAACGGTAGCCAGCGGGGCTATTGATAGCTATACGTTTGATGTGATGATTGCGGTACCTGACTCATATAGGCGAAGTTTATGGTTGACAGACAACCGCCGCCAACCAAGCAGGTGCTGGCGTAAAAGTCGAACAAAATGATTGTTGGTTCTGCGCCATGAGGTTGGACTACCGGTTAATAACTGGATGTCAGCACTGACTTGATAAACTGTCGGGTCGGCTGACGGGCGGACCGTCACACCCACCTTCTGGCTCACTCCCAGGTCATAGGGACGTAACCAGACGGTTGACGTTACAGTAAATGCAGGTCCCTGTCCGTCCCACACCACATCAACGGACGGCGTGTCGGCGGTAAATTCACCCGACGAATCCTCCCCGTATTCATCAAACCACGACCGGACAAAGGGTAGCGCCGCCAGAACATCGCGTCCAATGAAGGTAAACGGCAGATCGAAGTTGATTTTCCCTGTGCCGGTGGATGCGGGCAGTTGCCACCCAATGCGTTCCGATGGCGCGGCCGCACGAGCGGCATAGTAAGCCGGCCAGAAAGTTGAAATGATCACAACAGACATAAGCGTAATACTGACATAGATTGCACTTCGACTTGAGTAGTTCACCGTGAGACCCAGGAAGTCGCCACCGGTATGCGAAACCCACTGAAGCACCAGGGCAAGTAAATAGCCACTGACCACACCAATCACCGCGTACACGATGCTCTCGGCCAAGAATAGAAAGAAGACATGCCGAGGAGATAATCCGACTGCCGAATAAATAGCGATTTCATTTTTTCTTTCATACACATTGCCCAGCATGGTGTTGAAAACGATAAAGGATGCAACAAGCAGCGGGACAACCACATCCACAAACCCGTCCAATCCCACCACGCGCAACCGTGCACCAAAGAAGGCAAGGCCATCAATTGCATAACGAACGAACGTCGGTGTACGGTCAAGCATCTGACCTATCCACTCTCGCATCGACCCGTATGACTGGTTGTCAAAACGAACCACGGCAGAGGTGAATGACCCATCGATGGTGGTCACAATGGAATGTTGGTTTGGTATTTCACCAAGCGGAAGAATGATGATTTCTTCCGCCCTCAGGTGATTTACCACAAAGATGGCAGCAGTTCCCGCACCACCGGAAAATTGTTCGGCCTGCTGTTTCATCCGCACATGGGATTGATGCAACCCCCCTTTTCTCCGCAGATCACGCGGCGTGATTCTCTCGTGGTCAGGATCACGGATGGCGTCGACCTTTTCGCTATCGAACACGCCAAAAACCGCCAGACGCTGGCCCCTGAATTGGACATGGATGTCTTGTGTGGCAAGATCTGCAGGGTCGATCCCCAGTTCGCCCGCAGTTGTCTGCGACAAATAGCACAGGTCCGTTTGACCGTCGGCAAACCATTTACCACCCTGCAGTAATGTCTTATCGATTCCCGTCACGGTTGCTTCGCTGCTTCGGATGTATAAACGTCCTTGCAGATAGGCTTTTCGAGGGGCGCCCACGGGCGGCTCATATCGAATCGGCTCATCCCTTTTCTCGCGGGCAAACCGGGGTATGAAATCACCAGCATTGAAATACTGGGCCTTCATTGCCTCCAGATCCGCTTCATCACGCAACACAATACCGTTGTAGGCCGCAGGACCGATGGCAATGTGTTTCTCCTTGAGTTGCGGTCGTGGCGCCGTGAAACATACAAGGCAAAAACTGATCAATGCCAGGGTGATCACCGTGAATGCGGTGCGCACCTTGCGCTTTCGCATGTTATTGATACCAAGTGTAAACGCAGCCCCTGCGGCACCCATTTGTGACTCATTGAGCCCGGCTTGCGAAGTTACCGCACCGGTTCGCCGCCACGAACGAATCTGTTCCGTGAATTTCCCAAACAGGAAGCCAAGCATCAGAAGGCACAGGATGAATATTAGGAAGCCCACCAGGATCATGGTTGATGAGGAAATCAATGCATAGGCCGGATGGGTCCATCGAATGATTCCAAACGCAAATAGAAATACAACAACGACCCCGACCAACCGTATGCGAATGTCGGAAAACCCACAGAGAAGACGCTCAGCAAGATATGAATAGGGGACGATGAGCAATAAATACAAGAGTATCCCACCCACTGCGTCGAATACCGCGATTCGTACCTGTGGATAAGTCCGACCGGAAACCGCTGCTGACGCACTTAGGCTCTGGTATGCCCGTGAATACTGTTGCTGCTCAAGTCTGTCCAGACCCTGTTCTAAATGAGATTCAGCTCGTTGGGCCAGTTCCACGGTGACGGGATCAGCAACCCCCGCCTGGATCTGTGCATCCAGGCGAACTTTGTTTGCCATAGCAAGGCTTAACGCCGCATCCTTGTCCTGAAACACAGACCGTTGGTCGATACCAGCAAGATAACCATCTGCCCAAAATCCAGACGAGGCCTGCTGCTGCCAGGTTGATTCACGCGACCGGAGCATAAATCCCCTCGTCTCCAAACCCGTTTTACCAACCCGCTTAAAAGGCGCACCACCTCTACGTGGAAGGTCTTTAAAAACAATGTAGAAGCGGTCGCCAGGCTTGACGAAAACGGTTGCACCCTGCTCCCAGGCTTCCGTTACTGAAAATTCCTGTAGCGGAGTGCGAAAACGGGCATCGAGCAACTCAACAGTAACCGGTTGGCCGTCCGGACCCAACGTGCGATAGATGTCAAAAGGTGCAAGACGAGAGATGACAATGGTCATCTCATTCTCAGGCTTTTGATAGAACCTGTGCTTGTCGTAAAAGGTGGTTGGAAACCGAAGGCCTGCCGGGCCCAGATCCTTGGCCCCGGTGATCTGGCCGGTACGTTCGTCTACCGTGTAGGCTTCGGTGTATGGGAATGAACCTGCCGAGACCGCGGGGATGCGAAATCTTCCATCGGTTGACTTTTGAATGATGGCCCCCCGACGCATGATGTCATAGTTCGGGATACCACCCTTGCCACCACCGCCACCAAACAGGACCAATGCATTGCTTACACGTCGACTGGGCAACAAGGAATTACCACCACCTGTCGTAACCACCTCACCTTGCACGTCGGCAAACCATTCCACAATGCCAGACGCATCCTGACCCGCACGCCCCATGGCGATGGCCCCGGATGCCAGTTGGGCCATAATACCTGCCATCAGCTGTGTCTTGGCTGTGACTGAATCAATGTCCATGAACTGGTCAAGTGGAGTCTGGTAGGAATCCTGGTAGGACAACCCGTTAAAGAAAAACAGAGCGTGGCGGGCGCGAGCCATAATGCCCCCGCTGCCAACAGCTAAATCAGGTGCTACATAACGGCCAGGATTTCGACGCAGCCTTAGTAAAGTCGGCTGGCTGCCACCTTCTCGTCTACCCTGATCGAGTACAAATTCCTTTTCACGAAGACGGGGATCTTCATCAGAAAAATGATGATGACGCAACCAGGCGCCGGTAATGGCACTGATTGTAGGTCTTAAATTCTTGCCAAGGGTGGTGTCACTGGCCACCCCCAGTGGTCCGGTGGAACTATCGTGCAAAGGAAAGATGTAATACGTATTCTTCCACTTACCGAGCGTATTCGCCACGCGAATACTGTCATGTTCATAGCGGTATGCGGCTTGGGCGTCATCAAGTGATTTCTGTAGTGCATCACGTGACAGCTCACGTGTTTGAGCGGCATCAAGGACATCATTGAACAGCTTTTTGAGCCCAACCAGATCAGCAGATGCAGCTGCTCGCGCCCGCTTGAGCTGTTGCATGGCATCCTGAAAGTCATTATAGAACGACCCTTCAACAGGCCGCTTATGTTTTGACCACTGAACCCGGGCCTGTGCAGCACGATCAATGGCCTCGTTGACATGTTGGTTCAAAAGTCCCTCAACGGTTGATGCAAGTACATCGCGAACAGACTGTCCGAACTGACGCCACAGCCGCGCCTCATCCGTCGCCTTAAGCGACCAATAGTCAACCGAGTCAAATGCGACGATCGCATCCTCAACCAGTTTTCTTCGCTGTTGCGCGGCGGCAAGGCGACGTTGTATACGGAAAAGATTGGGCTCGAATCGTGATCGACTGCCAACTGCATCAAGTAATCGGCGAAGTCCTTCAGACGCGCAGTAACGCCCGGAAAGCGAGGCGAAGATCACGGTCCGTGACAGACCTGCACGTTGATCTGCCAGTGCTCGGGCAATCCCGATCATGCTGGTCAGTGTGCACGCGTCCTGGTAACCAGGTGCGTGGTCAGGCACCAAGGACCAGGAATCCGTGTGTGATACGACCACCAATGCCTCTTCACTTGGTGTCGGGGGGCTTAATATCCCAAAAACATTACGAGCTTCCCGGACTTCCCAGTCAACGCGTGCAGACAGCCGCACTGTCTTGCCAACAATACTTTGCGCCGAACCGGCAAGAAGAAACCGCGGCAAATTGGCGGGAAAGAGAAGAGCTTTATCGTTGTAGACCTTGGGGTCATCCGAAGCAACAAATAAAATTGCTGCTGCACCAAGTTTGGCCGCATCCAGCCACGCCATTCCCTCGGTCATGGTGACCAGGGCAATCTTACCCGCAACTTGTTTACCATCCAGGTCAAGAAGAGAGCCCCGTCCGACATCAACCACTTCACCGATGATTCCTTCCGGTGGCGTTGTGCAGGTACGTACAAGGTTGGGCCAAAAAGGTGAAATCGTCAGACCTGGCAGAACCTGGCCGTTCTCATCAGTGATCCGACACCATTTTGTTACGGGCACAGTAACCGGATAGGACTGGACAAAGGTTTCCAGTCCAAGTCCTGCCAGTTCATCCTTTACAAGCTTGGAGGCAAACTGTTCGCCAGAGGTTCCTGCAAGGCGAGTCGGCGCCGCCGTGGCACTGGCGTGCAGATCCGCCATTTCTCCAGTTTTGATTGATTCGAATAATGCATTGAAATCAATTCGGCCACTTAACTCACCCTGCCCGGCTGTCGCTTTGACCACAGGAATCTGGTCCTGTGCCTGGAGAAGAATAAAACACGCCGCCGTACCGGAAATGATCAGGGTAGACAGCAGAAATAAAACGCGATTCATATATGGTTGCCAGGCTGGGACAATGCTCATCAAGTCACATCGGCGATTGTACTAAATGAATCCGCCGATCGGACCTGGCGCGGATATTATCCACCTTCAACACCCCACTACCAGTTACTGGCTCTTATCGAATCGACCAAGGATCCGAAGAAACATGCGTCAACGCCTTGCCGACCATCTTTAGCTGACATTGAGCAAATCATTTGCGCCCAATGGCTATAAAGTGCAACCGATTACAGTTCCACATTGTCATGACGATTAATGGTGAACAGCCTGATTGCCAAGGTGCAATCAACATCGAGACGCGAACCAACATCCCGAGGCCTTGATTACATCGGTGGTGGACTGATGATGGATAGAACAATATCTGACCGCTTGCTTATGACCGGCGCCGGAGAACGGCGACAGCGCCAATTCCCAATAGCAGCCCCGTGGCTGGCTCGGGAATAAATGATTCGGCAAGCGTGTAATCAACTGATTCGAGTACCGATTGAACACCGGCAGAACCTGAACCAAACACGGCAAACCGGGTTCCGACCGTGTGCGGCTCAGAGATGCCGACACTGTCAATAAACTCACCAAAACCCACGAGCCCTGTCTGCAATGCGGCTTCATCATCATCCCATACCGCCATGTGAGGGGCGACGGTCGGACGAACCCGCCATCCTTCATTGCCCTGGAGTGGTCCTTTCCTGGCCACCCAGGTTGAAAAGGTGTTGCCTTCACGCTTGACACGTAAAGCAAGCGGTTTAACCAAGGTATTGTCGTCACCCTTGGTCCAATGTTGGGCTTTACCGTTTGTACCGGAGCCGGGAAAAACCTCATGGCCTTGACCGCCAACGACTTTAATCGTTTGTATGGCACCGAAAGCGTAACCGGGAAAAATCATCGTGCGATAGTAGTTGTCAGGATCCTGGTACCCGTAAACAAGGCCTATGGCGTCGCCGCCGAACATCGGCTGCGAACCTGCAAAGGAGACGGCAATATCGAAATCACCCACAACACCGACGCTGTCAGCAGTGAGCTGGGTGTAAAAAACGTCATTCTTCTTGATCTCAATGACCGGATCACCATTTGGATTTTCAATCACGTCCTCTGGGTTACCGGTCTGGACCGTCCATCTATTTCCCAGTCCGTTCGCAAAATTGTCGACAAAACCCGCGAATACAGGTGATGCACCAATCAATAATGCAGAAAAAGTAAGAATACAGGTAGTGCTCGTCCCAAACGATGGCATAACATCCTCCTCAATCAAGTGCTTCATTCTATAAGTTGATTTGTGGTGCTTAACCTCCAACTGGCATACTTTTCCCAACTGCCAGCGACCTATAATGTACAGGCAACCTGACATCTAAACAACTCGGAAACAGCAATTCCGTCTAAAATAGAGCCTTTTGATGGCAACCCCAAACGACAAACCACTGCCCAAATCCCCCCAGATTACCAAATCCAAGCTCATCTATGCCCAGCGAAGAACCAAACCATCATTATATTAGTGTTTGAATTGCAAAATTATCATTTGGACCATCTGCCATGACCACACCTACCTGCCCACCCCTGTCACGACGCGTGACATACGCTGACGACCCGTCAAGCATTGCGATCACCATCTTTCCGCCCGAAGTTACCACACAGGATCTGCAGGGATTTGTGGACCAACTCGCCGCAGGAGGAGTTGATGCGTATGCCAAGGATGTCTTTTCGACTGGCGTCAGTGTCTACTGGAACAGTTCGCTGACTGACTACGACCCAAGACCACATCACAAAAAGTTCTTGAAGCTCATCAACAGCGGTGTTGAACCGCTGAATGTTTACATTGACCGCTGCCACCAACACGGCATGGCGTTTCTCGCCAGCTTTCGCATGAATGATCAACATTGGATCAGTCCAGCTTGGAAAAACCATCCCGAATGGCAGTTGCCGCGTGGAGGAATGTCGCGTGAAGGGATGTTTGATTATCAACAAACAGGTGTGCAGGAGTGGATGCTGAGCCTGATGACTGAAATGGTAGAACGTTTTGACATTGACGGCCTGGAACTGGATTGGCTACGGGCACTGCCTGTCTTTGAACAGTTTCCTGCCACTCCCGCATCAGTTGACAAGATGACAGATTTTATCCGGCAGATTAAAGAACTTCTGGTTCAACGGGAAACGGCATTGGGTCATAGCCTACCCCTTGGCGTGCGGGTTCCTACCAAATTCAAGGAATGCCTCGCCTTTGGCCTGGACGTAAAAACATGGATCGAGGAAGGGTTGATTGACCGGGTGACACCAACCGATGCGGTCTATTGTAATTTTCAAGCCAGGTATATGGAGGACTTTGGATCGGTGACCAGTGGTCGCGATTGCATGCTCTGCCCCAGCATCATGCCAATTTTTGATCGGGGGGTTCAATACTATAGCAGGGGATTGATGACCCTCGATAATTACCGTGCACTTGCACACAGTTTCTACCAGCAGGGTGCCGACGGCCTGAATATCTTCAACTTTCAGTATCACTGGCGCGATGGAAAGCCCGGGTCGGATGATTCCTATCCAACTGTTTTTTCCCACTTACAGCAACTGCGTGAACCCAATGAAGTTGCCGGGCAAGATCGCCAGTACCTCTTCTACCCCATGTGGCATGGCCCGTGGTTGGGATTCGACAAGAACTACCAGTTACAGATCCCACCGGAGATCGGTTCGAGGGGTGACTTTGGGTTCCGGTTATTTGAATCTGGAACCTCAGAAAACGCAAAGTTCACCATGAAATTCGCCGCGATCAGTAAACAGAAGACAAAGGAAAAACCCACCAGTTCTATGATCAGGCCGCATGAACCACTTGTGGTCGCGTTGGAAATCAACGGGAATCCCGTCCCGGGCGAAGAGGTCATCGTGTCAATGTATGGCGACTGCGGGGCAAGCTATGAATTTGATGTCAACCCTCAGTGGCTGAGGGTTGGCGACAACAAATTAACCGTAATATTATTGAAAGATCACGCGGTCTTGGGTCACATTACGATCAAAAATATTGAACTCGATGTAACGATGGGGTAGGGCCTTGCGGCTTCGGGGCTGAGTCCGCAAAACCATCAAGCTTTCTAGGCCCCTCGCCGAGCTTGGCGACGGCGATTGGTTTCTTCGCGTACCCGCTTACGTAGGCGAATAGATTTCGGGGTAATCTCCACCAGTTCATCATCCTGTATGTATTCAAGACATGCTTCCAGTGACATTTCCCGTGCGGGCCGTACATGAGCCGTGTCATCCTTTCCTGCAGCGCGAATGTTGGTGTGCTTTTTGGTTCGGGTGATATTCACCGTGATATCATTGTCCTTGCAGTGCTCACCCACAACCTGCCCTTCATAGACCTGGTCGCCTGGTTTGATGAAGAACAAACCCCGATCGTAAAGAGCATCTAGTGCGAAGGCGGTGACCTGCCCGGTTTCCGTTGCAACCATTACGCCAACATGGCGTTGGGGAATATCGCCCCGCATCGCGCTATATTCCAGAAACGTGTGGTGCATGATCGCACGACCCTGAGTGGCAGTTAACATTCGACTTCGCAATCCAATTAAACCCCGGGCAGGAACGGTAAACAACATATGCACATAGCCGTCTGACCCTGATCGGGTTTCCATCGAAATCATTTCCGCCCGGCGATCACCAATCAGTCCCATCACGGCACTCTGGGCATCGGTAGGACAATCAACCACCAGGGTTTCGATTGGCTCCTGGCGTTTACCATCAATTTCCTGAAAGATCACCTTTGGTTTACCGGCACATAGCTCGTAACCTTCACGACGCATGTTTTCCAGCAGGATACCCAGATGCATGATCCCGCGGCCGGAGAGTCGAAACTCATCCGAGGTGGAACCTGACGCAACCCGTAAGGCCACGTTGCTTTGTAACTCCTTATCGAGTCGATCGCCAATCTGACGATTGGTCACATACTGACCCTCACGACCACTGAACGGTCCATCGTTCACACAAATGGTCAGATCAATCGTTGGCTCCTCCACCACAATCCCTTGCAGGGGTTGCCCCTGATCGCTGCACGCGATGGTATCCCCGATATGGATAGGGTCGATCCCAACCACTGCGCAAATATCACCTGATTCAACCACGGAACAGCGATGACGATCCAACCCTTCAAACTGGTACAGATGTAAGACCCGTTGTTGCGTCCGCTGCCCGTCGCCGTCATATACGGCCACCATCTGACCTTCAGTCATTCGCCCATGCATCACCCGTCCCACGCCTATCCGGCCGGTATAGTCCGAGTATTCTAGAGTGGTGACCAGCATTTGAAGCGGTGCTTCAATCTCACCCTGGGGCGGGGGGACGTGCTTGATAATGGTTTCGAACATCGGCCGCAGATCGTCTGATGGATGATCGGGGTCAGTCGTTGCCCAACCATATTTCGCCGATGCAAAGACAACCGGAAAATCTAATGCTTCATCGTTGGCATCAAGTTCCACGAGCAGATCGAATACCTCATTAACAACCTCGTGGACACGAGCATCCACCCGGTCAACCTTGTTGACCACCAGAATTGGCCGAAGCCCGTGCTCAAGTGCCTTATTCAAAACGAAGCGTGTTTGAGGCATGGGCCCTTCAAATGCATCGACAAGCAACAATGCACCGTCGGCCATCATGAGTACACGCTCAACTTCACCACCGAAATCTGCGTGCCCTGGCGTATCAATGATATTGATTTTGTAGGTCTGCCCATCGGGTCCGGCATAGGTAATCGCACAATTCTTGCTAAAGATGGTGATGCCCCGTTCCCGCTCTAGATCATTGGAGTCCATGATCAAGCCGAGTTGCCCCCCCGCCCGTTTATCGAGATCTTCACGCCGAAACATGCCCGATTGATACAGCAGCTTGTCCACGAGCGTGGTCTTGCCGTGGTCCACGTGGGCGATGATCGCGATGTTTCGCCGATTCGAGTGATTCATGGGTGTTGGGCTATATCGGACCAATGGCCCGGATCGGGCTACCTTAGTCAACCGAGTTTCACTGGTGGCGTGGGATGGAATTTCCAGGACGGTGACGGACAAGGATTAACGGCAGGTTTTAATCATGATCATAGCGTCATTTTACATTCAGTAAATGGACGGATCATCTTATAGAATCAGCAATTCAGGAAAATGTTGTTCGGCCCAGTTCCGGGCAGAGTCGAGTTCATCTTGACTGTTGCTGAAATATGGGGCTCGTACACCCAAACCACAATGCATGTTGGGGTTGAGCATGGCATCAGTCTTATTGACGGCGGCATCGCTCTGCCCCCGCCATGTGGTCTTGACCTCAAGTTTAAACCGGTTGACCAGTTTTTGAATTCGTATCGCCTCAGTGAAATCACCATCTCGACACGCGTAGTACCAAACCAGTGCTAGGCGGGGATTGGTCACCGCCAACCACGAATACATACCGCGGGCCCCGCCAACGAAATTGGCGACGAACGCGTATTCAGCGCAGAAATGACTCATCTGCGAAACACAACGACAGATTTCTGTAAACCAAAGCGGCTCATCACGCGGCAGCTTGGTTCCTATCAAAGTGGGCACCCGGTCTTGCAACGTCAGGTAGTCCGCGGCTTCGAATGTCCTCTTTGCGTGCCCCGTGTTGTAGTGAACCAGGGGCACGTTACCACAAACGCGGGCCACATCTTCAAAGAATGTAAATGCCTCCTCAAGTTCAAGTTGAATGTAATACGGCAAAATAACCTGCACGGCTGAAGCACCCAATTCAACTGCATGTTCAGCACGACGAAGAAAGCCACGCGTATCCGTTGCCGCACAACAAATTTGTACCGGCACATCAACCTTGCCAGCTTCATCCAAAACGGCATCAACAAGCAGGCGAAATTCGGCATCATCCAATGCGAAGAACTCGCCAGACGATGCTGTTGTGTACAGACCATCGACTCCACTACCCACAAGGTAGGCGACATCATGGCGGAGAACCTGTATATCCAAATCCCCGTGATCATCCCAAGGTGTTGGCACCAAGGACCAAACACCCATCAGATTGTCTGCCGTCAGCTGTTTCATAAACATCTATAACTATCGACAATGGCCCATTAATATGCTATAATTAGCGAGCTAATTTAACATATTTTCATGCACTTTATGGGTGAATCATCTCGGTAATTGGGAGAATTACGGGAGAAAAGTCAATCATAGGATGCCCACAGCCACCAGCAAAAGGTGAGTAAGTGTGAGGTACGAGGATGAAAGCGTCAATACCCACACCTTCCCCAGATGCGCAATAATCGGAATAACACGCTTCAAGGAGAACGGCTAATGACAAGGATTCACACAGGAATAGTCAGCATTATTTCAGCGTGGCTGTTGGCAACAACAGTTCCGGTCCTTGGCGAAATTTCCGTGTTCCAGCACGGGGTGAACGGATACCAGGGCGGA
>Ga0310125_10000652_pt1 | contig 16834 bp, 11 predicted proteins | sample CB11b_Tmax_Bot8__FD_203508 | JGI IMG/M metagenome (GOLD analysis project Ga0310125, IMG submission 203508) | Marine microbial communities from Western Arctic Ocean, Canada - CB11b_Tmax_Bot8 | ecosystem: Environmental > Aquatic > Marine > Oceanic | place: Canada: Western Arctic Ocean | collected... | reverse complement strand
CGAAGGCGGCGCAGAGAGGTCACCAGGTGCGCGCTCTTCTTCTTCTGCTTACGCGAGCGAGTGGCGGCGACCCGGCGCGAGGTCTCCACGAAGTCGATGAGGTTCACGGGAGGGCACCCCTTCTGTGGCGCGAGCGGCAGATTCCGTCTCAGTCCGTAGATTATCCCTCTCTGACACACCCGCGCAAACGGCACGGTACCCAGATCAGGATATGACTCACAGCCCAAACCCTCAGCGCACCCATTGCCTGGCCGACGATGTCGCCCAGCACCTGCGCCTCTCTTTGGCCAAAGATCGCGTCACCGCAACACGTCACGACCGCTTTCTCAGCCTGGCGATGGCGGTACGCGATCGTCTCGTCGATCAGTGGATCGACACCCAACAGAGTTACTACGACACCGACACCCGACGCGTCTATTACCTGTCTCTCGAATTCATGACCGGGCGACTGCTGGCCAACTCGTTGATCAATCTCGACCTCTACGAAGAGGCACGGCAAGCAATGGGCGATACCGGCCACGACTTGGCGAGTCTGCTCGAACAAGAGCCGGAACCAGGCCTCGGCAATGGCGGCCTGGGGCGCCTGGCGGCCTGTTTCCTGGATTCAGCGGCAACCCTCGAGTTGCCGGTCTACGGCTATGGATTGCGCTATGAATACGGGATCTTTCAGCAACGCATCTTCGACGGCTTCCAAGTCGAGGCACCCGATAACTGGCTGCGCACCGGCAACCCATGGGAGATTCCACGTCCGGAGAAGGTCTACCCCGTGCGCTTCTATGGCCGCGTCGAAGAGGGGGCCGATGCCCGCGGCCACCTGCGTTTTTCCTGGGTTGGCGGCGAACAGGTGCTGGCCATGGCCTACGATACCCCCGTGCCCGGTTTTGAAAATGGCACGGTGAACACCCTGCGTCTGTGGGCGGCCAAGTCGACGCGCGAGTTCAATCTCGAACACTTCAACTATGGTGACTACGAGAAGGCGGTTGAGGACAAGAATCGTACCGAGACCATCACCCGCGTACTCTACCCAAACGACAACTTCTTCGTCGGCCGCGAACTTCGTCTCAAACAACAATACTTCCTCGTATCGGCGACCCTGCAGGATGCGCTGTCACGTTGGTTCCGGAACCATCGCGGACTTACGGGCTTTGCCGACAAACATGCCTTTCAACTCAACGACACGCATCCCTCCATCGCCATTGCCGAACTGATGCGCATTCTCGTTGACGAGGCGTCGATGCGATGGGAGGAGGCGTGGGGGATCACGGTGCAGTGCTTCGGTTATACGAACCACACGATCCTGCCCGAAGCGCTGGAGCAGTGGCGGGTGAGTCTGCTCGAGCAGGTGTTGCCGCGACACATGCAGATCATCTATGAAATCAACCGACGCTTCCTCAACCAGGTGAAGATACATCGCCCGGGGGACGTCGATCTGCTGCGCCGTACGTCACTGATCGAAGAGGGCGAAGAAAAACGCGTGCGCATGGCGCACCTGGCCATCGTCGGTAGCCACGCCGTCAATGGCGTCGCCGAGGTGCACTCGCGCATTCTTCGCGAGGATCTGTTCCGCGACTTCGCCGACTTGTGGCCACACAAATTCCGCAACAAGACAAACGGCATCACGCCACGCCGCTGGTTGCGTCTGTGCAACCCGAGACTGGCTCGACTCATCAGCGAACACATCGGCGATGAATGGGTTCGTGACCTGTCCGCCCTGGAGGCACTCGAACCTTTTGCGGAGACCGCCGACTTTCGCACCGCCTGGCGTGCCGTAAAGCACAACAACAAAGTGGATTTGGTGGAGTACATCACGGCGCAGAGCCACGTGCCCGTCAACCCGGACGCCATGCTTGATGTGCAGATCAAGCGCATTCATGAGTACAAGCGGCAGCTGCTGAATCTATTGCACATCATTGCGCAGTATCGACGCATCAAGGCGGATCATACCCTCGACATCGTACCACGCACGGTGCTTTTTGCCGGCAAAGCGGCACCGGCGTACTACACGGCCAAGATGATCATCAAGCTCATGCACGCCGTCGGTCGACTGGTCAACTATGACGAGAACGTCGCTGGCCGGCTGCGCGTCGTGTTCTTGCCGAATTACGACGTGTCGCAGGCGGAGCGCATCATCCCTGCCGCCGACCTCTCAGAGCAGATCTCGACGACGGGCATGGAAGCGTCGGGCACGGGCAACATGAAGTTGTCGTTGAATGGTGCCCTCACGATCGGCACCCCCGATGGCGCCAATGTCGAGATCGCCGAAGCGGTGGGCGAAGAGAATCTGTTCCTCTTCGGTCCTGACGTGGAACAGATCCGCCAGCGCCGCGCTGCTGGATACGACCCCATCACGGTCTACGAGAGCAATCGGGAGCTGCGTGCCGTCATCGACTTTCTCGCCTCCGGCGCCTTGTCCCCGGAGCGGCCCGATCTATTCACGCCCATCGTCGAGTCCCTGCTCGACCACGGCGACGCCTTTTTCGTACTGGCAGACTACGATGAGTACGCCGCCGCCCAGGAGCGGGTCGATGCTGCCTGGCGCGACCCCGAGGCGTGGACCCGCAAGTCGATCCTCAACAGCGCGCGCATGGGCCGCTTCTCTTCCGATCGTACGGTGTGGGAGTACGCCATGGACATCTGGAAGGTGCAGCCTGTGACGAACCAAGCGATGGAGAGCGCCGTCGCGGGGTAAGCTGATCAGCTGCCATCCGTCGATACGTCGTCCACTTGCCGCCGCTCCAATTCGGGTACGGGGCGCTCGGCGTCGGTTGTACCCACCAGGACGCGATCATTCCAGGGAATGGCGAACAACATCCTGTCTTCGTCGGTGCGTGGTACCCAGGATCCCCGTGTGGGAATCGAGAAAGTCGGCAGGCAGCACCAGATGCGTGCCCTGACTGACAACGATGCGACGGGAGCTCTGTGGTTCGTCGAGTGCACGGCCTTCATCGGAAAAAGCCCGGCGGCATTGATGACGCAGCGCGCATCGATGAGATGTACTCCGGAGATTGAGTCGCCACGGCGGCGCATGGCATCGACTCGAACCCCGGTTACCAGCGTCGCACCGTGATCGACTACCGTGCGGGCAAGAGTGACGGCGGCGCGGCATCGACGGCGGTGCCCAGGCCCGTGGCGCCACCACCGATGATGACGATGTCCCAGCATTCCTCGGCGTGGAGGGCGGCCAGCATGGGCTCGCGCTTCAGGGTGTCACAGTCTGCTCTGTTGCCCAATTTCGCGCTCGCTCGACGGCCCGCTGCCAATCCGCACAACGCCATTGCCGTTCGTCGTCGGGCAACGATGGTTCGAACGTGCGATCCACCTGCCAGTGGTCAGCCAGAGCGGCGCCGTCTGGCCAGACGTCGGCTCCCAGTCCCGCCAGTAGCGCCGCACCGAGGGCCGTCGTCTCCGTGATCGTCGGCCGCACGACGGCTACACCCGTCAGGTCTGCCTGCAGCTGCAACAGCAGATCGCTGGCGGCGGCGCCGCCGTCGACGCGCAGTTCGGTGAGTTTCCTGTCGGCATCGGTGGCCATCGCCGCAAGAACGTCAGCAACCTGAAAGGCGATCCCTTCGAGTGTTGCGCGAGCGATATGCGCCGCTGTTGAGCCCTGCGTCAGGCCCAGGATGGTACCGCGAGCAGCGGCGTCCCAGTGCGGTGCGCCAAGACCGGCGAAGGCGGGCACGACGCAGACGCCCCCGGTATCAGGCACCGACGCGGCAAGTTCGTTGACCTGTGGCGCGCTGTCGATGATGCCGAGTTTATCGCGCAGCCATTGGATCGCCGCGCCGGCAGTGAAGACGCTGCCCTCCAAGGCGAACTCCAACTCGGTATCACGCAACTGCCAGGCGGCTGTCGTCAGCAGACCGGTGTTGCTGGGTGCCGGCAACTGGCCCGTGTGCATGAGCAGGAAACAGCCGGTGCCGTAGGTGTTTTTTGCCATGCCGGGACGCGTGCATTGCTGGCCAAACAAGGCGGCCTGCTGATCTCCGGCGATGCCGGTGATAGGGATCTTGGCACCGAAAAGCTCGGCCGTCGTGTGGGCGACGACGCCGCTGCTGGCAATGATATCGGGCAACAGCGAGTGCGGCACATCGAACAGCTCGAGCAGATCATCATCCCACATGCGACGGCGCAGATTGAACAACTGCGTGCGGCTGGCGTTGGTCACGTCTGTGGCGTGGACCGCACCGCCGGTCAGTTGCCACAGCAACCAGCTGTCGATGGTCCCGACGGCGAGTTCCCCGGAATCGGCTCGACGACGTGCATCCGGCACCCGATCGAGTAGCCAGGAGATCTTGGTGGCGCTGAAATACGGATCCAACACCAGACCGGTCGCTTGCCGCACAACCTGTTCGTGACCATCGCGGCGCAGTTGCTCGACGTGCGTTGTGGTTCGTCGGTCCTGCCAGACGATTGCATTGTACAGTGGACGTCCTGTCAGCCGTTCCCAGAGCACGATGGTCTCACGTTGGTTGGCGATGCCGATCGCAGTAACGTCCTTGGGGTCCAGGTTGGCGCTGACAAGCACTTGTTGCGCCACGTCTCGCTGCGTCGTCCAGATCTGTTCCGGATTCTGCTCCACCCATCCCGGGTGCGGGTACAACTGCTCGATGGGCTGCCGCGCCGCGGCCAGGATGCGCAGATCCTCGTCGAACAACAGCGCCCGCGATGAGCTGGTCCCCTGATCCAGGGCGAGCAAGTAGGTCATGTCGGGCGGCGGCAAAACTGTGGAAAGAGCTCGTCGTGCAGTTCGGCACATTGCTGCAGATGACGCATGCGTCTTTCATCCGCCGTGTCGAGCATGGTTGGGAAGAACATGCCGGCGCCGGTATCGACGTTGTAGCCCCCTGGCGAGTGCACGCTGACGTACTTGCGCAGCGTCGCCTCGTCTTCCGGGTTGGCGCAGGCCCTGGTCAAGTTCATGGTAAACATGCGCCGCTGCGTGCTGCCACCGAAGGAGGCGTGGTAGAGATCATGGTTGAAGATGACGACGTCGCCAGGCACAGTCTCGAGCACGAGCCTCCCGGGGAACTCAGGCGGCGCCACACCGAACACTTTGAAGGCATCGTTCGGGTCGACGTTCTCGGTACGGATGAAGTGACCGGGACGCTGGCTGCCCGGGATCACCCGCAGGGCGCCGGTGGTCGCCGACAGTGGATCGAGGTAGAATGCGACCTTGCAGGCAAACAGCTGACCCCAGTTGCCATCGGGATGCCAGCCTGTATCCCCCGAATAATAGTTGCCGTCTCCCGACGCATAGTTGAAGTCCGACCCTAGCACACTCCCCACAAGTCCGAGAATACGCTCGTCGTCGAGCAGCGCGCACAGGGCCGGGCGGTGTTCGATGGGGCCGCCAAACATGGTGCGCTTGCTGCCATCATGGTCAGCCCCCGCACCGACAGTGTGGATCGACTGCTCGAACTCCTCCGTAATCGTGGCGATTTCGTCGACGTCGAACAATCGTGGGCAGACGAGGTAACCGAAGGTGTGAAAGAACTGGCGTTGCTGTGGTGTCAGAGTCATCTCGTTCTCCCTCAACCGAAAAATACACCCCGAAGAGTATTGGATTGCATCCCCGTGATCGCATCGACAACGACCCAGAAACCGCCAACGGAGGCCTCTCCCAGGATCAACCCGAGGAAGATGGGCCGTAGCCGCGCCAACAACAGCGGTCCACCATACTTGAGAATCGTCGTCTTCAGCACGAGTGCGATAAAAACACTGAACCACATGCCACCGAAAACACAACTCACCGGATACCCCAGCGGATGGAATGGCCACCACAGGTAGTGGTGTTGCACCGCCATCAATGCTGCCATGACGACGGCGCCCGCCGCCGTATGCACCCAGCCGATCCAACTCGCCGCAAAGGGCGTGTCCACATTGATCTGCATGAAACGAAATGGGTATTGGGAGACGTTGTTGAAATAGAATGACGACAGATTGATGGCACCATGTTCATACCCCAGGTACAGGATCAACCCGATCGACGTGGGCAACGTCACCAGAATCACCGCTACGATGCCACCGAACAGACGTCGATGACGATGCACGGCGCCCACCTCGGTGAGCAATTTGAGACCATTGGCGACGGCCGTCATCATCAGGATCAGCGTATCCACACTCCAGGCATAACAAATCGACAGCCCCGCCATGCCTTTGGCGCCAATCACCGACGAACCGATACCGGAAACGACAAAATCGGGCGGATTTGTCGGTGGAAACATGTTGGCCACACCACCCTGAGCGACGGTGCGGGAGATGGCGATATAGATGATGAATGCGGAACTCAGCAGCAACACGACAAGCGGCGGGGCCAGGCCAATGCGCCAGAGCCACACAGCCATCACGGACAGACCCGTTGCGGCACCACCTACGGCCATGCGATAGGACAGGATCTCGTCACTGTCATCGATGCTCGGATCACCGGTAAAAGCCTTGCGAAAGACCGCCTTCAGATGTGCCCGACCGATCCACAAAGTGCCGATGACGAGCACGATCATCGCCCCCATGGCCTGATGAATAATGTCGGGTTCGGTGTACTGACTGTAGGCGCCCATAGCGACCTCTTTACTGCCCCAGCCCATGAACCCCCACATGCCTCGCTGCACGGTCGTCATCAAGTAGAAGAAGCAAAGACCGGCGGCGATGCTGGGTGGCACGAAATAGGAAAACCCGACCATCGACGCCGAGATGCGCAGCTGAATCGCCGCCATGCCCCGCAGGATCGGAATCGCCGGCAGATAGGTGACGACGGTGGGCACAACCTGGAAATAGTTGTGTAACGCGTTCAGCGAACCCAGTGTGAAAGGGATGGCAAAACCGGCCCACAGCATCCAGTTCTTGAACAGGGGTTTCATCGCCGCTGAGTCGGAGGAGCCGTCGTCGATCATGGCCAGTGGCAACTGCACCATGGGGTAGGCGAGGCGTTCGTACTCCACCCACTGCTTGCGCAGGATGACCATGATGCAGGTCATGGTCAAAAACAGGGCGAGGGCGAAGATCCCCCACCAGGCCAACGGCCAGACCCACGAATCCCATGGGATGACACCACCGGGGCTGCCCTCATAAAAATGCCACATCGCGTCGCGCCCCTGAGGCAGAGGCCAGGTGGGCAGATAGGGCTGGATGATGTTGCCCCAATCGTTCTCAGGTGTGGCGTAGTAGGTAGAGCCGGTGATGACGGGCAGAATCTGGCTGGAAAACCCACGACCCGTAAGCGTGTTGGCCACTAGGATCAGGACGTAGGCGACGGCCAATTCCGGCTTCGTCAACGCCCACGATCGGCGCATCCAACCAAGGCCCGTATTAACGACAAAGACGAGGGCGAAAAAGACGCAGATCGCCCCGGGGGTCCAGTTCCAGGTCGCCAGCCCGGAGCCCTTGATCATCATGTCGTTCCAGGTAGACCCGAGACTGAGGATGACGGCGCCCGTCAGGCCCGTCAGCAGCGCCCGCAGGCTGCAACCACGACGGGCCTCTTCTTTGGTGGTCGGCATCAGGCAAGTATAGGCTGTATGCAGTTTCATGTCCGCGCCTGCCCTAACAAGCCGTCCTCGACACTGGGAGATCAGCAGCTTGTCTTTGCGGAGTGCACCCACCACCGCGACCGCGGCTGCAGCACGGCGAACACAGGGGCCGCTGGTTGCTGACGGCGCATACGCGGCTGCGGCCTGGTGGCGACGCCATTGTGGACGGTACGGACGTGGTCGAGTGACGATGGGGGTACATCCTGGCAGGGCTAGAATCTTGGCGGCGCCATCGGCGCCGCCGGATCGTCCAGCAGCCGCTGTGGGGAGTCCGTTTACGGAGCGAAAGACATCCGCCATCAGACCCGGACGGAAAAAGACGCAGAGCGACTCGACAGCGAACTGCCCGGTACCGGCCTTGTAGTGAACGCGCCCACCACGAAAGCTCTTGATCGACAGACCACCGATGCCGGCGAAATGGTGGGACTGCGCCCCGATGTGGGTGTGCAGGACCCAGTTGTCGCTGTTGCTGTCGATCGGGGGGCGTTGTCAGATGTCATTTTGAGTTGGGCCTGCTCACCTGGGCTTTTCAGCCGGGATCTTTCGGTAAGCAAGGATAGTTCTGCCCCCGCCCGTTGTGCCAACCGCCGAGCGCGCCGACCTTGCACGCACTCCCCACTTCGCCCTCTATTGCATTGTTGATCGATGCAACCCAACCCCTGTATCGTCCGTAGAAAGAGACCACCATGCCGGCCCCTCACAGACCCCTGCTCAATCTCGACACCGCTGTCGCACCACCCCGCTGGGCCCTGCTTGAGCGCCACCTGCTCGCCACCCAGGCGCAGGCTTGTCGTGATTTCTACGACAAATACTTCGATGCCTCAAACGGCCACCTGTTGTGCGTGCCACGCTGGGGCGGTGATGACGGCCCCGATGATGCCGCCGAGAACCAGTTGAACTGGACGATCCTGCATGCGCTGGGTGCACCGGACGACATCCTCGACTTGTTCCGCGTCGGTTTTGAAGGCCACATCGATCAGTACACCAAGGCCAAGACCATCGATGTGCCCATGGCGCGGGATGGCATGTACTACAAAGAATTTCCCGTGTCGCTGGACTGGTTCCACCACGGCGAAGGGCTCTCGTCGTACCTGTTGTACGGACTGAGCGATCCATACGACGACAACTACGAACGGCGCTTCCGGCGCTGGGCAGCCATGTATGACGGTACCGACAAGGCCACCCCGAACTACGATCCCGAACACCGCGTCATCCGTTCCATGTTCAATGGCTCTCGCGGCCCTCTGATGCGCAAGGCAACCGGCCTCGACTGGGCGGGGGACCCCATCGAGATCGAAGGACGCTTCGGCCCCGGTCACGGCGAACGAACCTTTGGTGAGATGCTCGCCCACTTCGAGGAGTACACCGACGTCGTTGGCGACTGTCCGCTCAACCTTGAAGCAACACACCTGGGTGTGGTGGCCTACATGATCACCGGGGAAGAGCACTACCGGAATTGGGTCGTTGACTATGTCGATGCGTGGATGCAGCGCACCGACGACAATGGCGGCATCATCCCCTCCAACATCGGTCTCGACGGCAGCATCGGTGGCGCCGCTGACGGCAATTGGTGGGGGGGCTGTTACGGTTGGGGTTTCACCGTTACCGTGCCGCAGACCGGACAGAAGGCGAATCGTCCCGCCTGCTATTCCCGCGCCCACTACGGCTTCGGCCACGGTCTACTGCTCACCGGAGATTCCTCCTACGTCGACACCTGGCGTGGTGTGCTCGACAAGGTTAACGAGAATGCGAAACAAGAAGACGGCAAGACGGTGTATCCCCACATGCACGGCGCCGACGGTTGGTACGATTTCCGGCCGCGTCCCTTTTCACCGGGTGCTCACGACATCTGGTACTGGTCGCAGAGCGACACGGACCGGCAGCGTGTTGCCGGCGACAAGTGGGTGCAGTTCCTCGGGGGGGACAACCCCACCTATCCAGAAGATGAGCTCGAGCGCGGACTCGGTCAGCTGCGCGATCGCATGTCGCGCATGGCTGCTGACGACACAGCGCCCGACACCCGTCTGTCCGATGATATGAATTCGATCAATCCCGCCGTGACGGAGGGCCTTGTGCGGCTGATGCTCGGTGGCATTCCCGTTGGGCGCTCCGCCCACACACTGCACTGTCGCCTCCGGTACTTCGACGCGCAGAAGCGGCGCGCCGGTCTGCCGGAGGACGTCGCAGCCCTCGTCGAGCACATGAGTGATGATGAGGTCACGGTACAACTCGTCAACCTCGACCCCGTGCGGGAACGACACGTCGTCGTTCAGGGCGGCGCCTACAGTGAGCACAAGATGGGCAACGTCTCCGTAGAGGGTGGGGCGCAGATGGACGTGCCCGGAGATGGGTCCGCTTTCACCGTACGTCTGGCACCCGGTTCGGGTGGGCGCCTAACCATCTCGCAAGATCGCTTTTCGCGGCAACCGACCTTCACCTTCCCTTGGGATCGATAAACCGATGACCTGCATCCTTCGTCTCGTTGTCTGCCTGCTGCAGGGCTCTATTCTGTGGGCGAAGACAACCTGTTCGCAGGAGCGGTACGGTGTCGTTGAGCAGCTGGGAGTGCAGGTTCCGACTACCGATGAGACGCTGTTGTCGACCAACCTCTTCTCCAAGCATGGCCACGCCTTTGTGGTACAGGATGTACGTGGTCGATTCGTCAACGTCCGGCGTGGCCGCCGGCAACACACACACCCGCTGCGAGCCGATGACGCTGGAATATCGTTACACCCTCTACGTGCTGATCTCCGCCCTGGCCGGGGCGGCAGGGCTGATCCTGACTGAAGTCCTGCTGCGCGCCTACGCGATTTCTGTGCTCAGTATCGCGATTCAGGCCAATCTGGTGGGTGGCCTTTTTCTGCTGTTGAGTTCGAAGCTTCAGGGCTCGCGTGGCTGGCGTGTGTGGCCGCTGGCAGACTGGTTCCGCCTGCTCGTTGCCTCGAGTGCGACCTTTGCCGCCGCCTTCCTGCTACTATACAAGGCGGTCGATCTCATCGGCTCGACCAAGACGACGCTACTGGGACGACTGGAGGTGGTCTTGATCGTCGCCCTGGCCGTGATCTTTCTCGGCGAGCGCTGGACGCGGCGTCACTGGCTGGCTTTGGGCCTGGCACTTCTGGGTGCCACAGTCGTCAACTTCGACACCGCTGCCTTCAACCTGCAGTTCGGCCTGGGCGAGTTGATGAGCCTCGGGGCCGTCCTCTCCTTCTCTGTCGGCATCATCCTGCTGAAATCCCTTGTGGACCGCCAGGATGGTCAACTCGTGACCGGTTTCGGTCTGTTGCTGGGTGCTGCCCTGCTGACACCCGTCGCGCTTGTCGAGGACGTCTCGCTGAATACGATCGCTGACGCCGGTGGCTTGGCGGCATTACTGCTGTTTGTGCGCGGTCTGTTTCTGGGAATCTCCTGGGTCACTTACAACTTGGCGATGAAACATATCGGCGCCTCCCGCTGTTCGGTGCTGTTCCTCACTCTCGTACTCTTCACCGTCGTGTTGCAGGTCGGTATCGACGCCGTCGCGCCCGGTCTGGGACTGCAGATTCCTGGCAATCTGTCCATGTCCATATTGGGCGGTCTCATCATTTGTGGCGCCGTCTTTTTGATCCACCGCCAGCCGTAGTCTTGGCCTGCACGGGCAACTCGATGAAGCTCGCTGCATCCGCGGCATGGTGGATGGCGTGGATCGACGTACAGAAGTCTTCCGGCTGTGCCCACGCGATGTTGTCGACGAAGGTCTGCGGATTGCGATCGCACAGGGGAAACCAGGAGCTCTGGATTTGCACCAGGATCCGATGACCCGGTAGAAATGTGTGATGCACGTGGGGCATCACGACGCGGTACGGGAGCACCTGGCCGGGTGGAATGGGCTGCGCCTCTGAATAACTCTCGCGATACCGGCCACGCAGAATGTCACCGGAGATCATGAACTGGTGACCGCCGAGTTCAGGCTGTGATGGCACCTCATTCGGATACAGATCGATGAGCTTGACGACCCAATCCGCGTCGGTGCCCGTCGTCGAGGCGAACAAAGTCGCAGCGACCTCGCCGGCAAGTCTCAGGGGCTTCTGCAGAGGCTGGCCGACAAAGACGAGGACATCAGTGCGGTCGGCGAAGGGCCGCTGATCGTCGACCAGCCAACGCCGCCATGTCGAGCCCTGGCCACCGAAGGAGGGTACGATGGGCCGCACGCGATAGGGCACCGGTTTGGCCGGATCGGAGACGTATTCCGTGCAGCCCTCCCCCTTGCGGGGTCGTTTGAAGTCCAGCCCGCCTCCGCGCTGCAGATACAAACGCTCGGGATTGCCCGCCGGTGGCCAGCTATCGTAGCTGTGCCAGCCATTACTACCCGTCTCAAAGGCCAGCACCGGTGGCAGCGTCTCTGCCGGTTTCACCCGTTTAAGATGTTGATCCCAGAATGGCTTGAGCATGCGCTCACGAAACTGCAGGGACGTGTCCGCCCCCCACTTGAGACTGCCAAGTTCGGAACCGTCCCCCGTTGCTTGACCATGACACCACGGTCCGATGGCGAGGTGTGTTTTTCCCCCGGAGCGATCCCGGCGAGCCATCACCTCATGGGATAACACGGCACCATACATATCCTCCTGGTCGAACAGACTATGCACGTTGAGCACGGGGACCTTGCGGGGCGCTTTTTCCAACAGCTCGTGCACCGCCTGGTCCTGCCAATAGTCGTCGTAGGCGGGGTGCTCGAGCAGACGATTCCAGGCGGGCAGCTTGTCGGCGCCGTAACGGCGGCCCAGTTCGCCGATAGAACCCGCCTCCAGCACAGCGCTGTAGAAGTCGTGATAGCCCCAGGGGATCCCGTGACTGGCATTGCGACTCGACGTCTGGCGATAGACGTACTCCAGCATCACCGTGCGGAACGCACCATGCCGATAGAAGTCATCCCCAAGCCAGGAATCGACCATGGAGTTGACGGGTACCGCCGCGTGCAACGCCGGGTGCGGATCGAGCAACGACATGAGGGTGAGGAAACCGTCGTATGACACACCGGTGGTACCGACTCGACCATTGTTGTCAGGCACATTGGCGACGAGCCACTCGATCGTATCCCACGCATCGGTCACCTGGTCGACCTTGCCGGAGTTGAAGGGACCCAGCGTAGGCACCGTCATCACATACCGACCCTTGGAGCCGAACCGACCGCGCACATCCTGGTAGACGCGGATGTAACCGTCCCGCACAAGTGCCTCGTCGGCGGCGGGCAGCGCCATGGCGATATCGGGACTGTCGGTGCGCGCTGCACGACGGGAGGCGTTGTATGGTGTGCGCGTCAACACCATCGGCATCTTGCCCGCGCCATCCTTCGGGATCATGATGATCGTGTTCAGCTTCACACCATCCCGCATGGGGATCATGGCTTCCATGCGGGTGTGATTGTAGGCGGGGGTTTGCTGTTGGAACTTGCGCGGCACATCGGTGCTGCTTGCCAGATCTCGGGAGGCGGAGGCTTTCTTTCGTATTGTGGGCTTTTTCGCTGGAGACATGGTCAGCAACGCTCCGTTGTTGGGATGGTGTTGTCGAGGTGTTACAACGATAGGGTCATTGGCAGGGGCACACACTTCTGCGATCGCTCCACCTTGCTTACAGCAGCACAATCCGCCTTACTCCTACACCAATTCAACGAACCACTTGCCCCTGAGATCCCTCCTGCCCTGGAGTCCCCGTGGAACATCTGTCCGTCATCCCCTTCCTCAAAAACAGACCAGCTGACCAGAACGTCTACCAGGCCATCGGTGTCGAGCCCATCATCAACTGTCGGGGCACATTCACCATCATCGGTGGATCCGTTGAACGTCCGGAAGTATTGGAAGCGATGGATGCCGCTTCAGGATTCTTCGTGCAATACGACGAACTCGCGACAGCCCTGGGCGAACGACTCGCCGGCATCACCGGCGCGGAATGGGGTCTCATCGCTTCAGGTTGTGCCGCCGGTATCAAACATGTGACCACGGCCTGTGTGACCGGTGGTGATCCGGAGAAACTGGTTCGCGTGCCGGACCTGAGGGGACTCGACAAGACGGAAGTCATCGTGCCCAGATACTCGCGCAACGTCTACGACCATGCGGTGCGCAATGTGGGCGTCGACATCGTCATGGTAGAGACGGCGGATGAGCTGGAGCAGGCCATCAACCCACGCACGGCGATGATCTATCTGACCACGGGCGGCGGCTCCGCAAAGGGCCAACCGTTGTCACTTGAGGTAATCGCCGGCATCGCCAATCCCAGAGACATCCCCATTCTGGTAGATGCCGCCGCGGAGAATCTCACCATCCCCAACATCCACCTGGAGCAGGGCGCCACTATTGTCGCCTACAGCGGTGGCAAAGCCCTGTGCGGACCACAGTGTGCGGGACTTGTGCTCGGACGCAAAGACATCCTCATGTCGGCGTGGCAGGCCAGCTCGCCGCATCATGGTCCAGGGCGCGACGACAAGATCGGCAAGGAGGAGATGGTGGGCATGCTCGCCGCCGTGGAGGCCTGGGTGACCCGCGACCATGACGCCGAGTGGCAGAGCTGGCTCGAGCGCCTGGAGACCATCTCACAGCGCCTCAGCGACACCCCGGGCGTCAGCACACAGGTCGGCGACCCGACGGGACTCAACAACCGCGCACCCTCGTTGACGATCAGCTGGAATCCGGATCAGTTGCACATCACGGGGGCGGAGGTCGCCGAGGACTTCGCCAGAATTGCGCCCAGGGTCGCCGTCGGCAGTGGTGACGACGATGGCAACGCCTCCGTCCGCATCACACCGAGTCAGATGCAACAAGGCAACGATGTCGTTGTCGCCGACAGAGTTCACGCCATCCTCACCGAAAACCGGGTGCCCCGTTCAAAGGCACTGCAGCCGGCGAGCGTCGATCTGACTGGCGAATGGGACCTCACCGTCAACTACCACAGCAGCAGCAGTCAACATCAGCTCGCCATCAGACAGGACGGCAACTGGATCGAAGGCACTCACAAGAGTGCGTTCTCGATCCACGAACTGGCAGGTGTCGTCGAAGGGGATGACGTCAAACTACAGAGCGCAGCGCGCCAGCCAGGGGACCACGTGCCCTTTCTTTTTTGCGGCACGGTCACAGACGACACCCTCTCCGGATCGATTCACCTGGGGGAGTACCTCACCGCCACGTTCAGCGCCAAACGTGCATCCAGAAATGGCAGCCGCCAACCGATCACGATCCCCGGTGGGCCACCCCTGGCGACGTGATGGCCAACTCCGTGGATCGATTGCACGACACGTGGCTCTTCATCGACGATGACCACGTCCTCTACCGCGCCGGCACACGTCGTGTATTCCAGAGGCCGGTGCGCCACGGGGCCAATCCACTGGTGGCGCCCACCGAACCTTGGGAGATGGCACTGGCGTGGAACAGCATCTACCACGATCCGGACACGGGCAAATACCAGCTCTGGTATCAGTCCTACTACGAAGGCGATCTGCAGGACCGGCGTTTCGGCTGTGTTGTCTGTTACGCCGAGTCCGATGACGGCACCCACTTCCACAAACCTGAGCTCGACCTGTTCCCTTTCGCCGACCGGGCACAAACCAACATCGTGTTGCTGGGCAGTGGTGGACATTCGTCTCGGTACTGCTGTTCCGTCCTTGTCGATGTCCATGAACCGAATGCGGACCGCCATTACCGCATGGCGTATTTCGATTGGACGGAGACCGACGCCGGGCAGCGACCCGGCCTGTGCGTCGCCTTTTCACCGGATGGCATCCACTGGACGAAACACCCGCCGGCGCCGCTGTCAGCGATCGCCTATGGCAGCAGTGGTGACGAGGTCCCCCTGACGACACAGACCGATCGTGCCTGGGCAGTGCCACTGTCGATGAGTGATGCGACAGACGTCTTCTTCGACCCCGTGCTCGAGCGGTATGTCTGGTACGGCAAGATGTGGATCGACGGGCCCGATGGTCGCATGGCGTGGAAACATGCCATGGGGCGCACCGAGAGTGCCGACTTTCTCGACTGGTCGACACCCGAACTGGTCTGTGCCCCCGACGACGAGGATCCACTTCACGTCGAATTTCACACCACTCCCGTGTTCTATCACGAAGGCGTCTACATCTGCCTCAACCAGGTTCTCGATCGCGCCGTCGGCGGTGGGGTGATCGATGTGGAACTCATGCTCAGCCGTGATGGCCGCAACTGGCAGCGCCCCTTTCGCGACGAGTTCTTCCTACCCCGTGGCGCAGCCGGCACGTTCGAAGGGGGCTCGATCTTCACCAATTCGACGCCCGTCATGCTCGACGACGAAATGCGCTTCTACTACGGCGGTTATTCGGCAGGCGCCACCTCTGCCGACGACCGACGCCATGTTTCCGGAATCGGTCTGGCCACCTTGCGGCGAGATCGTTTCGCCGGCATCCAGCCTCTGGACCGAACCGATCTGGTCACGCAGCGACAGCCGGTGGAAGGTGTCGGTCAGGTCACCCTGAAAAAGACCTCGTTGGCGCAGGTCCGTGCGGTTGAGCTGAACGCCGATGCCTCCGCAGGCAGCATCCGTGTTGAAGTCCTGGATGCAGCAGGTCGGCGTGTTCCCGGTTTCACCTGCCAGGATGCGGTCCCTGTCCGTGGGGATTCCCTGCGTCACGGGGTGCGGTGGCAGCAGCGACAACTGACCGATCTGGCTCCCGGGGATTATATGCTACGCTTGCACCTGGAGCGGGCCACCCTGTTCGCCCTGCGCTGGGTAGCCCCTGCTTGAGCCGCGGCCCCCAAACCGGTATCCTTGGGGACTCTATGTCTGGCAACCTGATCGCCCTGCAGAACAAATTCCTCGGTGAGGGCCAGACCGTCTACGACGAACTGGCCCGCATCCATGAGCGCCAGGGGTTTGTCGCTGACAACGACATCGAGCAACTCGCTGAAACACACAACCTGCCACCATCACTGGTGCGGGCCACGGCCAAATTCTACGACGAGTTGTCTCAGGAGAAACCAGCCAAACACACACTCAAGATCTGCATCGGCGAAGCCTGCCGCGCCGCTGGCTGCGACAGGATTCTCCAGCGGTGCAGCCAGCAGTTAGGTATCGAGCCTGGCGAAGTTGCCGCCTCGGGCGCCCGACTCGAACACGTTGCCTGTCTCGGCTACTGTGGCCTGGGACCAAACGCCATGGTCGACGACACACCCGTCAGTCTGGCTGACCCAGAAGCCATTGACGCCGTCCTGGCGCACGTGCGAGATGAAAACAATCACACCCTTCAGGAACCGACGAACAGCCTGTTTCCGCCGGCAGCAGGGCAGCCGTGTGTGGTACTACGACACATG
>Ga0310125_10000650_pt1 | contig 16849 bp, 11 predicted proteins | sample CB11b_Tmax_Bot8__FD_203508 | JGI IMG/M metagenome (GOLD analysis project Ga0310125, IMG submission 203508) | Marine microbial communities from Western Arctic Ocean, Canada - CB11b_Tmax_Bot8 | ecosystem: Environmental > Aquatic > Marine > Oceanic | place: Canada: Western Arctic Ocean | collected... | reverse complement strand
CCATGAGCAACGACGTTGATCTGCAAGAGCTGGCTTACGACCGACGCGTCAGCCAAAAGAATCTTCAGCTTCAACAGCATGTCCTGACTCGATATGTGCTGCCGTTGGCGTTGTTTTTTGGCTTCCTTTGGCTCGTCGTATGGGCATCACGTGACCTGCTGTTTCCCCCAAAAGCGGTAACTGTAGTGCCCGTGTTATCGACAACGGCAGAAATTCATCAAGAAGGCACACCGCTGTTCCAAGCAGCAGGTTGGATTGAACCTCGACCAACGCCCGTTCGAGTCGCCGCGCTGGCACCGGGAGTAGTTGCCACGCTCTTGGTAGTTGAAGATCAACCTGTCAAAGCAGGCGAACCGATCGCTGAACTCGTCAAAGACGATGCGCAGCTCACCCATGACCGGGCTTTGGCCAATCTTGAACTTCGCCGCGCCGAAGTCGACCAAGCCAACGCCGCACTCACCGCTGCCATCACGCGCTTCCAACAACCCGTTCATCTTGAAGCCGCGCTTGGAGCGGCGGAAGCATCGTTGGCAAAGATCGAAACCGAATCCAACAACCTTCCATTCGAGATACGGCGTGCAGAAGCAGACCACGTGGCGATGCTGAAAGACTACAACGGTAAGCTGGCTGCAAAGGGAGTTGTGGCTGGTGTCGAAATCGACATTGCCAAAAGCAAGGCCGTGGCAGCCGAGGCACTCGTCGAAGAATTGCGTGAGCGATCCGACTCACTCAAAAACGAACAGGTTGCGTTTGTCCAACGACGGAACGCTCTGGAGACACAACTGGAGCTACTGGTCGACGAAACCAAGGCAAAGGATGAAGCCGCGGCACAGGTCAAAGCGACAACTGCCCGCCTTACACAGGCCCGGATTGTCGTTGCCGAAGCTAAGCTGCAATACGATCGAATGACTGTTACTTCACCCATTGATGGCCGTGTTTTCCGCCTGATTGCTGATCCGGGCACGCGCATTGGAAGTGGGATGACTCAAATGACCGGTCACGACGGCAGTACGGTCGTTACGTTGTACCGACCAGAAATGTTACAGGTGCGCGTTGATGTACGCTTCGAGAACATCCCGCAAGTCCGCCTCAAGCAACCGGTCGAGATCGACAATCCGGCCTTGTCATCGCCACTCACTGGCACGGTACTGTTTGTCAGTTCGGAAGCCGACATTCAGAAAAACACGCTGCAAGTTAAAGTCGAGATTCCCGATCCACCACCGGTCTTTAAGCCAGAGATGTTGGTTGATGTAACATTCCTCGCGGCAAAGCAGCTCAAAGAGTCAAACGGGCCAGCGCAAGAAGTGAAACTCTACGTTCTTCAACAACTCGTTTACGAGGATGACAATGGTTCGTTCGTCTGGCTCGCCGATCAGTCCGATGGAAAGGCCCTTAAAACGGCCATTGGCATCGGAACGGTCAGCTCCAGTGGACTCGTCGAAGTCACCAGCGGCCTCACTGTATCCAGCCGAATCATCTCTGGTGGCAGGGACAGCCTGGAACATGGCGACCGGATTCAAGTCGTAAGCGAGGATACCTCACTTGGAACCCATGTCGTTCCCGGCAGCAGCGCATCGAATCCGACGAATCGACTACCGGAGGGAGACAACTCATAATGGCCCTTATCGAAATTAACAATTTGACCAAGCGATATCACAAAGGTGACGAGACAATCACGCCACTGGACGCTGTATCATTGGTTATCGAACAGGGTGAATTTGTTTCATTGATGGGAACCAGTGGAACGGGTAAGTCCACACTTCTCAATCTGATTGCAAGCATCGACCGGCCCGATAGTGGCAGTATCATCATCGACGGCACCGATATCACATGTCTGTCCCGTACCCAGCTTGCTCATTGGCGCGCCACCAATTTGGGTTACATCTTTCAAACGCATAATCTGATCCCCGTACTGACAGCATATGAAAACATCGAACTTCCATTGATGCTGTTGCCAATGTCCCGTGGTGAACGTCGTAAGCGAATCGAAATCGCACTAAAAACGGTCGATCTGATTGACCGTGCCGATCATTATCCACGTCAAATGTCGAGTGGTCAGGAACAGCGAATTGGTATCGCGCGAGCTATCGTCGCTCATCCCAAGGTTGTGGTCGCCGACGAACCAACCGGCAACCTTGATCCGGACACTTCCGATCAAATTCTGGACTTATTGAAGCGACTGAACGAACAACTCAACGTGACGTTGCTGATGGTCACACACGATACCGAAGCGGCTCAAATCGCCCACAAACAATTTCGACTCGATCACGGAAAGCTGGTGCAAACAGGCGGCAAGAACTGCCAGCCGGCCGGGCTCTCTGAAACACGCGAATCAACCAATTAATCAATCACTTTCAAAACATGCTGAAATTCGTCCTTTACACACTGAAAACACTCTGGCGACATCGTTCACGCACCATCCTGACCGTGAGCGGCTCCGGCGTTGCACTGTTCGTTTTTTGTTTTGTCGGATCCGTACAGGAAGGCATGAACGACCTACAACGGCGACAAGAAGCAAAGGGATCGTTGATTGCTTTTCAAGCCAACAAGTTCTGCCCAGCCACAAGTCATCTGCCACAAGATTACGATACACAAGTCGCCCAGCTCGCAGGAGTGAGGGAAGTTATGCCGATCCAAGTCTTTACAAACAACTGTCGAGCAAGCCTCGATGTTGTTGTGTTCTATGGCGTACCGCCAAAAAAGCTGCGCAAAGCTCGCGATTTTAAACTTATCAGGGGCGATTGGCCTGAATTTGAACAACATCAAGACGCAGCTGTCGTAGGTCGCGCTTTTGCCAATCGTCGCAAGATCCAGGTCGGTGACAAGTTTTCCATCGGCAATCTGAGTGTCAACATTGCCGGTATCTATAAGAGTGATGACCCAGCCGAGGAAAACTACATCTACTCGCACCTTGAATTTTTACAACGGGGTAAAGGTAGGAACTTCGTCGGCACCGTAACACAACTGGAAATCCTTTTAGATGATGGGGTCAATCCTGTCACCAAGTGTGCTGAAATTGACAACATGTTTCGCGGCGGGCCCGTGGAAACCGACACTCGGCCAAAAGGCGTCTTCCAAACCAAGAGTCTTGGAGACCTGACACAGTTAATCAGCATGACGCACTACCTCGGCTACGCCTGTGTCGGTCTCGTACTGACCCTGGTCGCCACCACCACTCTCATGTCGGTACAAGACCACATTAAAGAACACGCCGTTTTGCAAACCATTGGATTCTCGGGTTTCAGGGTCTTCTGCCTCGTGTTGGCAGAAAGCGTTCTGTTGAGCATTGCCGGTGGAACCATCGGTATCACCACAGCCATATCCATGCTCAACTTAGGCAGTCTTTCAGTCGGTGCGGAGGCAGTGATGATTGCTTTCACACCATCGCTCCGACTGGCCATGACAGGACTGATGGTTTCTGCGATGGCGGGCATTCTTGCTGGAATCGCTCCTGCCATTCATGCAGCAAGAACCGAAATTGTTCCCTCACTCAGATCATCGTGATCACGTTTCAGGCACGGTCGTTACCTACCACGACGGGCCTGGAATTTAACGACGGGTGGTGCCGATAAAGGACTGCCCTCAACCGGCTGGTTACCGGAAAAATCTCTCGAAAACGGATGCCACCAATTCAATCGCCTGTTGTCCATCTTGCGACCACCAACCGGGTCAGTTAACCTGTCCAAGCTGGCCAGATGTTCCGTGAAAGTAACCTTTGCCTACCATCGATTGAAAGATGGGGGAGAACAGGAAAGACCGGACATTGAAAAACAGAATCCTAGTCCTCGCTTGTCTATTTCTCTTACTGCCTGCCTGTCGTCAGCAATCCAACTCTACGAAACCCAACAATAAACAACGTCACGAGTATTACGTGGATGCCAAAATTCCAGATCAGGGTACCGCGACAACAAACGGTGAGCGGAGCATCAAAGACCTTATCGATCAAATTGGCGACACCCCGAACGCTACTCTTGTTCTTGCCCACACCGGCACCGAAAATACAACGACTTATACTTTGACGACCTCCGTTACAGTTCCTCTCAACGTAAAGGTCAAGATAGAGCAGGGTGCTCTTGTGGACATTGCCAATGATGCCACTTTCACCATCAACAGCCCGTTCGACGCCGGGTTGTATCAGGTATTCGGTGGAGACGGGACCGTCAGTTTCGAGGGCGTGAAGTACCCGGAGTGGTTCGCTGGCCGACCTGATGGAAAGAAAAACTTCACCTCCGCGATCCAGACCTGTCTCAACAATCCCAATACGACGGTTGTCTTCAGTAACACTTCGAGTAATTACGTGGTCGACCTGCAACTGGTTGTCCACCAATCGAACACCACCATTATCGGTCATGGAGCAACGTTACAGGGAGTGTTAACCGAGGCCGAAGGTATCTACCAGGCGATGTTCTACGTGTCGGGGACGAGCGGTTTCAATCCTGACCCACAGGCCGGTCCCGTCACCAACATCCGAATTCTAGGACTGATGGGAAGAAATTTCAGCATAGGATTTTTCAACGCTACCGATTGCACGGTCAGGGATGTGCGACTGACCGAATCCATCGGCCCCAACATCAGCGCGGGCTCAGCCTCGCCCGGCTGGCGCACGCCTGCTCGACTGTACTTCGAGAATATTTACTGTTCAGGAAGAACAACGCTACCGGATGAACCGACTCCGAATGCTCACTGCCGAGCCGCTATAACCGGTGCCGAGGATGTATCTTTCACTAACTGTGTCTTCAAAAACGCGATACAAGCCACCAGTGCTGATCTGGCAGACGGGGTAGACCTCGAGCCCAACAACAACACAACGAACAATAACATTTGGTTTGTCAATTGCAAGTTCTTGGATAATGATGATTTCGGCATCGACGTTAATGGCTCAGGCACTTACAACTCCGGAGCAACTGGCTGTGAAATATCCGGAAACGACGTCGGTGTGTATCTAAGATCCGATGCGGGTGAGAACTTCAGCATTCAGGATTGTCATATTCATAATAATAATCTCTACGGCATCTATACGACATCACCGCGCACACGAATCGTGAACAATCGGCTGGAGAACAACAGGGAAGAAATCTATCTGCTTAGACGAACGCTCGTCGGCGACGGCACAGATAACTTGGGAGCTGCAAACAAGGCAGGTCATACCGGTTTTTTTACGGAGCCCGAAGCGTACTACGTCGGTCGATATGTCTACAACACCACCGACAAATCCTACGCATTGATCACAGCAAAGGACAGTGATGACGTGCTGTCAATCAACGCTGATCTGATGGAAATTGGCGAAGGGTTCGAGATACACACCAGTGCCGACTATTCAACGGTCATGGGAAATGTCCTTTATGGCAATAACGACGGTAGTGATGCGCATGACGGTATCAAGTGCGAGACCTCCTTTTGTATCATCTCTGGAAATATCATTGACTACATGCAGATGTATGGAATATCAACCGGCGCCTATACATCACGCTGCCTCATATCGGACAACATCGTCCGGAACTCCTATCATCCGAGCTACTCTCATATTCTCCTGAGTGGCAGTCATCACACGTTGGATGGCAATGCGATCTCGTCAACCTTGGGCCCAGCAGGTGCCAAGGGTATCCATGTGACCGGGACCCATCAAAAAGTACTCAACAATTCGTGTGAGGGATGTCAACTTGATAACGGTTCACAATACGTCGATCTAGCCAATTGGGATTCTTGCGTGGAAATGGCCCAGAACAACTGGGATGCAAGCCTTGGTCATGCACTTAATTTCGCGCCTGCAGAAGATGTTTCTTCCAGCAGGCCCTTAAGTCTTCACGTCCCGTCTAACCTGGATTCCAACCGCGGCGCATTGAATCTAACGCTGGCAGATGGATACAGTAAAAGATGATTTCCATGAGCTCATCGCAAAGCAGTGCCGAGGTCAGGATCGCCCATCATGCTGCGTCTACCCCTGAAGTTGCCCGATTCGATGCAGCGGGTGAATTTCTCCTGCTGGCCGGTTGGGTGACCGTGGCGACTACATGCAGTTTCCCGTGAATGGTTTAACGATGGATCCAAAAATAGATCCATCACTCGTCAACCTGCGACGAATTTCCTGGAATTCACCCTTATCTTGAACACGACTTCAAATTCGCTGACTATCCCAACAAGGAAACCAACGATGCATTGCCTTCGAATCGGATGGTTGTTGAGTTTAATACTCTGTACCGCCATCTGGGCGGATGATCAGAGCCCAATAGCGCCAAACGATGAAAGTGCTGCAGCGTTGGACAATTACATTCCATCATTCAAAACAATCATAACAGAGATTTTTCCGGAACCCGGATGGATGGTGGTCGAGGTCACGTACGGTGATGATCGACCAGCGCCGAAAGGTTCCTCCCTGGAGGTCCAGATCGTGGACACCGATGGCGCGAAGGTGGTCACAAAGAAAGTCAAAAAAACTGGCCCCAGGACATCACCCTCAAGCTGAAGCTCAATGCCAGATCGTTGCCTGCCGGGGATTATCTGATGCGCACGACGGTGCTGGCCGCCGACGGACGCGCGATCAGACACCCGGCAGAGCAATCGGTGTCTTGGCCAGGACAGTCTGAAGAATTCAAGAGTGTCAAGATCCTAAACAACCTTGTCTGGGAACTTCTTAGACTTGAAAAGAAGGAACTGAACCGATCGCTTTCAAGAGCCCCAAAAGGCGTTGGGTCCATGTGTTGGTAACTGCCGATGCAACAGCAGCAAACCTGGACCTGTCGCTTGACGGATACGATAATCTCATCTCGTTTGTTAAGGGTGAGCAAGCTACCAAAGAAGCAATGCGGATTCTACCCGCAGGCGAATATCAGCTGACCCTTGACAGTGCCGGCGGTGCCAGGATTGAGAACCTGGTGATACGCTCAATTCCGGAAATTCTGTTACATGAATGGATGGGCGTTCATGGTGATTTGGGAATGACCACTGTAGAATTTTATGAACGGTATATTCTGGAGCACGTCAACACGTTCATCGTCGATATAAAACATCCCCCCTATCTTTCGAGATTAAAACATTGGAAGCAACGCGGAGGGAGAGTGCTGGCCAATGTACCAGCCAAAGGAGTCGCCCACGGAATACACTATTATCCACCTGAAGAAATCTTTCAGTACCTGTCTTCATCGGTGGGGTACACCAATCCATTGTCTGACGGTGCGATTCTCGACGAATTCAGTGGCCCTTGTGTTAACTGTCCGTCTTATGCCAAAGCATTACAGCAACTCAAGGCGACCCCAGAATTCAAAGACAAACTTCTGTACTTTTATGACGCCAACATCGAGTTCAACTCGAAAGAGGGAGAGGAACGTTTGAACACGATTGTCGAAACTGATTCGGTGATTGCCTGGGAGAAATATCTACCAACCACTTGGGACCTGTATTTAAAGAATCCTAACGAGGACACGCTGCGCACCTTTTTAAAAGGTACCTATGGCCTTGTCGACCAGGCACGTACCTGCCGTAAGAAAAATCCAAAAGCAATTGAACACCTAGCAGTCTGTTTGGGGATTTTTACAGCGCCAGGTGGGCACCTGTTGAATTCGACTCCGCGAATCAACTTCAACGTTTTTCTCGATAGGATGTTCAACGTTGTTGCCAATGATCCGGCCTTTTGGGGTTCCTACGGCCTGATGGCCTACCACACCAGCTATACCGACGAAGAAACGCTGCGTTGGATCTGCAAGCTGTTTCGCCATTATGGTATCGAGGGTAACACCAGAAGTGCCACCAACGACCCGTATGAATCTTCCCACCTAAAAAATCCCGATTTCGTCGACAGCACCGAGCCCTGGAACATAACTCCCGCTGCAGAGAATGCCATTCGTATCGATCGTCTGTCGGGCCTCGGTGAACTTCAGATCAATTATGGTAGAAGCACGAGAGGAGATACCGGCCTGGTCATGAAAAGAAGTGTCCAAGGGCCTAACACCATTGCCCAGTTAATCCAGAATCTTCAGCCGGGCAGATTGTATTCGTTTCGCATGATGACCTGCGACTACAACGATCTATCGCAACGAGAAGAACACACTGTCAATATCCACCTGCAGCCTGCCACCGTCATCTCGGAGAGATCATTCACCACGATTTTCCCGGACGCTTCCTTTGTTGATGTGACGAAACAGAAAACCTGGCTCAATTATCATCGGGTTCTGTTTCGCGCCATAGGCAAAACTGCCCGCGTCACCATCTCCGACTGGGCAAATGACAACGGACCAGCTGCTCCCATTGGACAAGAGTTGTTGTTGAATTACATCCAGGTACATCCCTATTATCCGCGGGACGAAGAATGAGACGATTTGTCGAACGAATGCCGATGAGGCGCGTTCAGATCACGTCCAGGCTGCGGGACGTTTCTTTGTGATACCTGCGACGAAATCGATGTCCCACCAGAACAACGATTTGACGAGGAAAATCCGTATTTCATCTCAGGATGTGGATGTTCTTATGTCTTATCCAGCCCGTGATGCCGATCTGGCTCCAGTGAAACGAATGATGGCACGTGTCAAATCCTTCGTGTCGATATCACCGTCTCCATCGGTGTCGCCGTCAGCCCAGCCTTTACCCGCGCCACCAGCACCGGTGAAACCAATAATGGCTCGGGTGAGGTCGCCCGTGTCGACATCACCATCCAAATCCGTGTCCCCTTGGGTTGTATTGAAAATCGAGGAAAGCAGATAGTCCATATCTGTGAGTGCAACCAGGCCGTCTCCGTCAACGTCGAATCGCAACTCACGACTTTCCATTTCAATCGCATCGTACAAATCATCGATGTCTGTGGCATCGACTGTGCCGTCCAGATTAACATCACCCGGTGTTATAGAGGTAGAATCCACACTGATCGTGACGGTCGCAGGATGGGATGTTTCTAATTCACCGTTCAGGCTGAAATCAAAGCTGAGATCCGAACTACTGGAAGTCGCCTGATGAACCTCTACCGCAATCACATTGGCTCCGTCGACCAACGAGCTGGTATTGGCAGAAAATGTGGTCGTTGCGTTTTCGCCAGCACGCTGATTTACAAATGTTGCATATGTAGCGTCCTCAGGCAGACCATTGTCCCGAAAAACCTCAACACCATTTAAATAGACGACCGCCCCATCGTCGCGCAACAACCAGGCCGTGAGGGACTGAAATCGCTCGGCAACTACAATATTGAACTTATATCGGAAATAGGTTGTCACATGCACGTTTTGTGGATCGCCACCAAAGTCAATCACCGTTTGCTCATCTCCGTCACCGAAGCCTAACTCCGCCGGACCAATCGACCATGAAGAATGATCGTGTTCCGGCAAACGCCAGTCGGTTCCCTGATCTGAACCATCGTCCAGGTAGCGCCAACTGCTCCCTTAAGCAATCAGCGTTGGCACGTTCGAATCGCTCTCCACGTCCAATGCTCGGTAAAGGAACGTATCCTGGCCTTCAAAGCCGTCATTGGGTGTGTAAGAAAAAGAACCGTCACTGGCCAATGACAGGTTGCCGTGAGCTGGTGGGGAAACAACCACTGCCGTTAAAGGATCATCTTCATCATCCGTGTCGTTGGCCAGGACTCCGGCAGCTGTGCCAACCACCAACGTTTGCAACAAACCGGTCGTATATTGGTCATCCGCTGCCACAGGCACATCATTGATTTCCTCGATCGTAATGTTCACCACACCTTCGTCCGAGCCAAATGTGCCAGGCTCGAACCCCTGCAACTCAAAATCAAAACTCAGGTCCGAACTGGTACCAAGGGCCTGGTGAACTTCAACCGCCAGGACGTTGTTACCAATCACCCCCAGTTGAACAGGAATTGAAAAGGTAACTGGCGTCGCTTCGTCCCCAATCAGCCCCGAAGTGGCATAGACGTTGTAACCAGCTGCGGCAGCCAGATTGGTATCCCGATAAACTTCAACACCATTGAAATAGACCGCCGCCGCATCATCTCGCAACAATCTTGCTGTAAAATCCGACTGGCCAAGAATCTGCATCTCAAAATCAGTGCGAAAATAGGTGGTAGCGAACTTGTTATTTGCATCCGCTCCATATTCAATCACCGTTGTTTCGTCGCCGTCACCGTAACCCAATTCGGCTGCTCCGACCGGCCAGACCGAATCATCAAAAGTCGTTTGCCGCCAGGCAGTATCCTGGTCAGAACCGTTATCCAGGTAACGCCAGGAGGAACCAAATTCCAACATGATTTGTTCTAAAGCGATCATGTCGGTGTTGGTGTATGTGAAACTGTCGGTTCCCGAATATCCCTTGTCAGGCGTATAACTGTAATGTCCATCACTGGTCATCACGACGATGCCGTGCTGGGGAGGGGTGAGCAATTCGGCAGTCATCGGCTCACGATCAGGTTCGGAGTCATTGCTCAACACACCCAACTCAACATTTCGACGAACGATCAATTCCAAATCAAATGAAATGTCCGAGCTGATTCCGTCGTGTTGATGGACTTCAACGGCCAGTACATTGCTACCGTCGACAAGCATCCCACTGGGAACATCAAAAAAATTAAAGGGTATCAGAGCGGACTCGGCAAGATCGGTAACTGAATTTGTTGTCAAGGTGTTAAACGTTGCTCCGGATACCAGATTGTTACGAACGATTTCAATGCCATTTAAATACACGGCGGCACCGTCATCACGGATCATGTTGGCCAAGAGCTGCGAGATACGGTCCGCATCAGAAAGCTCGAAGGCGTGTCGAAAATAATACGTGGGAATTTTCGATGTTTCGCTATATCCAAATTCGACAAGCGTCACTTCATCTTCATCGTCATAACCGAACTGGGCCATTCCAGTAAGCCAATCTGAATCGTCATAATCTGTTTCACGCCAGCCGATACCCTGGTCTGAGCCATCGGCCAGATAACTCCAGCTCGACCCTTCCGCCAGCAGGGTCACGGCGTCCGCGTTCGCTTGGAGTGATAGATCAAAACTCATGTCACTGGAGTCTGGAGCGGCCTGATGTACCTCCACGGCCAACAAATTCGTGCCCTCGACCAGCTGGCTAACGTCCATTTCAAAGCTACTAAAGCTTGTTTCGCTATAACTATAGGAATACCCTGTATAGAAATGATGAGCGGCGTTTTCAGGAAGAGTTTCGTCGCGATGAACTTCGTTGCCATTGAGGTAAACAGCTGCTGTATCATCACGGAGAATTCTCAATTGTAAGTCGTTAAGCTGGTCGGCATCGGTCACCTCAAATTCCGTGCGGAAATAAGTTGTGGCAAATTTGTTATCGGTGGCAAACTGCAATACCGTTTGTTCGTCGTCGTCACCATATCCAAGCTGTCCCGCTCCCATATCCCACAATGAATCGTCAAATGCCGGCTCGCGCCAAGTGGTCCCGTAGTTAACACCCTCATCCGAATACTTCCAAACAGCACCCAGCAAAACCGCCGTTTCCTCAGGCACGCCGGTGGCAAACTCTTCATTCTCGCCGACCACGATAAAATCATCGACGGCCACCGGAAAATCGGGAGTTGGCTCGACCCGGATGGTGACTCGACCGATTCCCGTTGCATTCGGATCTCCGACCAGGCGGTACGTAAACACATCCTCACCGAAATAATTGTGATTGGGTGTGTATTGGAACGATCCAGCCGCGTTCAGGACAACCTGGCCATTGGGAGGCATGTCGACAAGTTCGGTCGTGAGTGCCGGGCCACCGGGAACGAAGAAATCGTTATTCATTACACCGGTTGCCACATCGACTGACAGCACACTGTCTTCATCTACAGAGAAAAAGTCCTTGTTGGGTGTTGAACCGTAATGGATTTCGATAGAACGGTTCACTTCACTCTGGATAGTTCGAGTTACACCACCCGGCCAGGATACCTCTACGTCAACAGGCCCTACGGTGTTCCCCAGGCCGAAATGCATGGTCAAGTCGTTCTGATTTCCCTGACCTTGTCCGGACTCGACGTGCCGCGTCACGATTTTACTGCCGATGTCGATACGCACAGTAGCACCAAAACCAAAAGCGTTGACTCCATCGATTCCAGGCGCCAACAAGTCAACTTTCAGCCAACGGTTATCGTTATCCAGATCGTTGCGAAACAGGCGGCCGTTGGTGGCCAGATCCAGGTCACCATCGTTATCCCAGTCGGCCCACGAAACCTCGTAGAGGTCCAATCCTCCCGGCAGGCCCTCAGCTGCGGTAACATCGGCAAACTGGGGATTACCCGGACTGCCCGTGTTGTGAAAAAGTTCACTGTTGTTGCCGTAGGATTTCAACGCTGTGAAGAAAACATCAAGCATCCCGTCGTTGTCATAGTCACCCAGAGCAGGTGAAGACCACGACTCTTTCCAATAAATGCCCCTTTGTCCCAAGTCAGCGAAATGATAGTCCCTTGAGGGACCCTGATTGAGCAAGATTCGAGTCTGTGGTTGACCTCCATGTGAAAAATTACCAGCAAAGATGTCGATGTGACCGTCGCTGTCCAAATCACCGAACGCGCTGCCGATCGAATGGCCGTCACCTCCACGTGCACCGTGGCTGTCACTTCCAAAAGTGAAAGGAAAATTAGACCCGCTACCGTTGTTGATCCATAACAGATTACCTTGCAGACGATAGTTGGAAACATAAATGTCAGTGTGGCCGTCCTCGTTGAAATCGGCCGCCGCCACGCCCCGGGCGCGGAGAAAACTCAGTTCGTCGATCACTTCGAACCCACGACCACCCGGCTTGGTAGCGTCGGGCACATTGAGTACCAAACGGTCTGGAAAGTCGACGTCGGGCCACGCTTCGTAGCCAGCCATGTAGACATCTAAAAAGCCGTCACTGTCAAAAACTCCCAGGGCACTCCCCAGCTGGCCGTATTGCCAAAATTGCCTATCTCAAAAGCTGAAAATTGGCCGGTGCCACCCTCATTAATCGCGAACCTTGGACAACAGCCATCGTTGTTCATGTGAATATCAAGCCAACCATCGTTGTTAAAATCTCCCCAGAACGTATAATTCGATCCCAAAATGCTCGCCACTTGGGTGAATGACTTGCCCCTGGTTGTTTTGATAAACCCTGGAATCAATCGACGCATCGACCCAACCAGCGTCGTGGTAGTCACCCCAGACCGACGGGACCCCTGAAAGACCTGGAAAAAAATCACCGCCGGAAATTTCGCTGAAGCTTAAGACGAGTCGCAGTTCAAGTGATTCGACTCGCCAGGGCCTCACACCGCGAGATCCACATTGCGTCCTGCACGAACGTTTCAATAAACTTCCTCTGGTCAAAACCTTCATGATGTGATTCGAGCAAATTGAAAATGAAACCGTTGAGTTAGAAGATCATCGACCAATCTTCATTTTAACTACTTCATCACCATTAACAATCAAAAGCGTCGTTGCATTTAAAACTGGCCAACCAACAATGTCAAAGCGGAGACAATAGATTTAAATCGTGCAATGCAACATGGACCGTGGTTGCGGCCGCCATCATGAGTGCTGGGTCGGCCACCGAAGATACTCAATTCAATCGGTTCATCGTCCAGTCGGATTCGGGTTAACGAGAAGAACACATGAACCTTGTAGCGTTGCCGAAATGTGGCAGCAATAGCCACTTAAAATAGTACTGACAGTCCAATTGGCAAAGCGATTGAGCCAATTTAGAAACCGTGAGACCTTATAGTGGAGAAATGAGATGAAGCCTTCCAACCGTCGAAAATTTCTGACAACTACCAGCTCCGCAGCAGCCGGTTTGTCGATGCTCACGGCGACCGACCGAGTCCTGGGAAGAGAAAAGAAATCGAAAATCAAGATCGGCCAGATCGGCACCGGTCATGCCCATGCTCGGAGCGTCTTTTCGCAACTGAAGCGGGTCACTGAAGATTTTGAACTGGTAGGCATCGTCGAGAACGACCCGCAGCGGCGCGAGAAACTGGGAGATTCCTTCCAAGAAGTGAAACTGATCAGCGAGGAACAGTTGTTGAACACCAAGGGTTTGCAGGCAGTCGTCGTCGAGACCGAGGTGCAGGACCTGTTGCCGACGGCCAATCGTTGCGTGGCAGCCGGCATGAACATTCATCTCGATAAACCGGCCGGGGAGAACCTGCAAGACTTCAAGAAACTGATCGACACGGTTCGTGACAAGAAACTGCATTTGCAGATGGGCTATATCTATCGCTACCACACGGCGTTCCAGTGGTGTTACCAGGCCATTGCCGACGGATTGCTCGGTGACGTGTTTGAACTACACGCAGTGATGAGCAAAAAGGTTGGAGCTTCATCTCGTCAATACCTGTCACGATTTGCAGGTGGTTCGATGTTCGAGATTGGTTGCCACGTGATTGATGCCATGATCCGAGTGCTGGGAAAACCAACCAGAACGACTGCCCATGCACGAAAGACTCACCCTGATCAGGATCCCCTGGTAGACAACCAACTGGCAGTGTTCGACTATCCCGACGCGATCGCTTCGATTCGTAGCGCATTGATTGAGTACCAGGGAGGCCAACGCAGACAGTTCACTGTCTGTGGTGAGCATGGCACTTTTGACCTGCGTCCGCTGGGCGGTAATACCTTCCGCCTGGCATTGGAACGACCTCATCAAAAATACAAGACCGGCTACCAGGACATCACCGTCGATAAAGGACCGGGGATTTTTTTCAGTGCCTTCATCGATATGGCAGCCGTCCTGCGAGAAGAAAAAGAAAATGACTACGGTCTCGATCACGAGTTGGCCGTGCACGAAACCGTTTTGCGGGCCAGTGGCTATCCGGTCAGCTAGTCTCAGCAACAAGTTTTCCAACCCGAAGGCACCCTGCTTATGAAACCAACTCCCACAGATCCGTTTCGGCGATTCTGGATACCCCTGATTTTATTGATCGCCTTATGCATCGTAGTAAACCAGGGATTTCCGATGCGTGATCTGACTCGGGATCCGTCTCAGTTCTACGTAAAAGGAAAAGTGCAAACGTTTCTCGACAACGTGATCATCCATTCACACAGAAACATCACTCGTCGTTGGTACCGACCCACTTATCGACGGGATCGTCCGGTGATCGAAAAAGATCGCTCGTGGGAACATATAACGTATTTCACCTATTCCAATTATTGCGTACTCCGTGATCCCCTGGATGGATTGTTTAAATGCTGGTACGAGGATCTACAGCTCTTTCCCGAGCGCCAAGAAAAAGGTAAATCAATGCCCACTTTTTCCCGCCAGCTTTATGCCGAAAGCAGTGACGGGATTCATTGGCGCAAGCCGGAATTCGATTTCGTCCAGGAAGACGACCGGAAGACCAATATTGTTCTGGGCAGTGGCGCAGGTGGCGGTCATAACGTCCATTCCATGAACGTCGTGATCGATCCCTATCCTCCCTCATCTGACCAACGATTTCGGGCGCTATTTACCCACCGGACACCCGATCTCCCGGGACATACCAAGACAGTCGCTTGCGCGCATTCACCCGATGGCATCCACTGGCAGCTCTATGACAAGACCCCGATGATTGGCATGAGTGGCCCCAGACTGGACGATGTATCGGTTCTCTTCTACGATCACAATTCCCGGGAATTCGTGCAAAACACTCGGCACTTTTTGAAAGGTCCTGGCGGTGGTGGAGCGCCTCGCGGTGGGATCCACCAATTCGCCTCGGATTCCCGTCGACGGATCTGGCAAAGCCGTAGCCACGACTTTATTCATTGGAGCGAACCGGTTCTTGTGGCCGCTGTCGATGAGGAAGACGGGCTCGACGAACAATTCTACGGCATGGCCCAATACAAGTTGGGAACCATTCACCTGGCAACCGTCGGAGTCTACCGGCACGTCGACAACGAAATGGATGTCCAATTGCTCATCAGTCGTGATGGACTACGGTGGAAACAAACTGCGAAGCGCCAGCCCTTTCTGGCTCCCCGGGGAAAAGGCTATCGTGACACCCACATGGTCGCATTGGTAAGTGCGCCAATCGAGGTAGATGACGAACTGTGGTTTTATGTTGGCGGGTCAGCCTGCCATCATGATTGGTGGCTGAAAGGACTCCGTGAGGGACTGGACCATCCCGAGGCACACGACCCAACACTTGCCAGGTTCAGTCTTGAGCTGGCCACTCTGAGAAAGGACGGTTACGCCAGCCTTTATGCCAATCCCTATCGGCAGGGAACCGTGACGACACAATCCATGATGAGCCAAGGTACCAAGCTGGTCATCAACGCGCGATGCGGCAGTCAAGGGTCGATCCGAGTAGAAGTTACTGACGAGTTCGATGAGACGATTGGATCCTGCTCGAAAGAAAACTGTGACGCGTTCACCGGTGACAACGTTTCCCACATCGTCTCGTGGAAAGAGGACCCGTCGATCCCGGTACAGTCCTGGCGAAGACTTCATTTTTATCTGCAGGACGCAGAGTTATTCTCTTTTCATTTCGCTGACAGCCAGCAGCAATGACTTGACGGAGACTGCAATGCAGATCGTTGTTACCCGTTTTTAAGAATTTCGAGCAGCTTTGCCCGGCCACATCGCAACGGTCAAAATTTCTTTTCAAACACCGTCCACCTCTTACCTGAAGGGATTTTCCCAATGTTCGAATGGAAACTGCGAATCGATTGCATTTTACAAAATTCGGTGATGTTCTAGGGAGTTCTATAGGTTGCACCCGTGTTGATACGCTTGGCGCTGACAATCCGCCAAACACCGCGTTGATCCTGGGCAGTACCATCGCAGCCCTCGTAGAACATACGAAAGCCGCCCTGATCCTCTGGAATCCGAACCAAGCACATCTCCGAACACTTCACCGTGTCCCAGACCGTCGATCCTGGTGAAAGGACTGGCTCGGCAGCTTTGTGCCAATTCAAGCCATCGGGAGATGTGGCAGTCAAAATATCAGCCCGTTGCGGTTTTCCATAACCAG
>Ga0310125_10000649_pt1 | contig 16863 bp, 25 predicted proteins | sample CB11b_Tmax_Bot8__FD_203508 | JGI IMG/M metagenome (GOLD analysis project Ga0310125, IMG submission 203508) | Marine microbial communities from Western Arctic Ocean, Canada - CB11b_Tmax_Bot8 | ecosystem: Environmental > Aquatic > Marine > Oceanic | place: Canada: Western Arctic Ocean | collected... | reverse complement strand
AGATATTAGAACGAAATACAACGATAGGAACATAGCTAGGCTAGAATCAGAGAACCCGGAATATAGGGATTTTTTCCGGAACCGGTATCGGTATCAATGAACATCACCTTCACAGTCTACGGCAAGCCCCAACAGCAGGGCTCCAAAAAGGCGTTCATCATCGCTGGCAAAGCCCGCTTGCGTGAGACCAACGCCGAGAGGCAGAAGAACTGGTATGGCGCCGTAGCGCAGCAAGCGGCTTTGGTGATGGGTGAGCGGGCCGCCACCAGGGAGCCGTGCCGATTGTCTGCAGTCTTTATGTTCACGCGGCCACAGGCACACTACGGCACCGGCAAGAACAGCGAACGCCTTAAGCCGAACGCGCCTAGCCTGCACGCCCAAACCCCCGACATCAGTAAGCTGGCCCGGTGCATTGAGGACGCCATGACAGGCATTGTCTACCATGATGACAGGCAGATTTTCAGCGAGCACATCGAGCGGCAATGGGTTGAAGTCAAAGCAGGGGCCGAAATCACTATTGAATGGGATGGAAAATGAAGCTAACCAAAAAGAAACCACCAGACACCAGCCGATTGGAAATCCACTACCACACCATCACGGAGCTCAACGCGGCTGAGTACAACCCCCGCGAACTGACCGAAAAGGACTACGCCGACATCAAGGAAAGCCTCTCGGAATTTGGCTTTGTGGATCCGGTCGTGCTGAACATGCACCCCAAGCGCCTGCGCGTTGTCATCGGCGGTCACCAGCGCATACGTATCTGGAAGGACATGGGCCACACCGAAGCGCCCTGCGTGTACCAGTACATCGAGGACATCGAGCGTGAGAAGCAGCTCAACGTGCGCCTGAACAAGAACACTGGCCGATGGGACTACGACAAGCTGGCAAACAATTTCGACACCGATAATCTGCTGCAGTGGGGCTTCGATGCCAGCGAGTTCGGGCTTGGTGATGCCGGGTTCGGTGGCGGCGATGAGTCGGGAGGTGACTACGACAAGCCCCCGGACTCCGACATCAAAATGGTGCAGTTGGTTTTCAACGAGGACCAGCACGCCCGGTTCATGACTGCCATGCCGTCCGTGCGCATTCAGGATGAGAACATCACACTCGCAGTTCTAAGGGTGGTTGAAAATGCGGCAAATAACGGCAACGCCAATACTGACTGACGAGGAAGCGGCGGCCCTGGCGGGCACAAAGCTGGACCGGCACGCCTACAACCTGCTTCTAGAGGACGACGCCGACGTTGACAACAAGGACGGCGCCCCGCTAATGCGCTTCCGCCGTAACGTCATCCCCATGCCAGAGGCCCGCGCAGCCTACAACGGTTTACTTGAGGCCGCGACGACGACGGATAATCGTGGTATAGCCGGTGGCAAGTTAGACCCTACCGAAGTGGGTAACTTAGCCCGTTCCGCCGGCTATTTTCATGGAGCCACACAAATCAACCCAACCCGTTACCGCTTCAAAAAAAAGGATGGCGCTTACTCAAGCACCACTAGGGCCGCCCTCGTCAATAGTGGCATAGTCGGTTTTTTTGACCGCAGCAGCAGGCACCCCTACTGCCGCATGACGGCATTTACAGGCGCCCATTTCAACCAGTTCACCAAGGCGCACCCGGTGATAAAGCGCGTCAACGACCTATACGCCGAGCTCCTTCCCGAGCACTACGCCCGCCAGCAGGCAGCAGTGCAGGCCACTAGCGCCGACTTTGTAATCAAGGACACGGTGTTTACCACCGTAACGGTCAATAAGAACTTCCAAACCGCTGTGCACGTTGACCGCGGTGACTTCAAAGCGGGCTTCGGCAATCTCGTAGTGCTGCGGGCTGGCCACTACAAGGGCGGCTATTTTGTGCTGCCCCGGTACGGCATCGCAGTGGATCTGAACAACTGCGATGTCCTGCTTGTCGACGTGCACCAGTGGCACGGCAACACGCCTTTACTGCAGTCCAGCGCCGCGCCAGCCACCCGCCTGAGCCTCGTCATGTACTACCGTGAGAACATGGGGAAGTGCGGCAACGCAAAAGAAGAGCTTGCCAGAGCACAGGAACGCACGCCAAAATACGCGAAGTGAGCCAGAACACCACATACGCAACGGCTATTATAAGCACCAAGCGGGCCGCAAACGTACAGGCTATGTGTACGCATTTTCCAGGCGCCACGTGGCACGTTGGCATCGGTGAGTCGAGCGCTTACCGAGACCAAGGCGCAGGGCAGGTTATGGAATCCGACTCGCTAGTGGCAGCCCGTAATCAAGCGTTAAGCGCTGCGTTTAATATGGGAGTCTATAGCCTGCAGGTGAGCGATGACCTAAGATGGTTCAAATACCAGGTGCCAAATTTGCATGAAGTAACCGGCATAATGGCTGCGGAACTGCTCTATAAAACCTTGCACAGTGACACCACCGCCCACTTAGCCGGTATTCCACCAACAGATAATCCATACTTTGCAAAGCCACGGTGTCAATATCACCATTTCATCATAGGCGACTTTTGCATGGTGAAGCCAACTCCACTACGCTTTGACGCCGCCTGTACTCTCAAGGAGGACTACGACTACACGCTGGCCCACCTGCTCCACTATGGCAGGGTAGTGCGGGACGGGCGCTTACTGGCGGCGTTTCGCCATTATGATAATACTGGCGGTGCTTGCGACTACCGCACCGATGAGCGTGAACATGCCATGATGCTGTACCTCATAAATAAATGGAATGGGGCAGTGTACCCGAATTCGAAACGCAAAAATGAACTACTCATACGCCGCAACCCCTTCCCTTATCTACGCGGGATGGAACCCGTGGAGGCCCGCTGATGAGCAAGAAGGGATCAGCGCCTGAGTCGATAGTCCCTTACCAGTTCAAGCCGGGGGAGTCCGGAAACCCCGCAGGCCGCCCCAAAAAAACACGGGAAATACCGGAATTACTCGAGAAGCTATGCAAGGAGCAAACCCCTAGCGGCCTGAAACAAGCCATCTGTGAGACGTTCGAACTTCCCCCCGGTGAGCCCATGCCTATGATGGAAGCCGTGCTGCGGGGCGTGTTGATGCGTGCCGCTAGGGGCGAAGCGTGGGCCGTGCAGTTCATCGCAGAGCGCCTTGAAGGGAAAGCCCTGCAGCGTGTCATAGCTGAGGTGGACAGCGAGTCCTTGGTGCCTTTACAGGCCGCTATGGAGGCATACAGCGATGTGGCCGCCAAGCTGATAGCCGACCGGCAGCCTCCCACCAATGTCAAGGCCAAGAGAAACGGCAGTAACGGGGTGAAACGTGCCAAGCGCAACAGCAAAAACGGTAAGAACGGAAAATGAGACGGCTTTCGTTGACCTGCTCCTGCAGACGGTCATCAATAACCCGTACATACCGCACAGCCCTACCAAGCAGCAGGCCGAGTTTCTATTGCTGCCCGAGCGGGAATCGCTCTACGGTGGCGCTGCTGGAGGCGGCAAGACCGACGCCATGCTCATGGCAGCCCTACAGTATGCGCAGGTGCCGGGCTACGCCGCGCTTATCCTCCGGCGCACATTCCCCCAACTAGACCAAGCCGACAGCATGATACCCCGAGCGCACGAGTGGCTTGGGCCGACCGATGCCGTGTGGTCAGATGGGCGCAAGACGTGGCATTTTCCAAGCGGCGCCACCCTGCAATTCGGCCACCTGCAGGCTGAAACCGACAAGTACAACTACCAGAGCGCCGCGTACCAGTTCATCGCCTTTGACGAGCTGACGCAGTTCACGGAATCGCAGTACAGATACCTGTTCAGTCGCCTACGCCGCAAGGAGGGCGTCCACGTGCCCGTACGAATGCGGGCAGCAAGTAACCCTGGCGGTGTTGGCCATGTGTGGGTAAAGGGCCGCTTCGTTAAACCTGAGCACCCCAAGCGGCCATTCATCCCGGCCCGGTTGAAGGACAACCCCTATCTCGACACCGCCGAGTACATCGAAAGCCTGATGGAGCTGCAGCCCGTGGAGCGCGAGCAGCTACTGGCCGGGGATTGGGAGGTACGGGAGCAGGGCAAGGTGTTCACCCGTTCATGGTTCAGCATCGTTCCGGAAGCCCCTGCGGTCATGAAGGAGGTCAGGTTCTGGGACATGGCCGCCACTGAGCAGAAGCCCGGCAAGGATCCTGACTTCACCGCAGGCGCCCGCTTGGGCATGAAGGATGGTATATTTTACCTGCGGGACATGCAGCGCACCAGGGACAAGCCCCGCGTGGTGGAGCGCCTTGTGCTGCTGACAGCCACCCTGGACACAATCGACATCCCCATACGCATGGAAGTGGCATCTGCCGGTGACAAGTACATGGTCGATCACTTCCGGCGCCACGTGCTGACGGGCTTCACATTCTCCGGAGACCATGTAGGGTCAAAGTCTAAGTTCGTGCGGGCCGGGCCGTGGGCCAGTGCAGCGCAGGCCGGAAACTTTCTGCTTGTCGAGGGGCCGTGGATAGAGGACTTTTTGGATGAGTGCGAAATGTTCGGCGAGAAAGACCAACATGACGACCAAATAGATGCAGTCTCAGGGGCGTATAAAGTATTGACCAAGCACCTAATCACGCCCACCGTAGCCGCCGAGGAAAGCGATTATGACGGCAGCTACGACCCCGCCATTGACGAAGAACTGGAAGCTATGCTTGAGGAAATGGGTCCGGAGGACCGCTTGGAAGCCATGCGGATACTGCGGGCGGAGGGTGGGAATGATTGAAGAGATTGGCAATGTAACCGACGACGATTCGCAGTGGGAAATCATTGGAACCAGGGAACACATTGAAGGCGTCGGAGAGATTCGTGGGTGGGAAGGGTTTATTGTGTTGCCGTACTTACCCAACACCAATAAGCCGTGGAAGGTGCGCGTAGTGAAAGAAGGCCGGGAGTTCAGCGGTATGGTTATTTTTACCTCTGAAAACCCCTTGCCGCCCTGGGGGGAAGAATGGTGCTGCGAGTTTCAGGGCACCGGCCCGCTGACCGTCACTCCGTACGAGGTGCCAGCGTGACTCTCGACCCCCACTACCGGCACCGACTACGGGCCACAATACAGACCGCTATCACAGCACCAAAGCGTAAAAGAATCATACAAAGCCTTGCCCGCCAGAAGTTCATCCTCCAGCGTGGCGGCAACATGGTCAACGGCCTGCTGCTGGCCTTCGTTGGTGCGGCCACGTTCCAGGAGCGGCTTGCCGATAACGGTTTCAATATCGGTGTGGTGCAGTTGACGCTATTGATCATGGGTCTAGTGTGGCTGGTTGGTTTGCTCGATGTAGTATTCGGCCTGTTCAAGCACGAGCAGGAGTACATTTACGAGAACATGACAGGTGGAAACGAACAGGCATGAATGTTCCACGTAGAACAACACCGCCAGAAATAGTTTGGTCAATCACGGTTATATGTTCCTACCTGGTTCTTGTCGCCGCATTTCATGCCTGCGGTGCTATCGGGCAGCGGCTATGGGAAGCCTTCATATTGAGCAACCCGGTCCACGGTATAGGCGGGCCATGAATAAGCTGCAAAGAGTCGGGATCGTGTTTGTGGTCGCCTTATTGTGTGTTGCCTTGTGTGTTATGATGAACGGAATCATGAAAGAATTGTCAGGGCACGAGTTCCCTAACGCACACAAGGCACCGCCTAGCGGATCAATTCACGACACCATACGGCATCAATGACAGCAAAGAAACAATCCTCCGCAATACAACGGTTCGCACAACGCTTGGCCGATAAAGCGGCGCAGCGGCAGGAAGTTCTTGACAAACGCTTTGCAGACGTCACAGAGTGCGAGCGCGACGAAACCCCTGCAGAGCGTGAAGAACGCATAATAAACGACCCCGCCGCCTGGGACAAGGTTTAGCGTATGGTCAAATTACTCGCTGACGTCCGCACAGCATTCTCAAACCTGCGCACCATCAAGGACGCAGGCGATGCCGTACGCGGCAGCATGACGCTGACTGACCGCCTGTCAGGGCAGCCCAAATCCCCACAATCCGACAAAGTCCGTGAGGTTGAACGGTACCGCCAGTGGGCGTACACCTGCGCGAACAAAAATTCTTCCGCAGTATCAGGGGCTACGTTACGGGTGTTCGCCGCCCGTGGCACTGGTGAGAGCCGGGCCGGTGCACGCTTTGGCCGCAACATAGGCCGCCCCATCAGCAAGGAGGAACACGAGCGCCTGAGCAAGCGGGCATCGATTAACAGCCTCCCCATGTTCAAAGCCGCTCAGGACGTGGAGGAAATCACCGACCACCCCGTGCTAGAGCTACTGCGCGAAGTCAACCCGCACCACAACCAGAACGATCTGATGGAGTCACTGTCGCTCTACCTGGACCTGGCCGGTGATGCGTACTGGCACGTGGTAGACGGGCCGAATGGCATACCGATGGAGCTGTGGGCGCTACAAGCGCAGTACATGAAAATCGTGCCCGACGCCGATGAGTTCATCAAGGGCTACCTGTACGGACGCAACCCAACGCAGCGCATTGCCTTTGACCCTGACCAGATCATACATTTCAAGTTCTTCAATCCCAAGGATATGTGGTACGGCATGAGCCGCGTCGAGGGGCAGTTCTGGGCTATTGAGGGAAGTGAATCCTTTGATAAGTTCGAGACCTACATGGCTGATACCCACGGCCTGCAGCAGATGTTGATTCAGTACAAGACCGGGTCAATGGATGCACGCACACGCCGCAACGCTATGGTGGCTTGGCGCAATGCCCTGCACATAGCGGCTAAGATGCGGGCGCCTTTGATAGCTGACGAGGACTTCGACATCAAGCCGGTGCAGTGGTCACCGCGTGAAATGGCCTTTTTGGGCGGGCGGGAGTGGCGCAAGCAGGAAATTATCAACGGCTTTGGCCAGCACCCCGCCATGTACCTACCCAACGCCAATACCGCCAACATACGCGGCGCCATCTACCTATGGGAGCAGTACGGGGTAACGCCCACGTTGGTGCGCATTGAGCAGCGCCTCAATGAAAAGCTGATGCCCCGCTACAACGAACCGCGACTATTTGTCGCATTCGATTCCATTGTCGACGATGATGTAGAGCAGCTTCGCCGTGATGAAGAAATGCTGATGAAGCACGGCCTGCCGCTTAACCGTATCCTTGAACGCCGTGGCATGGAGCCCGTTGACGGCGGCGACGTTGGCATGGTACCCGGTAATCTTGTTCCGCTTGGCGCAACTGGTTTGCTGCCTGACCCCGATAAAGGGCGCCGCCCCCCCCGGCGCCACCATCAGGGTAACCGCGCCAAGCGGGGCACTTTAACAGGGCCGACGATCATTCTAGTCAAGGCGGATGGTGATGTAGAATTGACGGGCGGACGTAATGCCCCACTGAGTGACGCGGAAAAGGCCATCGCCCTGGCGCTGTCGAGTGTATGGACAAGGCAATTCGAGCTTGCCCTGCAGTCCGTTAACCAAGCAGCAGGCCAAGCACTGCAGGCCGCCTTTGATTGGGTAGCAAGCCCCACCTGGGCCGAAGAAATCGTCAACCTCACGCAAGGCATATTCACAGAGCAGGTTACTTTCGGCGCTGGCCGGGCGGCCACCAAGCTGGGAATAGAGCTCACGGATTTCATTGACCGCCCCGCTGTAGAGGCCGCCATCCGCGCCAACAGCTTCAAGTTCGCCAACAGCGTCAACGCCACCACCAGGGACGCACTCAAGCAGGCCGTGGTGACGGGTGAGCAGCTTGGCGAATCAATACCCGAGATAACCAAGCGGATCGAAAGCCTCGGCACCGATTGGCAGGGCTACCGGGCTGAACGGGTTGCCCGCACCGAGACAGCCCGTGGTGAAATGCTTGGGCAGGAGATGGAATGGCAGGAAAGCGGTGTAGTGAGCGCAAAGGTGTGGGATGCCAACGGCGATGGCTGCCCGTTCTGTCTGGACATGAACGGAAAGGTGCTGGAGCTAGGCGGCAGGTTCTTCACTCCGGACGGCCCTAATCAGACAGTGGATTTTGAGGGTAAGGAAATCACGCTCAAGCACGAGTACTTGGATGTGCAAGGGCCGCCCCTGCACCCTAACTGCCGGTGTGACATACAGCCACAACTGATCGAAGCATGAAAATCCTCTGGCACGGCATTCCATCGAGGATAAAGACGGGTTTCGGCACACAAACGGGGCTTTTCGTGCCAAAACTGCAACAGATGGGCCATGAAGTTGCGATTTCGGCAATCCTCGACCAGTGGTGCAACGGCATCGACGAGAATAGCGTCCTCAACTACAGCAGCGGGCCCAAGACTGACCTCATGGGCGCTGACTACTTTCTCAGCCACGTGGCCGACTATCAGCCCGACATCGTCATGAGCATGTGTGACATCTGTATATGCCCGCCGCAGGTGTTTGAAAAGGTGCGCTGGTTCCCGTGGGTGATGGCTCATGAGTATCCCTTGCATCCGGCCACGGTAGCCACGCTGCAGGCTTGTGAAAGACCCATAGCGCCAACGCGCCACACTGAAGGATTACTGGAGGATGCTGGTTTTGACCCGCTATACATACCCCTGGCCTATGATCCTGATGTGTTCAAGCCCGTTGACCGTAGTGAAGCCCGGCAGTTATTCGAGAAGGTGACCGGGCGCCTGGTGGATGACAATACGTTTATCGTAATGATGAACGCAACCAACCACAGCACCCCGCCACGCAAGAACTTTGGCGCAGCACTGGCAGGGTTCAAGGCGCTATCAATCGGCAGTGGCAAGGCGAATGTGCGCATGTACCTTCATACCGACATGCACGGCACCTGTCATGGAGGGATGAACCTGTACCCGATGGTGGAGCGTTGGGGCCTGGCGGGCTGCATGGCTTACCCGCCGCAGTACGATTATGTGACCGGCACCCTGACAAGCGAGTACCTGAATTGGATGTACAATGCCGCCGACGTGCTGTTGGTGACATCGACCGGCGAAGGCTTTTGCCTGCCAATTATCGAAGCCAAAGCAGCGGGCTGCCCCGTTATTGCCCCGGCAGTAGGATCATGCGCAGAGGTAAACCGCTGCGAACGTGCAATGACATTGCGTGGTACATGGTACATGGCCGACAGCGGGTGTGAGATTTACATTATCAATCCCGACGATGTCCACAAGCAGCTTAAGGCCGCGATGACCCTTGAGCCCCGCCGAGCCATCAACGATGGCGGGAACAACTGGAAGTACAGCATCAACGAGGTCGCTAAATCGGAGCTGACCAATGCTTTGGGTGAGATCAATACCGCGATGACACCACAACTAGAGGTAATGACATGAAAACAAAGATGAGATTATCAGACCTGCTTTTCGGGATGGAAAAGGTGATAGCCGGTGAGGTGCTGGCTTCGATCAAGGAGCAGTTTGCCAAGCCCGATGACCACACCGTGCGCCGCGACCAGACCAAGGCCGTCCTGGTAAAGCGTGCAGATGCCGGTGAGCGCACCATCACCATGTACGTGAGCACCAGGGACATGGACCGCGACAACGAAGTGCTGATGCCCGCTGGCGCCGATGTGAAGGACTTCAAGCGCAGTCCCGTTATCCTTGAGGGGCACAACTACTCGCAGGCACAGATTGGCAAGGCTTCGAGTATTGAGGTCGATGAGTACGGTATAAAGTTTGACATCGAATTTGCGCCCACGGACGAAGGGGACAGGTACTTGGCATTGTCCAAGTTCATGCCGCTCTCCGCATCCGTGGGCTTTATCCCCCTGGACATCGTACGCAAGGGCGACAGCGACTGGCCCAAGTTGGTTCAAATGGCCGTGGACAAGTGGAAGGAGTTCGGTAAGAACCGTGACAAAGTCGACGCATTCATTCGGCGCTGGTCCCTGCTGGAAGCGTCTATCGTACCAGTGCCTGCGAACCCCCATGCCATTCAGCAAGCACTGGCAACGGCGCTTGAGGAAAAGACGATTACGCCCGCCGATGCAGTGGTGATGAGGAAGTCGTTTGATATTCCAGACCACACCAGCGAGCCCGATCCGCCGCCCGCACCAGTGGCGAAAAAGGTTCTGGCCGCCCGCAAGTACGTGCCCACGGTCAAGCTGGTATCCTCCGCCAGTGACGACGTGCACGCCCGCGCGAAGAAAGTTTCCACCGAAGTCACGAATGTTCTTGCATTGAGTATGGGCCGGGTGTAGAACCCGTCTTTGACGATAGAGACAATTTAATTAAGCGTCACGCTTAAGCACTTCCGCGTTGGAAGCCCGAGCAGAGAGCCTGCAAGCCTAACCTATTAGGCGCAACGGTGCAGACCGTGACCCTCAAAACACGAGGGAGCAGGCATGAATTACTTACTGACACTTCTCCAGAACTGGACCGACCCCGCTGGTACTGCATTCAAAACCGGCGACACTGTTGAACTGACCGACAAGAAGCTGTACGGCGAAATGCTGGCCGATGGCATCGGAGAGAAAGCCGAAAGCAAGGCCATTAACGACCCGGCGCTTGATGAGGCTACGACCAAGGCCATCAGCGATGCAGTCAAGGGGTTCCTCGAGGAAAACAAGAGCACCCTGGCCGCCAACAAGCACGTGCACATTGAAGTGCATGATAAATCCGATGACGACAGCACCTGGGGCTACTGTCCCGAGCGCCAGCGCAAGCACACCAAGGATGAGCTGACATGCGGGCTCGGCGAGTTTGCCAAGGACGTTTTTGAAGCCGGTGTCAAGGGTGGCACTGCGCCCCTGCGCCTGCAGGCGTGCCATGACCGTGGCCAGAAGATCATCGACGACGCCATCGAAAAAGGCTTCGTCACAAAGGCCACCGGCGACGTGCAGCAGGTTGGCGTGGATAGCGATGGTGGGTTTACGGTGCCGACAGAGTTCAGCCTGATGCTGAATGAAGCGGCGCTCGAGTTTGCCGTGATCCGGCCGAGCGCAACCATCATCCAGATTGGTAGTGACAGCATCGAGCTACCGCAGCCCAAGAACTACGACCATTCCTCGAATCTTGTCTACGGCGGTGTTCAGACGTACTGGAAGGGCGAGGACGCCACACTGACCGAGAGCAAGGTGACCTGGGAGGAAATCCGCCTGAACCTGAACGCTCTGACGGCAATGGCCAAGGTGACGCATAAGATGATGCGTTTTAGCGCCATTGCCGTGGGATCGTTTATCCTGCCCAAGCTGGCTGATGCGATGGGCTGGAAGGAAGATGACGGCTTTATTAACGGCACTGGCGCTGGTATGCCTCTCGGCCTGCTCAATTCGCCGAGCAAGGTTGAGGTCGCGGCAGAAGGTGGACAGACGGCGGCAACGGTGGTCAGCGAGAACATTGATAAGATGTTCGGGCAGTTCCGCAGGCGCGGCACCGATGGCGTTAAGTGGCTGTATAACCACACCGACCTCTGGGATGACCTGGCGAGCCTCGAAAGGGCTGTAGGGACAGCGGGTGGCTCGGCGGCAGGATTGGTGCAGCAACTGGCCAACAGCCCACAGATGAGCATTTACGGGCTGCCGCTTGTCGATACCGAGCACTGCCCTGCGGCGGGTACGCCTGGCGACATGATCTTGGTCGACTGCAAGGACTACCTCATTGCCGACGACAGGCGCGGGCCTGAAATCGCGCAGAGTATGCACCTGCACTTTGACACCGGCAAGGAAGTATTCCGGATCATCAAGTATACGGATGGCCAACCGCGCTATTCCGCACCGTTCACCCGTCAGAAGTCCACGAACACGTGGGCGCCTACGGTCACGATTGCGGCTAGATAAGCGCGTAAACAAGACTGGGGTTAGGTTTTAACCGCCCCGTAAACCTGCATAACCAGGAGGATGCATATGCACCTGTCAGTTGAAAATCTACACTTTGTAGATGCAATCGCACCAACGCCGACGCCGCTTGGACTTGAGGACGCAATTTCCATGAAGACATGGGATCGTGTCGCTATCGTGATCAAAGTAAAAAACGCTACGACCGTAACTGGTTCAGCGGTAACTCTTAAACAGAGCACGCTTGTCGACCTGACCGGCGAAAAGGCGCTGGCGTTCGCCACGATGTATGCCAATGAGGATACAGCGGCGAACGACACGCTGGTAAAGACAACGGTTACAAGTGACACGTTCACTACGGACGCCACGAATAGCAAGAACCTGCTGTACGTGATCGAAGTCAAGGCTTCGGACTTGGACGTGGAGAACGACTTTGACGTGCTCAGGTTGGATATGACCGACCCCACGGCAGCGGACGTGGATGCGTTATATCTCGGCTATCGTGGCCGGTATCAGGGTGGACTGCCGCGTGTTTCGGCAATCACGGACTGATTGAAATAGAATAGTCGTTATGCTCACACCTACCGGGTCGATTGACTCCGACCCGGTAGGTGCTTTTCAGGAGGCGCGATCATGGTAGCAAAAAGGAAAACCACTGCCGGTAAAGGCAAGAAAAAGGTGGCCGACGCCAAGCCAAAGGATACGGTGAAGCGTACAGAGGTTAAGTTCAGCGGCGAATGCCTCAATTTTGACATCGGTCTCAAACATAACTTCGATGGTAAATACGCCATCAGTGGCGTGGGTGCCGATGGCAAGCGGTTCAAGTCAGAAGGTATGTGCCCGACCAAGCCGTTCAAGATCACCGTAACGCAATGAGCGCCAAAAAGAAGGCTGACAGGGGCGTAGACAGCCCCGACGAGCAGGTGCTGCCGCTTACTGAGGCCGCTTCATTGCTGACCGTCAGGCGCACACCAGGCCGGTTCGTGGTCAATCTAGTGGACCCCGGTGGTACCCGGCGTGAAGTGCAGGGCGACTGCAACGACGACAAACCCCTGAAGGTTACAATCGAGCAATGAAACGCCCCGCCGTTATCGTGACAATTGTCAGCGCCTGTGTGCTTGTATACGGGGGTGTTTTTCTCGTGGCCCGCCCTGTGCTCGCCGCTGACGAGATTGAGCAAAGCGCCGAGGTCATCCTTGAGGCCGGGTTGCTCAAGATCGAGTTCGACCCCGGCAGTAAAACCATTACGCAGTTCGTACCTGTCGGCCATGAAGTGGTGCAGATTGTTGGCACTGCGATGGAAGCCTTTGACGTCAGCAGCGACGTGGCATACCCCGCTGGCACAAATGGCATATCGTGGTTCTTAAACACCGACACCAACCCAGTGAGCGAGGAAGTGTACGTTGAGATCGGCGCAGGCAATGGCGCGAATTTCTACCCCTTTATACGGCTGAAATCTGGTGAGTTCTGCATGCTCAGACTGCACCCCACCAACCAAATACAATTGAAGGCATCGCACGCCAATACGATTTTGCGCGGTGGTATTCTGCACGACTGAAAAGGCGGCTACGATGGCGATAACAAGCCCCGCTGCGGACAAGAAAATTCACAGCGCCGAGAGGATGAAAAAGCGACGTGGCGAAAAACCTGACAACATCGCACCTGTTCAGAGAGTTCGCGCAGATAAAATCCTGCACCGACGAGCAACGCAAGCTTATTGATAGGCTGGTTGTCGCGGTCTCCGAGAGGATCGCAAACTATTGTGGCCGTGTGTTCGAGGCCACTACGTACTTCGCTTGGGTCAACGGCACCGGCACCAACTTCCTGAACCTGCCAAACTTTCCCCTCATCAACGTATGGGAAGTCAGCCTCACCAGCCAGAGCGCCTTTACAGCCAAGTTCACGGGTGGCAGTCGGGCGAGCGTGAGCGTGCACGGGGGCAGCATACACCTGCAAAGCATTCACGAAACCACGGGCGTGGTAACGGATACCGCCATTGTGCTTTCCAGTTACAAGACCGTTACCCTGCTGATCGCCCAAATCAACACTGTATCAGGGTGGACCGCCACCGTGTACGGCAGCATGGGCAATCAACCGGCCGAAGCCATCAAGCCCCTGCACGCGGAGTGGGCGCTTGACCCCAACTTTGCCGCCATCGAAGTGCCTGATCAGGTGAGCTCTGATGACATTGCCTACAACCTGGAAACGGACGGGGTGCTCGAACTAGAGATCGGGTGGGACTACCTGAACAGCAGGCGCAGCCTGACGGTCTGGCCAAGCGGGACGAACAACCTTTTCATCCACTACAAGGCCGGGTACACGCTGCCGGTAGATGACGTGGCAGGCGAATCCCTGACCTCCAATGGCGATGTACCCGAGGACTTGACCTTGACCGCCAACACCATTATCAAAGCCGTGTACGAGTCCACCGCGCAGCGGGTTGGTGCGCTGAAAAGCGAGAAAACCAAGAACTACTCCTACACGATGGGCGACAGTGCACACGCCATCATCGACAAGGCCATCCGCGACAACCGGGCCGGGCTATTGAACCACCGCAGTATGAAAATTATCTGATGTCATTTACAGCACTACAGGACCGGGCCTGCAAGATCGAGACCCCGACGACAACCCGCTCCACCGCAGGCGGGCCGACGCGGGTATGGAAAACGCGCCACAACGATGCCGCCTGCCGGTTGGAAGTGTTGAGCGGGCAAGAAAAGTTCTTTCTCGGACGGGAAGCCTCCGGGGATGCCCACCTGCTATTCCTGGACCCTGACGTGACCATCGACAACGAGGACAGGGTGGTTTTGGATGAGAAAACCTACGTGGTTGAAAACGTCGAGATCATACGCGGTGCCAGCACCGACCACCACATCGAGGCCATCGTAGCGAGGCGCACATAATGTCTGGCGCGACAGTAAAATGGTACGGCGAGAAGTACATGAAAATAGTACGGGCCGGAATGGATCGTAACTTGGATGCGGCAGCGATAATGCTGCAGGGCCATATCAAGGGCAGCTTTGGAAACTCTGGAGTCACTGGCAAGCGCAGCGGCGCTACCAAATCGGATCGGGCAGGTAATCGTAGTGCAGTTTGGGGTCCGCCCAACGTCGACACCGGCCACTTGAAGCGCAACATCGGGTGGAAGCGGCCTATGGGATCCCGCTTCACAAGGCGAGTAGGTACGGGTATCGGCAACGCGCAGTCGGTTGGATACGCGATGTGGCTTGAGTTCGGGACCAGGAACATGCTTCCGCGTCCGTACCTACGACCAGCGCTTCGGAAGAAACGCAAACACCTGCGGCGGCTAATCAGTAAACGAATAAGTGTTTAACGGATGGAATCATTCTTGAAAGCAGTACAAACCTTCTGGGATAGCGCTACGTGTGCCGACGTTCGCGCTGAGGTGCCTGGCGGCCTGTGGCTGAATGAAGCCCCCAAGACACGCGACGACGCCGCCACGGGCATCTACGGCACCATCCTCCCCTTGGGCGGTTTTGTGGAGCACCACTTGGATGGGCATCTTGAAATGCCGGTGATTCAGTTTTCGCTGTTCAGCATCGACGAGGACGGGCATCAGGGGCTGATGGTGGCTCGGGATGAGTTTGTCAACGCTTTTGATAACGCCCTGCTGACCCTGGCGGATACGCCGCAGGGCACGGCCACGCACTTCCAAATGATGCGTACAGATTTCGGTGATCTCATAAAGGAGCCCGTGGAAGGTTGGGCGCTCCATCTCGAGTATCAGGTTGGTATAGATCAGGCTGCAGCATAGGAGGCAAATCATGGTAACAGCAGCGGTTACAGGAAAAGCGGGAGTAGTCAAAATCGGCGCCAGCACGGTGGCCGAAGTCACGGCATGGAGCGTCGACCGACCCGTCGAGGCAATCCTTGCAACATCAATGGACAGCGCCGGAAACAATGAGTACGTGGAAGGTTTGAAGGGTTGGTCTGGCTCGTTCACATCCCTGCTTTACGATGCGCTTGTAGCCGTAGGCGGTGCGCAGGCGGGTACGTTCCAGGTTGGTGCAGTGGCATCGGCAGGAGCGCCCATTCTTACGGGCTCGGTCATCATCACCAATGAGCCGGTAGCTGTGACCGTTGAAGGCCGCACCGAGTGGCAATACTCGTTCCAGGGTACGGGCGCACTGACAACTGTGATAGCATGAGCGCTAGCGAGTTCACCAACAAGCCGGTGCAGGTGGCAATGGACGGCAATCGTTACAAAGTGCGGCGCCTGCCGATACTTGCCATTTCCTCTATTGCGGAGCAGTACGTGTTGCAGCAGCGTGTGGACCTTATCCATATCGTGGCTGCCGGGCTGAATGGTGACTCGATGGGGTATATCAACGCGCAGACAAACACCCTGCCACAAGGAGGGGAATTGGAAGCGCTTGGCGAGGCCGAACTGAATAAAAGCGATGCATTCTCAACACGGTTGATGTGCGAAATCCTCCAAGCAGCCTTGATCGAGGACCAGCCCACAATGACCGTGGAGCATGTAGGCGACATATTCAGGGAAGCAACCAATGCCGAAATGGTGGTAGCTCTGGGCGTTATCCTCGGGGATAAAAAAAAATCCCCACAAAAGAAGCACTAGCAGAAGTAGCCGTGCACATGCACTGGTCGCCTGATGTGGTGGCCACTGTGACGGCTGGGCAATTTTGGTTCTACCGGGCCGCACTGGAAAGGCAGATGGGGCATTCGCAAGATGGTGCCGCCCCTGCATACGCGACAAAGAGCGACGAGGAAAACGACGCACAGGCGCAGCAGATGACTGCTGCGATTGGTAGGCTTTCTGCGCTCCACCCTGACCGCGATGGCCGGTTCGACGTGTTCGGGGAAGTCATGCCAGAAATCGAAAGGTACGAGGCCAGTGGCGCAAGCAGCTAAAGTAGGCGATGCTTTTGTGGAAGTCAGTGCCCGGCTTGACTTTCTTGAACGTGGGCTGCGCACTGCCCGAAAAAAAACCCTTGGACTTGGCGCCGTAGCCATGAAGGTTGGTGGCATGTTTGCCGTTGCTTTCGGAGCGCGTGCTATCTTTCGTGGACTCAAGGGTGCTGTCTTAGAATTCTCCGACGCCACTGAGACGGTCAATAAATTTGAAGCGGTGTTTTCCGGCATCCCTAAAAAGGCCGAAACCGTGGGAAAGTCACTGGCTAAGAACTTCGGTCTGTCACAAGTTTCGGCAAAACA
>Ga0310125_10000646_pt1 | contig 16923 bp, 18 predicted proteins | sample CB11b_Tmax_Bot8__FD_203508 | JGI IMG/M metagenome (GOLD analysis project Ga0310125, IMG submission 203508) | Marine microbial communities from Western Arctic Ocean, Canada - CB11b_Tmax_Bot8 | ecosystem: Environmental > Aquatic > Marine > Oceanic | place: Canada: Western Arctic Ocean | collected... | reverse complement strand
ATCGGCCAGGTCGCGTAACCAAATAGAAGCCCCGCCTACGCAAGACTTCTAAGTGTGCACGAGCTTATTCAGCCCGTGGCTACAGCACGCTTTGCCCAAGAACCATGGAGTGAGGGCAGAAGCCATCGAGAATCCGAAGTACACATGAGAACAGGCTCTTACTCAGTCTCGATCCTTCTGACAAACTCCTACCAAGAAAAGCTGTGATGAGCATACTGCTTGTGTCTAGACCGCCAATCCACACCGCCTTTGCCGATGTACAGGTCGCCGAGCGTTCTATTGTCCTGAAACACCTTGAAGATGATGTCGCGATTCATGATGGAGTCTTCGTTGACACTGAACGTAACCTTATGCTTTGCCATCAGCGTTCTCTTTTCAGCCTTCTAGAGTGCCATTTCCATTGCTGCTTCAGGCGTCTGACCAACCGCCAGGTGACAGAGCCTGCCGAACTGCCGCTTCAACGGCACCTCCAAAGTGAGCCTCTGTTATCACCAACCGACTCAGCGACGGCCCAGGACTGCCGGCTGGAGAGCAGGAATCTAGTATTCACACGAACGCACGGAGTGACTATCCGACGGCCTACGGGTGGTAGACGACCATCTTGAGCTCGGTCATCTCCTGGACGGCGTACCTGGGGCCTTCCTTGCCCATGCCGCTCTCCTTGAGGCCACCGTAGGGCATCAGGTCGGCGCGGTACTGGGGACCGGCGTTGATCATGAGGTTGCCCGAGTGGACGCGGCGGGCGAACTTCATCGCCCAGTCGATGTTCTGGGTGAAGATGCCGGCGCTGAGGCCGTAGTTGCTGTCGTTGGCCATCTCGATGGCCTCGTCGATGTCGGTAAAGGGCGTCACGGCCACGGCTGGGCCGAAAAGCTCGTCGCAGGAGATTCGCATCTCCGGCTTGACGTCGGCCACCACCGTCGCCTGGTGGATTGCCCCTTCGTACTCGCCACCGACCACGGTCCGGGCGCCCTCTCGGACGGCCTCCGCAATCCACTCGTTGACACGGACGGCGTCCTGGGCCCTTACCATCGGCCCCATCTTGACGGCCTCTTCGAGCGGGTCGCCTGTGCTGATCTCCTTGACGCCCTCGATGAGCGCGTCCAGGAAGTCCGCGTAGACCTCCCGGCTGGTGATGATTCGCTGAGCGGATATGCAGACCTGACCGGCGTTGGCGAAACCGCTGGCGATGGTCCCCTTGACCACCTTGTCCATGTCGGCGTCGGGCATGACGATCAGTGGCGAGTTGGAGCCCAGCTCCATCGTCACCTTCTTGAGCCCGGCGGTCTTGCAGATGCGCTCGCCGATGTCGCGGCTGCCGGTGAAGGTGACCTTCCTGACACGTTCGTCGGCGACCAGAGCGTCGCCGATCTTGCCGCCGGAGCCGGTGACGCATTGGACGGCCTCGGCCGGCACGCCCGCCTCCAGCAGCGCCTCGGTCAGCTTGAGCGCCGACAGCGGCGTGTCCGAGGCCGGCTTGATGATGACCGCGTTGCCGGCGGCCAGCGCGGGGCCGACCTTGTGGCAGACCAGGTTCAGCGGGAAGTTGAAAGGGCTGATGGCCGCCACGACCCCGCAGGGCACCCGCAGCGTGAAACCGAGCTGGCCGCCCCATCCCGGAGCGCCGTCCAGCGGTATCGTCTCGCCGTAGAGGCGTTTGGCCTCCTCGGCCGAGAGCGTCATCGTCTGGATGGCCCGGCTGGCCTCCATACGTCCCTCGGCGATGATCTTGCCCTCCTCGAGAGTTATGGTGCGCCCGAAGTCCTCGTGCCGCGCCTCCATGATCTCCGCGGTCTTGCGGAGCATCAGGTAGCGGTCGTAGGCCGGAATTTCGGCCATCACCTTGGCGCCGCGCGCGGCGCTGGCAATGGCGGTCTCCAGGTCCTCCAGGTCCGCGCTGGGGACCGTGTCGATGACCGAGTTGTTGTAGGAGTTGATTACCTCAATCTTGTCGTCCTTATCGACCCACTCGCCGCCGACGTACATCCTCATGGGTTACTCCTCCTATGAAGCTCATTAGCGATGCGGTCCGCCTGGCAGGGTGCTGAAAACCCCTTCGACCATTCCCCCAACTCCCTTCCCGACGAGGAAGGGAGAAGAAATAATATCCGAGGGACACCCTCAGACTCCCGGCAAAGGGGCTGCGCCCCTCTGCACACCCCATACTTCATCAGCCTGCTAGTCCCCCGTGTTGCGTATTTAAGCACTCCGCGCCCTCCGTCACAATAGCAGGCATCGGGGGCGGGAGCGAATTGACGGGTCTGCCAAGATCACAACATAATCGTCACGACGCCCATCGGTTAAGGCTCGTTGGGAGCTGTAGAGTGCTATTCGGTCTCGACGTATCGAACTACGGCGAATACGCCGCCCCCCCGCACGCTGGCTGGGCTGGCGCGAGAGGCCGAGGAATCCGGCTGGGACGGCTTCTTCATCTTCGACCACATCCTGCCCACCGATTTCGGCGCGCCACTGTTCGATCCCTGGATCGCGCTGGCGGCCATCGCCATGAGCACGGAGCGCCTACGCATCGGCCCGATGGTCACGCCGGTCCCTCGTCGCCGTCCATGGAAGCTCGCGCGGGAAACGGTCTCGTTCTCGTTGGACCATCTCTCCAATGGCCGTCTGATACTCGACGTCGGGCTGGGCGGACCGCCGGACCGGGAGTTCGAGACCTTTGACGAGAGCGGCGACGCCAGGGTGCGGGCCGGGCTGCTCAACGAGGGACTGGATGTGCTGGCCGGCATGTGGACGGGCGAGCCCTTTGCCTATGAGGGGGAGCACTACAGGGTCAAGGAGCAGGTCTTCTTGCCGCCCCCCGTCCAGTCGCCCCGGATACCGGTCTGGGTCAGCGCCAAGTGGCGAAACAGGGCGCCCTCCGTCGCGCCGCTCGCTGGGACGGAGTTTTCCCGATTCCTCACGACGGCGATCGAAGCTCAGACCGTATCGAGGCCTATGCCAGGGCAGGACTGACCTGGTGGATCCAGCGTATTCACGAGCCCTGGACCGGCTCGCTGGACGAGACCAAAGCGGTAATTCGGCAAGGACCTCCGGGGACCTAGCCCTGTCATCGGGCCCCGACAGGCTACGATTGACCGGCGCATGCAGGCGATATGGTCGTGGCGGGCCGGGCGAATACGGGCCGGGTCCCTGCGAGTGAGCGAGAAGGGGGAGCGGACATGATCGTAGATGCCTATACGGTGGTGGGCGGGCTCACCGTGAGCCCGGAGCCCATGGGGTTTCCCGAGCTGTCGGCCCAGATGGACAAGACCGGCGTGGGCATGGCGGCGGTAACGAGCCTGCGCGGCCTGAACGCCGACGGGCGAAAGGGCAACGAGCACCTGTTCGCCGGAGCGGCCGCGGACGGGCGGCTCATCCCAATCGGCGTCGTGGGTCCCAGGGTTGCCAGTGCAGACCTGCCGTCGGTGGTCTCGGACTGCGTCGCGAGCGGGGCAGCCGGCCTGGCATTCCACGTACTCCCGCACACTTCCCTGGCATCCCTGGCTTCGCGGAAGGCGTTCGCCGAGATCGCCCGGCCCGGGCTGCCGCTGGTGGCGTGCAGCCTGACCGGGAGCGGCCTGCCCACCCAGCTCGCGGAGGTGACCGCCGATCTCGGGTGCCCGTTGTACCTGGCCGGCGCCTTCTATCACCTGTTCGAGGAGCTGCTTGCTGTCCTGGAGGAGCACGGCCACGTCTACGTCGATCCGTCGTGGCTGCCCACGCCCGGCGCCATAGAGCTGCTGGTCGACCGCGGTGGGCCCGACCGCGTTCTCTATGCCTCAGCGGCGGCCCTGCGCCCGATGCAGCCGGCGCTCAACGTCGTGCTCGACGCGGAGCTAGACGAGGTCACCAAGCGCAAGATACTGGCGACCAACGCGCTGAGGCTCTTCGGCCGGAACAGCGAGGCAGATCGCGCTGAGGCGGCCCCGCAGCCCCTGCCGGCCATCAAGGTGCCCGCGACGCCGGCCATTGACGTTCACAACCACTTCGGGGAGATCCCGATGCTTTCGGCGTCTACGCGGGACGTGGACGCCATCGAGCACTTCGCCCGGCGGGCCGGTTTCGAGTACTCGGTCTGCTCGTCCTGCTTCGCGTACTACGACGACATGGACGAGGGCAACCGGGAGATGCTCCGCAAGATCGAGAGCAGGCCGGGCCTGCTCGGCAGCCCGGTGATCAACCCCGTCCACATGGAGGCCTCCATCCGGTGGCTGGAGGCGTTCGCCGAGAACGATCGACTGGCCCACGCGACCATCACGCCGGACACGGTCCTCGACCAGGGCGGCTCGGAGGACTACCTGAGGCTCTTCGCCGAGGCGGCGAAGAGGGGCGTACCCATCTTCTTCAACGGCCCCAACTGGGACTTCACCCGGCTGCCCCGTTATCCCACGGGCCCCGGATACGCACCGTTCATACGGGGCGGGAGCGCCACCGACCTGGAGATGCTCCGCGAGGTGGGCCGCCGCCACCCCGATCTGCCCGTCATCTTGGGTCACGGCATGGGCGAGGACGGAATACGGCTGGCAGTCGATACGCCCAACATCTACCTGGAGCTGTCGGGGTCGTACCCGTACCGCGACGTGCTCAGGCGCGCCATCGACACTGTAGGCGCCGACCGGGTGGTGTTCGGGACGGACATGGACCTGATACTCCCCTCGTTTGCCCTGGGCATCTACTACGAGGCCGGTCTCTCGCCGGAGGAGGACCGGCTCATCATGGCCAAGACCGCCCGCGGGATTCTTCGAATGCCGAGGGGTTAGCGCGACGTACGTGGCCGAATTGTGATGCCGCCGTCTTGCTGCTAGGATGTGCAGCAGTTGCCATCGAGAGTATGTCCTGGAGGTAGACGATGGGCGAATTCAGGGGTGTATACCCGGCCATAATCACGCCGATGACGCCGGACGGCGAGATCAACGAGACGGCGTTCCGCGAGGTGATGGAATACAACATCAGGGCGGGCGTCCACGGCTTCTGGGTGGCGGGCGGCACCGGCGAGAGCATCCTGCTGACGGAGGACGAGAACGGCAGGATAGCGGAGGCCGCGGCAGACCAGAATCGTGGCAGGGTCAAGAACATCATGCACGTGGGTGCGGCCACGACCGCCCAGGCCGCAAGGCAGGCGGAGCGGGCGGCCCGGGCCGGGGTCGAGGCCATCTGCGCCGTACCGCCCTTCTTCTACCACGGGCCCGACGATGACGTCGTCGAATACTATCGCGCGGTCGGCGCGGTCACCGACCTGCCGCTGTTCATCTACAACCTGCCAGGCGCGACGGGCGTGGAGATCACGCCCGATCTGGCGGACAAGATCCAGGAGAAGGTCCCGCAGCTCGCCGGCCTCAAGCACTCCGCGCCCAACTTCTGGAACATCCCCCATTTCGTCAAGATGGGACTGGACTGCTTCACGGGCAGCGGGATGCTGATGGTCCCGGCGTTGACCCTGGGCGCGGCGGGCACCATCGACGGGCCGCCGTGTGCGGCGCCGGAACCCTGGATAGCGGCCTGGGACGCCTACCATGCCGGCGACATCAAGGCCGCCGAGGCTGCCCAGGAAAGAGCCAATGAGATGTACCCGCCGCTGCTCAGCGCCGGCTACCTGCCCGCGGTCAAGGCGCTGGTCGGGGAGCGGCTCCGCATCGACTGCGGCAGCCCTCGGCCGCCTGCACCTCAGCTCACGCCCGAGATAATGGAGGTCGTCCGCACAGAGGCCGCGCGCCTCGGGCCCGTACAGGCCCCGGTCGGCTAGCGCGGCATGTCGATACCGCCCCTCTCCGCACCGGTCAAGACCGGGCTCGAGCTCCTCAAACGCCTCGGTCTCACGGCCGAGGCCTCGATGACGGACGACCTGGACGACATCGGGCGCTACTCAGAGGTCCTGATCAGCGCTCACGCGCCGTCCGCCATCGGCGACCTTCGCCTAAACATCGCCGCGACGGATGACGGCTTTCGCAGGGAGTCGATCGACCACATCTCGGCCTACGTCGACCGCGCTCGCCGCTACCCCAACGTCAAGCAGGTGAACATCCACTTCGCCCCGCGACGGTGGGTGGAAGACACCCAGACCAGGGGGCAGCATGGCGACTACGGACGCCTCATCGACGGCGTCCGTGAGATCGCGGCCTTCGCCGAGGGCCACGACATAGAGATCGTCATGGAGAATGGGACGGCCAAGTGGTCCGACGTGCCCGACGACGTGCCGGCCGCCCACGTGGACTGGTCCGAACGGAACGTCTACTTCGGGATGCCGCCGGAGGAGTGGGTACAGGTCTGCCTGGACGTGGACCGGCCAAACGTCGGGCTGTGCCTGGACTCCAGCCACGTTTGCACCTACGCGCAGACTTTCGCGGAAGACTCGCGCCGCGAGGAAGTCGCCATGGCTTATCTCGCCCGGCCTGACCTCATCCGACACGTCCACTGGAGCGACAACTACCTGTACGACCCTCGCGGCAGGAACGACTCCCACCTGAGCGTCGGCAAGGGGACGCTGCCGACCGAGATGCACCGGGCCATCAAGCGTCTCGACGCGACGCTGCTGCTGGAACACTTCTACACGGCCGAGGAGCTTGAGGAGGAGCTGGCTTACATAGACGGGCTGTAACGCTCAGTCCGTTCCCGCGGCCCGGACTTCTTCGGAGATGGCGCCGTTGCGTCTTTCGCCTGGGACTCCATCCCAGGTCCTTTGTCCCGATGCGGCATCGGGACAAAGGATGGCAGTCGCCGGGTCTGCCGCTCTCGCCACACACCCCGGGCACCCACCCCGTGCCTGGTGCTAGAATAGACCGCCATCGCCGCTTCGGGCAGGAGGCGCCCATGTACCCGATAGACCTGGAAGGCAAGACCGGCGTCGTCTTCGGCGTCGCAAACCACCGCAGCATCGCCTGGGCCATCGCGCAGGTGCTCCACCAAGCGGGGGCCAGGCTCGCCATCGCATACCAGGGCGAGAGGGTCCGAGAGAGCGTCGCCAAGCTGGTGGAGCCCTGGCCCGAGACCGTCCTAATCGAGTGCGACGTCACCACCGACGAGAATGTCATCCGGGCCTACGAGACCGTGATGGGCGACTTCGACCGTCTGGACATCATCGTCCACAGTATCGCGTACGCCAACCGTGACGACCTGGGAGGCCCCTTCATCGACACCGGACGGGAGGGTTTCCGTCTGGCTCTGGACGTCAGCGCCTACTCGCTGCTGCCCATCGCCCGACATGGGGCGCCTCTGATGACCCCCGACGGCGGCAGCATCGTCACGATGACCTTCCAGGCGTCGCAGCGGGTGTTCCCCGGCTACAACGTGATGGCCACCGCCAAGGCCGCTCTGGAGAACGAGGTCAAGCAGCTAGCGTCGGACCTGGGCCGCGACAATGTTCGCGTCAACGCCATCTCGGCCGGCCCGCTGGACACGATCTCGTCGCGGGTGATCAGCAAGTACCGCGACATGAAGCGCGTCCATGCCGAGCGGTCGCCCATGGGCCGCAATATCACCACCGATGAGGTCGCGAAGACCGCCCTCTATCTGTGCAGCGACCTGGCGTCGGGGGTGACCGGCGAGGTCCTGCACGTGGACACCGGCTACAACATCATGGGGATATAGGTGCCTGAGCTCATCTACCTAGAGGTCGAAGAGAACGACAACTGCGATTACATGCCGATGCAGGTCTACGAGGCCAAGGCCGACCCCGTGCCGATCTCCAGGATCAGGCTGTTCGAGACCGTCCGGCCCCACGGCGTCTACGAGGTGACCGGGTGGAGTAGCGACGGCTCCGGGTCGCCCGCGCAGGCCATGTATGTTCCGGTGTCCGACTCGGGGCAGGCGGAGGTCCACCTAGTGTACGGGAAGGACTGGGGAGTGCGCTTCAGACCGGCCGACACTGACGGCGACTGGGACCTTGACGACCCGGACCAGTGGGGCGAGCCCTACGTGATGCTGACCGACCGAGAGGACATCCTCCTGGAGGGCGAAGGGTAGGCGTTAACGCGGCCAGTAATGCTCGGGCTGCTTCCGGGCGGCCGCGCCGACCCCTGGTGTCGCGGCCGCCCGGTACATCCGGATCAGCCTACACGGGGACAAAGCTCTTGACCTCGGTGATGTCGCCCTCGCCGAGCGTTACTCCGATGGCCTCGTGGGACTTGTGGATGGCCTCGGGGCTGTCGGCCTCGGTGAGGCACCAGGGCCTGGTCGTCGGTGTAGAAGGCGTTTACGCCCTTGCCGCCGAACTCGTCCTTCTGCCCGGAATTGATCTTGGCCGCGGCCGCATCGAGCATCTCCTGGGGTATCGGCCCCGCCATGGTGAGTGACCATGAAACCAGCCCCTCCGGTGAGGCCGTCAACACGGTGCGTTCATGTGACATCGTGACCTGAGCGTTCTTGTAACCGTGGCCGCCACGACTTATCATCAAGGCTGATCGGGGTGTGGCGCAGCGGCAGCGCGCCTGGTTTGGGACCAGGAGGTCGCCGGTTCGATCCCGGCCACCCCGACCAGCGATGCCTGTAGGAGGTTGGCCCGCTCGGCCTCCGCTAGCTTCCCCGGACCGGCTCCATGAATGGCCTAGCGCCGTCCAGGAACGGGTAAGACCCGTGGGCAAGCGCCATTACCTCCGGCCCTGACTGGGGGTCAACTTCCGCTCTTCAATGCCAGGGGAGCGCCCTGTGGTTGCACCGCTGCGGGTCGAAGCGTAGCCTACATCACTGCAACCTACAAGGAGAGCACAACCATGAAGATCACCGACGTCAGAAGCCTGCACCTGGAGGGTCCCCGCCACCACATGCCCGGCGGCGGCGAGGGCATCGCCAGGAAGCTGATCATCCGGGTCGATACGGACGAGGGCACTTACGGACTGGGCGAGGCGTCGTACTTCGTGGCATCGCCGATGGGCGTACGCGAGGCGGTCGAGTACATCCGGATGATGCTGATCGGCAAGGACCCGATGGCGGTCCGCCCGGCGCTGTCGGAGATCATGTACGGCACGCTGCCGCCCCATCCCCTGGCCAGGCGAGAGTCGCCGCCGGAGGTGCCGCCGGGGCTGTTCCCGATGTACCCGTGCTCTCCGACCGTCATCCAGCCCGGCCCCGTGACGTGGGGCATGTCCGGGGTGGAGATGGCCCTGTGTGACCTGGCGGGCAAGTTACTGGGCACACCGGTCTACAACCTTCTGGGCGGCAAATTCAGGGACCGGGTCCGCGTCTATCTGGACCGAAGCTCGCCCATCGACGTCGACAACCTGGACTCCTGGAAGCGTATGGGGATGCAGGTGGTCGAGGACGGCTTCACGCACATGAAGTTCGACATCGACTACGCGGCCCCGGACCACACCGACGACGTCTGGAACCGGTCCATCTCCGCCGGCCAGATGAACCGCATCGTAGAACGCATCGGCGCCGTACGGGAGGCCGTGGGCTGGGACATACAGATCGCGGTCGACTGCCACATGCAGTACAACGTCGTGGACGCGGTCAGGCTGGCGAACGAACTGGCGCCGCTGAAGCCGTTCTGGCTGGAGGACCCGACGCCCCTGTACAACCCCGGCGCGACCGCACAGGTACGCGAGAAGAGCCCGATACCGATTTGCCTGGGCGAGCAGTTCATAGCCGAGGAGCTGCGCCAGTTCATCGATGCGGGGGCGTGCGACATCATCCACCCGGACATCCTGTACGACGGGGGCGTGTTCGAGACACGGCGCATAGCCGACTACGCCGAGCTGCACTACATCCCCATGGCGATGCACGGCGGCGGCGGCGCGCTGGCGACGATCGCGGCGGCGCACGTCGCGGCGGCCACGCGCAACTTCCTGGCGCTGGAGTACCATCACATCGAGACGCCGTGGATTGGCGCCTTCGTCAGCCGCGACGGTGCGCCGCTGTTCTCGGACGGCCACATCGTGCTGACCGACGCGCCGGGGTTCGGCGTCGAGCTCGACGAGCGGGTGTGCGCGGAGAACCTCGGGCCCGGCGAAGCGCTCTTCTAGACCGCGGGAAGTCATTGACCGCAGAGAACGCGGAGCACGCAGAGTAGTCAGATATGAGCAACCCAGAGGCCGCGACCCTTGCCTGCAGACCCCTTCGGCAAAACTCAGGACGCGGCCTGTCGGAGGTGGTCCGGGCAGGTCGGATCAGGTAACGAGTAGCTGATCGCCGCAGCCGGTGCAGTATGAGGCCTTGGGCCGGTTCTCGTTGCCACAGTGTCCGCAGAACAGCGGTCTCGGCCGGGACGCGGTGGGCACGCCGCAGAACCTGCAGAACTTGCTGGTGACCCGGACATGGCGGTCGCACGATGGGCACTCGACCTGGGGGTAGTTGCGCCGGTACCTGAAGGGCGACACGCGCTGGCCCCACTTGAAGCGGCCGAACGCCCAGATCCCCCCGCCGATGACCAGGGGCACGGCCCCGAGCGGCAACGCGAACACCGAGATATTGACCGTCGCGTGGGCGACAGCCGCCAGCGCCAGGCTCCCCACGACGAGCCAGGTCCTGTTGTAGTCCGACTCGCGGTGAACGCCCAACGCGTAGCCCCAGATGCTGCCGAGCACCAGATGCCCCACCGTCGACAGCGGCGCCCTTACGACCATGACCCAGGGACCGAGCCGCGCCACGTAGCCGAGGTTCTCCAGAGAGGCGAAGCCCAGGCTGGCCGCGGCGGCGTAGACTAGCCCGTCCATGGGCTCGTCGAAGTACAGCGAGCGGTAGGGCTTGAGGCGCACGACGGCGAACTTGCAGGCCTCTTCCACGGGGCCGACGACGAGCAGCATGGCGGCGGCCGTGGCCTGGAGGCTGGCGCCCTCGTCCAGAGACGAGTCGCCGAGGAAGATGGCCTCGGCGATGACGGCGGGGATGGTCGATAGGCCGCCGAGGACGAAGGTCCAGGCGATGAGCCTGCGCGGCTCGGGCCGGTAGACGTCCTGCCGCACGAAGAACCAGAGCCAGAACAGGCCAGGGGTGAACGCGACCAGTAGGACGCCGACGATAACCAACGGTTAACCGGCCATTATCCTGCGATGCCTCTCGTCCTGGCGTTTGGTTGTACGCCAGACTACCGCGACGGCCAGTGCGGCGGCCGCGATCAACACAGCGTATCCGAGCAGCTCGATCTGCAGGGCACCGATCGAGCGCTCGCTCTCCACTTCAGCGAAGCTTGCGAGAAAGCCGACAATATTCGACGCAATCCAAAGAGCCCACCACCATGCAAGCAGCGGGGAAACGGGCCCGGCCTTCCAGTCGACCGTATGTCCTTGAGCCGAATCGGGCGCGCTGCCCTTCCATATCTCGGCCGCCACCTGATAGGGACGGAGGAAGAACATGACCGGGACGAACCACCAGCCAACGGCCCAACGCGGCGAGAAGCGCTGACCGAATGAGCCGAGTGACGGAAGGTTCCGTGCCGCGCGATAGGTCCACATCAGGAACGCGACCGTGGTCGCGATGAACGCCAGTCCGAAGAAAACGGCCGCGTCATCCCGGTCTTCTTCAGCGCCGGCCATCTGTGAGACGACGACGAACTCGCGGGCCTCGAGCTGTTGCCTGAGGTCAAGGACCTCGGCAGTGGTGCCCATGTAAAACGCAATAGCGAGCCCCGTGACGGCGAGCAGGACCGACGTCCAGATCGCTCGCTTTCTGGCCGATCGGTAACGGTGGGCAGATGCCACACCGAGACCCGTGACCGCGGCAGGGTCCAGCTCGCCTTCGAGGGGCAGGCCGCACTGGTAGCAGTACGTCGAGGCGGGCTCGTTGGCAGCGCCGCATCGCGGGCACGCCACGCCGGCGGGCACAGCCCGATGAGGCCGCGACGGCAGCGGCTCCTGGGATTCCGCCGCGACCTCGGTCAGGTTTCGGCCGCAGCCGTGGCAGTAGACGCTGTCCGGCGGATTGAGGCGCTCGCACGATGGGCACGCGACGGCGATCCGCTCTCCGCAGTAGTTGCAGAAGCTGGCCTGGTCTACTGTCTCACGGTCACAATGCGAGCACTGCATTTCGGCACTCTGACCAGGGCCCCTACGACCTGATTTTCCGGCCCCGGTTCTCCTTCACGAAGGCCTGCGCGGCGGTGAGGAAGACGTCTGTGAAGCGCTGGGCCACGAGGATGTCGCCCGTCAGGGTTCTGCCCGCGGCCTTGACCACCCTGGCGACCTGCTCCTCGGCCTCTTTGAGCCTCGGGTGGGTGACGTCGCCGGGGTATCCGAGCGAGCCGGCCATGTCCTTGGGGCCAACGTGGAAGGCGTGGATGCCGTCGACCTTGACCATCTCCTCAAGGTTGTCGAGGGCCTCGGCGTCCTCGAGCAGCACGGTGACCAGCATCTGCGAGTTCGTCTCCGCCATGTACTCGGTGTCGGAGTCGTTGGTCAGGTAGTGAGCCCCGCGGCCTGCGCCGAGGCTGCGGTTTCCGATGGGGCTGTAGTAGCAGGCCTCCACGAGCTGCTCGGCGTCGGCCCTGGTGCTGACGTGTGGACCCTCGATGCCCTGTATGCCGCGGTCCAGGTACCTGCCGATGGTGGACTGCTCTATGTTGGGCACGCGGGCCCAGGTGGCAACGTCGTACATCTCGGCGACGCGCACCAGGTTGTCCAGGTCGTCCAGCGAGAAGGTACCGTGCTCTCCGTCCAGATAGACGAAGTCGAATCCCGCCATCCCGATCAGCTCCATGTCGGTGGCCGACGGATGGTTGTGGTAGCAGCCCACGGAGACCACTCCCGCCTTCATGTTGGCCAGCAGTTTGTTGGTCCCCATCATTCCTCCTGTGGTTTCAGTCACAGCGGCACTCGGCTGGCACCAACTCTACCAGACGTTTGTGCAGCGCGAACAGCGAGGCAGGCGTCCGTCAGCGGCGGTAATGCAGACCGGTTTGACACGGCCAAGGTCAGGCGGTGAAACCGCACCATCCTGTAGTCCACACCGTGTAGATTTCCAGCAACCCCGCGGCTATGACCGCAACGGCGATCAAAATGACGATTGTTCCGAGGCCCGCCAGTGCAAGCCACAGGCCTAAGCCCACCAGTAGCACGAAGAAGGCGTAGGCTACGATACGTGCCCATCTGGGTGGGTCCCAGTCCACGTCCTGTGTTTTCTTGCGCCTCTTCTTCTCATAGCCGACAAGCTGGTGGACGCTGTCCAAGCTGTACAGCGCTCCGCCAGCGAAAAAGACCGAGCCCTAGCCGGACAAAACGACAGCCACCAGGCCGGCGGCAACCGCCGCGCTGGAGTATATCCAGTAGGCGAACCTGGGAAATCTGTCGATCAGGCGCTGCTGGAGCACCCCGACGATCACGTTGGACAACATTGCCCTAGGCTCCGAGCTCCTGCTCCAGCCAGCGCTCTTCCAACTGGTGGTCCAGGAAGCCGCGGCCCGTCCGGAACTCGATCCGGCCTTCGCCCGCCATGGCGTCTATCACGGGCTCGACGTACTCGAACTCGCCGCTATTGCAGGTCAGAAGCGACCGGGCCGTGATGCGGGGCGCGAAGGCGAGCGGGTCGAAGAGAGACAGCGTGGCCGCCACGGTCTCTGCGTCGCGCGGGTGCGTTCTGCCGTAGTCGTTGAGCTCTTGCAGCGGGTACGCCTGCGTTCGCGGCGCGCGGTCGACCGCGGCGCGGAAGGTCATCGAGGTCACCAGCATGAACGGCGTCTCTGGCCTGAGCGCCGCTGCGATGGCGGCCAGGTCCATGCCGACCGCGGCGAGCCTGGTGGCGTCGACCTCGGGCCGCGCGGTGAAGACGTCCATGGCCCGCAGGCAGTCGGCGACGACGTCGCGCCAGCGGTAGAAGTCGGCGTGGGGCAGGCCGTCGGTCAGCAGGCCGGGGTATGCGGCGGAGTAGCCGGAGTCGGACAGCCGCTGGCCTCGGTGGCACAGCGCCATCACCGCGAACCAGCTACGGCGCCGGTATGCGGGAACGCCCACCACGCTGCCATACCCCGGCGTCTGGAACAGGGCCGGGAACGGGCCATCGCCCCTGGGAACGGTGAAGTAGGCGAACAGAGGATAGCCGCCGATGCCCTCGAACCGGGCAGTGTGAGCGATGGACGTCTCGTTGGAGCGTATCGGCAGTTCCTCGATCTCGACGGGACCCCCAGAAAGCGCCGACACCTCGTCGAGCACTTCCTGCCAGTAAGCCGTGAACCCGATCGGCTCGTTGTTCGTTTTCAATGGACTATGCCTTCAGGTGGCCGGCCAGGAACTCGTCGATTACGGCGCCGTGTCCGACTCCGCTGCCCGCATCGTGGGCGCAGTCCTCGTAGGGGTACAGGCGTTTGTCGGAGCTGCCTATGGCCCCGAATACCGCGAAGCCCGTCTCCGGCGGACATACGTCGTCCTTCAGCCCGACGTTGACGATGATGGGGCAGGCGATCTTGTCGACGAAGTTGTGGATGTCATAGTAGTCCAGGATTTCGGTCATGGCCTGCCGGCGGCCCGGGTACATGCGCGTGTAGTCGTTAATCTCCTCATAGGGGTAGGACCGGGTCAGCTTGGCGGCGTCCATCATCGAGCACAGGTAGGGCGCACCCGCCGATGCCGCCCTGACGCGGCCCGCGCGCAGCGACGACACAAGCAGCGTGAGCGCGCCACCCTGGCTGGAGCCGCGAACGGCCACCCGCTCCGGGTCTACCTCGTCCAGGCCAGCGAGAAGGTCGAACGCGCGCACCGCGTCCATGTAGAAACCGCGGTATCCGTAGGCGTCGCGGTCGGTGACGTTGTGGACCAGCAGGCCGGGGTAACCCGCGTTGAAGACGCGGTTGCTGCGCAGCTTGCCACGGGGCGCCGCGGAGATGGCCGCGTAGCCCTGGGCCGCGATCTCTGTGGGCATCGGAGGTTCACCGACGTAGCCGGGCACGGAGAGCACGGCGGGCAGCGGTCCCGAGGCCTCCCGGGGCCGTGCGTACCAACACGCGACCTCGAGGCCGCCATAGCTGCGGTAGTGGACCTCGAACACCTCCACCTGTGGCGTGGAGCGCATCTCCACGGGCTCGATGCGCGGATCGAGGGGTACCGACTCAGTCGCGGCCAGCGTCTCTTCCCAGAACGCGTCGAAGTCGTGGGGCTTGACGACGCTGCTGACGAAGCTTTCGGGGCTGCTACTGCTCAATCTTCAAGCTCCACTATCAACCTGCTCCGATTCGTTTTGTGGGGAACGCGGCCGACGGAGCCTACCTCCCCCCTCGTCTGCCCTACCTAAACCCCGCGCCCGCGGCGCGGGAAAACCTGTTCCCGCGATTACTCGAGCCAGAAGGCGTAGAGCTTGCAGTCGCGCAGGATGAACCGGGCGCGGACTCTCTGCTCTCCGTGTGAGCCGCCTCTCCAGGCGACCGGGGCCGACAGGTGGTCGCCTGTAACCGGGGCGCTCTCCGACGCCGTGTAGCCGGATAGAGGGGCCATCGTATCCGCCTGCACCAGCTCAGCCCTCAGCTCGCCCCTGGCGTCGACGTTGACGCGCAGCGTCTGGCCATCCCAGACGAAGGGCTCGGTGACGACCACGCCCTCGCCGTCGGCATCCAGCGAGACGAATCCGTCCAGGCGCAGCTTGGCCAGGTGCAGCGCGCCGACGTCCTTGAACAGCTCGGTGTCGATGAAGCCGTACCTGTCCTGCTCCCAGTACAGCTCCTTGTGATCGCGGATTCGGACCGCGTTATAGAAGACCCATATCTCGTCGTCGCGGACGATGGGCCGGCCGCTCACGAGGTTCTGCGCCGACCCGTGGCCGGCTACGTCCCACGGGTCGATGCCGATGAACACCTCGCGGTCGGCCACCCGCTCCCATGTGTACAGGTCGCGGGACACCGTCAGCTCGACCTGGTTCAGGCCGGTGTCGTTGCCCAGGCCGGTGGGCCCCGCGGGATTGTAGAGCACCGGGAATCCCACGTAGATGCCCTCATAGGGCAGCACCGCCATCTGGTAGCACTGCGCCACCGAATAGCCCGGCCCAGCCAGGACAGGTGGCGCCAGGTAGCGGGGGTCGTCGATGGCGCGCTGGATGCGCTCCAGCCGGTTCCGGTTGTCGGTCTCGTCGGTGTTGAAGACCAGCTTCGGGAAGGAGAAGCGCTCGAAGTCCGTGCTGGTGGACAGGTAGACCGAACGGCCCCATTCGGTGGGCTGCTTGACGAAGGCCAGGTACTGTTCGGTGTACTCATCATAGAGGAAGTGTGACTCGTCCTGGCTTGGGATGGGCGACACGTCGAGCATGGTCCAGTCGAACCCGTCTGGCGAGACGCCGAGCCAGCGGTCTCTGTTGTCGAACAGGCCCTTGTAGCGGCGCGCCGTATCCTGTTCGCGCTCGTCTCTCAGGACGTGGTATAGCCGCCGTTTAGAGGGGTCGCCGGCGACGTTGTTGTCCCGGGAGCCGCCGACCTCGTACAGCCTGAGAGAAGGGGTGTCCCAGCTTATGCCGTCGGCAGACGTGGCGTAGCAGCTCAGCCTGCTCCCTCCGGCGGGCGAGGAGTAGGAGCCGTTGTGCCACCACTCCCAGAGCTGCTTCTCGGAGTTCCACTGGGGCGAGCTGCGGCTCTGCAGCGCTGACTGGCCCCGCGACCTGTCGGGCCTCAGGACCGGCCCGTGCTTTACGGGCTGATGCAGCCGTCGCGTGACCCCCGACATCGCGTGGACTGTGTGGTCGTCGAGGAATAGCTGCTTGTGCCGCGCGGGTTGGAGAAGAGTATTGCCCACCTTTTGTCCTCCTATCGCCGCTGCGTGTCTACCAGAACGAAGTCGAACGTCATCCGGGAAAGTGACTCGGCTGACATCGGCGACTCCAGGCTAACCTCGGCTCCAGGCGCCGGCTCGCCTTCGAACATTTTACTCTTCGCAGGGTTGACAGTCATTATCCGGCGCTCCTTCTTATGTGGAATGACGCTGCTGGCTGCATGATCAGGAGCCCATTTGCGCTACGGTTCACTATCGTTCGCATGCACCTCGTGGTTCGACAAGCTCACCACGAACGGATGGATGCCGTTCCCCGTTC
>Ga0310125_10000644_pt1 | contig 16938 bp, 11 predicted proteins | sample CB11b_Tmax_Bot8__FD_203508 | JGI IMG/M metagenome (GOLD analysis project Ga0310125, IMG submission 203508) | Marine microbial communities from Western Arctic Ocean, Canada - CB11b_Tmax_Bot8 | ecosystem: Environmental > Aquatic > Marine > Oceanic | place: Canada: Western Arctic Ocean | collected... | reverse complement strand
CGCGGTTGAATACAACCAAGGTGTAGAGTTTTACAATGCTGCGCGGCGCCTCGCGAAGCAGATGGTGATGCTGTCCTATGACGGCGAGAACCATGGGCTAGCGAAGAAAGAGAATCAGCTAGACTACCAGGGTCGTATTCTTCAGTGGTTCGCGCACTACCTAAAGGGTGAACCAGCTCCGGAATGGATTTCTAAGGGGGTTCCCTTCATTCAACAGAAAGACGGACTGAAAGCGAAGAGACCCATCGGCTAAACCGGCGCTTTAGAGCCAACAGATCCCGTACTCGGGTATGGTATGACTAAGGCATGAATGACGCCTCGAAATTCGGCAATCGCATTGGGGTTCGGAATCATCGAGCTGATAGCTCAGAACGAACTTTTTGCCCAAACAGCGAGAGTGCTCACGATTCACATTTATGAACTAAGAAGGTCAGCGTAGGAGGACCCACTTGATTCGTGACCCTTATCAGAACAACCGACTCGCGGAGCTAGTCGAAAAAACTACAGGGCTCCAAGCAGGACGCAGAATCCTTCACGCGATAACGGGTACGGTCATATTCCTCGCAGTTACCCAACTGGAACTATCTAAGTCTCTTACAGTCACCGGGCTGTCCGTTTTATTCCTGATATTACTTGCCTCAGATCTAGCAAGACTCCGAGTACCTCACCTCAACATTCTATTCTTCAGGTTTTTCCAGATCTTAGTATCTCCGAGAGAATCGCAGAACATCGCATCTTCCACTTGGTATATCCTGGGCGCGTTAATCGCGATCGTGCTATTTCCCATTTCAGCTGCATTGTCTGGGATTCTGGTCTTAGCCTGGGCTGATCCAACAGCCAGTTACCTCGGACGCCGATGGGGAAGGCGCGCGTTCTTGCGGGGCACATTGGAGGGTACAACAGCTTTTCTAGTCGTAGCCGTCTTGATCCTCTCAGTGCGGCATCCACCATCAATCGCAATCCCTTCCGCATGCCTCATAACACTAGTAGAACGGTCAGCTTGGCCGCTCGACGACAATCTGATATTAGCTCCTGCATGTGCTGGCATTCTGACATTATTGGATTTGATAGTTTGAAATCCAGAGAGCCTATAGTCAGTGGGATCACGCTGATTGCCGTTGTACAAATCAGGACCGAAGTTGAACTTAGATTGAGGGGTGAGAAACTCTGCGTGCTGACTAAGAAGGGGGGTGCAGCGGATGATCACGGGGATTGGTGAGTTCGCCCGAGGCATCGCATATCAGACTGTCCAAGGAGCGGCAATGCTGATTCAGTCACCATCGGCCGGCGGGGCTGAGCTTCTGGGCATGAGCGTCTCGACCCAGGGCCAAGTGGTTATCTCTGTCCTCGTCATCATCATCCTGTTTGTCCTTCGCAGAGCATTGTTGGCAGTTGTCAGCAGAACGGTCGAAGATCCGGCATCCCGCTACAAATGGGCGAAGACCTCTGCGTACACAGCTTCTCTCATCGGTCTCGTTGTCGTTATCCAGATCTGGTTTGTTGCTCTTAGATCGCTGAGCACCTTCCTCGGTCTGTTGGCCGCAGGCCTAGCCATCGCCCTCCGAGATGTAGTAGCAGACTTCGCTGGATGGTTATTCATACTGTTCCGTCGCCCGTTTGATCTTGGAGACCGCATACAGATCGGCACTCATGCGGGTGACGTTATCGACCGACGAATCTTCCAGTTCTCAATCATGGAGATCGGGAACTGGGTGTCCGCTGACCAGAGTACAGGCAGGGTGATCCATATCCCAAACCAACGTGTTTTTCTGGAACCACTCGCCAACTACTCGTCCGGGTTTCCTTACCTGTGGAACGAGCTAGAAGTACTGCTGACGTTCGAAAGTGATTGGAAGCAAGCCAAGTCACTCTTCAAAGATATCACCACAGAAATCATGAAGGATGTGGTGGCCGAGGCCGAAGGGCCAAGAAAGAAAGCAGACCAGCGCTTCCTGATCCACTACCGCACCCTCACTCCAGCAGTCTACACGTCCGTGCAGGAGAGCGGTGTGTTGTTGACAGTGCGCTACCTCTGCCGTCCGCGTGAGCGTCGAGGGACTGGTGAAGAACTCTGGGAGGAGATACTACAAGTTGTCGAGCGAACCGATAGCATTGAATTCGCATATCCGACTCAGCGCCGCATTGTCGACTCCCGTTCAGACTGATGGTCAAGCGGAGGACCACTTGGGTCCTCAGTTACTTGAGCAAGGCGGGTACGTCATCTGAGTAGGCTGGCCACCCTCATCGATCCATTCACCACACCTTACACCCATGCTGTAGCTACCCTTGGCTAATACTTTACCATCGAAGTAGTACCTCTCGAACGAACCATCGAACTCTCCGCCCCTGTATTCGATCTTAGAGTCCACTTGTCCGTTAAAATAAAAGGACTCATGGAGCCCCTCCCACGTACCGCCCCTTAGAGTGCCCTGCTCCCTGATCCGATTAGAGTCTGAAGGAAACACTGAGAACGCGGGGCCAGAGTACGGCACCAGCGTTTCCAACGTCAGATAGGTATCACCTCTCTGAACCAAGTTCACGAGATTCATCGGCTCTTGGGCGTCTAGACCAACCAACCCCACCGATATTAGGACGAGCCCAATAATCAGAGTTCTATTCATAACTTAATTCCGCTTGGGAACCCCTCAGATCCGCAACTTATCCGGGTGCCAAAATTGTGATCATGATCGGGCGTACACATTAGGTTTATGAAGCAGACTCATCATGGACCCGCTCACCTCGCGAGTGGGTCGGGACGCAGTTGGAAGTGTACCACCTTGCTGGGTGTCCCCATACCGGTCTCGAGGTGAAAGGGCGCTCGCGTGCTGTACGTCGCCCACAGCCCCTTTCCCTTCCAACCCGCATCCGGGTCGTCAATGCGCCCATCCATCCACTTGGTGTAGAACCCCAGTGGGTAGGGTACGCGCAAGACTACCCACTCCCCATCACTCAGTGCTAACAACCCTTCAGATTCGTTGCCAGTGTTGATTGGTACGTTCTCCCCTAACCCCAGCGTGTTGAACTGATCCACCCACGTGTAGTAACTACTCTCAGCACTGCCGGAATCCGAGAGGCCCTTGAGCTGAGGTAGCGGTTCTGGATAGAGAGTCCAGCCTTCAGGACAGTGTTGGCCCGTCGCGGTCGGCCCGTTGAGCGGACCCGTGCACTTGCTGCGGTCGAAGCTTGCCATGTGTCCGCTCGCGAGAGGCGTCCACACGACGCCATTTCGATCAATGTCCATGCCACGCGGCGAGTACCCCTGTACGGGTGCTTCCGGGTTTCCCCAGGGTGTCTCATAGATCTCTGTCAGAGCTGTGGTCGCCGGGTCCGTACCAGGATCAAGCCTCAGGATCGCTCCGGGAAAGCCCAACGATGAGCCCCAAATTGAGCCGTCAATAGGATTGTATGCCACACCGTAGTAGCCAGACCTGATCCGCATGTCTTTCGCCGGGTCGAGGGGTTCATTGGGTTCGACATAATCATCGCGTTGGCCATTCCCATTCGTATCGACGATCAACGACGTCCAGCCCTGCGACCTCTCTTCGTCACCGGTCTCATCGAACATCTTCGTGTTCAGCCAACCGATGACCTGACCGCCACCGCTCGTCCACAGCGTGTTGTTCTCGTCTTCGGCGAAGATCAAATGGTGCGTGCTGAAGCATGTACTGATGAGCGTCATCTCTTCCGAGACAGGATCATACACGGCGAGATGGCGACCGGCTCTAGTAGTCGGAAAAGCCCTCGCGGATGGATGGTCCGACCCCTCCCGACAGAACGCCGGATTCTCGGCTGGACGAACCCGTGAGGTGAGCCACACTCGGCCACGTTCATCGAGCATCGGGTTGTGGACGTTAGCCCGACTGTCCCAGATCGCCTCGTTTCCCCAGTAGGGAGAAGGCTCCATTGGGGCACCCGCCGCGAGCGGGGTATCCGGATCACGAACGGGTACCGGCACCTGGCTGGTCATATGACTGACTGGGTCGAGAACCGGCACATAGTCTGCGCTGGCCTCAAGCGCTCCATAGATAGAACCGTAGGGGTTTACAGTCGGATCACGCTTATCGGTAGACACCTCGTCATGAAGATAAGTGGTCGGATCGGCCCAATCCCATTGAGTAATCACGACGTTGCGCTCCACACCCGCCGGGCGTGGCGGAGCAGGAGGCAGCTCTCCTCCAACAATCCGATCGGTCCAGTCGGCGAACATTTCCAACGCAGCTGAGAGACCCATCCTGTTGAGGCCACCATACATACTGCCACCCGCCTGCCCGGATCGGATACGACGATCCCATGCCTCTTCCATAGAAGCGAACTCACCCAGTGCTGCCGGAACCTCTCGGGTCGGTTTGTTACCTAATTGATGACACGCCATGCAGCCGCCAGACTTCAGATTCCGGAGCCACTCTGCCTGGCTTCGCATAGTTGGTAAGATGCCATTACCTCCGGGGCCCGTACCTGGAAATTCACTTTTGGCCGGAACCTCAATCAAGGAGAACCAGTACCCAGCAGGATAGTACTGTGCGGCAGCGTGCTGGTCGGGTGCCAGCACCGCTAGCAGGTCCTGAGTCGTGCCAGGTCTCAGGCGGATCTTCTCCGAATCGACCAACCCATAGCCGCGGACCCACACGTCATATATAGCGTCCGGCAAGTCGGGAATCACATAGCTTCCCTGGCCGTCTGTAACGACAGTCCTGCTGAACTTGGTCGGAAGGTCAGTAGTTTCTGCGATGACCCAAACTCCAGCCTCAGGGCCGTCTGGGCCGCTTACAACGCCACCGATGTCATCGTCATCGATGACGACCACCTCACTACCCTGCTGGCAAGCACTCAATCCAACCAAGAATACGGCCATGAATCCGACGATATAGACAAATACGCTTCTCCAAGACCCAAATCTCTTGTTCATAGCACCCCGCTCCCTACAGACAACAGTTATTCGCAAGAGATGTCCTTCGGTGTCCTCGCACCAGAGGTGTCAGGGGCACCACATCGGAGACGCAAGACAGTATTGTATGATCGATCCATGAGCACAGTGAGATAGGACGGCATACCCTACCAGGTTGCGGGTCACTTCCCTGGCGTAGATGAAGACGCGGAATACATCTTGCAACCAGAACGGTCATATCGACAAACACCGAACTCATGGCGCGATGACAACAACCGCTTCCCTCATCCTAGATCGTCTTCACGATCCGGAAAAACTCGAGTCACTATATAGGCAAAATCCCGAAGCATTTCGAGAAACTGTCGACGAATTAATTCGTGCCTCACCCGATTCGATTGTGCTGCGGGTTTGGAGGGCACGCCTTGAACACAATCAAACGGTACCAAGTGCTAAGCACGGAACTAAGCTTTGGTACGCGCTTGGCATCTGCCTCGCGGTCGGCGCACTTGTCCGATTCCCAGCTATCGCGTTCGAGGAGTGGTGGTACTACCCGCGGTTTGGACCATTGTGGATCATCTTGGGGCTCGCTGGCTATTTCTTGGTCAGGCGGCCTGATCGTGCACTGCTGATGACCGGTGTGATCCTAGCCGCGATAGCAACCGGTTATGTCAGCTTGCTACCAACTACCAGACTAGGGGAGGATTGGTACTATACTGATTCAGTAGTCATGGCGCTGATTCACCTACCGATTGCATTGTGGTGCTATCTCGGGTTGGTCTTTTTGGGGAATTCTTGGCGAGATGTGCGCGCTCGGGTTCGCTTTCTGCACTACAATGGCGAGTTGGTCATTCTCACCAGCGTGGTCGGGCTTGGTGGCTTGGTACTCAGCGGTCTGACGGTAGCCTTGTTCCAATTGATCGACTTCAACATCGAAGAATGGTATTTCCCTAATGTCGGGGTTTTCTGTGCTGTCGCTGTACCAGTAGGCGCAACATATCTATTCGATGCCGTGTTCGATCGACGCACCGCAATAGCGCCCGTGCTAGCTCACGTTTTTGCTCCTCTTTTTCTCATAATGATCGTCACCTATCTGGTGATTGCGTTAGCCGAAGGTGCAAACCCGTTCATTGATCGATCTTCTTTGATCACCTTCAATGGTCTGCTGTTACTGGTCCTCGCCATCTCCATTTTTTCATTGGTGGAACGAAAGAGAGAAGCGGGTGTCGGGTTGATTGATTATATCAATCTCGCACTCGTTAGCTTGACACTCGTGATCAATGTCATCGCACTGTCGGCCATCCTATACCGGGTCACTTCTTTCGGATTCACACCAAATCGCGTGGCCGTGCTCGGAGTCAATGTAATCGCGCTAGTGCATCTCGCATGGATATTGGCGAGCTACATTGGCTTGGTCCGACGTAAAGTCGGGATTGAAGCAATGGATCGCGTCGTTGGGAATTACCTCCCCGTCTATGGTGCCTGGGCAGCCGTCGTAGCGTTTCTTCTACCGGTGGTGTTTGGGTTCGGTTAGCAAAGCAGACCCGTCTATGGGAACGGAACCATTTTGGTAGATTCAGGAATAACAGGATTACCAGAAGACACGCCTAGTGAGAGAAAAGCTTAAATGAGAACACGGGTCCCTGTAGCACGGCAGCTCATAACCACACTCCTTATCGTGCTGCTAACGGGTTGCCACAGCTGGCAACCTACGACCGTCAATCCACGCACAGTCATCCTCGAAGAGCGTCCGTCCGGGGTGCGTTTCAGACTACCGGATGGAGATACCGTGATTGTCATGGACCCTCTAATGAGAAATGACTCCATCCTTTTTACTGAGGCTGGAATGTTACCGATAGCATCACAAGATGTAAGCGGACTCGAGGTGAGGCGCTTCAGCGCTCGGAAAACAATAGTATTCGCGGCCGGCATCTTAGGGACCATGATAATCTGGACCCGCTGGGCCACTAATCGCAGCGGAGGAGTCGATCCTGGAGAACCGTCCGTGCCAAAGGTACCGGTACCCGGAGGATAGCCGAGATAGGATGCGGAGGCAGTAGACGTACGCTAAACTGCGATAGATTACTCCCAGAGCATAAGGCTATGAGATCACGGTTGCCTTACCCCATGCGGTGCACGGTCAACGCACTCAGCCTTGCAATATTAGTCTCTCTTGGAGCATGCTCAATCATTCCGAATCCATTCAGCCAAACACCATCACTGGCGAGTAATGATGGCGAACGGCGAACATCCCCGGATGAGCTCTTGCGCGAAGAGATCTTTCGCGATGGTGAAGCAGACCCAACCGCACATGAACTAATACAACGCCTGCGCCCCAATTGGCTTCGAGCCCGGGGTCAGGTTTCTTTGGGATCCCCAGAGGCATCTTATGCACTCGTGTACATGAATGATGTTCTGTTTGGAGGCCTCATGACGCTGCACCAGATCCCTCCTAGTCAGATAGAGCGAATGGAGTTTGTAAGAGGCATCGACGCGAGCATACGCTGGGGTACTGGACACACGTCTGGGGTAATCCACATCCTGACGGGAGGCTAACCAACCGGGGATCTTCGGACCCGCTTGGGGCTCATAGAAGAGTGGGGACGAACCCGCATCCGGGTCCGTCCCCACTCACTACTCCAAAGAACCTCTGACCTCGAGATTCTTACGCCAACCTAGGCGCTGATCAGATCACTCTCCCTAACCGATATTCGTGTTATTCTGGAACTCGGTAGCCGGAAGTTTAAAGCATAGGTCGCTTCCGAAAGTGTCTCCAAACGGTGAATACGTTCCGACAGCTGGGACGAGCGGAATGCTGTAGCGCGTTATGTCGTAGAGGTGGTGGCCCTCTAAGAACATTTCCGCCGACCGCTCGTAGACGATCTGATCCATAACCTCTTGGGCATCAGTACTCGCAAACGCTGGCAGGCCTGCATTCGTGTGCAGTGTGTTAATGATCGTAACCGCAGCTGCGAGATTCCCAGCGGAGTGCTCAGCCTCAGCCTTGATAAGCTGTGCCTCTTCCCAGGTAGCTAGCTGAAGAGGGCTATTCACAGCAGGGAACTTATCTGCTGTCCACACCACAATGCCCGTGGTCGGGTGTGAGACTCCTGAATTGGTCACTGCTATCCGTGGATCAGCTACTCCTCCAACCATCTGATCCTTACGCGTATCCGCGATCGTCACACTGTTATAGTCGTGATTTTGTAACCAGAGTGGGTTCTTCGTAACACTGGCGTCGGCGGAGAACTGCAACTCGAAACTAAAGCCAGCTGGTACGCTAGAAGCGACACTTGCAGCGTCACTCTTCTTACCAAGGTTTAGAAGTGCCCTGGCTTTACCAACCCTAGCCGCATTCTGGATATCTCCACTGCCCCCTGAAATTGCGGCGTCAAAGCGTTGCACAGCAAGATTCCAGGAATCAGCTCTGGTTTGCTCAGGTCCCGCATCGAAGGCAACGGAACACATGGCTTCACCAAAGAGCGTGTATGCATAGCCTGCATACATGGACACTTCAGCTGTATATGCTGCCTTTTCAGGCACATCTGCCGCATCCCACTCGGTCAGGTTACCCAACGTATAGTCAGCGATCCAACGCGCCCTTGAAAGGGGCTTGTACACCGCTGGTTGGCTACTCCCGCAGTCAGCGTTCGCGTACTGCGCTCCGTAACCACTCGTATCGTGGTTCCGTGAGTCCCAGATGTTTGTGACGGAGTTGTTCGAGGCGTCAGCCCACTCCATCCCGGTAAGGGCACTCGCTGCTGCATACCAGGCAGCAGCGCAGCGCAATTCGTTGGCCACACTACTGACCAGCAGTCCAGCCGCACTCGGTTTAGTCAAATCACTTGCTACGACCCTCGATGGAGCATCCACGCTGAGTAAAGAATCAAGCGAGTCACATCCTCCTAAAACGAGAACCGAGCCAAGCGCGAGAGCGGCAGTGAAACGGACTACTGACCTGGACCCGCATGCACTTCTGCTCATGTGGGATGCTCCTAGCTTAAAGTTCGTTGATGTCTTTTTCATGATTGTCATCCCCCTATCGATTCAGGCGGATGGTGAGTACCAAAGACGTCAGTGGTGGCACTGCAGAGTCTTCCTGCGGTTCCCTATTTCCACTAAACGTATTGCTCGGATCCATGACCTCTGGATCGTGGTGTGGCCATTCCTGCCACTCAGTCCAGATCATCCCTAGATTGCGTGCACCGAGGGTGATAGAACCACGATTTGAGCCAAGCATCTGAGCCCATTCACTCGGCATCTGGTACGTCGCTGATAACTCCCTCCAGCGTATGAATCCAGCTGGATTGACCCATAATGCGAACTCGCCGCTGGAACCGAACTGGGCTTCAGCAACCAGCCTGGGATCGTACTCCTGTGGATAGAGATTCATCCGTGTCTGATGGAATGCTGCATACCTCCACCAACCCTGCAGATCATATTTTGTGTGACCCATTTTGGCCTGAATCAAACTCGATATCGTGAGCCGGTCTCCTATCGAGAAGGAGTTGGAAAGAGAAGCTTCGAGCGAAGGATCCGGGTGTCCCTGATAGATCCATGCAGCCTCATCACAAGCAACCTGAACTCCCGCCCCGTTGGCGATTGGCCCCTGGCCCGGTCCTGGTGAAGCGTCACAAGTCATGGTTGACTTGTCGATGTTATCAGTACCAGCTATGAACTGAGCGTAACCCACTTGGGGGGCGAAAAGTGATCCAACCGGATAGCCCACTTGATGTCGTGTCGACCACCCCAAAGACAGGTAGCCATCGTCGCCTTCCTTCAAACCAAGATCTGTGACCTCATTCTTGTTGGTGCTCATGTTGATGTCCATATCCCAGTCAAAGCCTTCGCTTTCGATGATCCGAGCTCCGAGTCCAAGCTCGATGCCTCGGTTGTTGATCTCACCGATGTTCACAAACTGCCGACCTGTGAACCCCGTGGAAGGCGGAACATACCGAGCCACGATCGCATCCTTGGTTGTCTGATCGTAGTACGTGAAATCAACGGTCACGCGACCATTGAATAGCGTGGCATCCAATCCCGCTTCAACCTCCACGCCCCGTTCCGGTCCAAGCTCACTGTTACCTGGTGACAACGGAGTCACCGTCGCGCCACCAGTGGGTGAGAGGCGAGTGGTAAAGCTCCGAAGAGCGTCGAACGCATCAGGCTGCTGTCCGGATTCGCCGTATGCAGCCCGAACGCGTAAGGCGTCATTCACCACAAATGATGAGCTGACCTTCGGGTAATAGACCAGAGAGAAGTCTTCACCAAACGAACTGTTGTCGTCAGCCCTGATCGCTCCCGTAATAAAGAAACGGTCCTGCCAGCCAAACTGCTGCTGGAGATACACGCCAACCGTGTTGTTCTCGACGAGACCGTCTGACCCCGTCACATCTTGACCTGTAGCACTGACAGCTGACAGCCCCAACGCCGGGAAACGTCTCCCGGATGCGGTGAGATCCTTAATGGATTTAGTATAGACCTGGAAACCAGCCGACGTGGTCGATGCCAGGTTGTCCGTTAATGTTTTTTCACCAGTTGCGGCATAGTCGAACGTAGTATAGGCAACTGATTCTCGATTTATCCTTCTCCCGCCAGTTCTAGAGCTGGAGCTATAGTACGGCGCAAAATCAGGCCCCAAGAACGCATCCAGATTATCCTCGGCCTGGTTCGTCAGATCCGTACCGAAAGTCAGTCTATGCGTTAACCAATCGAAGGGTGTGTGAGTTGCCGTGAACCCCGCAGTCATACGGTTCGCATTGTTATAATCAAAGTCCCTCGCTACTCGAGCCTCCGGGATGCCCCGACGGTAGCAGCGACGATCAGGAACCCGAGCACAATCGGCTGGGCCTGCATAGACCGCCTCTTCATACGGATAGTCACTAGGGATCCGCATACGAATGAGCCCGAGACCAGCGTTCGCGGTCAGCGTGATGTTGTCACTCGGCTGAGCGGTGAGGTTGATTCGACCGTTGTACTTGTTCGCCCAGCTATTCTCGGTCACACCATCATCCATCGAGGCTGACCCGGCGACGAAGTAACGGAAACGGTCGGAACCACCAGAGACATCTATTCCATAATATTGAGTGTGACCATTGCTGAAAATCAGGTCCCGCTCAGTCTTATCCTCTAGGATGTTGAGTGATTCAATCTGACCGGTGTTGGGATTCACTCCCCAATTGGTCGGAGTGCGACCGGCTGGGTCGCGGAACCACTGGCTTCCCTGGCGCATCGTGAAGTTCCATTGCGCCTCACCGACAGCGCCCTTCTTCGTCGTGATATTGATGACTCCGTTGGCGGCCTCTGTACCATAAAGCGTGGCAGCTGCCGGGCCCCTGATCACTTCCAAACTCTCAATCATCGCAGGATCAAGGTCATCAATCCGGGAGACATCCCTGCCCCCACTTTCCATGCGGTTGCTCGCTCTCACACCGTCGATGTAGATGAGCGGCCCATCGTTCACGAGCCGCATGGTGGAACTACCGCGGATCTTGATTGTGGAGGCGGTGCCGACGTCACCCGCGCCTTGCTGGATTACTACGCCAGGCATCCGACCACGCAGGAGGTCAGACAGGTTAGTGATAGGCTGCACCTCAGCTACGCTGGCATCCAGCCGCCCAACAGCGTTCCCGATCTCTCGAGCTCTGGATCCCGTGGCAGTTCCTGTCACAAGAATCTCATCTAGCTGGAGAGCCTGAGCACTAACAGTAAAATCTAGAACGCCTGTCCCACCTTCACTGACCGTGACCTCATTCGTCTCGGTCCTGTAGCCAAGTGAACTCACAGTTACCGTATGCGTGCCCGCTGGAACCCCCAACAAGAGATACTGACCGCTTGCTTGGGTCAGCACTCCGAGGTTGAGTGTTTCAATGAAAACCTGGGCATTGGCGACCGGCGAACCTGTAGCTTGGTCTCGGACAGTACCCGTGATCTGTTGAGCATCTACCTGAAGCGGCGACGCTAGAAGCAGAACCACGAGTGCCAACCACGGAACGGATCTCATTCCATCCTCCACAATGATTTGAACACTGAGTACTTCAGATTAATACGCACCGCAGTCCCTAGGACCACGGTGCGCGAATGAAACATAATTTTAAGCGCTTACGGTTAGCAATACTTCCATCTTGTGACTGGACACAATCGCACCTTAAATGGTACGTAGTATTTCAACCTTGTTTGGCAAATGGCGACGTATTCTAGTCGCGGCCACCGCCACGTTGAGCTGACGACATCTGAGCCTGCGTTAACGCACGCAAAGTAAGCGCAACCCTCATGCGTTCTGATTCGCTTAAATCCGCGAGAAAGCTATCCGCAGCTTCGACCCAACCCTCATGATCGAGGGCACGAGCAGCAAAGTCCAATGCAGCTAGGATTTTGACTCGCTCTGTAGAAGGCTCAGTAACCTGAGGAGCTGGCTGACCCGGGCGCGCTCTGGGCGGCACGAGTGCGAACGAGACAGTCCGAATCCGATCTGCGTCCGCTTCGTCGGCCATCCAGCACGAACTCGGTGGCGCGATGCCTGCAGTAAGGTACGGAAGCCAGAAATTCAGACCGGCAAATGGGCCGTTCGAAGATGGGATAAACCAGGTGTGCAGCATGTGCAGAGTCCGACCGTCATCTGCGAACTCTGGATGATCATGCCATTTGGCAAGCTCGCTTTCGAACGGAATGGGTATTTCGGTTTCCGGTACATCAACGAAGGCATAGGCCGCACCTACAAGCCGCTCCCGACCATCAATTTCGACGAACAGCAGATGGTCCGGTGCATTGCGCTGCACACCATCTCTACTGCGGGCCGAGTGCACGTAATGCACGCCCATGCCAGGGATATCACCCAGTGCGGGATTGAATCCAGCAGCACGGGCAGCTTCCGGTGTCTCTAGGCCTGAGACTGCCGCCCGGAGTGCAGCAAATTGCTCTCGATCCACGTTCGGCAATCCAGTCCACGGCGGCGAGCCAAGCGTTGTGCAGCTCACAGCCTCACCTGCATGGCTGTGCCCTTGGTCCGCATGGTCAGGCATCTGTGATAGCGTTGCGCGCGGCGCCATTAACCAAGCCAGGGTCAAGATAACGCTGCATACTGCTGTAGTGCGTGCCATTCGGTGCCTCCGACGTGGCGGGAGTAGTCCAATCTAAAGCTCAAATACTACCTGGTATTTAAGCTCCCCAATACTGCGGTCCGCGATCAACCTGTGTCAATAGATAATTAAGATCAACAACCGATCCCGTAATCGCTTAAATCCATGTCATAATTGAGCTTACCGCTTCCGGGACTAGTTTGCGGCCAATCGAGTCAGGGCCTCGTCCAGATGACGTCTGTATACTTCACGGTCTTCAGGCCTCAGCCACGCGTCTCTTTGGTCCACTCGCCGCCAGATCTCCTCAATTACTGCAGTCAAGAAGTCGGCAGACGCCCTTGATGCATCGTTGGGTGGGGCATCGGTAAAGTAAACCGGTGTGGTGTGCGCGAAGGTGTAATTGTCACCTGAATAGCGTGCCTTACCGCCACGCGCCCGAACCGCAATCCAGCGAGCGCCATCTACAGGGATCGACTCTTGGGCAGTTAGTTGATGCCCCCCCTCCCCCACAGAGATCGTGTGTACCACTTCCCCGTCAACGATGATCTCAATCACCTCTACGGGCGCGATCGTCGTGAGGTCGACTTCAACCGTTACTTGGCCGCGGCTACTGAGCTCCGAGCCAGGCTCCTGACCATCCACCTCAGCAAACAATAGCGGCCCATTTGTTGCGACCGTGCGCCCCGCTCGGACTGCCTCGATCCATGTGCGCCAGCTAATCAGACCGTCCAGTCGAGCGTATGTACGCGCTGTTCCACCCGACGGATCCCGCCAGACGTTAGAGAAATTGTCGGTACCTCCGGTGGCCGGTAGCCGAGCTCCGACGTTGAGCATGTGGTAGTACATGTCAGCACTGGCCAATTCATCCGATGCGATGGAGACGATATCGTAGAAATCGCCGCGTCCGAGGATTGTGTGGATGGGGATATCTGACTGAGCGGCCCACTCCGGCGTACCAGGGGTCCCGCTGCCCAGAGTGTAGGGATGCATGAAGCCACCGATACCCCTGAGGGCGCGGATACTGTCGAGGTACATGAGCTTCAGGCCATCGGCCGGATAGGGTGAGCCGGAGGTACCACCGATGAGCGGCATGATGAACTCGTTTACTCCGAGCAAGCCAACATGGCCGAACGACCCACGAAACTCCTGAGTGTAGCGGAGGACGTAGCCATCGGTAGACCCAGAGTAGTCCTCTCCCGTCAGGTCACTCCACCTACCCATGATCTTGGTTCCATCCATGTGGATCAGATCATTGGTTATGTGCAGATCGTCAGCCCGAAGCTGATCAAAGAACTCCTGTTGGCTCAACCCGTACCGACCCTCGTGCAGGTCATGGACGTGCGTGTCACCCGACACCCAATTCGATTGACCAGGATCAGAGAGTCGTTCCATCCGAAGCTCAACTGTTGTGGTTTGATCCGCGAGGGCGGAGACAGTCTCGTCAGCCGGAATCCACTCGAAGCCCCGCAAAGCCTCGACTCTGACGTCTCCGGCTGGAACCATGACTTCGAACTCACCCACGGAATGAAAGTAGTGGATTTCGCCAGCCGGGCTCACCCGATGAAACGCATCCGCCGGCACGTAACCACGTCCGTCGGATGCATGGATTTGGATGCGAGCCGGCACTGTCCTACCATCGGGTCCTAGAACCCGTCCGCGCAGGGTTGCCGTCTCGTAGAGCGGCGACAATCGCGTCGGGGTGATCGGCTGCCACGCCTCTTTCCTCCCGCCGAAGCGGGATGTCACCCAGAGGGCGGTCGGTCCGTCCTGATTCCCTACGAATGCCACCAGCCTGCCGTCCGGACTCACCGCCGGAGCGAATTCGTCAAGCGACTCTGTGGTCAGGCGAACTCGGTTGCCCCCCGCTGACGGGACCGTCGCCAGGTCGTAAGAGCCGGCCACGTCGGAAGCGAACACCAGAGCGGAACCGTCCGGCACCCAGGTAGGAGCTGCTCGATAGCTTGTCTCCTCATAGTGTACCAGTGTGGGTTCACCACCCTCCATCGGTATCGTCCATAGGCCTCCGCTTCCCAAGCGTCCCGTCACGCCCGCGATGAAAGCGAGGGTCAAGCCGTCAGGCGAGGGAGCCGGCTGGAATTGGTTCCCCCGGCCACCGGCTAAGGTCCTAACAGCTCCGGTCGCCATTTCGTACCGGACGATGTCGAAATCCCGTCCACGGGCAGAGGCAAACACGACAAATCGTCCGTCCGGAGTCCAAGCAGGCTGAACGTCCACCGAACTGTCAGAAGTCAGGCGCCTCAATCCCGAGCCATCAGGCCTCACCACAGCGATATCAAGCTGGCCGGCCATGTCCACAACGAGCACAAGCCACTTTCCGTCGGGACTCCAGGACGGCTCGAAGTAGTAGCCGGGGCCCTGGGTGATGGCTTGAGCTTGATCCGTTCCGATCCTCTGGATCCAGATATCACCGCGCATTGAGTAGGCCAGAGCCGAGCCATCGGGATGCCAGGTCGGATCAAGCGGCCCACTCGTGACCGCCGGAAGCATGTGTAACTCTACCCGAGTCGACAGACCGTAGCGAGGTATCTGGCCATTCACAGCCGAGGCGAGGAGCATCCAAGCCATCACAGCGAAAGGGAATTTGGTTCGCATAGGCTTGGAACCTAGGGGCCGTCCATAGAGGCGGACAGTTCCTGCAAGTCAGGGAGCGGAGTGGATCTTTGGTTGGGGTGGTTGGGGTCGACGAGAACTGAACTTCTTCAGAGATGAAAGTGGTATTGTTTCTGGCTTTACGCTCGATGCCGGTGACGTACAAGACCTGAATTTTCAGAAGATCTTGAACCGCCCTTACTAAACTCCGCCCCCGATACGGATACCCGTAGCCATCACCTTCTTCCTTTCCGGTCGAGGCTGAGCGCCGGTCCGGAAGTCGCTCTAGTTCACGCGCGTCCTGTAGTTGAGCGGGGTCCTCATCCTAAACACGCGACCCTGTTCGTCGGTCTCAAAGATGACCTCGGTCCCCAACTCGCCATCGTTGCCACTGCGGCGGAAGGTGTCTGCTTCAACATGCGTGAGTTCGCTGAGCGACTGACGCGGGTTATCTGTGGGTAGACTTAAGGTCGCGATGCCGCCTTTCCAGCGGACCACCACCGTCTCGGAGCCGCCGAGGCCCCCGGTGTAGGTCCCCATGTAGCGTGTTGGGTCGATCTGAGCGTCGGGGTTCGAGTTCCCGTCGCCACCGTTACCGTTGGCATCAGCTGTTACCGGGTGCTCATTGTCCTCGGCGGTGGCACTCTTGATGGCGTCAGCAACGAGGTTATAGACACCGGTCGAGTATTTGCCCGCGTTAACCATCGCGTTGACCATCGCCACCGTGGCAATCTTGCTGTCGTTTTGTAACGAGAGCGTTGTGCGGAAGCCGGGGCAGCTCCCCCCGTGGCCGACGAATGTCTCTCCGCCTCTGGCTGAGACCTGGAAGCCCAGCCCTCTCATCGTGTTCGAACCCGGCCGCGCAAAGTGCACGCGCTGCATCTCGGCAAGTGTGTACGCGTGCACAAGCTCTTCGGTGTCGCCCCTCAAGCGAAACTGCCACATCGCGAACTTCGCGAGGTCGTCAACGCTAGAAGCGTACCCGGCAGCCGGCGAGATGCCCTTTGCCTCAAAGAAGGGGACCTCGTTCCGACTGCCCTGACGAGTGAGGTCTGTGTACCCCATGGCGAGTTGGCCACCGATGTGCTGCCTCGGCATCTCCGAATAGGTGTCATCCATACCGAGCGGCCCGAGAATGTGGCTGCGGACATACTGGTCGTAGGGTGTCCCAGACACCTCTTCTACGATGTAGCCGGCCAGCGACAACCCAAGGTTCGAGTACTGATACTCGGTGCGCGACGGATGGAGAGTCTCCTGGTCGCTGAGTCGAGTGATGACCTCGTCTTTCGTTGGGAAAGGGTATTCCGGTCCACTCCAATACGGATGGTCCGACTCGCGAGGCAGACCTGCCGAGTGCGTGAGTAGTCC
>Ga0310125_10000642_pt1 | contig 16963 bp, 17 predicted proteins | sample CB11b_Tmax_Bot8__FD_203508 | JGI IMG/M metagenome (GOLD analysis project Ga0310125, IMG submission 203508) | Marine microbial communities from Western Arctic Ocean, Canada - CB11b_Tmax_Bot8 | ecosystem: Environmental > Aquatic > Marine > Oceanic | place: Canada: Western Arctic Ocean | collected... | reverse complement strand
TATCGCTCGCGACTCGATACCCGCCTCGAGCGGGATCGTCCGATCGTCCATGTCGACTGGAAATACCGGTCTGCCGTTTTCGATCCGGAACGTATCGACCGTGACCCGATCCGCGGCGACACATCCAGCACCCGCGAGCGCGCGGCGGAGGTCGGAGACCACCTCGCGCTCGACCCAGAGGTCAAAACCCAGCCCCCCGAGCGAATCTGTCCTGGCCACAATGAGATCGCCCCTTCGAGACGTACACCGCCCTACACGTGGCGTAGATGACATCACGAAGTCCAGCCCGGTCGGCCCGACATCGACCGTCCGCAGGGCCTGGGTCAACCGTTCGGGGGCGGCGGGGCCGGTGACACCACATGACAGCCAGGTGTTCGTCCAGTCGGCGAACTCGACGTCCTCTGTAAACACAAGCCCGCCAAACTTCGCGACCAGCGCTGCCGTGCTGTCCTCGTGGACATCCAGCAGCAGGTGCTCCCCAATAGACAGGACCTCCATATCGGTGATGAGTCGACCTTGAGGCGTCAGGTAGGCGGCGTAACACTGTGCGCCATCCTCAAGCGCGGCGATATCGTTTGTCAGCTGGCCCTGGAGATACTCGGCGCGGTCGGAGCCACCCACCGCTATGAGACCGCGATCCGTGCGATCTACTACTGCCGCGCCGTGCCTCAGTGCCTCGTAAGCGTCGTTCATGACGGTGACCACCCGCGTGATGATATGCTGAACTTTGTGCGCTCGCGTGCTTCCGATTATTCCCAATGTGTCACCGCGGTGCGCATAGCTTTCGCCTGCTTCCTCGTCGTGGCTGCGGCTGGGATCGTCTGGGGACAACCACAACCGGCCACCCCCGCACTTCGCACCGCCACATTTAACGTTTTCCTGCGGTCATCACCGGTTGGATTCGAGCGCGTGGACGTCCTACGCACAGACGACGGATGGATTATTCGGTCCACGGGCGAGCTCTCACCGCCGTTTGACTTACGCAACCGGCAATTTGAAGTGGAGTACGACGCCCGCTGGACGCCCCGGCGGCTCTCCATGGAGGGGTCTCGGATCGGCCGCGAGTTCTCGCTGCACACGACGGTCGAAGATGAAACCGCCGAAAACCAGTTCACCGATGGAGGGGCGACTATCGGCTCGACCGACCAGATCGACCCCGCATCGGTCGTCCTCCCCGACTATTTTTTTGGGGCCTACGAAGCGGTGGCCGCTCGACTCACAACCGCCGTCGTCGGTGACCGGATACCGGTCTATGTCGCGCCACGCGGACAAACCCAGGCGCTCGTCCGCGAGATGGACGCCCAGGATCTCCAGACCAGCGACCAACGCCTGAGCGCTCGCATCTATCGGATCACCTTTGAGAACACGGATCAACCGCTGGAGGCGGAAGTATGGGTCGATAGCGACGACCGGCTTCTGCGGGTGCTGCTGCCAGCCATCAGTCTCGACGTGGCCCGTCAGGACATCTCACTCGTCTCAACCCGGTTGGCAGGAGTGACCGTTCCCGGCGACGAACAGGTACGGGTGGCCGCCACCGGATTTAGTCTCGCCGGCACTCTGACGACGCCCACCAACGGTGAGCCGCCGGCTGAGGGCTGGCCGGCGGTAGTCCTTGTCCCTGGCACCGCGTCGACCGACCGCGACGAGTATCTGTCCGGTGTGCCCCTCCACGGCCAACTCGCAACCATCCTCTCGGCATCAGGTCATGTGGTGCTTCGCTACGATAGGCGTGGCGTCGGTCAAAGCGGCGGCCGACCGGAATCAGCCACCCTCCGAAACTATGCAGAGGACGTGCGCGACGTCGTCAGATACGTCGGCGGTCTAGACAACGTCGATCGAGACCGCGTCGCGGTCATTGCGCACGGGGAGGGCGGCTGGATCGGTCTTGAAGCCGCCTCGCGCGAGCGACGCATCGCTGCCCTCGTGCTGATGGCTACGCCGTCGACGACCGGAAGCAAATGGGTGCTTGAACAACAGCAGGCGGTTCTCGAGCGACTTGCCCTGCCACCGACCGAACGCGACGAACGTGCCGACTTGCAACGACGCATCAACGCCGCGGTGCTCGACGACGGGTCATGGGACGACATCCCCGCGGACATGAGATCCCGCGCCGACACACCATGGTTTCAGAGCTTTCTCGAGTTTGAACCCGAAAGGGCGGTCCGCCGGAGCCGGCAACCCTTTCTCCTGCTCCACGGGACGCTAGACCGGCAGATTCCACCGACGCACGCCGACCAGCTTGCCACGTTCGCCCAGGAGCGTGGTCGACGAGAGTCGACAGTGGCGCTGGTTCATCTGGACAATATCAACCATCTCATGGTGCCCGTGAATACCAGCGCGGTCGGGAAGACCGATCCGTTAAACGTGTCGAGCACCGAGCTTGGGGAGAGCGTCACGGCGACCCTGACCGAATGGCTCCAGCGAACTCTCCAGCCCACAAACTGATGTGGGTGTTGCGGACCACCGACGCTGAGACTCCGCGTATCCTTCGGGTCACTGCCGGCTCAACCCGCACTGTGGGGCGCGGGCCGCGGGCCGACTTTGTGGTGGATGCGACACTCCTGTCTCGGATGCACTGCCGACTCGTCGCGACCGACAGCACGTTGACGGTCGAAGACCTCGAGAGCACAAACGGGGTGTTTGTCAACGGCGCGCGCGTTGCGCGTATGCGGCTCAAGACAGGGGACATTTTGCGCGTCGGTCGGCTCGAACTGACGGTTGCGCTCGGAGAGTCGCCCTGAGGTCTCGATCACTTCCGCGGTCGAGAAGGACGAATCTCGACTCGGCTCGGCAGACTTCGTGACTCGTGACGAAGCAAGTCGATGACGACCCGAGCAACGTCATAGGGGTCGAGCTTCCACGGCGCCCCCCCGTCACCCGCCTGCCCCGCAAAACGAGTATCGACCGACCCGGGCGCGACACAGCTCACGCGAATATCGTCGTGTCGAACCTCTTGCATGAGCACCTCAGTCAGGGCGTCAAGGCCGGCCTTTGACGCGCAATAGGCGGCGCCTCCTGCAAACGGGTGCGAGCCGGCAAGGCTACTCACGTTGATCACCCACCCGCCGCCACGTTTTCGCAGTTCGGGAATCGCCGACCGACACGTAAAGAAGACACCGTCGAGGTTTGTGCCGATGACCTCACGCCAGTCTTCGACCGACATCTCAGCCAACTGGCAAAACCGCCCAACTCCAGCGTTGTTCACGACGATGTCGAGGCCGCCAAATCGTTCCACGACCCGCGCGACCAACGCTTCGACCTGGTCAGGATCACGAACATCGGCAGCGCAGACCTCGATCGTGCCCGCTGGGCCGGGCGCGCCGGTCACGGTTTGCCGCCCGACGCTTGCGGACAGCTGGTCGAGATGACGCCCGCAGAGTAAGACGTTGACGCCTTCGGCCGCAAGGGCAAGCCCCACCGCATTTCCGATACCACGGGAACCACCGGTCACGATAGCGCTCTTCCCCGACAGGTGGTTCGAGGCGGACATTGACGTGTCAGTCATGACATAGAATAGCGCCGGCCATGAGCGGGCAGCCAAGAGGGACCGTCGCCGTCGTTGGAGCGGGCCCCGTCGGCGGAGCGACGGCGTATACGCTGGTCACGAAACACGGCGTTCGAGAGATCCGGCTCATCGACTCGATGGAAAGGGTCGCGGCCGGAACAGCGCTCGATATCCAGCAGGCGGGCCCGATCGAGCGCTCCGATGTCGTCATCACAGCCCACAAAGATCTCCACGCCGTCGTAGGCGCGGCCGTCATCCTCTGGGCCGACCCACTGGATGGTTTCGCAGCCGGACATAGTGACCACGACGATCTCGACACGCTGCGGCGACTGGCAACGCTGAACCCAAACGCTGTCATCGTCTGTCTCGGCGCATCCGACCATCAACTCATCGAGCGGGCGGTCTCGAGGGACGCCGTTTCGCGGAAGCGACTTATCGGCTCAGCCCCGTTGGCCTTTACAGCGGCGCTCCGAGCGGTTGTCGCGCTCGAGATACGGTGCTCGCCCCAGGATGTTGCTCTCTCTGTACTCGGGGTGCCGCCCTCAGGCCTGGTCGTCCCCTGGAGCGCAGCATCGGCACGTGGGGTCTCGCTATCCGAGCTCCTTGCTCCACGGCGTTTCGCGCTCCTCAAGCAAAAGATGGAGCGACTGTGGCCACCCGAACCCTACACGCTGGCTGCGGCCGCGGCACATCTGAGCCAAACGCTTCTGCTCGGTTTTGTCGAACGGGCGTGCCCAAGCTTTGTCATGTTGGATGGCGAGCTCGGGGTTCGACAACGGGCCGCAGCCGTGAATATTACGCTCAGCGGTCGGGGCGTCGAACGGGTGTTGGAGCCCTCCCTGACACCTCAAGAGCGCGTTCAACTAGCCCGCGCGTTACTCCCGTAGTCGACTGTGGCGCAGAAAGCTCCGCAAATTTGTCGCGTGTCGATGAGGGGAACCACGACACCGGAAGAGGAAGGCCAAGCCCTGTGACTCGGACTTCCTACAAGTTCGCTCGACGGGCGGCGAGGCCGGTGCTCTATCAGCCGAGTGACTGCGAACGACAGCCATCCCCGCGTAGGGGCTGCTTCCGGCCTCAGCCCTCTGCTGGTGCGGTCCACGTCGCTCACTGGTGAAGAGCAAGCCCGGGCCGCGAACTCGGCGAGCTGCTGTCGCAAGGCCAGACGGCCACGATGGAGCCGCGACTTCAACGTCTGGGGGTTCACGCTCAGCAACGAGCTCGCTTCCTCGGTGGACAAGCCCCGTACGTCCCGAAGCAACACCGGGTCGCGGTAGATCTGTGGAAGCTTGGTGAGGACCAGTCCGCAACGTCCGAAGGCACCGGAGCGACGCCCGCGTCGTCGCCGCGAACGTCGAGGTCGGCCTGACGAACCTCGAGCGCTCGCTTAAAATTGGCGCTGCGAAGACGCGACATGGCGGCGTTGAATGTGATTCGGTAGACCCACGAAGACGGCGCCGCCTCTCCTCGGAACGCGTCAACATTCTGATGCACTCGCAGAAGGACGTCCTGAGTCACCTCCTCTGCATCTTCGTGATTTTTCATATAGCGAAACGCCAATTGATAGATCCGCGAGGCGTAAAGCCGCTCTAGGTCCGCCAGCGCGGTCGAATCGTGGTCTTTCAGGGGAGTCACCAGTCGATGGTCAGCTGCTCTGTCAGGCATGTCGCTCTCCCGTCCGTGCTGCTTGTAAAAACACCGACGGGCCGGGTTCTATTCCCGAAAGACGAGGTCGCGGTCAAAGACGAGCGCGAACGAGCGAGCCAGGGCGTCAATGACGGCGTCGAGTGAGACCGGCGCGCCAGTCAATCGGGCCAGCGAGGTCACACCACGTCCGTCGATGCCGCAGGGACGAATCAAACTGAAATACTCGAGTTCGGTATTTACGTTCAGCGCGAAGCCATGACTCGTTACCCAGCGGGAGACCCGCACGCCGATCGCGGCGAGCTTGTCGTTGCCCACCCAGACGCCGGTCAACCCCGCGACCCGGGCAGCTTCGACGCCGAACTCATGAACTGTTCGTATCACGACTTCTTCCAGATCGCGTACATACCGGTGGATGTCACAGCGCTCCGGTTTCAAGTCGAGAACAGGATAGGCGACAAGCTGACCGGGTCCGTGATACGTGACATCGCCACCGCGAGGTGCTTCGTAGAGATCGATGCCGCGGCTCTGGAGCACGGACCGAGACGCGAGCACGTTCGCTCGCCGGTGCCGAGCGCTTACCCCAAGTGTAATCACGTGCGGATGCTCGCCGCACAACAGGAGGTCTGGTATCAGACCCGCCTGGCGGTCGGCAACCATCCGGGACTGCAAAGCCAGTGACCGGCGGTACGACAAAGTGCCCCACCGTCTGATCTCGACGACCCGCCGGACTTTCGACACTGGCCGGGTTCGGACTACAGCAGCGACTCGTCGAACTGCTCGAGGTTCCGTTTCACGATTCCCATGAACCGGTCGGCAACCGCCCCGTCGATGACCCGGTGGTCAAACCCAAGCGTCAGATACGACCGGGTTTGTGCGACAACCTCGTTGGCGACGACGGCGGGACGGCGTTCAACGGCGCCGACACAGAGAATGGCGACCTGCGGCTGATTGATGATCGGCATCCCGACGATCGACCCAAAAACACCGGGGTTGGTAATGGTGAAGGTCCCGCCGGCGACGTCATCTGGGTTGAGCTGCTTGTCGCGGGCACGACGCGAAAGATCACCGATGCCTTGGCTCAGTTCCGCCATCGTGCGGTCTTGCGCGCGCTTGACGACTGGCACGATGAGCCCCCGGTCCAGCGCCACGGCAATTCCGAGGTTTACGTCTTTTCGATAGACCACACTATCGTTGTCGACTGACGAATTCACGACAGGGACGTCCTGGACCGCGTCGACCACGGCTTTGGCTACAAAGGTCAGATACGTCAATTTCGCAGCCGAAGCCTCGAAGGCTGTCTTGTGCGACATCCGCAGCGCCTCGACCCTGGAAAAATCGACGTCAAAAACCGTGTGAACATGAGCAGATGTGCGACGGCTGGCCACCATGTGCTCAGCGATTCGGCGTCGCATCACGCTCATGGGCTCGACGCGATCGGTGGCTCCGCTCTCCTGGTCACCCATCTCAACCGCGCTGAGCACGTCTTCTTTCGTCACGCGTCCGCGGTCACCCGTACCCACGATCGTCGAGACATCCAGTCCATGCTCATGCGCGAGCCGACGCACAATAGGCGACGACTGCGTGGTGCGACTGGGGCCACGGGCGGGGCTGGGAACGGGTGAGGTGAGTACACGGCCGGGAGCGGGCTCTGATCCACTGTTGGTGGCTTCTGGAACGAGGTCAGCAGGAGCTGGACTCGGACCATCGGTGGCGTCATCTTCGTCAGCAATAAATGCCACGACGGTGTCGACGGGTACCGTCTCGCCCTCGGCGACACGGATCTCGGTCACCACTCCGGCGGCGGGGGACGGAATCTCGGCGTCAACCTTGTCCGTAGAGATCTCGAAGAGCGGCTCGTCGCGGTCGACAGTCTCACCAACTCTCTTGTTCCAACGAACAATCGTGCCCTCGGCGATGGATTCGCCAAGCTGAGGCATCAATACACTGGTCGCCATGGCGAGCGATACGTTACCTCCCGACCTTTAATTTAGAGCAAGTCACGTGCCTACAATCGCTCCCTCTCTCCTAGCGGGCAACCTTCGAGGACTTCAGCACGACAAAACGTGGCGGTCTGGGGCTGGCTGGCTCTCGCAAGATCGTCGAACAACTCGGCGGCTCGATTCATGTCACGAGCCGGGTGGGCACCGGCACGACGTTCGTCGTCGATCTCGAAAAAACAGAGACCCGCCCCCACGGCTCGTGAGCAGCCTCTCGTCTGGCAATCCGTCGTAGCTGCGGCGCACGTCTACCAGAGCACACGGAGCGAGCAGATTTGGCATCCGCGACCGACATGAACGATGCCGGCCTGGATGTCGGTCGAACTCCGCGAGGCTCCCTCCCGCGGCGGGCTAGCCGAGAAGAACTGAGTCCTTTAGCTGCTTGGCGATCCGAGCTTTAACGACGGTTTTTGCGGGTATCTGGATTTGCGCACCGGTGGCCGGGTTCCGGCCCATACGGGCTTGTCGTTTCTGGACTACGAGCTTCACCATCCCGGGCAATACAAATTCGTCGCACCGCTTGAGTTCGCTCTTAGCAAGTCGTTGAATCTCGTCAAAAAACTCGCGGGCATCGGTCCGCTTGAGCTGGAAGCGCTCAGCGAAATGCGAGAACAACTCGGACTTTCCCAATCTTCGTCCTTCGGCCATTCACGTCCCCCCATGGCTCTCAACACGTCTATAGCAGACACTAGTGTCCGAGAAATCGATGACAATATCATAAAGTCTAACGTTTTTGATACCAAAGTACGCCTGATGCCGGCCTGCAGATGAACTTGTGTCAACAGACATTCGGGCTACCGTACCGAAGCTACACTACAATTTCACCGATGCCAGCGGCCTCCCTCGAGACGTTTCCAAACCCCAAGCCGGAGCGCGACTACGAAGTCACCATCCGTTGCCCGGAGTTCACCTCGGTTTGTCCAAAAACCGGACTCCCGGACTTTGGTGTGGTCACTATTCGATACACACCAAATACACGATGCCTAGAACTCAAGGCGCTGAAGTACTATCTGATTTCTTTTCGGGATCGTGGGATTTTTTACGAAAGCGTCACAAATGAGATCCTTGACGACCTCGTCGACGCCTGCCAGCCCCGTCGCATGACCGTCACCGGAGACTTCTCGGTTCGGGGAGGCATAAGCACGCAAGTCACGGCGAGCCACGTGCAGCATGACTCATGAAATGCCCGTGGAGGGCGTGCTCGACCTGCACACGTTTGCGGCACGGGATGTCACCTCCGTGGTCGACGAGTATGTCCGAGTGGCAGCGGGCAAGGGGCTCTCAGAAGTCCGGCTGATCCACGGGCGCGGCATCGGACGGCAGCGCGCCGCAGTCCACCGAGTGCTGGCAACACATCCCGACGTGCTTTCGTACTACGATGCGTCCGAGTCGCATCTCGGTGCAACGGTTGCCACGTTGCGGTCCAGTCGTGGCTAGACGACTCGCGGCGCTTGCGGCAGGCTGGCGGGTCGCGCTTGTGTTCATAGTCCTGGCCGTCGAGCTCCTCTACGGCGCCCAACCACCAGCATTCCCGTCTGGACCCCGCCTGATCGTGGAGGGCCCCGAGGCGCTCGCAGGTGTTGCCACCCAGCTCGCTCGGCTGAGCCCTGGCCGTCTCGGCGATGTCATGACACTGGTCGGGTTGAGCGACCCTGGGCCACCGATACGTGTATCACTGATTCGGGAAGACTCGTCCGCCGCGACCGAGATACCCGCGTGGGTCGTTGGATACGCGTCCCCGGGCCGTCACACCGTGACGTTGATCCCGGGTCGTATCGGAACATACCCGTTCCAGTCGGTCGAAACCGTGCTGTATCACGAAGTCGCGCATGTCCTGGTGCACCGCGCGGCCCACGGCGCACGTCTCCCACGGTGGTTCGACGAGGGTCTCGCCAGCCTCGCCGAGCCGAATTGGGGACTCGAAGACAGCACCAGACTTGGGTGGGAGCTTCTCTCGCACGGGAACCGTACGGCCACCGAGGTCGAACAGCTCTTTGGACGCGACCGGACCTCGGTAACCAGGGCGTATGTACTTTCGCACGCCGTGCTACGAGATCTGCGCGACCACGACGGGTGGTTTGCACCATCCCGCATTCTGGCCAGAGTCGCTCGCGGCGAACCGTTCGCGCTAGCCGTCTTCAACGTCACTCACCTGACTGTGGAAGAACTGTTCGAACGATTCTGGAATCGGCCGACTCTTGTTGAACGATGGATCCGGATCATTGGTCACCCGGTATCGCTCTTGGGGTTTATCACGACGTTGGCACTGTTGGCGGTATCTCGCCACCGACGGCGAAGAGCCGAGCGCCGAGCACGGTGGAAGCGCGAAGAAGAAGCCGAGGATCGGGCCTGGGAGGAGCATCAACGCCACTATCGCAGGCATTGATCTCCGCCGTTGAGTGTCGACCCTCCGTCGAACGTCGCACCGCAGCCGGAACGGTCTCGTATCCCCGCTATCAGTTTCCGGTGAAGAGGCGCAGGAGCTTTGTCATTGGGTCATAGAGCCTGTCGACGACTCGCTCTTTCAACGGAATAATGGCGTTGTCCGTGATCGTGATCTCTTCCGGACACACTTTTGTGCAGCACTTCGTAATGTTGCAGTACCCCACGCCTTGTTCATACGCCAGGTCTCGGGTCCGGTCCTCGGTGTCGAGCGGATGCATTTCGAGGGCCGCGTTGTAGACAAAGTATCGAGGACCTATGAATTCCTCATGCAGTCGGTGATCACGCAACACGTGACAGACGTCCTGACAGAGGAAGCACTCGATGCACTTCCGAAACTCCTGGACTCGTTCCACGTCCGCTTGCGCCATCCTCCATGAGCCGTCACTGGTGTCTGGCGAACGCGGCTTGAACGGCTTGATCCGTTTCTTGACGTCATAGTTCCAGGACACATCCGTGACCAGGTCCTTCATGACCGGAAACGCGTGGATCGGCTCTATCGTCACTGGCTCGTCCAGAGGAATCGTATCGAGCCTGGTCATACACATGAGCCGGGGATTGCCGTTGACCTCGGCAGAGCAGGAGCCACACTTACCGGCCTTACAGTTCCAGCGAACCGCCATGTCATTGGCGTCGGCCGCTTGGATCTGATGGACGGCATCGAGGACCACCATCCCCTCGGTCACATCGGTTGTGTAGTCGACGTAGTCACCGCCGTGCGCATCGCCTCGCCAGATTTTGAATGTCGCCGTGCTCATACTCGCAGTCCTCGGTCAGCAGTACTCGTGGAAGTCAAGACGACGGTGCACTAGCTCTTCTGGCTCTCGTCGACGATTTCCTGCAGATCGTTGCGAAGCGGCGCAAGCTTCTCGCGCCGAATATCCATCGACCCATCGGCCGCCTGCTTTACGACGAGATTCATCGTGCCCCAGTCGGCGTCTTTACCCAAATAGTCTTCGCGAAAGTGTGCCCCGCGGCTTTCCTTTCGCTCGACCGCCGCCCGCGCGACCGCTTCGGCAACTGGCAAGAGGTTCCGCAGGTCCAGGGCCGTGTGCCATCCCGCGTTGTATTCCCGGTTCCCCGACGCGCCGACCCGTGTAGCACGCTCCTTGAGCCCCTGAAGCGCCTCAATAGCCCCTGTCAGCTCCGACTCGTTTCTGACGATTCCGACCAAACTCTGCATCAGGTCCTGCAGCTCGTATTGCAGCTGATACGGGCCCTCTTCGCCAGGTTGGTCGAACGGGGCGAGGGCCATTTGGGCCACCTCTTCGACCTGCGAGTCGTCGACGCCGACCGCGCCTCGGTCCTTTGCGAACACAGCCGCATGCTCCCCCGCCAGCTTCCCGAAGACCAGCAGGTCCGACAACGAGTTCCCGCCCAGGCGATTGGCACCGTGTAGCCCCGCGGCGCACTCGCCCGCCGCAAACAACCCGGGCACGGCGGACATTTGCGTCTCAGGGTCGACTCGCACCCCCCCCATGACGTAGTGCGTGGTCGGTCCAACCTCCATCGGCGTCTCGGTGATATCAATTCCGGCGAGCTGCTTGAACTGGTGATACATACTCGGCAGCTTCTTCCGGATACGCTCCGCGCCGTCCGGCAACTTGCTCTTGATCCACGCAATGTCCAGGAACACGCCGCCATGCGGGCTCCCGCGGCCTTCCTTGATCTCACGTACGATGGACCGCGCCACATGGTCGCGAGTGAGTAGCTCCGGTGGACGACGCGCGTTCTTGTCTCCCTGGGTGTAGATCCACCCCTCTTCTTCGTTGTCAGCGGTCTGATGCTTGTAGAGATCGGGGATGTCGTCGAACATGAAGCGTTTGCCCTCACTGTTCCGAAGCACCCCGCCCTCACCGCGCACGCCCTCGGTGACCAGGATTCCTTTGACTGACGGTGGCCAGACCATCCCGGTCGGGTGAAACTGGACAAACTCCATGTCCATCAGCTCGGCGCCTGCTCGATAGGCCAGCGCGTGGCCATCACCCGTGTACTCCCAGCTATTGCTGGTCACCTTGAAGGCACGGCCAATCCCCCCGCTGGCGAGGACGACCGCTTTGGCACGAAATACTCGGAATCGACCCTTCTCGCGGTCATAACCGAATGCGCCCACAATGCGGTCGCCGCTCTTGAGAAGCTCGACGACCGTGCATTCCATATGCACATCGATCCCTTGGTGAATACCGTGATCCTGAAGGGTCCGAATCATCTCGAGACCGGTCCGGTCGCCGACATGAGCCAGACGGGGATACTTGTGCCCGCCAAAATTGCGTTGCAAGATCCGCCCGTCGGCCGTGCGGTCAAACACCGCGCCCCACGATTCGAGCTCATGCACTCTGGCCGGCGCCTGCTGGGCATGCAGCTCCGCCATGCGCCAGCTATTCAAATACTGCCCGCCGCGCATCGTGTCCGCAAAGTGCGTCTCCCAGCCGTCGCGGTCATCGACATTCGCCAAAGCGGCGGCCACGCCGCCTTCAGCCATGACCGTGTGAGCTTTCCCGAGGAGCGACTTGCAGACCAGTCCCACCGAGACTCCGGCCGATGACGCTTCGATCGCAGCTCGGAGACCCGCTCCCCCGGCCCCAATAATAAGGACGTCGTGCTCAAACGTCTGATAGTCCATATCGCTCGTCAGATAATCCGAAAATCAGTCCAGATGCCCATCGCACAGAGCCGGACATAAAGGTCGGAAAAACTGACCCAGACCAGGCTCAACCACGCAAACAACATGTGTCGTCTATTCAAACAGCTCACGCAGTCATAGGCGGTTTTGCTCGTGGATTGCGTAAGACAGTCGTTCCGCCCACCTACCAGATGACGCAGGGAGTGACACCCGAAAATGTAGCCACCCAATAACGTGACGTTGAGCGCCAGCACGAGCGTGCCCACTCCCAGACCAAACTCGACGGCATCACCGGCCCCAACCGGGAACCACATGCCATTCCACACGTCATGGGCAAGTAGCACGATAAAAATCAACGCGAGATACAGGAAGTATCGATGCGCGTTTTGCATGATCAGAGGGAACGAGTTCTCGCCAAGATATCGACTGCGAGGTTCACCCACTGCGCACGATGGCGGATCGGCCCAAAACGCCTTGTAGTAGGCGCCCCGATAGTAGTAGCAGGTCAGTCGAAACCCGCCGGGCGCCCACAAAATGAGGAACGCCGGTGAAAAGGCAAACGGCAGGAACTTTGGCCACCACGTCGGCGCTGGCCCGAACCACGCGTGGGGAGAGTCTCCGAGCAGTTCCGGTGAATAGAGCGGCGACAAGTAACCCAGATGTGCGTAGTACGCCCCTTGGAACGCCGCCCACGTCATATAGGCAACGGCGATACCAAGCCCCACGGCGACGACGAGCGGCTGGGTCCACCACGCGTCGCGCCGCGATGTGGCGCCAAACCGGCGCACCGGTAACGCAAATTGAACCTGATTCATACGAGCGCGCTCCGACTCCTTACGAAAATTCGTGACGGCCGGACGATGGCCGCCCATAGCCTATCATCTCAGCATCGGGGTCGGCCGACCGCGCTCGCGGCAGGCTCGTGGGCGATCGCCACGAAGCCTGCACAAGAGGTGGACCGGACGAGTAAGGGCCTTACTCGTCTGACCCAACGCCGTTGGCGCGGAGGAAGCTCCAGATGGCGCCGTAGATGCGCTCGTTCTCAGCCACGCTGAATCCGCCGTGTCCCCCGCCCGGGACGGTGACCAGCTCATTCGAGATCTGTTCCTCGTCCAGGGCTTTGTGCAACCAGGTCGCGTGCTCGTAGGGCACGATCGGGTCTGCGTCACCGTGCACGGTGAGCACGGGGGGAGTGTCTGACCCGACGTATGTCAGCGGTGAAACACGCTTCGCAACGGCGTCCCGATCCGTAGTGCTCCCCACCCAGGCCTCGGTGAAAGACCCTGAGGTCCCCGGTGTGCGATAGAGCAAGTCCTCGACGTCTGTGATGCCGTACCAGTTGATGATCGCTGCGACCTGCAGTTCGTCGGTAGACGTGCTGCCAGTTGACCACGTTCGGCGACGATTGCCCGGGCACTGTCGGTCCAACCCGGCGGAGCCCGGGAGCATACCGGTGGTGAGCGCCAAATGCCCACCGGCCGAATTTCCGGTCACGACGATCTGACTGGTGTCAATTCCATACTGCTCTTTGTTTCGATAGATCCATCGCAGCGCGCAGCGACAGTCCTCAACGGCGGCGGGAGCTGGCGCGACATCAGCGAGCCGATACGCCACATTGACAACCGTCCATCCCTGCTCGAGATATGGGAGAAACGTCAGCGCAGAACCCTCTTTGCTACCGTTGGTCCATCCCCCGCCGTGAAAGTACACCAGGGTGGGGTTCGGACCCTCCGCGGTGCGCGGTTGATAGACATCGAGCTTGAGGTCCACCCCTCCGGCCCGCAGATAGGTTATGTCCGCGGCAACTCGATACGTCGCTGCCACCTGTACAAAGGAGCTCGCAGATTCCGTGTCCTGCGCGGTCACCGACGCCGGCCATGACGTCGCTAGAAACGCTATCGCGCCAGTCGTCGCGATGATGGCGGAAGTCGCCTGTCTCATCGGGGTTGCCTCGCTTTCGGATTGGTCGTGGTCGGATTGGTCATGCATTTATTGAACGAGCGTCGATCCTAGCCGGAGCCGTCATCCAAGGGAAGCTGACGCCGGAACCGCCATCGCCAGTCCAACCCTCTATCGACGAAGCATGTGCCCTTCCGGGTTGACGACCGACGCTGCTAGGCCGATCATTTTCCATGGCCACTCACCCACCGGGGCCGCGAGCACATGGTCTCTTCGGCAGCCTGCCCTTGATGCGTCGCGACCCGATCGGCTTGCTCAACAGCTCTGTCCGCGAATTTGGAGAGGTCGTCTACTTCCGAATGGCGCACCGCCGCGTCGTGGTTCTGGCCGACCCGGTTCACGTCCGCCACGTACTTCAAGACAACTACACGAACTACAGCAAGAACACGCCAGGATTTCGAGCGATCCGCAACTTTCTCGCCGACGGCCTCCTTACAAACGAGGGGGACGCCTGGCTTCGTCAACGACGGATCGCCCAGCCGGCGTTTCACCGGCACCGGATCGGCGGATTCGCGAAGGCGATAGCCGCCGCCGCCAAAGCGGCGTGCGACCAGTGGGACGACTCACCGGTTCCAGAAGTCAACATCACCGCCGAGATGTCACGACTGACTCTCGGCATTATCGGCAAGACAATGCTGAGTGCCGATGTGACCGACAAGGCTGACCGCGTCGGACAAGCGGTAACAGTCGCGCTCCGGGAGGGAAATCGAGCCATCACCCATCTGGTCGGTATGCCGTGGTGGGTTCCGACCGCGCGCAACCGTCGGATGACGGACGCGCGTCGGACGCTCGATCGGGTCGTCTACGACATGATCGCCTTGAGGCGGCGCGCCGGTGTTGAGCGTGAAGATTTACTCTCGATGCTCATGGAGGCACGGGACGGGGACACTGGTCGCGGTATGAGCGACCAGCAGCTCCGAGACGAGGTCATGACCATCTTTCTGGCGGGACACGAGACGACCGCGACCGCGCTGAGTTGGACGTGGTATCTCTTGTCAAAATATCCTGCCGCCGCGCGCCTGCTCCGTCACGAGCTGTCGAACGTCTTGGGTGGACGAATCCCCACGATGGATGACCTACCCCAGCTTGTCTATACCGAGCGGATCATCAAAGAGTCGATGCGCCTGTTTCCACCGGCATGGATCATTTCTCGCTGCGCCATTGGCCCGGACCGGGTCGGCGCATACGACCTCGCCCCCGGCACCATCGTGTTTGTGAGTCCATTCATCACCCATCGACTCGCGCGTCTCTGGGAAAACCCAGAAGGCTTTGACCCGGAGCGCTTCGACCCGTCACAAGCTGTCGAACCGCCAGCGTTTGCATACTTCCCATTCGGCGGGGGGCCCCGTCGCTGTATCGGCGACACATTCGCCAATGATGGAGATGATGCTTGTCATCGCCACCATTGCCCAGCGATGGCGACTCGACCTTCCGTCGGGTGGCACTGTCGGGCTGGCGCCGGCTATCACGCTACGGCCAAGCGCGCCCATCCGGATGACGCGTCATCGGATTACCGGGGCGCAAATCACCCGGTGAGCGGTCGCCGGTCTTTCAGTCCTGAGGCGGCGTCGCGTCCGGGGGCGGTCCCATCGCCCTGCCGCCGTCTCGGTACGGCTGGTGACATGCCTCGCACGCGGCCGCAATCCGGTTGCCAGCCTGGAGCACCCCGGCAACATCCCGGTCGTCGGCGGCTGCCAACGCCTCGGCGCCGGCGGCGACGAGCTCCGTGGAAAGCTCCATCCACAGGTCACCGTCTTTCGCCCGCCCGTCCAACATAAATAGGTTGCCAGACTCCGCGAGGATGACCGCGGCGTTGCGGACAACAGCCCATTCCTCGTCGCTCGAGGGGGCAGCCCTGCCTACGTTGAAAATTGTGTCAGACGACGGGCTAATCATTGCTTCCTGTATCTGTTTGACGGTGGCCACGGGGTCCGGTCCGGCCACGGTCGACGACGACTGTGCGGCAACGCCCGCAACGAACACGAGGGACGTGACCCCTGCCAGGACGGCAGCGCCCCGTGAGCCGCGCTGCATCGGGTTCAACGTGATATTCATATTTCGGGCTTATACACCATCCAGCGACCCCACGTAAAAGTCCCATGACATCTGACCATCCCTCGATCTCAGAGCGAATGGTGTTTTGGTGTATGCCATAAACGTCGACGACGGCGTGACCACGCGAGAAGCGGAGCACGTGGCGGAACGGGGGCGAGGTACCCGCCGCGCGCGAGCGACAGACAGCTCGGGAGTGTGTTGTGTAGCGTCTCTGTCTCACTGTGGTGCCGCGAATCGGAGCGGGTCCGTGACGGCGAGAGCTGCGTCGCGCTTGCCGTCCAGCACAAGATCGGCGACCAGTGCTGCGGTCAGGGGAGCCAGAAGCAGCCCGTCGCGGAAATGTCCGGTCGCGTAAAACAGGCCAGGAGTCCGGCCCGCTCCTATCGCGGGAAGGTCGTCTGCCGTAGCCGGTCTGAGACCAACTCGCACTTCGGTGAACCAGGCATGCTCTGCCCGCGGCACGAGCCGGCACGTCTTGGCAATCAGATCTCGGACGGCGGCCACTGTCGCACGCTCGTCAAACCCGACCTCTTCGACAGTCGCGCCAACAAGCAGCGAGCCGTCGGTCCATGGAACGAGATAGCACGCGTCGGTCCACACCACGCGTTCCAGCGGAGTTGTCGGCCAACCAAGGTGCAACAGTTGCCCGCGAACCGGGCGCACCGGCAGCGGATCCTCGCCTACGACTTCAACTTGTCCGGACCAACTGCCGGCGGCAATGACCGCCGCATCACA
>Ga0310125_10000640_pt1 | contig 16984 bp, 11 predicted proteins | sample CB11b_Tmax_Bot8__FD_203508 | JGI IMG/M metagenome (GOLD analysis project Ga0310125, IMG submission 203508) | Marine microbial communities from Western Arctic Ocean, Canada - CB11b_Tmax_Bot8 | ecosystem: Environmental > Aquatic > Marine > Oceanic | place: Canada: Western Arctic Ocean | collected... | reverse complement strand
CCAGACTCATGCCGAGATTGGAATACTGGAAGTAGCGAGAGGCGTTGTAGAACGTAGGCTGCTGAGAGAGCCGCGCCACGATCTCGTCATGGGTTGGAAAGGGAAAGTCAGGACCGGTCCAATAAGGGTAGTCGGACCCTCGGGGCAAACCGGAAGAATGGGTAAGCAACCCCTGCGTCCAAAAGAGTTGTGGCGCACGTATCGCGCAATCGGTGTTGTAGGCGATGGCGGCGCGAACGGCGGGCCGGTCCAGCACTTTACGGATGTCGCCGGCGTCACCGAACACGCGGAGGTCAACGACGCTGGAGCTTCGCTCGCCTTCCCACTCCCGGCGTCGCTCTTGCAGGATGCTGAAAGCGGCCTCGCTCAGCGGTATGGTGCGATCGTCGTCATTTTTCGGCGCCCTCCTCGACAATCCCATCCTGGAACTGCCCTCGCCAGGGCCAGAACATAGCTGAATGCAGATCGGCCAGGTTCCTTGCTCCAGCGCAGAATGCGCTCCTCCCCTGGCCACGCATCGGTCACGCTGGCGACGATGGTGTAGGTCGGTTCTGAACAATGTTTCGAGAAGGCGCTCCCAGCTCGCCGTCGGTCAGCGCGTCGGTGGGAAGGTCCTCTACGTACACCCCCGGATTCGGGCTTGAACAGCGTCTTGAGGGCCGCGAGGTATCGATTGCAGGTCGCCTATCGAGATTCCATCCTCGCGACGTCTACGGCTCAGGTGACGGTCGATCGATCGAGGGGTTGAAAGGAAGACGCTGCCGAACTCTTCCTCGAGCCGTCTGAGGGCTCCAGATAGCCCTCGCCAGGCGACTGGCGACCAGCCGCCGAAGTCTTGGCGGAACTCAGCGAGGAACGCACTGAACAGAGGTGTGGTCGAGGCAGTCTCCGGCATGGCTGCCGGCTCATTCGGGTCGTCCCGAGATGGTAGCACTCTAACCCCCTGACAGCGTCGGCGTGCCGGCTGGCTCAGGATGGTCACGCTGCCCACTTTTCTGTTGTGAGAGCGCGCCGAGCTATCTTTTTCTGGAAAAACCGTCGCCTATTGAGGGGTGTTTGCGGGAAGAAGTGAATGAGTAAAAATCGTAACTTTTTGGAAAAACAATGACTTACGGTTCAAAAAACATCAAGGCCATCCTGTTTGACATGGACGGCACCCTCGTCGATTCGGAGCGCCTCACCGAGCAAGCCCTGCTCGCCCTGCTGGCAGCACGAGGCATCCCGGCGGAGGGCCTCGACCTTGTGCAGTTTCACGGAGTCACCTGGAACAGCATCGCCGGCAAACTGAGACAACTGTTCCCCAGCCTTGAATCCGAAGGGCATCTAGCCGGCGAAATCGAAACACGTTTCCAGGCGCTGTTCCAGGACCACCCGCCGGACATGATCCCCGGAGCCCGCGACGCATTCATTGCGGCGTCCCATGCCTTTCCAGGGGCGACATCCATCGTTACCAGCAGTGAGGCTCGTGCCGTCGAACTCCTGCTCGATCGCGCCGACCTGCGGTCGCTGTGCACTGGCTACACCAGTTGCGACCAATACACGCGTTCGAAACCCGCCCCCGAGAGCTACTTGCTGGCCGCCAGTCGACTGGGTCTGTCACCCTCGTCCTGTCTCGTCTTCGAGGACTCGCTACCTGGGCTTGAAGCAGCCCGGGCAGCAGGCATGGCGTGCATCGCCATCACTCGGGGCATTGAGCAGCGCGTGCGTCAGGGCGAGCTGCTTGCTGACGACGTCATCGATGACTTCACCGACCTGCCTCAGGGCTACTTCGCCTCGCTCTGCCATGCCTTTAACGGGTGACGTCGATCGACCAGTGGCAATGGCACACGCCGACCGCCCTCACGGTGGGACTGGTAGATGCCCAGAATCATCTCGAAAGCCATCCGTCCCTCGGCACCACTGCCGGGAGGTTCCACATCGGCCTCGACCGCCTGAGCAAAGGCACGATACATATGTACCATTGTATTCTGGCGTCCATTGACCTCACCAATGTCGACGGCCTGCCAGTCGCCAAAGTCGGCTGGCGAACCCTCCATGGTGCGTGGCAGATGCCACAAACCACCGGGTAAGGTGCCCGTCGCCCGCACAGCGAGTTGCCCTTCGGAGCCCAGGATGTCGACGCCATAGTTGTCGCTATTTGTCTTGTCATATCCGAGAAACTGAATCTCCCCCAGAATACCCCCGGCAAAACCGTATTGACCCAATGCCCGCTCGCCGACGACGAGACCGGAGTCACGATCCTTGGGTGACATCTGCTTCGCCTCCATGATATCCCCCACCTCCGCTGCACGCCCCTCCCATGTGACGGTGCCAGAGACCCACACCGGCGTGCCCCCCATGACCATCATCATATCCGTCACATGGGTACCCATCTCGGTGAATTCATTGCCTGACTTGCGGCCGTGTTTGTTGCGACCACGCACCATGATGATGTCGCCGATCGCACCGGCGTCGATCATCTGTCGGGCTTTGACGACGGCGGGATTGACGTGATTCTGCTGATTGATCGCCAGCTTCGCGCCCGATGCACGCGCCGCTTCGACCATCTCGTCCGCTTCCACCAGATCGATGGAAATCGGCTTCTCGCATAACACCGATACACCACGCCGCAGGGCGGCTACCGTCGGCCCATGATGATGCCGCGTCTGCGTACCGACGACGATGATATCGGGCTGCGCTTTGTCGAGCATGGCCTCTATATCGGTGTATTGCCCATCGATACCATACTCCTGGCCCGATCTCTGCAACACTTCGGTGGAGACATCACACAAGGCGACGGTGTCAAACCCTTCGAGTTCGGCCAATACCTGCAGGTGATGGCGCCCCATACCACCACATCCAACGACGGCAACTCTACGTATAGCGCTCATGTCTGCAATTCTCCGGCGGCGCGCAGCATCGATTCCTGCACGAGCAGTTCGTGGTCGAGATCACGGCTTGGCGATTTACCGTCCCGCACGACTTCGACAAAATCCGCGAGTTCCGCGTCATAACACTGCTGACGACTCCGGGTCTCCATCTCGACGACCTGTTCGCCCTCGGCAAATCCGCCACGGGCCTCGTCCAGACACAACCGGATGCGGTTGCCAGGTTCGAAGGGCTCGACAATGATCGCCGATCCCTTCGAGCCGTAGACCTCGAAGCGGCGTGCCATGGGCCGGGTCTCCAGAGCGGCGATGTCCACCGTCGCCATGGCCCGCTCGAACTCGTATACGGCCAGACAGTTGTCCTTGAAATCGGGGACCTTCCCTGAGTCGTTGCGCAGGAAGGAGGTCACCTTCAGTGGTCGCCCCAGCATCCAGATGATCTGATCGAGCACGTGCCCACACAGATCGAAGAGGATCCCTCCCTGGTGGTTGGCGGCGATGATCTGTTGTGCCTCGGGCGGCAGAAAAGTCGACATGTGTGCGCGTACGGAGAACAGTTCGCCGAGAAAACCGGACTTCGCCCACTCGCTGACCTGTTGAAAGGCTTCATGATAACGCAGCATATAGCCCATCTGAATGTGGATCCCTGCCGCCTTGGCGGCGGCAAAGACGCGCTGCGCGTGATCCCAATCGTCGCCTGCCGGTTTGTCATACCACACATGTTTGCCCGCGGCGACGATGGCCTCCGTCTGCGCCAGACTCTCGTCATTGCGCCCCTCGGAGGCGACGGCAAGGATGGACGGATCGCCGAGTAGTTCTGCCTCGCTCTCAAACCAGCGTAGATCGGCGAATGCCCCCGCCATTGCCGCGGCACGCCGTTCGGGATTCGGTTCAAAGACGCCGACGACTTCGACATCCGGGTTCTGCTGCATCGAGCGGAGTTTGCCCGATGCGTGACCGTGGGCGGTCCCATACTGCGCCATGTGAATCTTTCTGGCCCCCATCTTCCTCAACTCCTCCGTCGTCAGAACTGCGTTACGTGTGGCGTGCCGATATCGGTGGCAAAAGCGAGAGCGTCAAAACTACGTCGCAGCAGATCGAAACGTCGTGCCTGCATGGCATCGTCGTCCCAAAGATTGTCGAATTCCCCCGGGTCCGAGACCAGATCAAAGAGTTCTCCCATCTCTTGACCGTGATAGACACACAATTTGTGCTGTTCGTCGCGATACATCGTTGCATAGGTGCCACGAATGTGCGTGCGGTCCACGGGACTGAGCGCATGATAGAACTCGCTGCGTACAGACGCCCTGTGTGTCGCCGGATCCGCAGCCCCATGCAGCAGTGCTGCCAGTGACTGACCCTGCATACGAACCGGTGCCGGTACCTCCGCCTCCGCCAGCAGTGTCGGCGCAACATCGATCAACTCTACCAGCGCGTCACTGACGATCCCTTCGCAGAAGTGCCCGGGCCATGACATGACGAGGGGCACCCGCACGAGGGGTTCGTAGAAGCGGCTGCCCTTGTGCAGCAACCCATGTTCTCCCACCATGTCACCGTGGTCAGACATGAAGATAACGATCGTCTCCTGCCGCTGACCACTGCGCTCGAGACTGGCCAGCATTCGTCCCACATTGTCATCGATCAAGGTGATCATGGCAAAGTAGGCGGCCTGCATCTGCCGACGACGATCCAGATCAGGGGGCGATTCCGGCACGGCAAAATCGACATCGACGAAAGCGGTCTGATGGGCGGCATCCCCGGCGCCCACCGGATAACCAGGCAGATTCTGCGCGTCATAACGGTCGAGATATTCCTGCGGGGGATCCAGCGGTGGATGCGGATCGAATGGATTGACGCTCATCAACCAGGGGGTCTCGCCGCGATCCTGCTCGATGAAGTCGATGGCCCGGTCCGCACACCATGCGGTCTGATGCAGCTGCGGTGGTACATCCTGCGGATTCTCGTTGAATCGCTGCAGATCATGCCCCTGCGCCCGCACCCAGTCGGCGTAGGCATGCCCCTGCGGCCACTGGTCCCGGGGATCGTGGCTCCAGTCAAAGACGCGGTAACCATCATCAGAGCGCGGTTCGATACGGCCGTGGGCACCGGCGAGATGCAACTTGCCCGCCAGGCCACAATCGTAGCCTGCATCGGCAAGCAGTCGCGTCACCAGCGGCGCCGCATCTGGCCAACGCTCGTTGCCATTGCAGCAGCCATGCACCGATGACGGATACATACCGGTGAGAAAGCTGGAACGACTGGCGGTGCAGATTGGACTCTGGCAAAACGCGTGTGTGAAGGCCACACCTTCACGCACCAGACGATCGACGTGCGGCGTCTGAATGTGTGGATTGCCGAGGGCGTGGATGGTATCCCAGCGTTGTTCGTCGGTGCAGATCCATAGAATATTCGGGCGTTGTCTCATGTCGGAGTGCTCCCCTGGCGGTTTGTCTGACCTTATGCGATAATGAAAGCCCCCTCTACCCATCAACTGGGAGTCAGCCCGTGACGGATGTGGATACCCCCTTTTTTGCCGCCAATGGCTACGTCAATCTCGGTCAGGTTCTTGCCGGGGAGGCACTGCAGGAGGCCATTCAACTATTCGATGAAGATCGCTCCGCCAGCGGCTGGAACTGGAGCCTGTACTCCAATCATCAGACCATCAACTGTGACACCCTGGTCACCTCACCCGCCGTCGATGGACTGATCCGCCACCCGCTGATTCTGCCCGCCATCGAGAGCCTGATGGGCGGTCCCGTCTGCTTTTCCGAGATCTGTGCGCGACACATGGCTGCCTTCGAAGGGGAGCCCTTCCAAGGCTGGCACCGTGATCGCCCTCGTTGGGACGACCATGCCTTTCGTATGGATTACATCCAGCTCATGCTCTACTTGAGCGACGTCGGCCCGGCAACGCACTGTTTCTCCATCTCGCCGGAACGACTGGACGAACCCCAGTTGGAAAAAGACGTGCAACTGAAGGAAGGGGGGATCGTCGATCTGCACGGACCGGCCGGCACCGCCGTGCTGTTCAATATATCTGTGTTACACACGGCGACCGTTCGCGTCACCGAGAAAGAACGCAAGACGGTGCAGGTCTACTACGGCCATCGCGATCGCCCCGCCTTAAGCAACGACTCGTCGATCCCCGCCACCTTGTGGCGCGATCACGCCGATGCCGAGACCCGTGCATTTTACGGAAATCTGAACGACAAGACTCGAAAGTATCTGGCCGCCTTCGAATAAGGCACCAGAAAGGTTACAGGCGTAGAAGCAGTAAATGGAATACATAAATAAAAAGCAGGGAACCCTGGGGAGGGTTCCCTACTTAGGGAGTGCGTAGGACTTTCCGGAATGGCGATACGAGGCGGCCTATCGTCATTCCAGTTTTGGCCAACCCCGAAGGGCCGACCGTGGGAATGGCAGTACACTACGGAGCGGACGTGCCTATGTCAAGAAATAGAAAGACCGGCGGGATCGCCTCCGTCCCGCCGGTCTCGTCTTCAACCTTCTCGCACCCCAGTTCACGTGACGGAGAAGTTTTGTGCCCTAATACTAAGTAGTTCTTCTATGACCGTCAAGAACTTAGATCTAGCTCTAGATGCTGTTTTTGCAGCGGTTGCGCCAATCTCTAGTCAACACTAGACAGGTTGCCTCAAGCCACTCGTTCCCACTCCTTGACCCCTGCCTGACGAGTGTTGCAGATGTCCACTGAGACCCGTCTGGCAGCCCCTCCAGTGGCTGTGAACCCGGCCTCGGCCAGGACCACTTCCTTTTGTGGACAGTCTTCGTCGCTTGCCGCCAGCCAGCGATCCCGCTGCGGCAGATCGAGGGAACCCATCATCTGCCCGGCCCGATCCCAGAAGTCGGGGTGACAGTAGACATCGATCAGTCCCGAATTCGGCCACAGCGGGTGGTCTCCCGCGACGGCGGCACCGACGATGGCGCCGGACTCGGGGCGTACCAGGACGCTGCCCTGAAGGCCCTCATCGTGGAGCAGGTGCAACCAGCCACTCTCCGTCGAATCGCGCCCGAACAGACCGAGTGGGGCACAGCGGACCGATCCTGGAAATTCACCCGTAAACAGCGGCGCTGACGTGGGCCAGTCCTTCCACGAGGCGGCTCGAACCTCTACGTGGCCCAGTGCGAACCATCCTTCTAGAAAAGAAGCCGCTGAGGCGGCGTAGTACTCCATCGATCCACTTTTTGGCTCTAGACTCCGAAAACCTTCCGCCTGATAGATGTGATACGGTGCGGAATCGTATCCCGTCCCCAGAAACAGCGCCTGTCCCTGCCGTTGCCTGAAGTCTTCCATAAGCAGATTCATCAGAGTACTCGCCGCCCCTTTGCGTCGCTCCTCCGGTCGGGTGTAGACATGGCCGAAGTGCCCGACACCGTGCCCGGTGGCAGTAAGGATGTTGGCGAATGGCACGCCATCTCGATGCAACAGATAGAACCGGACATCGATGCCCAGATCGTTGCGCAGACATTCCGCATTGCCCCAGTTCCAGACGTCCCCTTTGTGACTCAGCAGGTCGTTGACCCGGTCCGCCCATTCCTGATCCGGGCCGATGACGAGACCCGCCTCGACCTGCTCCCCATCCTTCAATGACACGGTGCCCAGCGTTTGATACATGATCTAGTGTCCTGTCGCAGAGATAAATTGACAAATTATGGCGTGTTGACGGATCTCTACGACAGGACACTATCCCTGTTTGTAGTTCGGTCGCACTTTGCACGTGGGACAGACCGGCTTCAGGTGTTCACGGCGCACCTTGAACAGATCCTCGGCACGCGTTAGCTCACATTCGGCGGCGCCTACAAGTCCCCGCCGTTGCAGGCCACGACGGTCCAGCGCCTTGTCGAGTTTGGGCGCCACCTGTACGGGACATGCTCCCCATCGGAAGGCCAGCCCCCAGACCTGTTCAACAGTGCCGGCCTCACGCACGACTCGGTGTATGTCGCCGAAGGGATCGATGCAGCGGCAGGGCACGGACATCTCCGCCACGTGGTAGGCCGTCGTGGTCCAGTGGGTGGCACCCAGTGCAAGCACCCAGCCCCCCTCATGCACGAGTTGACCGATCGGACTCTCCGGTTCCCAGCATCCCGCCTCCAGATGATTGGTACACATCCGTTCGGCACGCGGGCCCATCGCGGCAACGGCGTGGGTGGCGTGCTCGCTGCGCACCGCCTGCGGCCGGCGCCAGAAAGCATCCGGAATCGCGCCATTCGTCGTCGGTGTCGCCAGGCGATTGTAGACCTGCGCCGCCCGGTGATTGAAGGAAGGCATCAGCAAGGTTCCCTTCCGACCGATGGCCTCCAACAGCGCGTCGACAACGGTCTCTGCACCTCCTTCGACGGCGCCAATTCTGGATAACGAACTGTGCACCATCAGATCCATGCCGGGCGTCACACCGAGTCGTCGCAAGTCGGCGACCAGTTGCGGGCGTGTCACCATCTGCTCACGCTCCGGTAGTTCAACGTATCCCAACTCGGCGAGAGCCTCGAAATAACCAGCTACGGCCGCTGCCTCTACGGGCTTGCGTGTTGGTGTGGCGCCAGGGCGCAGCAGACCTCCCTTCTCCCAGGACAATGCATCGGCGATTTCTGCCACCGTCCGTCGGCCATCAGCCCAATACAACGCCCACTGGCTCATCCCGGAAGCGCCAAGGCGACGCGCCAACGATGGCTCCACATTTTCCGAAGTCGGCGCCAGCAGCGCTGTGCGACGTGGGATCCGTCGCGTCGAGGCCGTTGGCCTTCGACCTGCGGGACTGCGTCGAATCCCCGCCGTCGCCCCTTTCATATCGCCACGCAGCGACTGTAATTCTGCCATGATCTGCCGACGATCACCACCCCAAAGAAACCGTTGCAGACGACGCAGACTCTCCTCGTGGGCGTCACGCAGATACTCGGCGCCAGCACGATCAAGTCGCCGGCCCCTTGCCTTGGCCTCTCCGGTGAGTCGCACCGTCTCGGCACGCGCCATTTGCACCACATCGGTTGTACCCGCGTCGGCCAGGTAATAGAGATACGCCGCCGTCGATGCGGCGCAGGCCTTCAACCCGGCGCCGCTGAGCAACGCCATCTGATCCGCGGAGGAGTGATAGGCGTCCCAGGAGGAGTAATCTTTCTTGTGGTGGGTTGTAATCCACGGGCAGGGATACCCATACTGCGGATCGCCGATAAGGGTATCCGACGTGGACATGAAGGCCTCGTGGTGCAGGCTGTATCCGGCAGCGGGATAGTCGCGCAAGGTTGCGCGCAGAATCTTCTCCCCCAACCAATCGACAAATCCAGCCGAGGAGGGCACGGTAGCGCGCCACTCCAGACGACCGTCACAGATGGCCGGTTTGGCACCGACCGTATCGACACAGAGACCGGCGAGCGGTGGTTGCAGCCGGCGCTCGTTCTCGAGATAGGCGAAGAAACCATAACACTCGTAGGCGTTGAGCAATCGAATCGTACGCTTCGGGCGTGGGATCTGGCCGGTGCTGATCAGTTGTTCAAGCGTGTGTGCCACCTCGACCGTGACAGCACAACCAGAGGCGTTGTCGATGGCCCCCGGTTCGGCCGAATGGGCGATCGCCCAGACCTCGTCCTGTGAATCGTCCTGGCCTCGAATCAACCCGGAGACGACGTCGTGATGGCCGACATACTTGCGTGCATTTACCCGAATGTGGAGCGACATGCGTTTGTACTGCAGCAACTGCCGACGCAGGCGCTGGCCCTGGCGCTGGGAGACCACGATGCCCACGAGACGCGCCGTCGCCTGGTCCATGTGCAGACCGCCCCAGCCAAACTTGGTCCACGCCAATGCATTGGGGTTGTTGCGCACCGCGATGTCGGTGATCACGCCGACGGCCCCCTTGTCGGCGAGCTTCACCATCATCGAGCGAATGTTGAGACTGGTGAGCACGATTCGGCCTTTGAGCCCGTCGGGGCGCAGACGATCGAGATCTTCGGCACGATCGAGAACGACCAACTCGCAGCGCAGCCCCGCTGCCGGTGTCGCTGCCGTCCACTGCACGACATGCCAGGGATTTTTCTCGAAATCCGCCACCCGCTCGCGGATGGGATCGACGATGTCGACAGTCGCCGAACGCACGTCCTGGGCTTCGTGAATGATCCAACGTCCGGTGCCGATGCGGCCACCGGTCTGGACCTCGGTCACCTCGGCACCAGCACCGGCGTTTTCGTAGGCGTCGACAAGGGTCTTCGTCGTGTCGTGGAATTTGTCGAAAGAATTCCAGCGGTCCGTCTCGACGATGGCTTCACAAGTCTTCAGCATGCGCGAACCATCGGTGGCGCCGAGAATTGCTGGAAGTGTATTGCGGCACAGTCGGCGCAGGGTCGCCGGTGTCGGTGTAGCCATGGTTATCGTATCCCGATGGGTCGCGCCGGCGAGCCGGTGGCGCCCTTGAAACGGATGGGTGTGAGGATGAAGAGGAACTCGGTCACATCGTCCTCGACGAGCTCGTCGTAGACCATGTTCTCAAGATTCCAGATCCCAGCCTTGGTGATCAGTTCCTGATGGACGGGAAAGGCCTTCGTCGAGTCAGGGTTCGGAATTACCTCAGTCCCCCACTGATCGGAACCGATCATCGACGGCTGCCGATCTACCAGCCACGCGGCGACTTCCAGGCCGATACCGGGAGGATCCGTGTTGAAGACTTCAGGTTGGGTCCAGTATTTCGACCATCCGTAGCGGAAAAAGATGGCGTCACCCGGCGCCAGATCACTCTCCTCCATGCCCTGGCGTTGCAGCGCCTCACGGACATCGGCAACGGTGACTTCGTAGGCGTGATCCAGAACATCGACGCCCTTGGCTCCAGCGATGTCGATGAGGATGCCACGAGTGAAAATGGGCTTGATATTTTCGATACCGAGTTTGTTCAGGCCATATGTTCCGGCTACCTCTGAGAGGGGAAAACCGTTGTAGAACACCTCTGTCTCGGTGCCATCCGCCATGCGCATGCGCGTGCCGATGTGTCCGGGGCCATCAAGCTGGGTGCCGATCTGGCCGATCTCACCGCAGAGAAACTCGTCGTGCCACACCAGCTGGTTTTCTCCCACAGGCCCACCGGAAGGAGAACCGGGGATCGTCATTGTGTACGTGCGTTGACCAAACAGTGGCATGCCGTGCTCGTAGACCTGGCCGAGCTCATAGACCTTGCCCGTCTCGACCAGTTGTGCGGCACGCAGAACCAACTCCGGCGTGATCCAGTTGGAACTACCCGCCTCGTCTGTGGCACCCCAGATAGGATGCGGCCACCAAGGTCCCGCGGCGCGATCCTGCGACAGGACCGGCCCGGAGACAGACAAGGTGATCAACAATGCGGCAGCAGATGTGGGAATGAGGTCAGCAAAACGGAGTTGAGCGCGTCTCATGTCATTTCCATCCTTGTCGCAGGTGAGTGCGCAAAGGTAGACGCATGGCGACCGGGGTCAACGCGATGTCACGAACTCGCTTGTGTTTCGTACTCCTCGAGCTGACGACCGATCTCTTCCCACGCCATCATGCCCTGCTCGAGATCGGCCTCTACCTGTTGTAGAGCTGTCGTCAACTCGGTGAGCAGCTCCATGTCTCGCGCCTCGCTGGCGGCGCCGATTCTTTCGCCAAGATCTGTCTTGCGCTCTTCGAGGCTAGCGATGGTTGTCTCCAACTTCGCATGGCGCTCCTGCATCTGTTCGAATGCCTTGCGCTGGCGCCGGCTCTCCCGACGCGCCTCCCTGTCATCGACCTGATTCGACTCAGGAGCCTCCGCAAGTTGGCGGGGAGACTGGCCCTCCCGCCACGCAGAATATTGCGACCAGTTGCCGTCGTAAGGTGTCAACTCACCCTCCTCGACGAGCCAGATCTGTGTCGCCAGCGACTGGATCAGATAGCGATCGTGGCTGACGAGCAGGACGGTGCCGGCAAAATCGGCGAGCACCTCCTCGAGGACCTCCTGGGAGGCGATGTCGAGATGGTTCGTCGGCTCATCGAGGATGAGAAAATTCGCCCCCTGCAGCACGAGCCGCGCCAGGGCCACCCGACTCCGTTCACCACCACTGAGTTGCTCGATGCGTTTATCCACATCATCCCCGGAGAATAGGAAGCTGCCCAGCAGATCGCGTAATTCACTGGTTCTTGTCCCTTTCGGCGCCACCTCGTCGAGCGCTTCGACGAGGGTTTGGGAGCCGTCGAGATACTCCTGGGTCTGCGGCAGGTAGCCAATCTCGACCTTGGCTCCCAGGCGCAACTCCCCTGCCAGTGGTTCGAGTTCACCCAGGATGGCTCGCACCAGGGTCGTCTTGCCGGCCCCATTCGGGCCGATCACGGCAAGCCGTTGTTCGCGATACGCCTCCACCTCGCCGGTGGTCCGCAACACGGGTTCGGCGGCGGCGTCGTATCCCAATTCCAGATCGGTCAGCCGCACGACGATATCCCCCGTCCGCCCGGACGACGCCATGCGCAGACGCATACGGGTGTGCTGCTGCGGTCGCTCGATGGCCTCGTCACGGAGAAACCGTTGCAAACGCTTGCGCCGTCCCTGCGCCTGATTCGTGCGTTGCCCGGCCATGAACCGTCGCACATACTCCTCGGTCTTCTCCACATACGCCCGCTGCGCCTCCCACTCCTTCAGACGGCGGGCATAACGCTCCTGGCGTTGTCTGAGGTAGGCGGAGTAGTTGCCACGATACGTCTCCAAACGGCCAAAAGAGATCTCCCAGGTTCGCTCTGTCACTCGGTCGAGGAACCAGCGATCGTGGGAGACGACGAGATAGCTGCCGGCTCGATCACGCAACCAGCCTTCCAGCCATTCAACAGCCCGTAAGTCGAGGTAATTCGTCGGCTCGTCGAGTAGCAGAAGCTCACTGCCCTCCACCAGCAGGCGTGCCAATTGAACGCGGGTACGCTGGCCACCACTCAGTTGCGCCAGGGGCGTATCGTGATCGCTGGCGTCGAACCCCAGACCGGCGAGTACGGTATGAATCCTGGTCTCGTAGAGATATCCGTCTCGACGCTCGAAGTCCGCCTGCATGGCGCTGTATCGGGCCAGCAGGGGATCGTCGTCGACGCCCGTCAGTTGCGCGGCCACCGCCTGCAACTCGGACTCCAGGCGACGCAGGTCGGCGACACCTTCCAGCATCCTCTCCCAAACCGTGCTTTCGAGCACGGTACCTCCGGCATCCTGTACCAGATAGCCGATGTTGAGATCGCGCTTCCTGTGGATCTGTCCTGGGGGATCGGAAACCTCCAATCCGGCGAGGATGCGCAGCAACGTCGTCTTGCCGCCGCCATTGATGCCGACCAAGCCTATGCGGTCACCCTTTTCGATGGCGAAACTGAAGTCGGAGAAGACATACCGGTGCGCGTAGGACTTGCCGACATCAGATCCCGTGAGTAGCGACAATTGTTATCAGCCTTCGTCGTAGCCCGATTCTTGCAGAGCGGCGTGGAGAAAATCGAAGTCCGGGACCCGCTCCTCGGTACGTTGCCAGCGGCCGACAGCATCCGGGCGCACGATGATGCGCCCCAGGGGAAAACCGAGAAAGGCTTCGAGTCGTTCCAATTCCCGTTCCTGATGCAGCACGAAGTCCTCAAAACGCAGTGTCATCCAGTGCCGCGGTTTGGCAGTTGCCGCCACCAGGTCATACTGATACTTCCAGGAGATGGCCCGCCGCTCCAAGGTGTCTTCCGTCTCCGGATATTGCACGCCGAATTTGGTCAGATCGTCGGTGGTGTGTCCACCGAGAATGGAGTCTCGTGGATCCCGCACCAGATAGATGTAATAGGCCTCTGGAAACAGACGCGTAATCCAGGGCAACGACAGGGTCGTCTCCGGGAGTTTCCAGCCTTTGTGTTCGCTCTTGGCCGCCGTCACGTCCTGCAGATATTCGCGCACCAGAGCTTCGTACTCCGCCTCGACAGGCCTCCGGTTCAGCGCCTCGAAGTCCCATTCGAGTCCACCTTGCCACTGCACATGGCGGGCGAACACCCGCGCCGCCTCGTACATGCTCTCTGGTGGCACCTTGTCTCCGGAGCGATTGATCGTTTTGCCCATGAACACGCCGCTGGCATACAGCGTGTGGGATATGGCACGCGTACCGGAATGACCGCGACCGATGATCGTGATGAGGGACACGCTGGTGGGTTCTCCTTTGTCGGACTGAAATCGGGCTGGCGAGTTAAGTTAGGACACCATGACAGATGATGGGATACTGGAACTACGGGACCTGCTGCAAAAACACGGGACGCGACGTGATCTGGACCTGCACCTGGTCGAGCGTGTCGAAGAGGCGCCCGCCTTGTTTCAGGCCGGTCTCGTCCATCGCAAATGGGCCGTCGTCGCCGACGAGACCACCCAGCGCCTCGCTGGCACCTACCTGGCCAGTGCCCTCAACGCGCCGCTATTACGTATACCTGGCCGGGCAGGGGGGGCCGTCGTTGCCGGCAGAGCGGAGGCAGACCGACTGACGCGGCAATTGCAGACGAGCGGCGCTGAAGCCGTTGTCGCCGTCGGTGCGGGCAGTCTCAACGACCTCACGAAGTTCGCCAGCCAGCAACTGGGTATTGGCTGCGCCGTACTGGCCACGGCACCATCGATGAATGGCTATACCTCTGCTGGCGCAGCGTTGTTGGAGGGCGGGGTGAAACTCTCCGTCCCCTGCGCTCCGCCACGCATCACCGTGGCACCCATCGGTTTGTTGTGTCAGGCGCCGGCACGCATGATTGCAGCCGGCTACGGCGATCTGCGATCCCGGCCGGTGAGTGGCGCCGACTGGTATCTCAGCCACCGCCTCCTCGGCACCCCGTATGCCGCCGAGGCTCTGGGGTTGATTGACGAAGCCGACCGCGTCGCCGCTGCCGCTGTCGACGGACTGGCAACGCGGTCGCCGGCAGCGATCGCCAATCTGACGACGGGCCTGCTGCTGTCGGGCATGGCCATGGACATTGTCGGCACATCGGCCCCCGCCAGTGGTGGCGAACACCTTGTCAGCCACTATCTGGACATGTTCCACTTCTCCTGTGGCGGGCCACACGATCTGCATGGCTGCCAGGTCGGTGTCGCCACCCTGGCCCTGGCCAGTCTCTACGAACGCCTGCTTAAAATCGACATTCACGTGGTACAGGCTCCGACCCACGAGCCCTGGACGGATCTGGCCGAAAGACTGGCATCACACTTCGGGCCACTCTGGTCCGCCGTAGAACCTATTGCCCGCCAGGTGCATGGCGACGACGAGGCCAGGCAGGATAGGTTAGAAACCCTCCGACTTGGATGGGCTGAAACGACAACGGAATTGCGTCGGATTCTGGGACCGAACCCCACCTGCACCGAACAACTGCAACGCGCCGGCGCTCCAATCCATTTCGCCGATCTCGGCGTCAGCCCGGAGCAGACTCGTGCCGCGCTGCTCCACGCCCGTTTCGTCCGGGCGAGATATACCGTCCTCGACCTGGCCGCTGAACTCGGGCTCCTTGACTCGTGGGTCGATGACCTGCTGGCGACGAGCCACCTGTGAGACGACGGCTCCTGTCCGCCGCCGTCCTGCTGGCCTGTGCCGGGCTCTTCGCCCTGCTCTGCACGCGTTATGACGTGGTCCAGGATGACGCCTACATCTCTCTTGTGTATTCGAAGAATCTCGTTGCTGGCGATGGCCTCGTCTTCAATCTCGGCGAGCGCGTCGAGGGATATACCAACTTCTCATGGGTCATCCTTCTCGCCCTGCCTCACGCTCTCGGCCTGGATGCGGTTGCGACAGCCCGTCTCTTCGGTGTGTTATCGGCGGCGGCCCTGATCCTGCTCTCATGGCGCACGGCGGCGAGTCTGAGTTCACGGCCGCAAGACCTCGCACACCTGGTGGCGCCATGCCTGTTGGCAGCCAACGGCGCGTTGGCATTTTGGACCCTGAGTGGCATGGAGACAGCGGCCTTCGCTCTTCTTGTCACCGCCGGCGCCACACGCTACCTGCAGCGGGGACGATTGGATGGCTGGACGGGTGTCCTCTTCGGCCTGGCGGCGCTGACACGACCCGAAGGCTGGATGTTTTTCACCCTCACCGTGGCACACCAGATTGCCCGTCTGCTGCTCGATCCTCATGGTCCCGTGATCGCCGCGGTCCGCCAGTTATGGGCGGCGCCGGTCTGTTTTGCCAGTCTCGTCTTGCCGCACCTGGCATTCCGCTGGTTCTATTACGGTCAGCCCTTGCCAAACACATTCTATGCCAAGACCGGCATCTCCCTCACCTATCTGACGCACGGGCTGCGATACACCGCCAAGTTTTTCATCGACTATGGTCTTTGGGGATTGGCTCCTTTGCTCGTCGTCGCCCTGCTGGCCCGTCGCCGTACACGGGCTGGGGTTTCCTACATCGCTCTGCTCCTGTTTGCCAACGTCGCCTACGTAACTCTTGTCGGTGGTGACACGATGGCGGAAAACCGCCTCTACCTGCCGGTGCTGGCGCTGCTCGCCGCCGCCCTCGCCGAAGCGACGCGTGTCGCCACGTTATACGGTCTAGGTCGCCGCCGCGTCTCAGCGGCCGTGGGGATCCTGCTGCTGGCAGCGATGGTACGCTCCGTCACCGGGCCAGACGAAGATCTGACCCACGCCCGCGACGCAACGATGGCGCACAATGCAAAGCTGCAGGAATTGGCGGACTACACCAACGCCGCAGGCGAACCCTTCAGCCTGGTGGCGAGCACCGCCATCGGGATCCCACGATACCAGACCAAAGCTGCCGTCCTCGATCTGGTTGGCCTCACCGACAGGACCGTCGCCCACGAACCCAAGCCATTGGCCGGCATCCGTGACGATCACATCCTGCGAAACTACCATGTCACCTACACCCTGGATCGAGCCCCAGACGCCATTCTGTTTATCACCGGCATGCGTCCGGGTACGCCGGCAGAGCGAGCCCTGTTTCTCTCGCAACGCTTCCGCCGTGACTACCGCTTGACCTACCTGCAGGACCACCGGCCACTCTATCTGCGCCGGCCCGGAGAAGGACACGACGAGGCGATTTTCGCGGACGGAGCCTTCATTGAACGGTATACGGAAGCTCTCGGCGTTATGCGCCAGGACCCGGTGCGAGCGATCGAATTGTTCCACGAAACCCTGCGACTCGGCCCATCC
>Ga0310125_10000635_pt1 | contig 17020 bp, 11 predicted proteins | sample CB11b_Tmax_Bot8__FD_203508 | JGI IMG/M metagenome (GOLD analysis project Ga0310125, IMG submission 203508) | Marine microbial communities from Western Arctic Ocean, Canada - CB11b_Tmax_Bot8 | ecosystem: Environmental > Aquatic > Marine > Oceanic | place: Canada: Western Arctic Ocean | collected... | reverse complement strand
CAGGTCGCCTGGCAGCAATCGTATGCCTGCCCCAAGTACGGTCGCGTGAGTGACGGGGACAAGGGGCTGTACTCGGGGCCCTCGTCCTGTCCCAGCTACGACAAGTCAACCGGTTCTCTTTATACGCTCAGTACCGACGGTGACCTGATTTGCTGGAATACTCGTCAGCAGGGAAAACGGGTCTGGAGTCTCAACTTGTACGATGCGTATCGGGTGCCCCAGCGTCCCAAGGTGGGGCGGAGGTCACTTCGCGACTATGGGTACACGACCGCTCCGCTGTTGTACGGCGAGACGGTGATTGTCGAGGTGGGGGATGATGAAGGGAACCTGATGGCCTTTTCGAAAGAGACCGGCCGACGTCTCTGGGTCTCGGAATCCAAGGATCCTGCCGGACACACCGGCGGACTGGTTCCTCTTGTTGTGGAGGGGTTGCCCTGCGTGGCGGTTCTGACAATTCACAACTTGCTGGTCGCCCGCCTGGACCGGGGGCATGCGGGCGAGACGTTGGCCGAGTTTCCCTGGGTCACGGACTTTGCCAACAACGTGGCCACTCCGACGGTGTACAAGAACTCGATCATCATTTCCTCGGAGTACAACCAGTATGCCACCACGCGGATTGACGTTTCCCGTTCCGGTGCCAAGCAGGTCTGGAAGCAGCCGTACGCATCGGGCGTCTGCCCGCCTGTGATTCACAAGGGTTACGTCTACTGGTGCTGGCGCGGGTTGTATTGCCTGGATTTCAAGACGGGCAAGCCGATTTGGCGAGGAGGCGTGTTTGGAGATACGGCTTCGTGCATCGTCACGTCGGATGACCGGCTGATTATCTGGGGACGGCGTGGGGACCTGGTGCTTGCCGAGACGGCCAATCGTTCTGCCGGGAAATATAAAGAACTGGCCCGCCGCAGGGATCTCATGCAAAACGATGCCTGGCCCCACATCGTCCTTTCGGGGGGCCGGCTGTTCTGCCGGGATCGCGACGGCAACATGCTGTGTTTTGTCCTGTCGCGGTAGGTTGGGCGTTACCGCTGGATCCAGAGTTCGGCACCGATCAAGCTGGCCCCTGTCTCTGAGGTCTTGACCATCACCCGGTTGGCACCCTGCCTGATGGCCTGCAGCGGGACCTTGCAGGTGTACCGTCGCACGCCATGCACTTGTTTGCCTCCGGCGGTCGGTCCGAAGTTGGCCGAGCCAAAGAGGATTTCCGGTGTGCTCTCTTTCTTGAGCCCCGTGAAATCGACCCGCAGCTGAGCGGTCACGTTGAAGCCGGCGTCACTGAGGTCTTCGGGAACGTGCAGGGGACGCTGCTCGAACTTGTTGGGCTTGAGTGCCAGGGGCAGGGCCTTCGAGAATTCCGCCACGTCCTTGGCCCAGTAATGCGAGGGCATCCAGAAACCGGCATCGGAGATGGCGTACTGGATGGGCTGTGAGGTCAGTGTTTTCAGCGAACCGATGCGTCCGAGGATCTTGCGGGCGTAGTCTCGATCGGCGGGTGTTCCCGGTCCGGGGAACAGGTTGAACACGTAGATCCCCGAGGCTCCGTCGTGCCATAGCCTCGAGGCTGCTCCCAACCAGGACTCGACCGGCTGCTTGGTGCTCTTGCCCCGCGGCGGTCGAGACATCAGGCCCGACTGGCTCAGGCAGGGGTAAACCGGGACGTCGTGTTTCTGCCCCAGGGCGACCAATTGCCTGATCGGCAGGTCGAAGGTGATGTACCCGCCGCCGAGTGCCAGCGTGTCGAGCAGTTTTTCTTCCAGCCAGGCCCTGGTGTCGATACCGATCTGGCGACCGTGTTTGAGAGTGGATGGTACTCGCGCCGCGAGCAGGAAGGGTTTCCCCTGGCGAGTGCTTTCCTGCAGCACGACCTGACGGATCTTGCGAACCAGGCGGGTGAGGATGGCCGTTTGGGCAGCGGTGGCCGGCCGTCCTTCAAACGTCGTGCGGAAGTAGAAGGGAGCGCGGAGGAAATCGAGCTCGATACCATCGACGGGATAATTCTGCAGCACCTCGCGGATGATCTCCAGCAGCCGAGGTTCGACATCCGGGTGCTCGAAATCGACCAGGCTCCAGAGCCTGCGGCGATCGTTGTATTTTTGCGACTCGGCCAGAGTGGACATGATGCGGCGGGGATCTGCCTGCTTCCACCTGGGGCGGAAGGGTGCCGTCCAGGCGTCATGAATGTCGTTCATCCGCAGTGTCCAGAACGACTCGATGCCGTGCTTGCGGGCAAACTCGCTGGACATCCGCAAGCCATCGGTACCCTGTCCCAGGAACCTGTCGAGGTTGTTGTTGGCGAAGGATCCCTCGCGCGAACGAAAGACCTCGGCCACCTTGCTCTGGTGGGTAAAGAGATTGAAGCTCTGGGTCGTCGAGTAGAAGATGCTGTCGACATGAGTACCCAGGAGCGGCGTATGCCTGAGTGCCAGGAACCTGTCGAGGGTGTCAGCCCCCTGGGCCCAGATGTCGTCTCCGTCATTGTTGTAGAGGACGCGCCGCCTGCGATGGGCAGCCTTCCTGCGGGCCGCATCCAGGGCGGCTGTCTCGGCCGCTTGACTGCTGCGGCTACCAAGCCAGCCTGGTGCGAGGGCCGTGCTGCCGGCGACCAGGCCCAGGAGGAACTCACGACGTCGACTTGGCATGCTTCGGTTCTCGGAACTGCTGTGTTGAATCGGTCTTACCAACCCCATCAGTTGGGTTGGAGTGCTGATGTGACTCACCAGAGGGCCATTCTATCCGAGGGGTTCACATCGTGGCCAACCAGGTTATCCATCCGAGAGTGCCAGGTGTGGTGAGTTGCCTCACGGAGCCGCCGCAGCCGCGGCGGCCCGGGAAGTTCGTCTGGACACAGCGAATCCTTCCCTCTTCAATGCTGCCGAACATCGCACCTCGGAAGAGCCCGTGAGAGTCGCACTGGTCAAGAACCACTGTTCGCTGAGACGTGGTGGGTCGGAACGCTATTGCGCCAACCTGGCACGCGGCCTGGTGGACCGTGGTCACGACGTGACGGTGATCGGTCGGTCGATGGACGAGGCTCTCAGGCAGGAGCTGTCATTTGTGCCCGTCGAGGTGCCGCGTGGTCCCTCGTGGCGAGCGAACCGGATGTTTGCACAGCTCTGCGGAGCGGCCGCTGATGAGGGGGCCTACGACGTCGTGTACGGGCTGGGACGCAGCCTGGGTCTCGATGTCGTGCGAGTCACCGAGCGGCTGCAGGCTCATTGGATCACGGTCAACTACCCCGGCCTGCTGGGACGCTGGCAGAGATGGAATCCGCGGCACTCAACACTGATCGATCTGGAACGGACGATCTACAACGATGCGAGTGTGCGGCGGGTGATCGTACAATCGAGCGTTGATGCCCGTCTGCTGAGCGACCTCTACGGTGTCGCGTCTCAGAAGCAGCAGCTGATTCCCAACGGCGTGGATCTCTCGGTCTTTCACCCCGAGGTCGTCAGGCACCGCCGGGAGCTGCGGCAGGAACTGGGGATCGCCGAGTCTGAACTGCTGCTGGTCTTCGCCTCGATGGACTTCGCCGGCAAGGGGCTGATGACCGTCCTTGAGGCCATGGCCGCTTGTCGGGACGGCGGTGTGAGGGCATCGTCGTGGCGGCTGGTGGTGCTGGGTGACGGTCGGCGATCCCGTTTCGAGCGACGAGCCCAACAGCTGGGGATCGGTCACGCGGTCTGGTTTGGCGGGCGTCGGCCTGACATCGCGCGGTTCTACGGGGCGGGCGATCTGTTCGTGTTGCCGACGGTGTATGAACCCTTTCCCAACGTGAATCTCGAGGCGATGGCCTGCGGGTTGCCGGTGGTGACGTCGAGCACTGCCGGAGGTGTGGACCTGGTCGAGCCGGGCCGCACCGGATACCTGGTTGATGACCCGGCCGACAGCCGTGCGCTTTCGGCCTGCCTGGCACAATTCCAGGCACTCTCGTCTTCAGAACGTCAGGCGATGAGCGAGGCGTGTTGCCAGGTGGCCTCGGCTCGATCCTTCTCAGCGACCGTGGCGGCCACCGAGGCCATGTTGATGGAGGTGCATTGCGAGAAGAGCAACCTGGCCGGGAGTCGGGTGGCATGACGGGTTCGGCCATCGTGACCTGGGATGGTGGCCGGCTGGCGGTCAACCGGGCATTCGCCTCGGTGCTGGAAGCCGCCGGCCTGACGACGGTGGCAGCCTTCATGGAGTTCGAAGGGGGCGAGTTGGCCAAGCGGGCCGTCGTCGACCGTCGAACCGATCGGATCCGGCTGGCCGGAGATGACAGCGAGTTCGTGGGATTCCTGAAGCGTCATCGACGTCCTCGCTGGCGCGAATACCTGAAGGCCTGGTTGCGGTTGACTCGTCCGATGCTGGGAGCCCGTGCTGAGTGGGAGGCGATCTGGCGGTTTCACGAGTCGGGGTTGCCGACGATGACGCCGGTGGCCCTGGGCGAGTGTCGAGCGGGTTCGTTCGTGCTCACCGAGTCTCTCGAACCCGGCCAAAAACTCTCGGACCTCGCCGCAGAACCCAGTCTCGAGGCACCCAGCCGACATCGGCTCGTTCGGGAAGTGGCCGACCTGGCCCGCCGCATGCACGACGCGGGCCTGCACCACCAGGACTTTTATCTCGGCCACCTGTTGTGCCGGATCGACCAACCTCACGAGCCGGTGTACGTGCTGGACCTGGGCCGTGCCCGTCGCCTGCGTCGGCTGGGAAACCGCTGGATCATCAAGGACCTGGCCCAGTTACACTACTCATCCAGGCACCTGACGACGACCGATCGGCTGAGGTTCTTGACCAGCTACCTGGGTCGCCGGCCCGTCGATGCGGACCGGGGGTTCCTCCGTCGCGTGGCACGCAAGAGCAAGGCGATTGCCGAGCATTCTCGCAAGCACCGGCTGTAGCTGCCGGTTTGCGGACTCGAGCAGCCCGGGTCAGACCCGCGTGACTTCCTGCGACATCTGTTGGAGTATCATCCCCGGCACGACTCGATGGTTGCCGGTCAACTGCCAGCGCTCGACCGACGGGCCGACGTTGATCAGGATCAGCGCACACAGTGTCACCGTCAGCGGCACCAGGTACTCCACCGGCCATCCCATCTCGAGCAACCACGGTGGCAGGAACCGGGCCACCAGCACGGCACAAAGCGGAGCGACGATCACCAGGTCGTAGCCCGGAATGACCCAGCGGAATCGCATCAGCCGCCCGAACAGGTTCAGAGGCGGCAGGTAGCCCCAGCAGTAGACGAACACTCGCGACACCGAAGCCAGGATGACGGCTGAGACCAGCATGTGGAACATGACCGTCATCTTCGGGTCGCCGTGAGTTACATCCGGCCACGAGCACAGCGATGTCATCACGTCTCGGTGGAACATCGCATCATGCGTGACTCCGATCACCGCCCACACGATGCAGCCGATCAGCAGGCCGAGCAGGATGCCGTGGCGATAGCTGATCCTCATCGGCGACTTCTTCGGGCTCACCCGGTCGAATGGCCAACCGAGCAGCTTCTGCCGCGCTTGCTCCTGCAGATCGTCGTACGACTTGAACATCAGTCCCCGCTCGGCAAACCAATCGAGATTCCATTCCTGAAAGCGACCCAGTGCCTTGCTCAGACCGACCCACGCCAGCAGGTAGACGGCCACCGCAATCGGCAGCGACAGCCAAACGAAACTCATCGTGCGAATGACCAACGCCAGTCCGAACGCGATCGCGTAGCCGAAGTGCTGCGAACCCTCCATCGTGAACGTCGGTGTCAGCGGGATGAGGTACGCCAGCACAAAGGTGAAGATGAGGGCCGCGACGGCGAAGTGGTGTGAACCGGACGAGCTGCTATGGAGCGTGAACAGCAGTGCCAGCGTGCCGACAACGACGAGATCCTGCCAGACCAGATGCACCGGTCCCAGGGGCAGCGGTTGCGGGTGCTCCCACGGCGTCACCAGCAGCCATTCGCGGTACGCCAGTCGCCAGAACGGATGAAACACGATGGCGCGAAACACACCGTACGCCAACACGGCGAAGGTGATCAGCGACAGGCACAACGAGTGGAATTCGTGAGAATCTGCTCTGAACCCGAGCAATTCGGATCCGAAATGCACGGCGTTGATCAGGCCGTACACGATGGCCAACAGCACGATCACCCACATCGGTGGCAGGACGACTCGCAGCCAGGTCCACACTGCAGCCAGTAAACCGATCACCGTCGGTCGTCCGCAAAGTACTGCTCGATGTTCTCCAGCGTTTGTGAGAAGACAAGTTGCTCGAGCATGTCGCCGAGCGAACCGGTGGATTCGGTCTGCTGTCGCATCTGCTCGAGTGTTCCATCGAAGGCGACGGTGCCCTCGCGGAGCACGATCAGCCGATCGGCCAGTTCCTCGACAAGTTCCGGCACGGGAGTCGACATCACGATCGTTCCGCCAGCATCGGTCAGTCGTTTGAGAACCCGTTTCAGGGCGAGGATCCCCGAGGGATCGAGTCCCCCGGAGAAGGGTTCGTCGAGCAGCAGGATCGGCACCTCGGTGATCAGTGCCGAGCAGATGGCGACTTTCTTCTGCTGTCCGGCCGAGTGAGTGCGGATCGGCGAATCGGCCAGCCGGTCGAGCTCGAACAGATTCAGCAATCTCTCGACGTGATCGATCAGCCGGTTTTCATCGATCTCGTACAGCCGGCCGACCGAGAGCAGAAATTCGCGGCCGGTACGGTTTCGCGGCAGCCACGGGTGGTCGGGAAGGAAGACGACCTCGCGGCGGATGTCGCGTTCGGCATCGATCGAGGACCTGCGTCGCCGCCCGCCAATCTCGACGTGCCCCTTCTGAGGCTTGAGCACTCCGGCCAACGCCGAGAGCAACGTGGTCTTGCCCATCCCGTTGGGACCGAGAATCCCGACCAGTTCACCGGGTTGGATCGTGAGGTTGACGTCGCGGAGCACGGGCTTGACGCCGTAGTGCTGCGTGATGCTGGTAACGCAAATCACCCGAAGTCTCCGACGCTGTGCTGATCGGTGCCGGCCGTCCGCTGTGCCCGTCCCTGGAGATCGTCTTGAGTTAATACCTGTGAGCGGGACCCAGCCGGTATGATGCTACTGGCTGTCTTCGGCTCGGCAAGTAAGCGACCTCGATTGCTTGCCGGCCCTCCAGGCAGCGAGCTCATGGTGCCAGGGATTCGTTGGCCGGTTCAATTGGCGGAGAGCGCGAAATGGGGGACAGCGGGAATCTTCGAACATGGGTGAGCCTGCCTGTCGCAGGCCTGGTGTTGGCTCTGTGTACAACCGGCATGGCTGCGGATCTCAGGAAGGATGCCGTCGCGGTCTGGGACTTCAGGGCCGGGTCCGGCGACGTCGTTCGCGACATCAGTGGCAACGGGCATCATGGCAGGATCGTGGGTGCCAGCTGGGTTTCCGGAGCGACCGTCAGCGGCTTGGCATTCGATCGGTCGCAGCGCGACTACGTGATCGTTCCCGATTCCGAGCGGCTGCACATTCAGCCACCGTACACCCTCGGTGTCTGGTTCCGCACAACCAGCTCGAAGAACAACGCGACCTACCTGCTGAAAAACGGCGGGACATTCACCGGGTGCGGGATCTACTACTACGGCGACTCGAGAGCGATGTACATGGACGCCAAGGGGGTCGACCAGAAGCTGTATCACATCGGCGGCAGCTCGAAGATCCTGCCCGACGGTCGCTGGCACCACGCGGTGGCCAGCTGCGGCAACGGCAAGCAGCGGCTGTACGTCGACGGAGTGGTGTTTGCCGAACGGGATATTCCCGGGGACCTGTCTCTGAGCTACGGCGGCACGACGGGGATTCACATGGGTCGCTGGCTCGGCAACGGGCACTTCGACGGCACGATGGGCAAGGCCTACATCCTGAAGAGAGCGTTGACCGAGACCGAAGTGCGGGCTGTGTATGCCGAGGAGCGCAAAACGTTCAACAGCGACGTGACGATCCCCCCCACCTCCGGCGGGCCCCGGATCGATGGGCGACTCGACGACGATTGCTGGCAGGGTCGGCCCGCGATGGATCACTTCACCCTGCTCGACTACGACGCCAGCAGGCCCTCCACGTCGACCACGGCTCACCTGAGCTTCGACGGCAAGCATCTTTATCTTTCCGCACGATGCGAGTACCCCGGCCTCTCGACCCTCGTCGCACCCGTGCGACCTCGAGATGACCGAGGTGTCAAGAATGACGATCGCATCGAGCTGTTCATCTCGACCGGCAGCGGCTCGTACCATCACCTGGTGCTGACGGCCGCCAACGTGTTGCTCGATCGCCGCTGCGTGTACCAGATCGAAGGCGCGGGCTATGCCCCCGGCGGCTTTGCGAAGTTCGACGCTGACATCTCGTGGAACTGCGACCGCATTCAGACGGCGACTCAACGAGGCAGCAAGGCCTGGACGGCCGAGATGGCGATCCCTCTTTCGGAATTGGGGGGAGTGAAGCCGGGGACCAGCTGGCGGGTGAATGTTGTGAGGATCAACCGGCATGCCGGGCAGGTCAGTTCGTTTACGCCGTTGTATGAGCGTCTCGATCAGCCCGAGGCACTCTCGGTCTTGAAATTCCAGGACAGCACCGCGGTGCTGACGCGTGCGGCCAAGAGGCCGGTGTCGGTCGATGTGACTCCGCTGGCACGAACCAATTACGACAGCGACTCCGACGGCGAACCGATCGTCTTTTCCAGCAGTTACCTGGGCCGAGGCAGCTACACCACGTTGCCAACCGAGGCTGACAGCTCGACCACCGTCAAGCTGCTGGCCACGCTCGGCGAATTCGAACCGGCGACGTTTTCGGTGCGAGCCACCGGTCGGGAACTGGGCAATGTCCGCGCCCTGGTGGTCGGAGACCTCAGGAACGATCGCGGTGATGTGATTCCGCGGGGCCATGTCGAGATCCGGGTGGTGGAGTTGTGGAGGCGGCAGATGGACTCGAGAGAGCACATGTTCATGGAACGCTTTCTTGAGAAGCAGTCGGGCCTGGACATTACCCGCCACACGACACGCCGGTTCTGGTTGACCGTTCAGGTTCCCGGGCAGGCTCGCAAGGGGACGTATCGTTCGAAGATCCGCATCACGAGTGATGGAACGACGCTCAGGCAGTTGACGCTCGAGGTCGAAGTGCTGCCGATTAGGCTCCTGCAGGCTGCGGGCATGGGCTACTTCATGTACCTGCCGACCTGGGGCATTCCTCCCGTACTACGAACCGAGGCGTATCTGAAGCGGATCTTTGTCGACATGCGACGGCACGGGATGACGACGGCCACCCTGTATCCCTACGGACTGCCCTTCGGCAACGTGATGAATGTGTTGCGGGACAGCGAACTGATGACGGCCGGGGTGCCGGCGATCTGGTTGGGAGCCGATGCGGTCGGGCCCGAGACGTGGAAGAAGATACTCGACCAGGGTCGGCGTCAGAAATGGCCCGAGTTGGCTCTTTACCTGCAGGACGAGCCGGGCGATCAGCAGCGGATCGACAACGCCAGGCGGCTATTTGCCAAGCTGGATCAGTTCCGCAAGGACCACCCGGAACACCGGAAGGTGCGATCTACAACCGCGATCGGATCGACCGGCATCAAGGCCTTGGGTGCGCAATACGACATCTGGATTGCCGGAGCGGGGTTTGATGAGAAGCTGGTCAAGGCATCGCAGAAGATGAACAAGTTGCTGTGGTCCTACGACTGCAACCTGGCCCCGGTCGATGCCGAGAGTTGCCGGTACTATTTCGGGATGTGGTGCTTCAAGACCGGGATCAAGGGCAGTGCCCTGTGGGCGTACTCTGATCCGGGCAGCACGGCTTCAGACGCCTGGGACGCGGTGCTCAAGGATGTGGTCAATACCGAACTTCACTATTCGTTCGTGCGGCCGACGCCCGAAGATCTCGTTCCGACGATCGGATGGGAGGCGGTCCGCGAGGGTATTGATGATCATCGCTATCTGACCACTCTTTCGAAGCTGATCCAGCGGGCTCGGGCCAAGGGCCTCTCGAGTGACTCGAAGCGGGCACGGGCGGTGTTGCAGGAATGGAACGCCAGGATCGACACGAACGGCCACCAGGCAAGAGCCGAGCGCGGGCTGGCGACGAAGCGGCGACTGGGAAACCACTACGACCGGTCGACCGGGCCGGGTCAAGAGGCCGCCGTGGACTATGAGAGTTTCCGCCGGCAACTCGCCGGCGAAATCCTCAGGTTGCAGCGTGCGCTAAGTGGTGCCTCAAAGTGACCGTGACTGGCGACCGGAGGCCCAAATCGGGACGTGGCACTTGCCCGACGGGACGCTAGACTGGAATGGTGTTCCGCGTCCTGATCGGACCCGGGGCTCACGCCGCACGTGCTGTCCAATGCCCTGGAGTCCTGCTGATGCGATCGATCACTGTTGTTGCCGTGGGACTGATGGTGTTGTCATTTACCGCGTGTAGCAGTGAGGCTCCCCCCGAGCCGCAAGCGCAACCGCATTTAGAATCGGCAGCAGCGTTGCCCGAGACTGTTCCGGTTTCGAGCGAAGCGGTTTCACACGAGCATTCCGCAGAGGCTCAAGGTCCTGGTGGTCACGGCAAGCGGGAACACGGTCACGGCCAGGGGGGACATGATCACTCCGTGGCGGCTGGCGAGCGGTCAGGTAGCATCGCGGTTGGCGACAAGGTGCCTGAATTCGAGGTGACGATTGACGGCAAGACGATGAAGTTGAGTGACCTCCGCAAGAACATGGCGCTCTCGGAGAACGGCACATTGGTGCTGACCTTCTGGTGTTCGTTCTGTCACAGTTGCCGGCACGTTGAGCATCAACTGGACAAGCTGGCCAAGCAGTACCAGGGCCGGGTGGGAGTGATCGCGCTGGATGCCAGTGCGGGTGAGACGGCCGAGGTAGTGGCGGAGTTTGCCAGGGAGAACGACCTGAGTGTGCCGATTGCTCTGAACGCCAAGGGCACGGCCGTGGACATCTTTGGTGTTCATGCCACGACGACCACGATCGTGATCGACGGCAAGGGTGTGCTGCGATACTGCGGCCAATTCAGTGACCGCGAGCATTCCTATGCCGCCGATGCACTGAAGGCCGTACTGGCCGGTGAAGAAGTTCGAGTCAAGAAGACACGGCACAAGGGTTGACGGATCACCCGCGCCTAGCCTCCGTGTGAGGCTGAAGAACAGGGCTTCCCAGCCGCCATCGCTTTCGTATCGTGCCGCGGCGCCGGCTTTTCACGGTCGCAGCCGGTCCCTCTCCCGGTGACCGGATCGTGGTCCCGGGACCATCCCACATGTTGGCACAACAGTTGCGTTAGCGTACGATCGAGGTGGCTCGCGTTCTCCATCTGATGGGCCGTGCAAGGGGTGATTCAACGATGAGACTTTCAGATTGGCTGCGCTCGGTGCGTGAACTGCGACGTCAACGGCCTCGGCGGAGACGCCCGGTGGCGAGCGTGTCTCCGATAGAGGGACTCGAGGATCGGACACTGTTGAGTGTCGTATCGATCTTTGACCCGGTTGCCGCGGAGCTGTCGATCGAGAGTGACGCTGCGGATGCGATTGTCGTGAGTGTTGATGGTGCGGGCGAGGTTGCGGTGAACGGATCCTCAACCGGTGTGGCCGCCGCCGACGTGGCGATGCTCGACGTCGATGGTGGACCTGGCGACAACCAGATTGACATTTCGGCCGTGTCGGTCGTCGACTTCCCGGCTCTGACTGGCGTAACCGTCAGCGGGGGCGATGGAGCTGATCACCTGAAGGGTAGTGAGTTCGATGACCGCATGGACGGTGGCGACGGCCCCGACACGCTCGAGGGTGGAGATGGAGACGATGACCTGCGAGGCCGGGACGGCGACGACGTGCTCGAGGGAGGTGCCGGTGACGACAAGGTCAACGGCGGAGCCGGCGACGATCACCTCGACGGTGGACTCGACAACGACCGCTTGCTGGGTGGCCGCGGCGACGACGTGCTGACAGGCAATGAAGGTGACGATGTGGTCCGTGGCCACGGTGGTCGTGACCGAATCGAGGAGACAGCCGATGCCGACTTTGATCTCGACGATTTCCAGCTCGACGGCAAGGGCCACGACGTGTTCCGCGACCGGATCGAGCATGCTCACCTGACCGGTGGTGATTCTCAGAACCGGATCGACGCTTCCGGTTTCACCGGCTCCTCTACGCTGAGCGGTGGCGGTGGTGATGACTTCATTCTTGGCGGCAGCGGTGCTGACCGGCTCGAAGGAGATGACGGCGACGATGTCCTCAATGGCGGTCGCGGGAAAGATGACCTGTCGGGTGGTAACGACGACGATCGGCTGCTCGGTGGTGGCCAAAACGACGTTCTCTCCGGCGGACCCGGCAACGACATGGTCAATGGCCAGGGCGGCGTGGACCGGATGGACGAGTCCGGCGACGTCGACTTCACGCTCGATGACCGATCGCTCTCGGGCGTCGGCGACGACCGTCACCGCGGGATCGAGATTGTCCATCTCGTCGGAGGTGACTTGCCCAACAGGATCGACGCTTCGGCCTTCGGTGGACAGACGATCCTCGAAGGTGCCGGGGGCAACGACCTTCTGCTGGGAGGACTGCTCCGCGACATCCTCGAAGGAGGCGATGGCGACGATGAACTTCACGGGGGACACGGTCCGGACCTGTTGCGCGGTGGCATGGGCCAGGATGTGTTGCACGGTGAGGCCGACGACGATCGGCTCAACGGCGGCGGTGACGACGACGAACTCCACGGCGATGAGGGTGACGACCGACTGCTCGGAGGCGGTGGTGGCGACATCATCAATGGCGGGATCGGTAATGACATCCTGCGTGGCCACGGAGGCGACGATGAACTCTCCGGCGGCGATGGAGACGATGACCTGCACGGTGGCCACGGACGGGATCGGGGTCACGGCGGATCCGGTCGAGACCGCATTCGAGGTGGTGACGGCGACGATCTGCTCGAAGGAGACGATGGCCAGGACGACATCGACGGTGGTGCCGGAGATGACGTTGTCCATGGCGGCCATGGTGACGACATGCTCCACGGTGGCTCCGGCGACGATGTCCTCGATGGAAACGACGGCGAAGATCTGCTCGACGGAGACGAGGGTGAGGATCACGTCCATGGCGGTCTCGAAGTCGATACCGAAGTGACCTTTGTGACCAGCTTGACGTCACCAAGCGGATCCGACGCCACAGGTAAAGTGAAGTTCGAACACTCGCTTGATGGCGATGTCGAGATCGAGTTGGAGGTCGAGGTCGAAGACGTGGCCGCGGGAAGCTACGACGTCCAGATTGACGGAGTCAGCCTCGGGCCGATTGTGGTCGGTGAAGGGGGCATGGCCGAGGTCGAATTCTCGACCCATCCTGATGAACTCGGCGAAGTCGACCTTCCCGAGGGATTTGCCGGAATTGGAGGCGGGACGGTCGTCACGGTGAATGATGGAACCACGACGATTCTCGAAGGAACGTTTGGCGAACGCGTTGAATTCGAGTTCAAGGTTCCGCTGCAGGCGATCGGTGAATCGACGGTTCGCGGCCGTGTGAAGTACGAGCAGGAGGGTGACGCGGAGATCGAGTTCGAACTGCGTTTGCGGGGTGCCGACCCGGGTACCTACAACGTGCTGGTCGATGGAGTGACCGTGGCAGCGATCACCATCGGTGCAGACGGCCGGTTCGACCTGGAGATGTCCCTGTCTCCCGAGGATATCGACGAGTTGCCATTGCCGGAGAACTTCCCCACGATCGGTCCGGGGACCGTGATCGAGATCGAGGGGATCGCGATGGCGACCCTGGGGTAGGCGGATCAGGCCAACCGGGTTCGAGTTGTTCCTCGAGCGACTCGAACCCCGGCCGCCGGCGGATCAGACTGTCCCGAACGCTCCGTTGTTGGGAGCGGGACGGGGAGAAGGTGTCGGTGCCCACGCTGGATTCGCTTGACCGGGGTCAGAGGGCTCGCATTGTCGACGTTTCCGGAGACGACGCGATCGCGGTGCGGTTGATGGAGATGGGGTTGGCCGAGGTGGGGGCCATCGACGCGGTTGTCTGCATCGCCGACGCGTCGAATCTCGAACGCAATCTCTACCTGCTCAGCCAGGTCCTGGACCTGCAGTTGCCCAGCGTGCTGGTGCTCAACATGGCCGACGTCGCCCGCAGCCGCGGGGTTACGATCGATGTCGAACTGCTCAGGTAGCGGCTTCCCATTCCGGTCGTCGTGACCGAGGCCCACCGCGGAAAGAGACTGGATGAAATCCCCCAGGCGGTCTCCGAGACGCTCGACCGGGAAACCGCCAAGAGGCTCGGGTTGTTCCCGGCGGGGTTCTACGACGAGTGCGAGCAGTTGGCCGAGCAATTGGCCGAGCAGGATGTGCCGGGGTATCTCGTGGAACGGATGCTGCTGGATGTCGGTGGTCATGTCGAAGGGCTGCTGCTCGAGACGTCCGCTGGTGAATTGTCGACGGCCGTTTCGGACGCGGGTCAGAGGTTGCGAGAGGCGGGTTTCCGCATCCCGACGATCGAGGGCCAGGTCCGCTATGCGTGGGCACGCGAGTTGTTGGAGGGCGTTGTCTCGAGCCCGAAGGGCTGTAAGGTCACCGTCAGCGATAAGCTCGACCGTCTTGTGACTCACCGGTTCCTCGGACCGGTGATCTTCCTGTTCCTGATGTTCCTGGTCTTCCAGGCGATCTACTCGTGGGCGGTTCCGGTGATGGATGCCTTCGGAGTCGGACAGGATGCGATTGGTTCGCTGGTCTCAGGCTCGATGCTCCCCGGACCCCTGAGGAGCCTGCTCGTCGATGGCATCGTCGCGGGCGTCGGAGCCATCCTGGTGTTCCTGCCACAGATCGTGCTGTTGTTCTTTCTGATCGCGCTGTTGGAAGACTGCGGCTACATGTCTCGAGCCGCGTTCCTGATGGACAAGCTGATGGTGAAGTTCGGGCTCAGTGGCAAGTCGTTTGTCCCCCTGATGTCGTCCTTTGCCTGTGCCATCCCCGGCGTGATGGCGACCCGCGTCATCGAAAGTCGTCGGGATCGGATGATCACGATCCTGGTTGCACCCCTGATGAGCTGTTCGGCTCGACTGCCCGTCTACGTGGTCCTGATCGGTGCGTTTGTGCCCGCGGGAGGCTACCTGGATGGATGGGTCACGTGGCGGGGCATCGTGCCGCTGGCGATGACTTCGCAGGGTACGATCGTGGCGATCCCGGTGGCGTGGTTGCTCCGCAAGACGCTGTTTCGGGGTGAATCCTCCCCGTTCGTAATGGAACTGCCCGAGTACAAGCTCCCCACTCCACGGGTAGTGTTCAGTCGCGTGTACGATCGCGGCCGAGCCTTCGTGATGCAGGCCGGGACGCTGATCTTCGTCACGACGATCATCGTCTGGGCGGCCGGTTCCTTCCCCGGAGATCACTCGCGGCTCAATCAACTCCAAGCCGAGATCGAGCAGTTTGAAGTGGATCCCGAATCCGAGGCGGGACGCGAGAGGCTGGCGCGATTGAAGCCGTTGCGGAACCAGGAGAGTTCTCGGTTGATCGAAGAGAGCCTGCTGGGCCGCCTGGGACATGGGATCGAGCCGATTGTTCGACCGCTGGGTTGGGATTGGCGGATCGGCGTCGGAGCGATCGCTTCGTTTCCCGCCCGCGAGGTGTTCGTCTCGACGCTGGGGACAATCTACAGCCTGGGAGGCGATGTCGACGAGACGGACACCGGCTTGCGGGGTGCGATGCGAATGTCGACCTGGCCCGACGGTCGCAAGGTGTTTGATCTGCCGGTCGCCCTGTCGGTGATGGTCTTCTTCGCACTGTGTGCCCAGTGTGCTTCGACGCTGGTCGTGATCCGCCGTGAAACCAACAGCTGGACCTGGCCGGTTTTCTGCTTCGCCTACATGACCGTGCTGGCGTATATTGGAGCGTTTGCGACCTACCAGGTCGGTACGATGATCGGCTAGCCCGCCGTGGCGGTGGTGCGGGCCGGGTCTTTTCGGGAATCTTGTATGCAGCTACTCGGCTGGCAATCGGTCATAGCGACCCTGTGTGTCGCCCTAGCCGTCCTCGTCGCGTTGCGACGTGTCATCATGATCTGGTCGGGCCGATCTGGTGGAGGCTGTTCAACGAGTGGCTGTGCCGGGTGTGAGGTGAATGAGACGCCGGTTCCCATCAACAGCCCATCCGCGGAGTTTGTGGCACTCGAGTCGTTGATCACTGGTGACGAGGCCGGAGTCTGACACGCTGTAGCCCGGCCTGATTCCGCTTCTACCCACCAACTCACCCACACCAAGGACGTTGATCGTGGAGAATCTTGTACCCTTCATCTCGTTGCTCTTCCTGAGTGCCGGGCTGGGAATCGACAACGCGTTGCTGATCGAGTTCTCTCTGAAGAGTCTCAAACTCGAAAAACGTCGGCACATGCTGTGGCGATCGGTGGCCCTGGTGTTGGCCGCGGTGCTGCGGATTGTCTTCCTGTTCTGCCTGTCGCAACTCGCCTTCCTGGAACGTCCGCTGCCGGAGTCCGGCTGGCTTCCCAACCGCTGGTTCCACACTCCCACCGAGCACGGTGAGCCGTTGACATGGATGAGCCTGGTACTGTTCGTCGGCGGACTGGTGATCCTGGCGATGGCTCTCTGGGAGTACTACCACAAGCTCCGAGAAGAAATGTCTGGCGGCGAGAAGGAGACAGGGAGCAGCAGGCCGGGGACGATGCGGATCCTGGCGGTCGTCAGTTACCTGGCCGCGATGAACATCCTCTTCAGCCTCGACTCGGTCTTCGCCGCCGTGGCGATCATGGACCTGGCCACCCAGTTCTGGTGGATGGTCGCCGCGATCCTGATCGCCTCGGGGATCATGGTCTACGGCATGATCCCGATCAGCGCCATCGTGTCGCGGAACAAGCACTTCGCCGTGTTGATGCTCTCGATCATGGCCGTGATCGCCACGAAGCTGTTGGCCGAGGGCACCGGTGCTCATTTCTCCAACGGACTGCTGATGTTCATCATCGGCATCCTGCTGATCAACGACGCGGCCCAGGCACTGCTGGATCGGGCCGAGGGAAATCGCGAGGCCGAGGCCGAGGAGGAGGCGACCGAGTCGTCCTAGCAGCCTGGT
>Ga0310125_10000634_pt1 | contig 17023 bp, 8 predicted proteins | sample CB11b_Tmax_Bot8__FD_203508 | JGI IMG/M metagenome (GOLD analysis project Ga0310125, IMG submission 203508) | Marine microbial communities from Western Arctic Ocean, Canada - CB11b_Tmax_Bot8 | ecosystem: Environmental > Aquatic > Marine > Oceanic | place: Canada: Western Arctic Ocean | collected... | reverse complement strand
TGACCTGCACGCCCTCGCGGGCCTGGAAATCCTTGATCGCCCTCTCGACGGCCCGGCGGTTGACCGATCCGCAGAAGAACGTCAGCTCGGGCACCTCGGCCCACTTGTCCCCCTGCACCGGCGTGAATCCGAACTTCTTGAACTGTTTCAGCCCGCGGTCGGACGCCGCAAGGAAGCGGGCGAACTTCAGAGCCTCGGTCGGAGCCGACGCACTCTTGAGCACACCGACGGTGACCAGCACTTCGCCCTGGTCCAGCTCGGGCACTTCGATCGCGTCGATCCCGTCGACGATCGTGGTGGTCGTGTTCCAGATGATCGCCGCATCGGCTGCACCGATCTTGACCGTGTTGGCCACCTCGGGCACCGTCGGCTGAAACGTCCCGGTCTTTCGGACCAGTGCTTCGAGCTTGGCCCAGTGGCCGGACGCCTTGAGCAGCTTGCGGGTCTTTTTACCGACGGCCGCCTGATCGGGGTTGCCCAGCACGGTGCGGACGTCGTCCCGCAGCAGGTCCTCGATCGACTTGATCCCCTTGGGGTTCCCCTCGGCCACCGCGATCACCGGCTTCATTTTCGCCAGCGGGATCGATTCGGCCACCAGTCCCTTCTTGCGGGCCGTCTCGATGTAGCTCTCGTCGGCCGCCAGGTACAGGTCTCCGGTCCGAGCCGTCTCGATCCGGCTCAACAGCGTATTCGAGCCTCCGTAGTCGAGATTGATCTGGACTCCGAATTCTTCGAGGTACTGCTTGGCGATTGCTTCGACGGGCTTTCGAATTCCCGCGGCGCAGAAAAACGTCAGGGATGCCGGGGGTGAGCCGTCGTTGCCCGAGGCTCCTGCGCGGACCGGAGGCCGTCCCATCTGGCTCAGGAGGTACGACAGGCCCAGCAGCACCAGCAGGCCGGCGATGGCCAGCAGGGCGTGCCGGCTGATCGCACCTCGAGGGTGATCAAGCGGGGAGGAACGGGGACGCATCAGGAGTCTCGAATCGAGCCGGTTGCTTCGGGATATCAGCATAGACGATCAGGTGATCAGGTGACCATCGTGGCACGTTGCTGCTGCTGCCTCTACTGGACGTGGACTTCCAGTCCCGAGAGCACCGGCGGCAGCGAGCCGTCGGCCGGAGTCAACTCGATCCGCAGCGTCCCGTCGACGACCACACCGGGCACCTCGACCATCATCGTCTTGCCGATTCCGGCCGTGGCGGCCAGGTCGAGATCGCGGCGGATCAGCTTGCCTGCGACCCGGATCGAAAAGCGTCTGGCCCCCGGCTTGACCGCATCGGGCTCGGCAAAATGCAGCTTCACCCGGTAGGTCGCCTTGCCGGGCAATCCGACCTCGAGAGTCCGAATGCCGCGGGCTCCATAGGCTCCGATCCACGTGGGTCCGCCGTCGGGTCCGGCCTGCATGCGATCCGAGTGACTCGAAAACCACTCGATCGCTGAGGGAGTCGCCGTGACGGAGATCTTCGGCGACGGTCCACCCACCACGGGAAACTCGAGCCACAGCGTGCCCTGGTCATCGGGCCGGTCGCCGGGGGCACCGAGGTTCAGGCCCAGGTGTTTCAGCGGCGAGGAGCCGACGTCGAGCTTGTTGAATGTCCACATCTCAGCCCGCGGGTCGTGCACCAGTGCCAGCGAGGCCTGGTTCTGGTACGAGCAGCTGCAGGTGCGGGTGTAGTCGGGTGCGTTGAGCACTCCGTCGGCACAGATCAGGTTCGAACTGCAGCTGGACCGGAATCCTCCGAGGTTGCCGGTGCCGCCGTCGCGGGCGAGGTCGAAGTAGCCGGCCGCGGCTGATCGAAATGTCATCAGGTGCCGACTGGCCACCGCCGAGTTGCAGCCGTAGTTGCGGGTGTAGCCCCAGGGTTGAGTCAACCCGGTCAGGGGGTTGGTCCGGGTGACCCGCTCGCCGTTCAGAAGTGACACCGCTGCGCCCTGAGTGATGATCGTCTCACCCCGCAGCAGGCAGGGTCCCTGGTACTTCAGTTTCTTATCCCAGCGGATCGCCCCGTCGTTTCCTCGGTAGACGATCATCCGGTCGGCGGGTTCATCCTTGAGCATGTCTCGGGCCGGGCGACCGCATTGCAGCAGCAGCTTGTGCTGTTTCGAGTACCCCAGCCACGTCCCAAAGACCCCCTCGGTCGTACTCCAGGCCTCCTTCCCGGTCCGGGCCTCATAGGCCACCAGCCGCGGTTTCCCGGTCGGCTTGCGGCCTCGGCGGAGCATCAAAGTGACGATGGTGTCGGGCAAGCGGTCGATGGCGTACAGCATTCCGTCTCCGGCGGCGATCGCGTTGTGACGGAACCCATAGTGAGCTTCTCGGGTCCAGAGCACCTTGCCGTTGTGCCGATCCATCACGACGAGATGTCGGCTGGTGGTGCCGTCCTGCGTGTAGCCTCCGACTCGTTTCTTCTCATACACCAGCGGTTCGGCTCCGGCGATCAGCAGGTCTCCGGCCACGGCGATGTAGCCCCACTTGGGCTTGCCGGCGTTTCCGAGAGTCGGCAGAGGAAACTCGGCGATGACCTCACCGGTGGCCGGGTCGAGCTTGACGCAACGGGACTGGTAGGCGACGTAAACGGCGTCCTGGACACTGACGTAGTTGCTGCCGGTGGCGTTGGCTCCGGGCTGATGGCCGGTGAAGTTGAACGCCTGTCCGACCTGCGGCAGCGAGGCTTCCCAGAGCACTCGGCCGCTGTAGACATCAACGGCCCTCAGGATGTCGGGCCCCTCGATGAACAGTCGGCCTCCCACGACCTGTTCGGTCGGCCCGTGTCCGTGTCGCGGCAGGATGCTTTTGTTCGAACTGCCGCCGAACCACAACAGGCCCAGCGGAGCCTTGACGAGGTCATCGTCGGAGACCGAGGTATTGGCGGCGTCGGCGTACTGGTGGGTCCAGGGTGCCGAGCCCGGCAGCGGTCCGGGCCGCGACAGGACGCTCTGGCCTCGGGCAGCAGTCAACTTGTGATTGGGGCAGCGCTGGGTGTTGACCGAGCCGGCCAATCGAGCGTGCTGGGTCTTTGTGAGTGGCAGCAGCAACTGGCCTCCGTAGGGCCTCAGCACGGAAAAGACCTGTGCGACGAATGCGTCGGTCGAGTCGAAACCGGATGACTCGAGGCGTTCGGTGGTGACCAGGTGCGCCAGGTAGGGAGGCAGCCCGATCTCGAGTGGATCGGCGTGGTGTACCGCGATCCGGTTCCGCGGGATTCCTGCGGCATCGAGCATGCGGCGGATGCGTTGGACGCGTCCGGCGTCACTGTCGATGCCGATCACCTGCCAGTTGCGGTGGTGAGCCAATCCTCGCAGTAGTCTGCCTTCGTCCAGGCCCATCACCACGGCGATGCCACCGGTCGGACTCGAGACGGCACTGATCAGTTTCGTGGCGGCCAGCACCGAGGGGTTGTCATCGGGCAGTGCGGCCGGGGTTGTCAGAGCGAACTCGACGGGGGCTTCGACCGGAGTGGGTCCGTAGCACGAGATGGCTCCGTCGGTGGTGACCACGACCAGTCTCGAGTCGGCGGCCAGCATGCTGGCGATCGAGCCTTCGGCCGAGGCTCCTTCGAGGGGTTGCGTCCAGGCGAGTTTGGCGGGTTGGTTCCCGGCCGGCAGATCGACGGCGATCAGGTCTCGGCCCCGGCTGCCGTAGAGCCTGGGCCCGGCTTTCAGGAACAGCTGGCACTTGATCGCGGCGGTCCATTTCTCTGGGAACGTGAACTTGGTCTGGTCGACGCCCTTCTTGTCCTTGGTCGTGGTGAGCAGTGGACGGGCGACGTCGACGGCGCGCAGCCGGTCACCCCCGGTGATGGCCAGCCCGTCGGCGAGCACCGGGCAGCGGCTGCCTCCCAGGCCCACGCTGTGCAGTCCGGTCTTGAGGTCGAATCCGGTGCTGCCGCTGAAGAAGGCCTGCGAGGCGGCGGCCACCTGGTCGCCCCCGCTGCGGCGGTACTTGGCCAGGTGGAAGTAATCGAGCTTGCCGGTTCGGCGATCCAGCAGAGCCGGTACGCTGCGGCCGTTGGGGACGATCAGTGCATTGCCCGAGGCGGCGAGATAGCCCTGGGGGGCCAGGCCGGCAAACGCGGGGCTGTTGTGTGGCTGCCGGATGTAGATCGAGCCGGTGCTGTCGTTGCGCCAGGTGACATCGCCGGTGCGGGCATCGACGGCCTGGATGAAGACACCCATGAAGGGCCAGATGCTGGCGGCGTAGTAGACCTGGCCGTCGAGCAGCACCGGTCCGCCTCGGGCCGGCCAGGCCGAGATCAGCCGGCTGTTGCCCATCACTCGCTGGTCGCGGGGTGCGGCGTTGTGGACGAAGACCTGCTTGCCGGTGGCCAATTCGAGCCCGTACAGGCAGCCGTCGTCGGCCACCAGGTAGACCCGGTCGCCGGAAGCCACCGGGGCGTAGCGAACCGGGCCCTCGGTGTGGAATTTCCAGCGAGGCGTTCCGGTGGCCAGGTCCCAGGCGGTGAGACTGTCGTCAAACGACGAGCCGATCAGCAGCAGGCCTCCGGCTACGATCGGCTGGTGTACCGCATCGACACGCAGGGTGTCCTGGTCGAGCCACGCGCCCTTGAGCTTGGGCAGGTGCCTGGTCCACTGGCGGTGGAGTGTATTGGCAAGAGTTTCTGAGGTGGCGGCCGAACGTCCCGCGTCGTGACGCCACATCGGCCAATCGGCGGCAGTGGCCGATTGTCCCGATGAGATGAGCAGTGTTGGCAGTGTCAGCAGAAGCAGCAAGCCGCGGATGGTAGACGGCATCGGAATCCCCCAGGGACTGGCTGCGTAGCCCCGTCAGGGGCGGAGGTGCCTGTCCCGTCCTCTCAGTGTGTCAATGTGCCACAGTCAAAACGCGTCATGGTCTGGGGTTGGTGCTGGGGACATCTCAGCCAACCGTCCTCCCGCCAGTACCACTTTCCGTCCCGCGAACGCGACGGCGTCGGGGTCGTGAGTCACCAGCAGTACGGCTCCGCCCTGGTCGGCAAATGCCTGCAGGGCCTTCAGTACCTCGTCGCTGTTCTCACCGTCGAGGTTCCCGGTCGGTTCATCGGCCAGGATCACCTGGGGCTCGTTGAGCAGTGCGCGGGCCAACGCCACCCGTTGCCGCTCGCCGGTACTCAGCTGCCCCGGTCGATGTCCGACCCGGTCTCCCAGCCCAAACCGTTGCACCAGTTCCTCGGCCCGCTTTCCGGCTTCCGGGTCGCCGGTGACCAGTGCCGGGGCCAGTACGTTGTCGAGCACATTGAGGTAGGGCACTAGGTGGAATTGCTGGAAGACGAACCCGATCCGTTCGGCTCGAAACCGGGCACGTTTTTCCTGGGACAGCGAGTAGGGATCGGTGCCATCGAGGGTCACTTCGCCCGAGTCGGGGCTCAGCAGCCCGCCGGCGACCAGCAGCAGGGTGGTCTTTCCGCAGCCGCTGGGTCCGACCACCGCGACGAATTCTCCCGAGTCGACCGACACGCTGACATCGGCCACGGCGACAACGTCTTCGACATCGCCGGTGTAGGACTTGGTGATGTGGTCGAGTGAGATCAGCATGGGTGGTGCGTGCTGGGCGTGCTGGGCGAGTGGGCTACTGTTCCTGCAGGATGACGGCGGGGTCCTGGCTGGCGGCGACCAGTGCGGGCAGCCAGGTGGCCGCGGCCGAGAGAGCTGGGGCCAGCAAGAGTGCGATCAGCAGCCAGTCGACGTCGAAGAGGCTCTGTCCGATGGGCCCGCTGAAGCCGGTGCCGATCAGGTAACCGGCCGCGTAGCCGATGGCTCCTCCGGCGAGCCCGACCAGCAGAGCCTTGCCCAGGAACAGCACCAGCACGTCGCGGCTGCCCAGCCCGATGGCCCGCAGGATACCGATCTCGTTTCGTCGCTGGCGGGCGTTGCCCACGGCCAGCAGCACGATCCAGGCGAAACTGCCCACGACCGCCAGGGGCACCAGTACGTTGGCCTGGGCCTTGCGGCTGTTGATCATCTGCTGACCCGATTCCTCGGCCGCCACCAGAGACGCCTCGGCCGTCTTCTTCGCCTTGTTGCGTGCTTCGGCCCGGGCCAACGCCTTGCGACCTCGCTCGAGGACCTGTGTCCCGGGCAGCACCTTGGCGATTTCGCCGCGGATCTCGGCCAGCCGGTCGGCGGTGGCACAGTTGCACTCCAACGCCAGGATCGCGTTGACGAGGTTCTGCATCCCCAGCATCTGCTGGGCTTCTTCGAGATTGACCCAGGCGGTGACGTCGTCGACGGTGCCCCGCTCGGCATGACACTTGGCCACTTCAAGTTCCCGGCCGTTGATCACGATCTTGCTGCCGGGCTTGAGCTTGCGGGGTTCGTGCAAGCGGAACCCCAGCACGACCTTGCCCTCGGGTACGAGTTTCAGCAGAGGCTTCTTCGGGTCGCGGTGGGCCTGGGGCACCTCGCCCCGGGTCCCCGTCAGCACGATCTTCTGCTTCTCTTCGGCCCACTCGATCTTCTTGGTCACGATCGGCAGCAGGTGATTGATGACAACGATCGGCGAATTGGCCAGGCGGGTGACGTACTCCTGGGGCATGGTCCTCGTCGGAGTCCCCTCGGCATGAAACGCCGCAATGTCCTCGTCCTCGGACAACACGACGATGTTGAAGCCGAGCCCCTTGGTGATCTTCCGCATCTCGTCATTGAGTTTCTTGCCGGCGTCCTTGACCTCCTGTTGCCGTTTAACCACCAGCTCTTTCGACTGGATTTCTCCGGCATCGATCATCGTGACCGAGGCGACCAGGCAGGCGACGGCGATCGAGACGCCGACTACGGCGAGCACGAAGTTGAGGAAGCGGTGAGCGATTTCCTGGACGACCAGTCGCGAGATTTTCATCGGCGGGTGTTCCGGGTGAATCGTCCGGCGGGGGGAGGAGAGGTGACCGATCCGGTCACCCGATCGGACACTAGCCTCAGTTTCGACGTCCGATGACGCACCAGGTCCCGAAGAGCACGACGCCTGCAATCAGGATCACCGGCACCACCAGGAAGCTGTTGCTCGAGGTGGTGGGAGTGGTTCCGGCTGCGACGTTGGTGGCATCGGTCGCCGAGGGGTTGGCAGTCGGCGCGACGACCGAGCCGGTTTCCGGCTCGGTGGCCGTTTCCGTGTCAGGTTCCTCGGTGGTCCCCGGTTCCGCGGCGCCGCTCCCCGGCTCGGGCTCTGTCTTTTCGGATTCTTCGCCGAACCCGGTCAGTCCGACCAGTGGCGGCAGCGGCTTGTCGGCTTCGGGCAGCTTCTCGACCAGCTCGTCCCAGGCCACCGGCATCAGCATGTCGATGCCGGGGTTCTGTTCCTTGACGGTGCAGGTGCACGGTCCGGTCAGGTCAGCGCCGGCGGCGTCGATCGTGTCGTTGTTGATCCCCTTGCCGACCAGGGCGTACAGGGCCCGGCCACGGCCGAAGATCGGGAACGCCATCGTCTGAGGCTTCTCCTCACGAAGATCCTCCTCGCTGGAAAGCAGCATCTCGATGAACATGCTCTCGGCAGCGTTCTTGCGTGAAAGACGCAACAGCGAGAACTTGACCTTGAGGTCCTCGGGATCGATCAGCACCAGGCCCTGTGCGATGTCTTCCTCGGAGATCTCCGGCAGCTTGAGGTTCTTTTCAAGGTGAGTCAGCCGGGCTCTCAGCAGGGTCGCCGCCTTGTCGTCGGCCGCCTGGTCACCGCTCTCCAGCAGCACAAAGACCGAGGTGTGTCCCTTGATCAGCCGATCGGCGATCGTCTTTCTCATCGGGGACTTCAAGAGTGCGGTGACGTCCGAATCGGCCAGGGGTCCCTTCCAGACGGGGGTGGGGTTCCGCGAGGCGACCGGGTAGTGCACGGCCATGAACGGAGTCGTCTCGGTGTTCTGGGCCTTCCAGAGTTCGAGCAGGTCGGGATCGGGATTGTTGTCGAGGTCGCAGGTGGTCACCCGCACGTTGGCAAACGTCTTGCCCGCTTCGCCGTCGCGGGTCAAGCGGTCGACAGAGGCCTGCTGATCGGCGGTCAACTTGCCGCGGTGGAAGACGAAGACCTCGTACGGATCCGACTGCCAACGCTCAAGCGCGTAGCGGAACACCGGCACCGAACAGGCCTCGGCCACCACGGCCAGCAGGCAGAGCACAATGGCGGCTTTCAGCCAACCAGCGACGGAGCAACGACGAGCGTGACGCATCGGGATTCTCCACTGCGAGACAACCCACAGACTAGGCCCTCGAGGCAGGCGCTGCAACAAGAACCGCCCCAGCCACGCGACTCGTTGTCCGGATCATGGCTAGAATCAACCTCTCTCACACCTGACTCAAACCCGGTGCCGCATGTTTCGCCACGTCATCCTGCTGTTGAGCGTCGTATTTGCGGCCTCGGTCTCCGCTGCCGAAGTCCAGCCGGTCCCCGCTCAGTCGGCCCCGAAGACCTCTCGGGCCATGGCTCTGAAGGCCGGCGACCGCCTGGTGGTACTCGGCGGCACGTTTGCCGAGCGGCTGGTGGCTTCGGGGTATTTTGAGACGCTGCTTGTTTCTCGGCAGCCCAAGCTCAGGCTGTCGTTGCGGAGCCTGGCGTGGCCGGCCGACGAGGTGACTCGCAAGGAATTCCAGTTCGAGCTGATCCGTTACATGAATGGTCGCAAGGGCTGGGCCGATGGAGGCAAAGTGCTGCTGCAGCCTCGGCCTCGAGATTTCGGCGACGTGTTCACTCACCTGGGCCGTCAGCGACCCACGGTGCTGCTGCTGTGCTTTGGGTTCAACGAGTCCTTCCGCGGCCAGGCGGGGCTGAAGGACTTCCGCCGCGACCTGGCCCGCTTCGTCAAGGACCTGAAGCAGGGCGGCCAGCCGGGCCAGCAGGCCGCCGACAAGAAACTCTCGCGACGCCTGGTGCTGGTCTCACCGATCGCCCACGAGTCGATCTCGCCGTTGGCCGTCGAGCCAGCGCAGCGAAACTTGCAGTTGAAACTCTACAGCGACGCGATCGGCGAGGTGGCCGCTGAGGCGGGTGTCCACTTTGTCGACCTCTTCAGCGCCACCCGTCCTCTTGCACAATCCGGGTCGTCGCGGCTGACCTTCAACGGGGTGCATCTGACCGAGTACGGCAACTGGCTGGTGGCTCGGTTTCTGGCCAGTTCCATCGGGGTCAGCGAACCCGCCTGGGAGGTGAAGCTCGATCGCGACTCGGGGCGGATCACCGCCCGGGGCACTCGCGTGGTTGATGTCCGGGGCGACGGCAAGCGGTTGAGCTTCGCCACCAGCGACAACCGATTGCCTCTGCCACCTCCACCCGCCGACGGTGCTCCGAAACGGCTGGGCGTGTTTGGCACCGATCTGCCGACGTTGACGGTCACGGGCCTTGAGCCGGGACGCTGGATGCTGAAACTCAACGGCCAGGAATCGGTGACCGCCACCGAGAAGGAATGGGCTGCCGGGGTCCGCCTGATCCGCGGCGGAGCCGTGGCGGCGGTCGAGGAATTGCGGGGGACGATCATCGACAAGAACCAGCAGTTCTATTACCGGTTTCGAGCCGTCAACGGCGAGTACATCTACGGGCGACGGAAGAACCCGTTCGGAACCAAGTCGTTCCCGCCCGAGATGAAGAGACTCGACGCGATGGTCCGCGTGAGGGACGAGAAGATCTGGTACCTCTCGCAGCCGAAACCGGCCGTGCAGTTTCAGCTGACGCGGATCGAGAATCAGGAGTGCGATGCTGAGGAGTTTTTGCAGGCGGATGCTGGAACGAGAAAGGCACAGCAGAAGCCGGGGAACCAGAAGAGGAACCAGAAAGGCAACAGGAAGAAAAGCAAGAAGGTCAAGAAGAGGAAGGCCGCGGGCAGGAAGCAGGCTGGTCTCAAGAAGAAGGTCTCGGGCAAGGAGATCAACCGGGGCGGGGCGATCGACCTGAAGTCGGTCGATCCCACGGTGGCGATCAAGCACCTGCATGTGACCGAGGGGTTTCGGATCGAGTTGTTTGCTTCGGAGAAGGATTTCCCATTGCACAATCCGGTCTCGATGACTTTCGACGGTCGGGGCCGGCTGTGGGTGTCGACGATGCCGACGTATCCTCACGTCCTGCCCGGTGAAAAGCCCAACGACAAGTTGATCGTCCTGGAGGACACCGACGGCGACGGCCGGGCCGACAAGCACAGCGTCTTCGCCGAGAATCTCTACCTGGCGACCGGTTTCGAGTTGGGTGACGGGGGAGTCTACGTTGCCCAGCAGCCCAACCTGGTCTTTCTGAAGGACACCGACGGTGATGGCCGTGCCGATTTTCGGCGTGTGTTGTTGCACGGGTTCGGCACCGAGGACTCTCACCACGCGATCAGCGCCTTCACCTGGGGTCCCGGCGGCGGGTTGTACCTTCACGAGGGGACGTTTCATCACAGCCAGGTCGAGACCCCTTATGGCCCGGTCCGCCTGCAGTATGCCGGGATCTTCCGTTACGAGCCCAAGACATTTCGGCTCGAGGTATTCGTGTCCTACCCGTTTGCCAACCCGTGGGGTCACGTGTTTGACCGATGGGGCCAGAACTTTGTCGCCGACGCGTCGGGAGGATCCAATTACTTCGGCACCGCCTTTTCCGGCCGCATCGATTTCCCTCACAAGCACCCACGCATGAAGGAGTTCACCTCGACCAAGGTCCGCCCGACGTGCGGGTGCGAGCTCATCAGCAGCCGCCATTTTCCTGACGACTTCCAGGGCGACTTCCTGCTGAACAACTGCATCGGGTTCCAGGGCGTCAAGCGGCACAAGGTGATCCCTTCGGGCAGCGGGTTCACCACTCGCGAGTTGGACCCGTTGGTCTTTTCGACCGACATCAACTTCCGCCCCGTCGACATCCAGCTCGGCCCCGACGGCGCGTTGTACCTCTGCGACTGGTTCAATCCCTTGGTGGGCCACATGCAGTATTCGCTGCGGGACCAGCGGCGGGACCACTCGCACGGCCGCATCTGGAGGGTCCGTCACAAGACCCGCCCGCTGCTGAAGCCGGTGCATGCCGAGGGTCGCACGATCAGCCAGTTGGCCAAGCAGCTGCTCTCTGCTGAGGATCGCACCCGGTACCGGGCCCGTCGCGAGTTGTGGCAGCGGGATCGGGACGAGGTGCTTGAAGAAATGGAGGCGTGGGCCCAGGGCCTGTTGAAGGCCGAGCATCCCGAGGCGGAGCACGAGTTGCTCGAGGCGCTCTGGGTGATGCAGGGCTTCCACGCGGTTCGCCCCAGGTATCTTCTGCGGGCGCTCCGCAGTCCCAACCAGCACGCTCGGGCCGCCGCGACCCGGATCCTGTGTTTCCAGCGACGCGAGATTCCCAACGCCCTGGAGTTGATGAAGGCCCAGGTCAACGACGAGTTTTCTCGAGTGCGTCTCGAGGCGATCCGTGCCTGCAGTTGGTTCGACGGCATCGATCCGCTCGAGGTGGCTCTCGAAGCACTCGGTCATCCTCGCGACTACTACATCGATTACACGCTGGGCGAGACGGTCCGTCAGCTCGAGAAGTTCTGGAAGCCGGCGTTGGCGGCCGGTCGGCCGGTGGCCGCCAGGAACCCTGCCGGGTTGGCCTACCTGCTGGCCCGGATGTCGACCCGGGAACTGGTCACGTTGAAGCCCAGTCGCGTGGTGCTGGACGAGCTGGTCTCTCGTCCCGGGGTCCCGATGTCCGATCGGCACAAGGCTCTGGATGGCCTGGCCGGGCTCAACGGGACCGATCGGCTGACCGAGCTGGTTTCGGCGATCGGCGTCTCGGATGTCGGCGATTCGGCCGAGGCCGACCTGGTGCTGTTTGACCTGGCTCACATGCTGACCGGCCAGTCACCCCGTCAGCTGGCCACGGTGCGAGGGCAACTCGAAAAGATGGCCACCGGGTCTCGTCGCGCGGTGACTCGCCAGATCGGTTTTGCGGCTCTGCTGGCTGCCGACGGCAAGTCGGGTGCGGCCTGGCAGTTGGCGGTTCGTTCAAAGGGCGGTCGCCGCGACCTGTTGGACGGTCTGCCGCTGGTGCCTGATCCTGCCTTGCGTGATTCGCTGTTCCCCCGCATCAAGCCGTTGCTGGCCCCACCCGGCAAGCCGGTGACGGCCGAGGCGAGGTCATTGAGGCGATCGTCGTTCAACGCGGCGGCGGCGCTGCCGGGTCACCAGGCCGAGGTGTTTGGGATCCTGGCCGGTTTCGCTCGCAGCGGCGACCAGAGGCGTGCGGCCGTGCAGGCCATCTCGAAGATCCCCAAGTACCGCTGGGCCAAGACCGCGGCCGCCCCGTTGATCGCCAGCCTGCTCGAGTTTGCTCGAAGCGTGCCCGCCAAGCAGAGGACCCGGTCCGACGTCCGCGACGCGCTGGGACTGGCCGGTGAATTGACCACGCTGCTGCCCCCCGACGCCGCCGCCGGGTTGCGGAACCAGATCGACCAGCTGGGAGTGCGACGGATCGTGATCCGGACGGTGCCGCACCGGATGAAGTACGACCGGACGGTGATCGCCGTCCAGGCCGGAAAGCCGATTGAGATCGTCTTTGAAAACGTCGACATCATGCCGCACAACCTGCTGTTCACACGGCCCGGCCAGATGCTCGGTGTGGCCGCCGCGGCCGAGCGGATGGCGACCTCACCGGATGCCTTCGCCAGGCACTTCGTCCCCGAATCGAAGCAGATCGTGGCCGCCTCACGACTGTTGCAGGCGCGTCAGAACCAGAGACTGGTGTTCGAAGTGCCGACCGAGACCGGGGAATATCCCTTCGTCTGCACGTTTCCCAATCACTGGCGGACGATGAACGGAGTGATGCACGTTGTCGAGGATCTGCAGAGTTTCCTGGCGGAGAACCCGATTGCCGAACCGGTTCCGGTCGAATCGCGACCGTTTGTCCGCAACTGGAGCACCGCGGACCTGGTGGGTGATCTCGAGACCCTGGGCCGCGGCCGCAGCTATGTCCGGGGCAAGTCCTTGTTCGCCGCGGCGGCCTGCCGGCAGTGTCACCGGGTGAACGAGGTGGGTGGCAACGTCGGCCCGGACCTCGGAAAGCTCGACCCCAAGGTCACCCTGAAACAGATCCTGCAGTCGATCATCGAGCCGTCCAAGGAGGTCAAGGACAAGTTCCGCAGTTACCTGGTGGTGACCGACGCCGGCCGCCAGTACACCGGCATGATTCTCGAGAAAACACCCACTCACATTCGCCTGGCGAGCAATCCGCTGGGCAAGGCGGCTCACAAGCCGATCGAGATCCCGGTGGGGTCGATCGAGTTGACCAAGCCGCTGGCGATTTCGCTGATGCCTGAGAATCTGGTGAACACGCTGAGCCGCGAGGAGATCCTGGACCTGGTTGCCTACATCGAGGCTCGCGGTCGGTCCGATCACCGGGTGTATGGTCCCTCCACCCCCCCGAAGTCTCCCCGCTAGACCTCTGGCGCTATTCTCATCGTCGCCCTGTGCCGACTAAGATAGAGGACTCTGGTAGAGCCGGTCGCGTGGGGGAGGCCGCCGGAAGGGAAGAGCTAGGATGCAGTGTGCGGCCGAGATTGTTGATCTTCACAAGTACTATGATCTCGGTGCGGTCATCGTGAAGGCGTTGCGTGGTGTGACGGCCGAGTTTCCCAAGGGAGACTTCGTCGCGATCATGGGCGCTTCGGGTAGCGGCAAGAGTACCCTGCTGAACATCCTGGGCGCCCTGGACCGACCCACCCACGGCCAGTACATCCTCGGAGGCGAGGACACCTCGACCCTCTCCGATGATGATCTCTCGTCGATCCGCAACGAGATGATCGGGTTCATCTTTCAATCGTACAACCTGATTCCTCAGTTCACCGTTCTCGAGAACATCGCGGTCCCGTTGCAGTACCAGCGGAATGGTCGGGGTGTGGGCACCAAGGAAATGGACTGGTGCATGGAGCTGGCCGACCGGGTCGGGCTCTCCGACCGCCTCGATCACCGACCCACTCAGCTCTCGGGCGGGCAGCAGCAACGCGTTGCGATCGCCCGTTCACTGGTCAACGACCCCGAGATCATCCTGGCCGATGAACCGACCGGCAACCTCGATACCGAGACCGAGGCGGAGATTATGCAGGTCCTGATCGATCTGAACACCGAGGGTCGGACGATCCTGATGGTGACACACGAAGACGAAGTGGCGGCGTTGGCCAAGCGGCAGTTGCATCTCAGGGACGGCCAGAAAGTCTTCGATGGTGTCGACACGGCTGAACAGCGGGCTCCGGCGTCGGTGGGCACAGCCGCGCCTGGGGTCTCTTCGCCAGAGTCCGAGACCGACAGCAACGATGTCTACTCGGTCGACGACGAGGCCGGCGACTCGACCGCTGGCCCGATTGATGAGTGGGAAGACTAGCACGGGGGCCAGCGGGACGTGACAGCCGAGTCCCAGGGTGGCGAAGCACTTGGTGGCGTGCAGATCGTCTTCCAATTGCCCTACCACGTCGACGAGTCGATCGACTTCGAGACGTTGGGGGGTGAGATCGAGCACATCTTTGCCGCAGGTGCCGACGGCCTGGTGATGGCGATGGTGACCGAGGTACTCAGGCTCTCGGAGTCCGAGCGACACGAGGTGGCCCGGTTCTGCTGCGAGGCGGCAGGTGGTCGGGGTCCGGTGGTGGTCAGTGTCGGATCCGAGAGCACTCGCGGGGCCTGCGAACTGGCGGAGCAGGCCGAGTCAGTCGGGGCGGCGGCGGTGATGGCCATCCCACCGGTCTCGATCGGAGTCGACGAGGACCAGTTGTCGTCCTACTACGAACGCATCCTGCAGGCGATCTCGCTGCCGGTCATTATCCAGGACGCCAGCGGTTACGTGGGACGACCGATGTCGATCGAGTTGCAGGCGGGATTGATGGATCGATTTGGAGCGGACCGGGTACTGTTCAAGCCCGAGGCGAATCCGATTGGTCCGAGGCTGACGGCGTTGCGTGAGGCGACCCAGGGACGGGCACGGGTTTTCGAGGGCAGTGCCGGGATCGCGTTACTGGACAGTTACCGGCGAGGCGTGGTGGGGACGATGCCCGGAGCCGACCTGGTCGAGCCGCTGGTGGCGTTCTGGCGGGCGTTGGTGGCGGGTGACTGGGAGCGTGCCACCGAGATCTCCGAACCGCTCACCTCGCTGGTCATGCTCCAGGAAAGCCTCGATTCGTTCATCGCCGTCGAAAAACACATCCTGGTCAGGAAGGGCGTGTTCAGGAACGAGGTGATTCGAGGTCCGGTCGGGTTTGTGCTCGACGAGGAGACTCGAGCCGAGGTCGACCGGCGTTACGAGCGGCTGATGCAGGTTGTGGGGTGAGACCCGCTGTGGCTCAGGCCAGGTTTTCAGCAGCGGCCACCAGTGTTCGGACCATGCACCCGGTTCCGCCCCCCTCGCGGTGCGGCTTGTTGCTCGATGCGAAGCTCGGACCGGCGATGTCCAGGTGCACCCAGGGTGTCGAGTCGACAAACCTCTCGAGGAACTTCGCCGCGGTCACGGCTCCACCCCAGCGGGGTCCCACGTTCTTGATATCGGCCACGTCGCTCTTGATCAGGTCACCGAAGAGGTCGTGCATCGGCATCGGCCAGGCCAGTTCTCCGGCCTGCTGTGCCGCCGCCGCCACCGCCTCGCTCCAATCCGTGCAATTGGAAAACGTGCCGGTGATTTCTTCTCCGAGTGCCACCACGCAGGCGCCGGTCAGGGTGGCCAGGTCGATCAGCCGTTCGGCTCCCAGGTCCACCGCGTAGGCCAGCACGTCGGCGAGCACCAGTCGTCCTTCGGCGTCGGTATTGAGCACCTCGATCGTGGTCCCGTTGCGCGCGGTGAGCACATCGCCGAGCTTGAACGCGTTGGCATCGGGCATGTTCTCGACCAGCCCGGCCAGCCCGATCACGTTGAGCGGCAGTTCGAGCTTCGCGATGGCGGTCATGGCCCCGAGCATTGTTGCGGCTCCAGCCATGTCGCACTTCATCGTCTTCATGCCCTCGCTGGTTTTCAGCGACAGGCCCCCGGAATCGAACGTGACGCCCTTGCCGACGATCGCCAGTGCCGGGGCACCTTCACCCGCCCCGTTGTGCTTCAGCACGACCACCCGTGGCGGCCGCACGCTGCCCTGGGCGACGGCCAACAGCGACCCCATCCGTTCCTCGGCCAACCGGTTCTCGTCCAGCACATCGCATTCGAGACCGCACTCGGCAGCCGCTTCGGTGGCCCGCTCGGCAAACGTCTCGGGATACACTTCCATCGCGCCCCGGTTGACCAGTTCGCGGGTCAGGTTGATCGCCTGCCCCAGCACTCCGCCCCGGGCCACCGATTCGGCCGCAGCGTCGGAATTGCTGTGGACCGTGCCGGCGGAGAATGCATGGCGGGAGGGTTCGGTGTGGTACAGCGCCTGGCCGACACAGCCGACTTCCAGGGCCATCGCCGCCAGGCTTGCGGCTTCGGCGTCGCCGAGTGAGTCGGAATCGAGATCCGGCAGTGAGATGGCCGCATTGACACTTGCCGACTTCGAGGCACGTCGAGTGGCCGTGGTCAGTGCTTTTTCGAGGTCACGGGAGGTCAGCCTCGACGTGTTGCCGAGCCCGACCAGCAGCAGTCGGCTCGCGGCCAGGCCTGGGACGTCGGCCAGGAGATGCGAGGTGGCGAGTTTTCCGGTCAGATCACTCGAGGCGACCAGGCGGGCGAGGGTGCCGTCGAGGGCTGCGTCGAGTTCAGAGAGTGGTGCGGTGAGTGAGTCGGTGGCATCGACTGCACCGTAACCGACGATCAGCCAGTCGGCGGCGATCTCGGCCAACGGTCCGCTTGTCGAGGTGATGTCCATCGTCATGGGTCTCGGGTGAGTAGTAGGAGGCCGCGGTTTCAGAGGATGCAATTGAAAGGGAAGCCGGTAAAGGTCGCAAGCGGGTGGGGTCGGGCGTCCTGCCGGGTCGCCACGCCAAACCCCAGGCAGCGGTTTCCCCGCTGGAAATGCTCCGCCGCGACACATATCATCAGGACACCCTGACCCCAAGCAGTGCACTCGAGAGCTCACGATGCCCACCATCAAGTTCACCCGGGAAAAGAAGAGCGTCGAGGTCGAATCGGGCCAGAAGATCCGCAAGGTGGCGATGGAGGAGGGCATCG